>CEPX01021563.1_pt1 | contig 60230 bp, 128 predicted proteins | sample 361361 | NCBI WGS metagenome assembly CEPX01 (sample SAMEA2619974, study PRJEB7988) | marine metagenome | biome: marine biome (ENVO:00000447); feature: mesopelagic zone (ENVO:00000213) & marine oxygen minimum zone (ENVO:01000065); material: "saline water (ENVO:00002010), including plankton...
TTTCAAATCAAAAAAAATAGCAGACTTACAACAAGAACTAGCAGAATTACAACATACACCTATACTCACTAAATTCGATGTACTTAAAATATGAAAAAGAAGATAGTTACAGATGCCTTTATAGGAACAGTTATAAAAATTAAAAAAGATTATGTCCCAAGAAATCTACTGTATAAAATAAGACTTCACAGGACAGACCAATCACCTTTTATAACTTTCTCCTTAAAAGACTATCCAGAACTTCAACATGTGAAGATAGGTGATGAAGTAAAAATAGAAGTAACAGGATTCTGTGACTATGAAGCAGAAGATTACTACTTAGAACTCAAAAAACAAAAATGGACAATCAAACTACGTAAACCTACACTCACTAAACATGATATCATAGATATATGACTTACCTTATTTATGATATGAAAGAAAATGAATGGTGGTGCGGACCAGAAAAAGGAACTACTAAAAATATACATTTCGCCTATATGTTCGATGATAAAATATTAGATGAAAAACTCGCCTATACCGACCTCGTTAATGAATGGCCAAATATGCTCAAAATACCAAGCAATAACTTCAAGACAACAAAAGAAGCTATAAACATAGCTAAAAAACAAAGAAAAATATACCTAGATAATATAATATACCTCACTAAATTCGATATCCTAATTATAAAAGACTAAACTGAAATTATCCTGAAGTTAGAAATAAAAAACTATCCTAATAAACTAGAAATCAACTTTTTACCTGAAAATTAGAAAATTATGTTTATTATCGTACATGAATACCCGAACACCGAAACGAGAATAGTTATTCCCTTCTCCAGTATCGCTTATCTTGAAGATAATAATGAACCTGATTACCCCACAATAATACGCTTCATAAGCAGTGAATCATCTATCACTGTCATAGAAACACTAGATGAAATACTTGAACAACTCAGAAAATTACCCAAAAAACAACAAGAATATCTCTCTAAATTCGATATATTAAAAGTATGAAATACTGGAAAAAACACCCCAGAACACCAAGACTCTATACCGTTACAAAAATAAAAAAAGGCTATGGATGTAACCCAAATACAATTACCCTTACCTCAGATAAATATACAGAAAACTTCCACTCACCCGGCTTCAGCGATATTAAAAATGCAAAAGTAGGAGATACATACTTACTCTGCCTTAAAGATTATAACCACTTCTCAAGATGGGAAGCTAAAAAAGTAAACATCCTTAATAAATTCGATGTACTCAATATAAAGGAATAATATAATGAAATTCAAAGACTATGTAAATAACCTCAATAAACAACTAAAACTACATCCAGAAACAGGCGAATATGATACTATCTATTCTATTGACCCAGAAGGTAATGCCTTCCACCATGTCTACTATGATGAACTCTGTATCGGTAATTATAACGATGGCGAATTCATCCAAAAAGAACACGCAGAAGATGACCCAGAATACTACCAAGGAAGAAATACTACCCCTAATTCTGTCTGTATAAACTAAAAAAGCGGAAATACAAAAACCCCAATATTAAAGAAATAACCAGGAAAAACTACCAAAACTACCAAGAGAACAATAACAACATGAAACATACTCTCTATTATGCCTATATGGGTCTTATACTCGATGTCAATGAAATGACCAAAACACTAACTGTCAAATTCCCACAATACCATAAATCCACCCTTGACTTCCACTATGGTACTGACTTCCCAGAAGTACAACTAGAAAATCCACAAACAGGTGATTATGTCAAATACCAATATACAATAGACCTCAAAGATAAAATATTCATCAATACCTACTTCAGAAGTAACCCCAGAAAACATATTAATAATATCACCATGACACTATCCCAATGTACCCAAACAGAGTACGAATTAGCCAAAACAGAAACACCAAAATACTCTATATCCTCTGAAGAAAATAACGAAAATAACACTTGACAACTTATACCCATTATGCTATATTATAAAGCATGATGACCTATACTATGAATAAGAAAATTAAGATCATATTGATAGCAGTTGTGTTTCTCCTGCTCTTGCTACTTACCAAAGCAGCTTCAGCACAAAAAACGCCCTCACAAACTAGAAAAGCCGTTTCTACACTTACCTCCAGAATCCCCACTAAAGATGTAAAAACCTATAATGATGACAGAAAAGTTATTAGACTCTATGCCAAAGCAAAAAGAGAAGAACTCAGAAGAAAAACTAGACAATACCATTATGAGTACAAAATCAAACGTATTGATATGATACACCAACAATCCCTTATGAGACACAGAGCAAGCCTTAATAGCTCACTTTATGGCAAAAGAACAAGGTATAATAGAAGGTATAACTATAGGGGATATTGGTATCCTCCACATAAATATCCCTATTCCTATAAATACAGATATAGGTAAATATCCCCATTCCCACAGCAATAACGTAGATATCTCTATTTTGGTGCAGTTTTTCCTGAGTTTCTATAGTAATGTAAATGATGAACTAAAAACAAGGAAATATGATGAATAAAGAGATAGAAACAACTACAAAACAACTTATTGCTACCTATACAGCAGATAAAGCCACTATTAAAGGTCTCGCTGTACAATATCAACGTGTCTTCCACTTCCAAGTTAATATCAAAAATAAACTTACACCAGTTGATATAACTCTTAATTGGGAAGATTGGTCTGAATACGGAAAACAAATTCTTACGTTCAAAATACAAGATGAAAAACAACTCACTAATACATTAGAAGAATTCTCTGATGTTCTAGGTGAATGTGTAGAAATATTGGCAGAAAATAAACTTAATGAAGATGAAATTAATCAAGCCTCTGATTATATTTATTATGCTATAAAGCAATTTATGGAAAGTAATGATATCGGAGAGCATGGACACATCTGTTGGGATGATGTAGAATAAAGGCAAAGAAAAGGATGACCTCTTGAGTGCTGTGCTTAGGTACACGCAAGATTTTGTTTTTATCATCTCTTACCAGATTTCTGCACAAATCTTTGAAATAAATTCTCAAAAACCGACCACTTTGTATAACTTATTCTAGTGTATGTTAGTTAAAAAACATAATATTATCTTTGTTAGGCAGTTACTTAACAAAGATGGGTTTCAAGCCTAAATCGGCACAAGTTTACTTTTTAGTCAACAAAAAAGGTGCAGTTTTTGATATAAAAGGAATTAACTGCACTAATAAAATAAGATCTAAAAAATATCTGTGCAGTTTTTTCAAATGTTAGTAACACCACTTTTACCCTATATCTCCTAACACAAGTAATTAAAAATAATATAGTTATAGAGGCAAAACCCTTGACAATAGTTGTGAATAAGGTAGAATACTAATAGTGAAGTACAACTAGATCATCTTGTAATGGAGTTTTTGCCATGAGTAATATAGAGACGAAAAAGGGTAATGAGCAAACTGCAAAAGGAATTAAAGAGAGAAGTTTTAAATTATCGCCGCGAAAATTTCAACAACTAGAAGAAAGATTTCAAGTAGTTACCGAGATGGTAGCACCAGATATAAGAAAGAAAGCGGGCCCCCACTTTTTTAATCCCTTTAGGTCAGGAATTTATTTTGCACAAGTACAAGCATTATATAATTTAGGGTGTAATGAGTATCATACTTACCCAGTAATAGAAGAAGAGCTAAGGAATATACTTTCTTCTATGATAGTAAAGGTAGGCGTAAACAAGGGGAAGGACAAGTGGGAAGTATTGTGTTCTAAATATAATACTCATGGTGAGAGTTGGAATAAAGATGAGAGAGGCAAGATACAGCACAATTATCATCTTATGCAGCGGTTAGGAAAAAATTCTCCTTATGGATATAAATTGGCTCAGGTATATAGTTGTATAGATATAATAGAGAATGAAGATAAGATATATGATTATAGGCTTAATACTTCTTTTACTAATATAGAAGAAGTAGATCCTTTTTACACATATCAGAGAAAAAGTAGGGGTAATATATTAAAGAAGAAAGATGAGGGTCAAATTATCAGAGTGAGTTAAAGTTGTCTCCTTCATAAGACCCATTTTTCAGGATGTTAAGATGGGTAAGATCCTTATAAGTTACCCATTTTAACATGATGTTATGTGGGTAATTTTTTTTGGTGCAGTTTTTCATAAGGGAGTATAATAGTGAAAAGATATATAATTGGAAAGAGGTGAACTAATGAAAACTACAGGAATGAAATTACAGGGTTACCAGAGTATTGCAGATGTAAAAGAAGACCCGGTAGTCCGAATTCCCACTGGAATTGAGGATATTGACTGGATTTACGGTGTAACACAAGGATGGCATGAGGATGTCTTTCATAGTGTCTGGGGCTTACCAGAGGGCAAACTGAGCGTCTGGGTGGCTCCTGGTGGAACTGGTAAGAGTAGAGCTTTAATAGAGTTAGCGAAGAGTGTTAGTTCTGTTATGCCTCCTGGAAGTAAGGGTGAGCGTAGGTATTCAGTCTTATATTTCCAAGGTGAAGCACCTTTAGGCGAGTTTAAGAGTTGGGCTACTAAGGGTGGAATTGAGATGGATCCTAACTTTTTTATGGTTAGTGATGCAAATACCCTAACTTCACAATTGCGGGCTATCCGTGATATGAATAATAGTGGTATGGGACCGAATTTAGTAATTGTTGATAGTATCAACATGTTGCAGGAGTTTGGTAATGGTACTAAGGCGGCTATGACTGAGATTATCATGGGTGCTGAAGGTAGAGAAGGATATAAGGGAGTAGCGCGAGAAGTAGGTTGTCATGTGATATTTGTGTCACAGACTAACAAGAATGGTGATGCTTCTGGAAGTAATTCTTTGCCTCACTTAGTAGACCAGACGTTCTATGTTGAGAAGGAAAGAGGTTCTTCTTTATTTACTATTACTACTGGTAAGAGTAGATATAGCAAGAGTGATACTGTTTGTCAGTGGCAGCACTTAGATGACTGTGCTAAGTGTGTCTCAGCTAATAGGGTTGATGATGAAGTTTGGGTGAATGGAAGAAAGAAGTATAGGGAGACAATGGGATACCCTGATCCCTGTGTTTCTTCTCCTTCTCCGCAAAATAATTATGAGGCTAACTTATTAGTGGCACAAGAGATACAGAGAAAGCAGCGTAGACAGGAGTTATATGGTAGTGAAGAGGTTCCTCAGTTAGTGGAGCCGTTGTATTATGATTACGGTGATGACATATATGACTGTGATCCTGGTACTTTTGGTGGTGGAGAGGATGACAGTCCTCTTGCTGAGTGTGAGAGGACTTTGAATAGTGCAAGTAATTGGGCTTGTTTAGGGTTAGCTGCTTTGGCTAGATCTTGGAGCAAGTAGAAAAATATTTAGATTTTTCTGATTTTTTACTTGTAAAGTGAAAAAGATGTGATATATTTGTAGAGTAATAGTAAGTGGTTTACATTTCTTGCACCACTTGATTTTGTGGCTACTTGCTATTATTTAGTGTGGTTTATAGGTTTGTCTGCCGACTGCCACAGACCACACTAAATATTTTTAATTATTTTGGAAAAAAAATAAAGGAATAAATTCGTTAAAGATTTAATTGATTAGTACCGATGTTAAGAAAAGAGAACAAAAGCGACATGAACCATAAACAGAAACAATTTAGAACCCAACCTTTATCACCCATTTGTGCGATAAGTTCCTCCCTCCGCACAGATGCCGTGGCCTATGAAGGTTGGAATCCAGGAGGAGTTGGGTAAGCCGCTTTTGATTATATATTTTTTCTGAAAGCGGCTGAAAAGTCGCTTTTTTTTATGCCCAAAATTTAAAAGTAAATATGAGAATGTCAATAGAAGAAGTAAAAGAGTTTTACAGGATAGCACTAAAATATGGATTTTTAGCACCTAAACATATATTTTCCAGGGTACGCTAATTGGTAAGCGGAACGACTGTTAATCGTTTGTAATCCGTCTTGAACGGTATGGAGGTTCGAACCCTCCCTTTGGAGTTTGAAAAGTGAATATTCCAGTGTAGCTCAGTTGGTAGTAGCGTTCCGCTGTTAACGGAAAGGTCGCTGGTTCGAGGCCAGCCACTGGAGCTTAGTGCTCTTTAAAAAGTAAATATTTTATTGGTTAACAAGGAAGTTTACCATTTTATGTCGAATATATAGATAGTTAATTATCTATATAGGAGAAATAAGATGGGAATTTCTAAACGCAGAGTAGAGATGGGAGAAGAAGCTTGGAAAGAATATCAAAAACAGAGAAGAAATAAAAAAGTAGTTAAATATAGAAAGAATGTGAAATGGAGGTTAGTTCTTTATAAGGGTGGTAAGTGTGAAAAGTGTGATTATGATAAAAAAGTACCAGCAGCATACGCTTTTCATCACCTGGATCATAGTGAAAAGGAGTTTGGAATCGCCAAAGGATATGGCAAGGGCTTAAAAGCCCTTTATAAAGAGGTAAATAAATGTAAGTTACTTTGTGTCCGTTGTCATGCAGAGATTCATGACGAAGAAGATTATAACCAATAAAATATATGAATATTACCCTGTAGTGTAATGGAAGCACAAGACACTTTGAATGTCTTAGTTTAGGTTCGAACCCTAATGGGGTAGGTAAGATAGGTAATTTATCCTGTCTGTATTGACAAGTGAATATGAGTGGCATAAACAGTGATTTCCCTGAAAACATGGGAGATGCGTGGTTGTGCGTAGTGAATGTAACTTATTAACAACAATACCTTTAGGTATTTTTTAAGTAAATATAGTTGGGGAGATCCTCTTCTTCTCAACTATATTTACTATCTTAACAGATCTTTCTAAGTTGTTTTTCTTAAAGTATTAACTGCTTGTTATTTATGGCGGGCAGAAAGAAAACAGAAGTGAAAATTTATATAAAAAATGACTAGTTTTTCTTGATATAAGGGTTTCCAATCGCTAGAATCATAATAGTGAAAAGGAATACATAAGTTTGTATTCGCTGTTATTAGTACTATTAGGGGGGAAAACTGGAGAACTAGCATGAGTACCGAAACGTTAGGATTTGGTCAATTAATTACTAGACTCGACAAACTACAAGGACGTAGGTTAAAAATAGATAAGGAAATCAAGAAGACGCAGAGTTTAGTAATTAGACAGTCCAAGAAACGCCTTAGTAAAGAAGGTCGAAGAGGGCCTGTGCCTGGTAGTAAGAAGCCCAAGCAAAGAAGTTTGGATGAGTTTATACAGGATGTTATGATTCCTGGTAAGCCTATGACACCGGCGAAGGTCACAGAATTGGTTAGAGAAGCGGGTTATAAGACTATGGGTAAGGGTAATTTCCTTGCTGCTACAGTTGGTTTGAGAATGAGGGAACATTCCCATATTAAACATGTGAAGCGTGGAATTTACGTTTACAATCCCAGAGCCAAAAAACGTAATCGTAGTGCTTCTGGTCAATTCGCCAAGGCATCCTAATTACTTATTTTACAGTAAATTAGTGTCTTAATTCACAAGGGTATTGTTGATGATATTGGAGATTGTCTAAATACCCTTTTTTCTGCTTATAAATAGGGGATGTAGCACTAAATGAGTGGGTCTCATAAGAATTTGAGTGGGTCTTGAGTGGATCCTGATAGGGTCTAAAATGCGCGCCTGTAGCTGAGGGGATTAGCATCTGGCTTTTAACCAGAGGACGTTGGTTCGATTCCAACTAGGCGTATTTTTTGGTGCAGTTTTTTATAATTCTCTATAATAGTGAAAGAAGATATGTTATAAGGAGACTATAATGGGAGCATTATTAGCTATTATAGCCATAGTATTATTATTAATGGCAATGGCGGGTAGTGGTTTTGACTTTGGAGAAGCTTTAGGAGAATACTTTACAGGAACTTTTGTTCCTGTACTAGTAGTTATACTTATAGCTTGGCCATTTGTGTTAATCTTCAGGAAATTTAAGAAATAATATACCATCATCGTTCAATGGCTAGGATAACTGACTGTCGATCAGTAGATCGGGGTTCGACTCCCCGTGGTGGTGTTTTTGGATAGTGCCCGGCTGGACGAGGAGCAAAGTTGCTAACTTTGTGGGCTACGGTCTCAGAGGTTCGAGTCCTCTACTATCCGCTTTTTCTAACACCGAAAAGAGAGTATTATGAATAAACAAAAAAATACAGATTCACAAAACTTTGAAGAAGATCTAAAGTTTCTAGAGAAAATAATTAAAGAAGCTACTTTTACTTCTAACCTTAAAGAAGACAAGAAGATAAAAGATGCGGCCCAGACTAGAATAGATTATTTACGATTAACGGGTAAGTATTTATTTTTTGACTCAGAGGCAACAGGTAGAGAGAATGGTTTTTTAAGGAAGATGTTAGAGAACGAGAATAATAATGGAGGAGGAATTATTTAATTTCTTTTCCGCGAAAAAGAAAGGAGATGTAGTAATGCTTTGTAATATAGAAACTCCATTTATTTTAATATCAAGTAAAAGTTCTCCAGAAAGTTTGTTATATCAAATTACTCGACTTATTAGTATATCTAGTGGTAAGAGGATAATTTATAATGATTTAATGAATGATACTAAAATGAATTTTGAGTTCAAAAGTATGATAAAACAAATAGAGATGGATATGGATAATGCTATAAATCAGTGTTCCAACAGTCAATATACTAGAGAAAGTTCATGGAGCAGGTATAGACATGTATTTTTAATACATGAACATAAAAAGAGACCTCATAAGAAAGAGATTTTGAAGTTAATAGACAGGTTTATATTACAGCGAGAAAGCGGTATAGATCCGTTTAGAATGAGGATAACTTAATTCTAACACCGAATAAGGATAGTAAGCGAATGGTTAGCGGGCGCATTGGAAGTGCGTTGCCCCTAGTGGGTTGCAGGTTCGAGTCCTGTGCTATCCGTTATAGAAGAACTCAGATAATAGGCGTTTAGAAGCAACGCTCGTTTACTGCACTGGGTTCTTCTTTTATATACTTGAACACAAATGGTGTAATACCTAATTTTATTAGTACTTACTACAATTATTAACAAGTGGAGGGTAGCGGGGAAGGTCCCCAACCTGGTTTGAACCCAGGGCCGCCCTGGTGGTGAGAGTTCGATTCTTTTACCCTCCGTTTCAGTTGTCGATAATTTGTCGATAACTCAATAAGTTGCTCCCATCTTCTAATCGGCTTAGGATACCACCCTTTCAAGGTGGAGATGTGGGGTTCGAATCCCCCTGGGAGTAGTTACATAGCACCGAATAGGCTCCTATGGTGTAGTGGTAAACATTTATGGTTCTCAGCCATAAGCCGCGGGTTCGACTCCCGCTAGGAGTATGAAGCCAGAGGACAGGTTCGAATCCTGACTAGTATCTTCCCCCAGGTATTAATATAGTGTAACCCGGATAGCACGCTGGCGCGTTGGCAGTATGGTGAAATGGCAATCACGTTTCTTTCATAAGGAAAAGTTTCAGGTTCAATTCCTGATACTGCTATTTAGCGGAAGAGTGACTTGGATCACGTCAGGCTCATAACCTGGAAACATTAGGGTTCGAATCCCTATTTCCGCTATTATAATTAAGTAGTTTGTGAGAAGTCAACCCGCGGAACGGCTTCCCTGTAAAACGTCGAAGTATCACTACTATGTATGTGATAGGGAGTTTCTACTTAATTTTCCTCTCAGTAGGCTAGTTTGGTAAGTCGCCTGGTTTGGGGCCAGGAAACCGCAGGTTCGAATCCTGCCTGAGAGAGTTATGCCTATCTAGCTCAGTGGTAGAATTTTTTAGAGGAATTAAGCTAAAAACTGCCGATATATTCATAGTAGTGTTGTTTTTATTGTGAGTATATTATGGCTATTTGTAAACTTTGTGGAGATGAGTTTAAAAAAACAGTTGTTATCGAGGGGAAAGTAAGAAACCTACAAAGAAGAAAGTATTGTTTAAAGTGCTCTCCTTTTGGTAGTGGCAATACTAAGAAACTAGAGAAAAGTGATAATAGTTTTCTTTTTAAGCCCAAAACTCAAAGAGAAAAAGAGAGTATCCATAAAAAAACCAGAAAATGGCAAAATAAAGCTAGAAAAGAAAGAAAAGAAAAACTTATAGAGTTAAAGGGTGGTAAATGTAAATGTGGATATAATAAGTGTATAGCTTCTTTAGAATTCCATCATAGGGATCCAGAAGAGAAAGAGTTTAATCTTAATGCAGGAGGATTATTAAAACCGTGGAACAGAGTGTTAAAAGAAGCAGATAAATGTGATTTGTTATGTGCAAATTGTCACGCAGAATTACATTATAATATAAATAACAATGTAGCCTGTTAGGTAGATATGGTTATTACGCTTGCCTGAAGAGCAAGAGAATTTGGTTCGATTCCAAGAGCAGGCAGTTCACTGAGTAAAGTGTTACGGTAGCACACATGGCCTGGCCCATGTAGCCCTTGTTCGACTCAAGGTACTCAGAGTTATTGGCCGAGTAGTTCAGATGGCAAGAATATCTGCTCGACACGCAGAAGGTCGTTGGTTCAAGTCCAACCTCGGTCACTTACTAGCACCATTTTGTTAATATCAACAATATGGTTATAAGCTCGAATAGCTTAGATTGGCGAAGCGTCTCTCTTACAAGGAGAAGTCACGTAGGTTCAAGTCCTACTTCGGGCATTGGCAACGGAACGACGCGTGAAACTTAATTCGCTTACGGCCTAGTCTGAAAGGACAGGGTTTCAATTAGTCGTGACTGTAGGAGAGACTACTTATTATGGGGAAGAGGGCTTGATGGGAAGCCGCTAGGTTTGCACCCTGGAAGTGCGGGTTCGACCCCCGTTTTCTCCACTTTTCTAACACCGAATGGGCGGTTGATGAAACCGGGATCATACTTGTTTTGCACGCAGGAATTAGGGGTTCGAGTCCCCTACTGTCCATGTCCTTATAAAATTATATTTATGAGGTTTTTTGTCTTAACGGACATGATGTCCGGATTAATGTCCGTTAAAATGTCCGTATTCTCCCTAAGCTTTGTTGGTGAAGCACCGCTCTCGTAAAGCGGATAGCCCAGTTCGAGACTGGGAGGGAGATTTCTCTGAAGACCTGCGGGTTGAAAGGGATCAAGGTTTTTAGTAGCACTTTCCCGGAAATTAAGTGCTACCCTGCTCCAGTAGTATAATGGCAATTATATCTGTTTTGTACTCAGAAGATGAGGGTTCGATTCCTTCTTGGAGCTTTGTGGCAGTGGTGTAATTGGAATGCATATTAGACTGTGAATCTTCTGGTAGGGGTTCGAATCCCCTCTGTCACCCGTAAGCCCTTGTCGTCTAATGGTTAAGGCGCAGCACTGATATTGCTGAAACGTTGGTTCGACTCCAGCCAAGGGTAGTAATTTTTTCACTATTTTAGGGTTGTATTAGTGAAGAGATCTGTTAGAATAGCCCCAATAGTTTAATGGCAGAACGGGATCCTTATATGATTTAAGACTGGGTTCGATTCCTAGTTGGGGTAGTGAAAGAGGTAATAAAGTGAAAAAAATTGTATTTACATGTCTTCAAGATGGACATATTGAAGTATCTAAAGTAACAAGTAAAGACAGTATAACTAGGAAGAAGAAGTGTCCTAAGTGTGATAAGCCTATGAATTTTATCCGCAAAAATAAAAAGAAGTATAAAAATCTTGCAAAGAAGGGTTTATAGTTCAACGGTAGAACCTCTGGCTCTTAACCAGATAATGAAAGTTCGAATCTTTCTGAACCCAGTAAGGTTCTTAATCTTGGGTAAAGGATTAAGACCTTTTGTGTCGAATATAAGGTATAAGTTATTTTTTCGGAGATATATATGCCTTATAAAGATAAAGAAAAAAAGAAAGAAGCACAAAGAAAATGGTATCTTAAAAATAAAAAAACACACTATGAAAACACTAGGATACACAGAAGAGCATACACAGAAAGAATGCAAAAACTGGCTGATGATTATAAATCAGAAAAAGGATGCTGTAATTGTACAGAAATAGATCCAATTTGTTTAGATTTTCATCACCCTGATGACAATAAAGAAACAACTGTTTCAGCTGCCATTTGTCAAGGTTTGGCAGAAAAAAAAGTGGTAGCTGAGATTGAGAAGTGTATAGTAATATGTGCTAATTGTCATAGAAAATTACATGGCAATCAGAGACTGAAATAAGTTAAGCCCGGTTTTCCCTGCGGGAGGCTGTAAACCTCTTGCTCGTTAACAATTGCAGGGTGGTTGAGCGGATGGTTCAATTCCTTGACTGGGCATTATGAGCCAGTGGCCGAGTGGTTCAAGGCGGCAGGTTGCAACCCTGTTTTTCGGGAGTTCGAATCTCCCCTGGCTCTTTTTCTAACACCGAAAAAGTGTTAGTAGATTACAGCAAGCAGAAGGGAAGAGTACGATTTTTTAAAAAATAGAGCACCACTGGTGTTAATGGCTAACATACGACCCTTCCAAGGTCAAGTTTCCGGTTCGAATCCGGAGTGGTGTAGTGTACATTTATAGCACTGAAAACGACGTAATTATGGAGATGTAGTGATGAGTTATGTGAAATTTAATTGGGTGTTTTTGGGTGTAATTGTGGTTTTTCTTCTTTTTCTTTCCGCTTTTTTATATGGGAAGACCCCGTATTACATATGTACTCCTGAAGACTTAGTGAAATATTCACAGTTAATTATGGATGGGACCTTGGATCCTAATGAAGTAGAGTTAGCAATGGATCCTAATTGTGCTCCTCCTGTAATTGTTGCATCTCTTGTAACGCCCGTGTTTCCTGTAACAGTAATTGCTTCTTCTCCAGCATCTCCTGGTCAGTTAGCAGCATTTAAGAATTTTGTTGAGAACGAGTATACAAAGGTTCCTCCTTGTGCCAAGAGGAGAGTAATTTTTCGTCAAGAAGTTAATGCACCAGATGGTGCATTTGGAGGAGTAATGGCAATTGCTCAGAGTAATTTAAACTATAAACCTAAGAAGAAGTATACTTTTGAGTATATAACTCATGAGGGGGCATATGGTGACACCAGGAAAGTAGCTCATCTTATTTGGACTGTAGATAAATGTCCAATGGCGGGTATGAAGGCATTCGCTGAGTTCGCAAAAACATATCATACAATAGAATAAGCGGTATTAGTATAATGGCCAACACGTAACGTTGTAACTAGTGGTATTGATATAATGGTATTATGCAACATTGCCAGTGTTGACATCTCGGTTCGATTCCGGGATACCACATAAATTACTATTCCTGCTACATATAAAATTATATTAAAGGAATGTAGCATATATTTCCGAATATATATTAAGTAATAATATATTTGGAGATAATTGTGAAAAAAAGAACAAGTTCTATATGGGTAACACCAAAAAACAAATTAGAGAAAATAGTACAGTCTAGTGAAACTCTTGCTGAAGTATTAAAGAAAATAAATATAAATCCCTATGTTAGTGGAGGGCATTACAAAAGTTTAAAACTACGATTAGAAAAAGATGATATAGATTTTTCTCATATTCCTTTAGGAAGAGGAAGTAATAAAGGAAGAACAATACCTAAAAAAGCTTTTCCTCTTGAAGAAGTTATGATTGAGAATTCTAGTTATCATAGAGGCACTTTAAAAAAAAGACTTTTAAAAAATGGTATTTTGGAAGAAATATGTGCTAAGTGTAATAGACTTCCAGTTTGGGAAAATGAAAAATTAGTTTTAATTTTAGATCATATAAACGGAATAAATAACGATCATAGATTAGAAAACTTAAGATTATTATGCCCTAATTGTAATAGTCAAACTCCAACATTTGGAGCGAGAAATAAAAAGAATAAATTAAGCCCCGGTGGTGGAATGCATACACGCATGGTTTAGACCCATGTGCCTTCGGGCGTTGCAGGTTCAAATCCTGTCTGGGGCAGTACTTACCAACCATTGAATTTTCATGTTAGAGTTGGTGGAGATGGACTTGCCATTGAGCAAGTCTTTTAAGTCCCTGTAGTGTAATGGATAGCACGTAAGCTTGCGGAGCTTATAATCCAGGTTCGAATCCTGGCAGAGACGTTTAAGATCCTGTAGCTCAGTGGACAGAGCACCGCGCTTCGAACGCGGGATATGCCGTGGGTTCGAATCCTACCAGGATCAGTTAAAAGAAAGGATCATAATGACTACATTTTTAATTATATTTCTAGTACTTTGTATAATTATATTACTTCTCTGGGTTATAAAACTAAAAAGTGATATCAAAGCGGAAAAGGAAAATAATGATTATAATAAAAGTTTATATGATGAAGAAATTTCTGTTTTAGCAAATGAACTGAAGACACAAACCAATATAAGTAAAGGGTTAACAGTTATCTCTTCTTCAGGTGGAGGATGTAGTAGTGAGGGATGTGGAAGTAAACAATAAGTTGAGCACCTACAGTGGAATGGACATCACAACGGTCTTCTAAACCGTTATTCCTGGTTCGACTCCAGGTGGGTGTATTTTTTTGGTGCAGTTTTTTATAAACTACTATTATAGTGTTAAAGTGGAAAAGGAAACACGAGTGAGAGACAGGGATATATTCCTGTTTCTCACACATATAGCACTAAAATAAGGAGTTAACAATGGGTCAGTGGGGTCTAGAAAGTTGCAGTGGAGATAGTTGTTGGGATGCCTTGGATTTCGGAGGTGTTGGTGATATCCATGAGATGACTCAAAAAGAAGTAGACAACTTCAATTGGGACAAAGCAGCCCGGTATAGTAAAAAAGACATCCTGGGTTGTGTTATTTGGTTCCTAACTCACGGCAAAAAAGTAAAGATGACTAAGCTCAGAGAAGCTTTAGTTATTGCAGAACAAAGACTTAGCCGCGAGGTCATCGCTGAAGAAGGATGGTTTGCTATCGATGAGCGTCATGAGATGGTGAAGAAAGAAATCGCGGATATCAAAAGAGCTATTAAAAATAAAGGCATAATTAGAGTAAGACGTGTTCCAGGATTACTGGAGCATATGAATTCCTAACACCGAAAAGAGGAAATAGCGATGATAATGCCAATCAAGACCGTAGATGAAGAGATAGCAGAAAGTTTTGCCAGATTACGTAAAAGAGCGGAGAAATTATATGCATCTCCTGAATGGAAAAAGGTTCAGGAAGACCAAATAAAACTAATAAAAGCAATAAAACAGAATAAAACAGAATAAAAAAGGAAAGAAATGAATTACATAACTTCTTGTCACTGGGATCTTTATGGCTTCTCGTAGTTAACTTTTAACTACAAGGAGACCATAAAATGAGTAGAACGTATCGTAGAAGTCAGGTTGAACTTGACTGTAACTGTGGAGCACCTATTCTTACTGAAGAAGTTGTAGCACTTCTTTCTAGTAAAGAGAAAAGACCAGGTTTAAGAACTTTTTATATCGATGGTATTTATCACTACTGGTGGAATTCTAGTAGTAATCGTAATGAAAGGTATTTTCGTCATGGTCATCCTCCTGACAGGGCTTGTAACTGTGGTGCCAGGTATGATTACTATACCAAGAGGAATTATAAAAGAGACAGAAAACCCTGGTATAAAGCACCGAAATGGTTTAAAAAGATAAAGACCAGGGAGACTAGGGCCAAGATTAGTAGTGCTATGGTTCAGGGAAGATATGATGATATCCCTATTTTCAGAAATGGAATTATTAGGGATTGGATTTAGTATTAAATGAAGATGTAGCTTAAGCAAAGCACACAGGAGTTAGAGGGTTAACACTCTAATGTTGATTGTGGTATGCTATTCGTTACAGTGTTGCAACACTGGGATGGTATTGCAGGTGTTAAAAGGACCTGTCATCTTTATTTTTTTAGCACTGAATAAAGTTTCAGTGCTTTTTTTACGTCAGTGGCAGAATGGTATGCAGCGGTCTCCAAAACCGTAAGCGAAAGCTTTATGTGGGTTCGAGTCCTACCTGGCGTGGTATATAGTTGCCCTTGTGGTGGAATGCAGACACGCATGGTTTAAGCCCATGTGCCTTCGGGCGTGCAGGTTCAAATCCTGTCAGGGGTATTTTTATGATGGCATATTTAAAATAAATGAAGGAAGATGCGTCTGAAATGTCGAATATATTCTTAGTAAGTTAATTATTAAGGATATAAAATGTTTAAAAAGACTAAGTATTCAGAAGATCAGTTTGTAAAAGCAGTTGAATCATCATTTTCTATAGCACAGGTGTCTAGAAAAATTGGAATAAAATCTAAGGGAGGAAATTATAGAACAGTAAAAAATAAGATTAAAGCACTGAAATTAGACACTTCTCATTTTACAGGACAAAGCTATTTAAAAGGTAAAACACATAACTGGGCGAAATCAATACCTTTAAAAGATATTTTAGTTAAGAATTCTTTATATACTAGTACAAATAATTTAAAGTACAGGTTATTTAAAGAGGGTATTTTTGAAAAGAAGTGTTATAACTGTGACATTATTCAATGGTTGGGAGAAGACATATCGTTTGAGTTAGATCATATAAATGGTGATAACTCTGATAATAGAAAAGAAAATTTAACTATTTTGTGTCCCAATTGTCACAGTTTAACTCCAACATATAGAGGTAGAAATCGTAAGATAAATACGGTGAAAAAGAGAACATGTAAAGAATGTGACAAACCATTATCTCTTTACTATAGTCATGATAGAAATCAATCTGGTTTATGTTCTCCATGTTTCAATAAAAACAGAGATCATTCTAATGCAATAAGAAAGGTGAAGAACAGGCCATGTAGAGAAGAATTGTTACAAATGATAGAAGAAACCAGTTATTGTGCTGTAGGTAGAAAATATGGAGTAAGTGATAATGCAGTAAGAAAATGGTTAAAGTAGCCCCAGTGACCCAACGGCAGAGGTGTTTCATTCAAAATGAAAATGTTGCTGGTTCGACTCCAGCTTGGGGTATGCAGTGGAGTGTGCGGTTCCGTATCGTAGAGAGAAGGCGTTTGCTTTGGACGCGTCTTCTCTCTTTTTTTCTGCCTGGATTTAATTTGTAAAGTGAAAAAGAGTTGTTATATTAAGATCTTCAAAATCCTGGTGGTCTCGATGAGACTCAGGTTGGCGGGTGTGGTGGGCTTCGGTCCCCTGGCTCCAAAGAGAAGACAGGAGTTTCGGTTTTGTCTTCTCTTTTTTTATGGGCCAACATATTTGTCAACCAAACTGTCAACCTGGGTTGATTTTTGTCAACCAGGGTTAAACCTGATAACCCCGAAGTTATTGTTATATAAAGACTTATTCTATTTCTAATAATCTGCTGCTGGTTGACGTTTTGTCAACGTCCTTCAACACTATAACTAGGAATTTCTAGTTATAGCACTGAATCAGGTTTACTACATTTTTACTACATTTTAGATCGAGCTTTACATAACCTGTTGTGCTTTAAGAAGATGTGGAGCGTCTCTGGAGCGACTGTTTAGCGTTTTTACTTCTTTGAGGTGTTATAACAAAAATTTAAATGCCATAGGTTTTGCCATGCATTTCTAATCCGGGTGGTAACCCCGAAGTCATTGGCAGCACTGAAGTTAGCGAGGGCTTTCCCATTACTTTCCCATGTTTTTACCATATAAATCCCATAGTTTTTATAACTAGGATTTTGTAGTTATAGCACTGGATAGAAGAAACACAAATAAGCTGGTTTGTGTTTCAAAGTATAATTCTTAAGTCATTTTTTTATAAGAAGTTATAATTCTGTAAAATTGATCAGTGTTTCATTTTTTCCGAATTATCTCTTTTTGCTGCGCCATATATAATATAGAGACAAGAAATCATGGTTCCCTTTGGTGCTGAGATGAGGTGTTTTGGAGTGCATCTCATCTCTTTTTATTTTAAATTTGCAAAGTGAAAAAGATCTATTATACTTATAGCAATGCCCTGGTAGAGGGGTAGAGAGAATGGTTGGGGTAGAATTAGGAGACAGTTTGGTTATCCTCCTCCAGGCTGTCTCTGTTTTTTTATATAAGTACTTCAAACAGAAAGGTATACATGCCAATAGTGGGTAAAAAGAAGACATCTAAAAGAATAGCTCCCTCAAAGGTAACTATTAAGAATCCTGTATTGTATATAGAAATGAATTTCTCTATTCCGCAGAAACAATTAGATATCAGACATTTATGGGGAGAGTTCTATCGATTGAACTATTGGGGTACAAAAGAGGGATTAAAAGGAAAAATAATTATTGATTCTAAATTCATCAAAGTAAGTCCTGATGAAGAAGGTAATTATACACATAAAGAATACAAGTAGTGTTCACCACTACCCCATCCATTAAGAGAAGAGTATCTTAAATAGATCTTTTCTCTTTTTTTTGTGCAGTTTTTTTCATACTCCTATCCTTGTGTAGTTGGATAAAATGTTGTATACTAGATAAAGAAAGGAAGTAGTTATGGCGGCACAAGTTAAGAGCCTAAAGATGCATAATAAGCTTTTGCTTGATGTAATCAAAAGGCAAGCTGGCACGTTAGAGAAGGCGATTCTAGAAGGGGTTATGAATGGTATTGAGGCTGGTGCCTCACGAGTGGACATTGAGTTTGCCGAAAATGATGGTTCGGCAATATTGGCTATCAAGGATGATGGCAAAGGTATTTCTTCTGAGACAGAGATAGAGAAATTCTTTGAAACTTTTGGTACTCCTCACGACGAAAGTGAAAACAAGGTGTGGGCGCAGTTCCGTATGGGTAGAGGTCAGTTGTTTGCCTTTGGGAAGAATACGTGGAACACTTCTACTTTTAAGATGGAAGTGGATATTGATAATTGGGGTTTGGATTATCATCTGACTAAAGATTTGCAGCACCGAAATGGTTGCGACATCTTAGTTGAGTTGTATCAAAATCCTATTGGGAGAAGTTACAATTCTGTTGAAGCACTGAAAGACAGAGTAATGGCTCAGATACGTTATATGTCTGTGCCTGTGTTTTTCAATGGGGAACAAATTAACGTAGACCCTAGCACCTTAAAGTGGACAGAGGAAGATAAGTATGCCTACTATAATTTTGATGGTGGCACTAATCTTACCTACTACAACCTTGGTGCATATGTTATGACTCGTAGTGCCTCAGATGCTGGCACTGTGGGCATCATTGTTTCAAAGCAACAGTTGAAAGTTAATTTCGCGAGAAATGATATTCAACACGATTGCGATGTAAGGCATCATATCGAAGAGGTTGTCAAGAAATATAAGATTAAAAAGGTGCGTAATACTCGTCGTACATTACACGACTATGAACGACAGAATTGTCTTTCTGATTTGCGCGACGAATATCAAGATTATGATGATGTTAAAACCTTGAGCATTCTTAGAACAGCACAAGGTCGTCATATCACCTTAGAGACGATGAAGAGAAATCGTCAACAGTGGACGTTTGCTCCTATGGGCGACAGATTTGCCGACAAGTTAATCGAACAAGGTCAAGCTGTATGTCTTGATAGTACGATGCTTGATGAATTGGGCTATACGGGCGACGAACAAGATTTCTTTGATTGGTTGGTCGCTGAAAATCGTTATAGCAAAGGTTGGGATAATCAGCCTATGCTTTACGTTCAATTTGATGATTTGAAAGAGAACGTGAAAGACGAATATCAGACGATACCTCAAAATCGTCTTACAACAGTTGAGAAGAGGTATCTGCGTATTCTCAATGGTATGAATTGTTGGGATGGTCGAGTGATTAACATCGGCATGTCTGATAATGCTTCGGCTTGGACAGACGGTAGTAGTTACATTACTATTGAGAGAAATTTCCTCAAGGCGAACAGAGGCACTTATGCTTCGGCAGTTATGAAGTTGTTTTCTGTCTTGGTTCACGAGTTGGCTCACGATGAAGATACTCGCGAGACTCACGTTCATGGTGTAGAGTTTTATCGTAACTATCACGATTTGGTTACTGATGGCTATGGTGTTATGCAACATGCTATCTATTTCAAAGACAAGTTGGTCAAGGGTAGAATGGATGAAGCAATTTGGAAGCAACAAGCCAAAGAGGAAAAGGCAAATAAGAAATTGCATGACTCTTTGGGTACAATTGCGGCAAGTAGCAAATAACTATCCATATATGACATGATGTCATAGGAGTTATTTTTTATGAGAGGGTAGGTTAATCCTACTCTCTCTTTTTTAAGAGGTATTATTATGTATTATGAATTCCGCGGAAAAAGAAAAGATGTAGGATGCGAAGTAGTAGTAGTTCATGATGATGTAGAAGGTGATAATTATGACTACTATCCTCTAGAGCCTACTGGTAAACATTCTGAGGGATTTGAGTGGGGATATGGTGGAAGTGGGCCAGCCGAAACAGCTTTAGTTATTCTTACTGAGTTTGTGAAAAAAGTGAACAGAGATAGGAGAAAACCTCTAGACTTTGATATTAATCAATATTATCAGATGTTTAAGTGGGACAAAATAACTACAATAAAGAGGGAAGATGATTTACATATCACTACTAGAGAGATATGGGAATGGTTAAGGGAGAAAGAAGCTATCTAAATTTTGGTGCAGTTTTTCTACTCTTGCTATTATGATAGGTAATAGGAAAGTAGTAATAATAGTTGGAGCAATAAAATGAAAGCACCTTTAGGAATAGTACTTTACAAGGGAAAGTCACAATTAGACGGTGAAAAAATTCTAGTTATCGCTACTGGCTTTCAGGAAAGAAGCGAAAACAGAAAAACCGGGGACATGATACAAACCTGGATTATCCGTCGTGATATTGACCCTATCTTAGCAAAACGATTAGGGAAAGATTTCAGTATCTGTGGGGATTGTTTTCATCGCGATGCTGGTACATGTTACGTGAATCTATGTCACGGCCCCCTAGCAGTTTACAATTCATTTCATAATGATAATTACGTAGATTTCAATGAAGATATGCTCCATTTATTTGAAGGGCGTAATATTCGTCTGGGATCTTACGGAGACCCCGCCGCTGTCCCTATTCATATCTGGACTCAAATATGCAACGTAGCGGCTGGCTGGACTGGCTATACTCACCAGTGGAATAACACTAAATTACCTCATATCAACGTCTTACAGAAATATTGTATGGCTAGTTGTGATATGATTGAAGAGCAGCGTAAAGCCATATCACTGGGTTGGCGTACATTTCGTATTCGCACTGGCAATATAGATAACTTTGTTGAAAAGAATGAATTTGTATGTCCCGCTAGTAAAGAAGGCGGTGAAAGGTCTAACTGTGCTAAGTGCCAGGGTTGCAATGGCTTACAGCGTCCTACTATGAATAATGTCGTTATTAAGTTACATGGCAAGGGTATAGAGGATGAAACAATTAAGTCAAAGTTTGGTGATTGGCAGATAAATCGTTTTGAGAAAACAATTAAAGCCCGCAGGTATAAAAAGAAATGGCGTAAAGATTGGAAAGCTGTAGTTAAGGCGTTTAAGTTAGTTACTAAGTGCTAATATTATTTGTGCAGTTTTTCCTGTAACACTATATAGGTGTAAAGAAGAGTAATAATGAAATAAGTAAAGTTAGTAATGGCAAAGTTTTATGTAGAAAGTGGAGATATCCGTAGGGTATTTGTTGCAGCAGAAGCAATAGATGCAGTTAGACGATTTGTGCAGTTAGCTATCAGTGATGATAAAGTAGAGTATCTGGGTGATGGTATAATTGTTTGTGAGAGAGGTTTCTACAAAGACTTCTTAAAGGGAATTTATGATGATGTAATGGAGCCAGGTGAGAGAGTAGAGAGGTTGGCTTTTAGAACTATTCTCCGAGATTGTGAGACGTTTTCAGGTAAAGAGCCTAAACAAGATATAATGTTTATGACAGATGATATACTAAGAAACATAGGACATATAAGATGAAATTCTTAATAGAGTGGTGTAGGGAAACAGTAGAAGTAGAATCAACTGATAGAGATTATCATGTTATTCATGTTAAAGAGAATATCCCTCTTGACCAGTGTTCTGAGTGTGGAACATGGCAAGGTGAAGATGAAGAGATGTACTGCCCAGATGAAGCACCGTTATGTACTCATTGTAGCATGATGTGTGAGAGTTGTAACCAGTATGTAAATGCTGAGTTAAATGACTGTCCTCACTGTGGCGTATATTTGTATGAGAATGTTCTTGATTAGTTTTTGGTGCAGTTTTTTGCCCGCGAATATAAAAGAAAAAGGAAGCACTGAAATGAAGAAATTAAATGTAGAAAAATTAGAACAAGCATTAGGTTTGTTGGAAAATGTAGATACTGCTATCCATGAAAGTAATATGGAACATTGGATGGAAGAGTTGGGAGAAAAAGAAGATACTACTCATGATGAAGATGTGCTGTATGACCAGGCAGAGAGAGTACAGTGTGAATTAAGTGGTTTGCGTGAAGTACTTAGTGATTTAATTCAATGTGTTGAAGAGAGTGTGCAGAAATAATGAGTGAATTATTTACAAATGGAACGTATGTGATGTATGAGGGAACTAAGTGTCCCTCTTGCCAATCAAATGACATCTCTGTGAGATTTGGGAGTGAGAAAACTTGCAACTCTTGTCAGTCTGAATGGATGGATATTATAGACAATAGTGGAAGTTTAGTTGGGTTCATTGACTTAGTAACTACGCCAAGAGGGATAGGGATAAAGAAAGCTCTAGTAGCTGTTGGTGAAGTTTTCGATGGCTTGGCTTTATCTGAGGATGAGGAATACTCTTATGGTCTTAAAGGGGATGAGTTAAAATTGTTTCATGATTTAGTAACAAAGTGTCGTGATGTTGGGGGCGATTATAGAGGATTTGGAGAACATGAATAATGAGTAAATTTAGAGTTATATATGAGATGGATTCTGATGCTGATACTCCGAGAGAGGCAGCACTGGAAGTAGAGCGTCTAATGAACAAAATGTCCTACCGTCCTTTTTTTGTTGTAAGAGATGAAGATGGTGGACTACATGAGATAGATTTGGATGCAGAGGACCACGATCCTCAGGTATGTGGTTGTGAGTATCGTGGTATGAATATGTGGAGTTGTGGGCATATTGATGGAGAAGGTATAGAGCCGTGAGTAATCCAATAACATTCCAGCCAACTGAGTTCCATGATGTGAGAACAGGAGAGAAGTCTTTTGGTTGTCGTGTCTATGACAACTATGACACTTGTTATACTAACAACTGGACAAGTATTCCAGATGATGATTTAGAAGTTATAGCACAGTGTATAGAATTTCTTATCAATGAGAGTCCTTTTGATATAATGCCAACTTCATTTGAAACCATGTGTGATTATATACGAGAGCATGAGTGTGGAGTTATGGTAGGTGATGAGTGGTATGATTGGGAACAAATTAAACACTTGTTTGTTAAAGAACAAAATAATGCGTGAGCAATAAAATGTTTGATAGAAAAGTAACAGTAGCAAAGTTAGATGATGGGCGAAAAGTAGAATATGATGCCTGTGCAAAAGAAAAAGATGCATATGATGATAAGTTTACCCATATAGGAGAGGGTTCTATATATTCTGTAGATGGAGTTGTTCAAGGTGGCCAAGAAGAGAAGTTCCACTTCTTTGTTAGAAGTGCAAAATGGGGGAAACAAGATGAGAACAATTAAACTACCTATTGGTGAATGTGAGATAGTTCTAGGACATAGTAGCGGCGGCACTATTAGCACCGATTGGAAAGTTGATACAATGGATGAGGGAGATGTTGAGTACAATGGTGCTATAGATGGCATTGAAGCACTGGTCTTGGCTCATGCGTGTGCAGGTGTTGATGTAGAGTCACCAGCATATCTCGAAGGAATTGAAACTGCCATAGATGGAGCAGCAAATAACTGTTAATTTTGGTGCAGTTTTTCCTCCGCGCATATAAAAATAAAAAGAGGTAATAAAAATGCACAAAGTAGCTAAAATATTCTATCAAAAGAACTTCAATCTCTATGGGATGGGTTCTGATGTCCCTCTCCAAATTGACCCTGAGATGTCAGTTAGAGTAGGTAACTTCCGTTATGATGAAGATGCCTTTAAGTCAAGGCAAGAAGTGTGCCAGAAGATTTTCACCCAACAGAACACCTTAAATGTGCCGCCTGGACATCCTGAACGTCCTATCTATGAGAAGGCGCAGCATACTTCTATGTCAGTAGGAGATTATGTTATCTTCTATGATGGTGAGATTTGGATTTGTGATACGATGGGATGGAAAGTATTAACAGCGGCTTGGAAGGATAGGTTATGAGCCAGAGTACTTCACAACATTTAAGAAGTTTATATGATGAGTGGTTCCGTAAAACCCTAGACATCAATAAGAATGGTGTAGATGCTGACCTTCTTTCTTCTCTTCTTAGCACTGCTTTCTATCATGGAAAAGATGTAGGCAGCACTGAAACAGGAGAACAGTGGAAAGAACGAATGGGAGAACCTACTGGTCAGAAAGTTTAGGTGCAGTTTTTCTTATAGCACTATATAGGTGAGGTAATAAAATGAGTGATAAAGTTGATTGGTTCAATAAAGTTACAGTAGGGTTTGTTATACAGACCTTTAAGCAAAATCACAATGGCAAAATGGTATGTGTGGCACAGTCTTTTGTGGCAGGCGACGAAGTTGACTATGAGAATATAGATGGGGAGCCTGTGGCGTTGGAAGATAGACCTGACTATGAATATGAACCTTTTGAAATGGTGAAGCCAGAAGCAAGTGTCGAATGATTAAAGAAGAACATATAGCGTTTCTTTATAAATTAAGAGTAAAGGCAAGGAAGTTAGAAGTTCCTCAACGTAGGTCTGACTTACAGTTGGCAGAGGAATTTAACTTAGAGCCACAAGAAGCAATGAATATTTATTGTGATTGGTGTGATAATTATAGGGATAACTAATGACTTGGGAAGAACTAGGAAAAATTATAGATGAGATGTCAGAAGAGCAGCGTTGCAGTACTGATGTCACTGTTTTTCACGAAGATATTGAAGAGTATTTTCCTGCCGGTGGAGTAGGTTATGCTTTGCCTGCTGATGTCTTAGATGAGAATCACCCTTTTTTAGTTGTGCATGAGGTAGAATAATGACTTGGGACGAAATAAAAAAAGAAGTGAACAAGATGACACCAGAGCAACTTCAAAGTGAAGCACTAATTAGAATGCACTGGGATGAGGAAGCACCGTTTCAAAATATAACGATGCAAGAAGTTGATATTAAAGAGAATTATGAGTATGCTTATAATGAGTATCTCTTTGACCATAACATACCAGATGGAAAAGTGATAATTCTTAGCACTGAGGCATAAAATGAGTATGACATATAGAAAACTAGCACTGAAAATACTTGAGATGACAGGTGAGCAGTTAGATAGTGATGTAACTGTTTTTGATTATCATGCTAACGAGTTTTTTCCAGTGGAACCAAGACTTTCTCATGCACAAGCAGAGGATGATATTTTAGATGAGAATCACCCGTATCTTACTGTAAGGAACTTAGGATAATGGATAAAATTATATTATCAAAGAAGTGTGAGAACTGTTGTCCCGCTTGTGGTGCTGAAGGTGATATAAGGTGGGGTGATAAAGAGTGGCAAGATGATGTCTGTTATCAGTGGGCAGATTGCAATAAGTGTGGCACTGAATTCAGAGAATATTGGAAATACTCTGACACCGAATGGGAAGTAGATAAAGTAGATTGGGAAAAGGTTTATGAGAATGGCCAGTGTCCTGATTGTTTTGAAGATATAAATAAGGCAGCGCAGTCAGGTGATGAGTGTCATAACTGTTCTCATGTATTTCATTTGCCAGAGGGAACAAGGCAGGTATATTTCCCAAAGGCAGCAGAGGATAATAACTAGTGGCTAAGATGACAATAAAAGAATATGTTAAAAAGGGTGGTTTCTATTGTCCTGTTTGTAGAGAGCAAACAGCAATGGGAATTGGTCCTTTTACAGCAATGGGAAAAACAGGAAGTTATATGCAGGTACATTGCGACAATCCTGATTGTGGTGCTACTTGGGATGACGAATATACTTTGAAGCGTTTTTGTAACTTAAATAAAGGGACAGTAAATGCCTGAAATGCAACGTACTGAAAAGATAAAAGCAACTATACAAGGTGTTGAAGTCTATGTTTGGCTCTGTGTCAGTGATATAGATATAGCATTACAAGTGGAACACGTCCATGAGGTTGAGAAAGAGGACTTTGATAACTGTGGTTGTGGTATAGTGGGTATCGACCAAGAAGAAGGCAACGTGGTGCTTTATGGTGGACTGGATGCCAGTTTAGGTATCAATGTTGATGCCAGAGGTGGGAACTATTATGCTATGGTAGATAGAGATGATGAGGATCCTACACAAGGACAATATCAGTGTGGTAGTTGTGAGAAGTTTTTTGATGTTGTCTCTGTTGGGGGAGATGAAAATGGAAATTGTCCTCATTGTGGCAGTGGGAATTGGGTAAGAGGCTGTATAGATGGTCCTGACCCTTTGAGAGAAGTATGGGTTAAGATGAATTATGACGAGAGAATAGAGTTTCTCTCTAAGAACAATTATTATGGCGGGGAAAAGAATTGGGAAGAAATAGCCAAGATGAGTGGTGATGATGTGCCTGAAGATGTACTGGACTACTTACCTTATGGAGACAATAAATAATGAGTAAAGGAACATTAAAAACCATAGTTGGAGATGCTACTAATCCTCAGTTGACTGATGACAATGAGGTTGCTGTCATCCCTCATGTTTGTAATGATGCAGGTGGATGGGGAGCAGGCTTTGTAGTGGCACTAAGTAAGAGGTGGAGACATCCTGAAGAGGGATATCGCAGGATGGAAAAGAAGCTAGGGTCAATTTCTACAGTAAATATAGGAGACGGGCCTGTTGTTATAAACATGATAGCTCAGAGAGGTTATATAGATTCTGAGATGAATCCTAGACCACTGAAGTATAATGCTTTAGTGGAATGTATGGAGAAAGTGGGCAAAACATATGCTGCTATAAATAGTGTAGGGGAAGAGAAATATGTTATTCATTGTCCCAAGTTTGGAAGTGATTTAGCTGGTGGGAGGTGGGAATTTATCCTAGACCTCATTGAAGACATCTGGCTCAACAAAGGGTTGGATGTGGTAGTATATGAGTTTAGAGGGTAAAAATTAGATCCCAGTTAACTTAAAACAAACCAACTATTACCTTTTTTTATTGCTATAACCCCTTATTCTTAAACGAGTAAGGGGTTATTTTTTTATTTACTTTCTGAAATTCTCGATTAAACTTTGCAAAAGTGAAAATAGGTGTTATACTTAATAAAGAATATGGTAATGTTTTTTGTGCAGTTTTTCCTGAGTTGCTATCATAGTGTTGATGAAATAAGTTGAAACACTTAATGAAAGGACGTAGTTATGAATGGTTTGATGTTAGACACGCCTGACTCTGGATTGGCGACCAGGCACGATATCGACTTGGTTTCTCTTCCTAACCGGACGAGAACCTATACTCCTGTTCCTCATGGAGAGGTTGTTGATATCGTTGAAACAGAAGCCCAGAATATGGGATTGACTGTTAAGAATCCTGTCTTTGGGTTGGCACGTAAAGGACAACAGTTGTTCGGCGCGTTTGAGGTGGTTGGTCAAGACCATTTGGGCGGTGAAGTCCAGTTGATGCTTGGTTTCAGAAATTCTTATGACAAGTCACTTTCACTTGGTGTCTGTTTTGGCGCGAAAGTATTTGTCTGTAGTAATTTGTGTTTCTCTGGCTACGCTGGTGAAGAGGGTGTCGCTGGTTCGATTTCTCAGAAGCATACTACTTTTGTGTATGAGAAAGTTATGGACAAGTTACACGCTGGCTTGTCTCAGTTTGGTATCTTCCGCGATGCTCAAGAGAAGTTTTTTGGGCGATTGGGAGAGGCTAAGTTAGATGATGACAAAGCCTATGCTACGATTGTCCGAGCGGCTCAAGCTGATGCAATTCGTAATGCTGATATTCTGGACGTTGCTAAGGTTTGGAACTATCAAGAACATCGTCCTGAGACGGAAGAGACTCCCGATGACTGGCATACTGAGTTTCAGCCTCGTAATGCTTGGAGTCTGTTTAATTGCTTTACTGAGGCGCAGAAGATTGACCAGCGTAAGAATAGCTTCTATCACGCCAGCAATCGCAGCTTGCGTTTGACCAAGTTTTTCCAAGCTGAGTTTAATTAACCATCAATAGTACCAGTGAGGATAGGCAAGGATGCTTATCCTCACATACTTTTTTTGTGCAGTTTTTTTCTCGCGGATATATAGATGTAAGAGATAATAGAAACTACAATAAAGAGGTAAAATACAATGGGTTATACTCATCACTGGGACAGAGCAGCAAAGCTCACCAGGACAGAATTTAGGTTGGCACTCCGAGATATTAAGAGAATTAGGATTGCCCTTAGACCCCGTATTCGATTTGAATACGACATTGCCAAACCAGCGGTTTTTAATGACAAGCTGATAAGGTTTAATGGCATTGAACTTGAAGAGGGACACGAAACCTTTTATATTGAAAGGGTTTATACTCCTATGGAGTGGGAAAATCCCGATGAACCAATGCCTTATGCTTTCTGTAAGACAGCACGTAAGCCTTATGACACTTTTGTTTGTTGCTGTCTGATTATTCTTAATTACTATTTTGGTGATGAGTTTAAGGTTGGCAGTGCTGGCGACTTGTGCGATTGGCAACAGGCGATTGACAGGTGCGATAGTGTACTAGGGTATGGTAAAAGTTTCAAGTTTAGTAGATAGTCAGGTGTGATAGAGGCAGCAGAACCAGAACTTGGGATATGAACCAGAACTTGGTATTAGTGGAGTAATAATGAACAGCTTACAGAGAATTCAGTTAGAAAAATATAATGGTGCTATTAAGATTTACAAGCAAGTAAATAAGAAGTCACCGCCTAAAGAACTTAGAAACAAGTGGGCAAATATGTTATCTGTTGCTCACCTGTTAAGGAGAAGTAATGCTTCTTAAAGATGTACAAGATGATATTGCTTTTTATAAGCATAGGCTTATGAGAAGAGCTAAGAAAACAGGTATATGTGAGAACTTTGGGTTGAGAGAGACGAAAGCACTTGAAGAGAAGTATGCTGGATATAAATGTGTTAATGATGGTATATGGGCAGAAATAAAGATGTTTTCTAATTGGTGTAGGAAATATACAGGAAAATAACTTAGTCCTATAATCATTATAACTATATTTTGTGCAGTTTTTCTTATGATACTATAGTAGTGAAAGAGTAAATATGAAAGAAAAAATGATTAAGATAGAAGTTGGACTTGTAGTTCAATGTGATGACGATGCTTCACTAGACGAATTTATCAGTGAACTAGATTATGATTTCACCGATAGGACTGGTAAAGCTAAAGTCGTTGATACAGAATTGCTTGATTGGGAGAAAGTGAATAACGAGTAATAGACCCTTACTCAAAACCTTCGCCGCTGTGAGAGAGTGATGTTTACTAAGAAGGTAAGAAGTTTGTTTTGGTTGGCAACGTTGGCTTTGTGGTGTGTTACCATGATGATTGGCGTTGGTGGTTGCCAGAGTGATGCTAGAGTTACTTTTGAGCATTCTGGCCGTGTTTTGCATAAGGACGAAGGTGCAGCAAGTCGCTATTCTTCTCCTATGTTTGGACATCAATGGGGCATTGGCAATCTGAAAATGGGGGAAGAATAAGATGGATGCGATACTAAATAATTTTTATATTGGTATCACAGACACCTATCATATTAAGGTTGTCTGTACTCCAGCGTTCTTAGCTTATGTAGCGTTGGGATTTATCGCTATTCAGTGGATAAAAGGAAAAATGGTGCGAAAAAGAGGGTAGGGTTAATACCCTATCCTTTTTTTGTGCAGTTTTTTGTGAAGCACTATAATAGTGTAAGAAGTTGAAAATGATGGCTCTGTAGCTCAGTTGGTTAGAGCAGCTATTCTTCTGAAGCAACTATACTAGTCGTGTTGTGGAGATGCCACTAGACGTAGTAGGTATGTGGAATAGAAGGTCGTAGGTTCGAGTCCTACCAGAGTCACCAACCCCTTTAAGGAAAATAATGGATAAAACAATAAACGGTGACATCAATCATTATCCGGGTGGTTTTGATGTTGTAGCACAAATTACAACATTTAGCTATCCTATCTCTTTTGAGTTTGATATAGATAAAGAGGCGATGGAATTGAATGTAATTGTTACCTATGATGAAAATAAAGAGGAAGAAAAAGTATTAACTAGTATTACTTTTGAAGGTCATGGTTCTAATTGTGAAGGTTTAGAGGATTTTGACCTTTTAATTGAAGACAAGATAAGTGAATTAGAACTTACAGCAGAAGATGAAAGGTTGATATAATGGGAATGGGAACGTATGCGTGTCATGCAGATACGGTAAAAGATGAATTTGTTAGAGAAGTATGTCCTTATGAAATGGCTGAACTTCAGTCTCAATTAGATAATGCTGAACTTGATTGGTACGGATTAGCAGCTTGTACTGATAGGATAGATGAAGCAGAAGAAGAACTAGCTATGGAAATTAGTGAAGAACGAGCTTCTCTAATTATAAAGGCTTATGACACACTGTTCCAAGCGTTTCAGAAGAAAACGGGCTTAGATTTACAACTTAAATACCATGATAAAGAAGATAGGGGAGATGAGGTTGATGGTCATTTTTGGGCTGTAGATGGTGTTTATATTCTTTCTCCTGCGGGCGAAAAATATAAAGATGAAATTGAAAGGAAATTTTGGACTACTTGGGGATAATTGGTGCAGTTTTTTTGAGTAAAATATACTATTATGGAACTTATAAAAGTATATTTAGTTTTTAGTGATTATGGACATGGTGATAAATCATTGTTAATAGTTACTAGGTCTATAACTGATGTAGAAGTAGTTGTTAGAGAACAAACAGATAATGATGAATATGTTTATACCCAGTATGCCGACGATCCCCCTAACATGTCTATAGAGGAACATGTAGTATGAAATTTCGAGCGTTAATTCTTGATAATGCAATAGCTATTATAGATGAAGATGGTTATGAAGTGATGCACTGGAGCGAGGAAGAATGGTTAGAGGATCCCAGTGTAACTTTTTCTAATGCTATTGATTGGGCAACACATCGGCCAGATAGATTATTAAAGATATGTAATCCTCATTATGAGGTTTGTTTAATGGATGATAAACCACAGTGGGAAGATGAATTATGAGTAAGAAAAAGAAATTATTAGATTCACCAGAAACTAAATTAAATGAAGGGCAAGAAAGATGTGGATGGGATGACGAGTCAAAGTTATTCCATGTAAACGCTTTCATTGAGGAACAAGGGGATGAGTTACTCCAAGAATTTCATAACTATATAGATGATGTTATGGAAGAAGAAGATGAAGATTTGTGGGCAAAAGAGTAAATATAGGAGATAAGTTATTCCACTATATCTATATCCAGATGTGACCATCTTGTATGGAGCATCGAGTCTCATTGAGGCGTTGTGAATAGGTAGATTACAGCGGTATAAGCTATATGGTCTAGTACGTTAGTGGAGCGTTTGAAACTAGGCTATCTCCTATATTTTGTGCAGTTTTTCTTACACTGATATAATATTATGGCAAAGATACCTAAAAAATTAAATATGACATTTACGTTGGCAACAAAGATGCCTAGAGGCAAGATGCCCCCGCCTTCTTTTCGTCATGGTGATAAAAAGAAAGCTGAAAGCAAAAAGGCTTGCAGAGGTAGGTTTAAGTATGAGTGACCTAAAATGTAATGGTTATCGTCGATATGGTGGTGCATTTACACTTGGTAATCCCGAATGGGAAAAGTGTAGGGAAACTCCTACTGTTATGATTAAGGTTAAGAATGTTAAAAAAGCTATGCCTGCTTGCCCGCATTGTTGGCAGGAGCTACTCGACAGTGACGATGATGCACAAGAGATTGAATCAGTTGAACCTATTATAGATGATGCAGGAGATAACTAATGCAATTAGACCTAACACCAAGTTGTCCGAGTTGTGGATTGAGAATTCATATCTCAGAACCGTCAAAAGTAGCACCGTTTGAGGGTGGACAAGTCAATTTTAAATGTTCAGATTGCGGTCAATGTTTCTCAGCAGATGTAGAACTGTGCTATTCTAACTATGATGTTCTTGAGATAAAGGGAGAGTTTATAGAGACAGAATAATTTGTGCAGTTTTTTTCAACTTAGTAATATAGTGAAAGGTAGTAGTAATGAAAACACATATCCTATATGTAGTACAACGTATCGTCTTTGAAGCACAAGACCACGTTGATGTTGAAGATGCTGTCAAGAATATGAACCATAGTGACGCAACTTTTAACACCGCAGATGCAGTTATTATAGACAAAGATGTAGAATCTTATAAACTTCATTTGCACCCAAAAATTACTGTAGAAGATAACACCGAAAAGGTGGTAATAGCTTAATGAAATTCAAGAAAAATCAAGTTTGTAAAATCAAAATGATGAGTGCTGATGCCACTATGGTTAAAGATGAAGAACAAGAGGCTATAGATGTAGTAAGAGATACACAAGATGTTGGTACAGGTATTGTACTACAGCACCATTATAATGTATGGGCAGAAAAAGAAGATTTAGACCCAAATCGTTATCAGATAGCAGTAATTGAGGGAAGATTTGACCCACATAGAAACGATATGGGCGAACTTTGGGTAAATGAATTTGAGTTATCAATATAAAGGTGCAGTTTTTCTCGCGGAAATATAATACTATGATTGATTTAACAGAAAACTTTAATAAGACGTATGGTGAAACTTGCCTTAAAGTACAAGGTGAAGGCAAGAATATCTTAATCCTAAGAAATATGGGTTATACCACACAGCGTATGGATGGCAAAAGAGGCCAATACCAAATAGAACACAGATGGTTAAGTGAAGAAGTCGATCCTAAGACAGATAACTTTGCTTGTGTTCAAGGTCAAGATTGGACTTACTGGCAGAGAAAAGAAATATTAGATGCGTTAAAGCCAGATGCTAACTTGTTTGAGTGCTTTAGTTTATGCGGATAAGGAACGCAAAACATTATGGATAATATAGAAAATTGCCATCACTGTGAAGCAACAGTATGTTTTGAGGGTTTCAAAGGTGGCCCAACAGAATATGAAATATGTGAAGAATGCGAATGTCATGTATGCGATAACTGCTTTGATTGGAAACATTTTGCGGATACAGAAGAAAATAAATGTAAGAAATGTACAGGAAAAACTAAAGTATGCAAGTTGAACTAACTAAAGACGAAATGCTATTGTTGTGTATTTGTGTATTTGAGCAAGTATTGAAAAATAGACGTAATGGTGTTCTTGACAGTTCAAGTGAAAGTCAGAAATTACTTAATCTAAGACAGAAAATAGATGATAAGTATAAAGAGTCTGTAAGGAAACCTAATGACAAAAGAAGTTAAGTCTTATGATGTTCAAGATGTTATCAATGCAGGATTTACACTTGAACCTATTAAGTGCAGATATTGCGGTAGCTTAGAAGTTGTTTATAATCAAGCTATTGTAGATGCTTCTTGTCAAGATTGTGGAAAATGGCAATTAACAGGAGACGATCCTTATGTATAATAATGAAAAATATCACAAGGCAATAGATGACTTTGAAAACGTAGAAATTACCTGCGGGCGCGTTAAAGTAGAAATAGAATATATAGGAGGAGGCGCAGTCGGAGGCGTCGGCGTCTATAATTTTTTTATAATTTAATTTGACAACTCGTTTTTATGTGGTATACTTCAATCATGAGAATTGGGAAGTACATCATGCAAACACCAAATTTCCGGCAGGGTTCTGTCCCCGATGTGCTTCCCCCCTCACACTTTGGGACGCCCCTGCCATTTTACGCCCTAATGGAGTGGGGTGATGTGCATGACCATGTTGATAATGGCAATAGCATAAAGAAGTTATGTGAAGAATGGTCTTGGGTAGATGAAAATGGAAGAACTGATGATTTCCCTGGCAGAAAAATAGGAGATATAGATATAAATACAATAGAGAAGTAGGCTTATAAATTTTGGTGCAGTTTTTCTTACAATTCTATCATAGTGTTGTTAGAAAAGTAGTTATAACACAAAAATGGAGACGTAAAAATGACTAGAACACAGAGTGGAACGCAAGTCGTTGCAACAGAACAAGTTGGAGACATTACAGAGAGCCAGTTAATGAGTGCTTTGTTTAATGTCAAGGGAACTACCTTTATCAGCATGGACACTGAGACTGTGCCAGCTTTCAAAGGTAAGAAAGTCGATAATCCCTTTTGGAATAGCACCGAAAGCGAAAGTCGAGTAACTAAGGTTGGTGGCGTTTATGGCATGGTTGGTCATATTTATAAGAATGTCGTCAATAACGCAAGGGATAAAGAAGTTATTTCCGCAGCTGAGGCTTGTGGGATTAGCAAAGATGAACTTGAGAAGTTTTTCTCAAAGTTTGACAAAAGCACTTCTGATATGAAAGATGGCGAAATGGTACCAAGTGAACATAAATGGGCAATGTTTGTTGATAATCCTATGCAAGATGGTCATAGTCGCATTTTGATGAAAAACAAAAATTACTATAAGGCTCATTATGAAAGTCTTGATAACGCTGAAAATGTTGATTTGTTTTTTGAAGATGGTCACACTGATGAAGATTATGATAAATGCGAATGTCGGCATCAAGAAGATGGAAAACGCTACATTATGATTTGGACGTTTGGCTCTAAAGACACAAAATATGTCTGGAGCGATAGTGGAAACGATTTGAACGATACAGACCTTGAGGAACTTCAAGGGTGGTTGCGAAACAAGACTAGCAACGCAACACATCAAGGTCTGAGCGAAGAAAATGAAATCGTTGTCCGTACCTTTGGTCTTGAGAGTATCAAGGGTATTCGGTTGAATAAGATTGTGTATCAAATTAGTTAAACTTCATTTTGTGTTATGGTGAGTGCTTTTGGTCGGGCACTCACCTATTTTTTTGTGCAGTTTTCTCTATGCAGCTATAATAGCGTAGAATGGAGATAAAATATGAGTGACTTAAAAGAACCATTACCATTAAATGAGTGTAAAACGACATTAGACTTTGCTTATCGGAACCGATACAAGTGTCTAAAGCATAATAATGCTTTTTTCGCTACCTTTGGTATCCCACTTAAAAAGTTTTGGGAGAGTAATATACTTGGTTTCGATATGCTGGCGTTTGATAAGTGGCTTGGTTGTGGTGATAAAAGTTTACAAGAAGTGCTTACAGAGCGTTATGGAAAAGACGCTTGCGATTTAGTAAAGGATTTAATATGAGATTTTACTTAAAAGCAATGGGTTCAACTTGTTATGATGCAAGTGGTATCACCTTTCCAAAAAAGAAAACCCTAGAGATAGAGAACATCGTAACAGACCACTTGGGTATAGACCTAAAGTGGAGTAACCAGTTTGGCTGGAGTAACCAGCCAGAAGTTATAACTTTTCAGTTTGTTAATGATAATCGGGCAGCACTTGCTCATAAGTTGCTCGATGAAACCTTAAATAAGTTTGGACTAATTGTTCGAGAACAAGACTGGAACTAAGAAAGGAACTAAGATGAAGTATTTTGTTGTAATTTTAATTCTAACACTGTTTTGTTATGGTTATGCTTATAATCAATACAATGGACTAGGAACCAGCACCGTATCAGAATCAAATGATGCTAATGCTTGGATAAATGGCGTAAACGCTGAGTATCAGCGTAAACAAAACAGAGAAATACTCGAAAGTGAAGATTTAATCTTTCGACAATATCTTAAACCGAATGAAACGAAAGTTATTAAGGCGGCCGCAGAACGAAATGGTGCTTGGACGTATGAGAATAGGTATATTCTAGCAGCCATTAGGATTGCTGAGAATGGTCTTAAAGGCAACGAATTTGGTATTAAGTGTCCTAAGCATATTAACACCGATTTGGACGGACAAGCCGCCTGCGCTTCTGTAACGATAATGAAGAATAGGGAGAGGTATGAAGAATCATATAAACACGTTGATTTTATTACCTTTTTAGCACGAAGATATTGTCCGTTTGAATCAGACCCAATAGGCCACGAAAATTGGATTAAAAATGTAAGGTATTGGAGTAATAAGCTACATGGTGAATATGAAGAACACCGAAGATTAGGAACATTACCATAATTGGTGCAGTTTTTCTCGCGGAGATATTAAAGTATGATTGCAAAAGAAATAGAAAAGATAAAAACAGCACTAAATAACAACAAGGTTGTTTATTACAAGTTTGACGGACTATATGTCTTAAAACGTGTGTTGCTAATTGGTTATGCAACAATAGCAACTTTTAGTGGTAAACCACTAAATCAACAAAGCGCAGAAGAACATATTGACTTGGCAGATGAGTGTATTCAACCAGAAGATTTTTGGGTAGTAGATAAACCAATACCATAAGTGCAGTTTTTCTTACACTGATATAACAGTGAAAGGAACACAAAATGAATAAAAAATATGATGATAAAATTACTATCTATGGTAGTAAAAAAGACATCGACGAAGCAGTAAAAGTGCTAAATGATATTGATGTTCAAGGTTATGAACATGTCTCAAGAATGAGGATCCAAGAGAATATCGACGCTTATAATCTTAAAGCTAGTATTCTCTATGACGGAGGCACTGTCTGGAGCAGAAAGAAAGTCGTCGCAGGTGTCAAAAGAGTTAAGAATAATGGTATGAAGTCAATGACTAAATATCTGTACAAGTTTCTTACTCTAGCTTGCGGAAGTATCGCTCATTATAATATTTATGGGTGGATTGATGAATATCCCACTATTGAGGATTTTCGTAACTTCTTCTTACGCAATGAATTCGGTGAAAGAGTTAAAAACCGTTTCAGAGATACCGAGAAAGATAATCGCTTAATCGTTGAAGATATTGAGGAAGTGCTAGGAATAGAATAGTGTGTTGCTGTATCTACTTAAACTATAAGAGTAAGAATGTACCTGGCAGACACTTAGGTATTATTCATACTCATTTTACACCAGCACCGAATCGAAGTTGTATTATCTGGATGAGTAAGAAAGTTGCGGAAAGAGTAAAAAGAATAATAGAAAAGAAATGGAGTCATACCCTAAAAAGTGTTGATATAAATGAACATACAAGGGTATTAAAATAAGTGCAGTTTTTCTTACACTGATATAAAAGTGAAAGGAAATAAATGTTTAAGAGAAATAGTGGTAAAATTGATATAGAAATTGACGGTGGAAGATTGTTTCTTATCGCAGTAGCTATCGCAGCAGGTTTCGTATTTTCTTTTATCTCGATTTGGGAAGGTAAACTAAATGTTGCAAAAGAAGAAACAAAACAAATGCAACTTGAGGTGAAAAAGCTAGAGTTAGAAAAGGAAATAAAATGATACTTGATGACTTAAAACAACTAAAAATCAATCTCGAACTTCTCTTTACTCGCCTTTTTAAATTTGGCGTTACTATCGAGATAGATGAAGAAAACATCGAAGAAGATACTCATATATCAATAGATGATGACTTCATCAGAGTTTACTTCCAACCAGATGATGATAGAGTCCTTATCTGTACCGTAAAACACTATCCCGGCAGCTTTAATCCTGTCAATGGTGGAAGTCCTCCAGAAGATGATGAACAAGAACTAGGGTGGTTCAAAAGAAACGACGCAGTAAATAAAATCATGGAAATTGTGTTACTGAGAAACTTGGGATTTTCCCAAGAAGAAGAAGAACTTAAAAGAATGGGAATATTATGAGTAATAAAGTGGTTTCTTGTATAGGTTGCGGATGCGATACAACTGCAAAGTCTGAGTTGTGTAATGACTGTATGTATCAAGACGAAGTTGCAGTACATAATAGAAAAGATGAACTGGACTTAGTGTATGATGATATGGCCGAAGAGGAAGAAAGAGAACTTGGAGAGTATTGGCACTTGGCTGAAAATTAAGTGCAGTTTTCTTTCTCTATCTATAATAGTAGAAAGGAAATAACATGACAAATAAATGGACAAATCTAGGTGATGTAAATCACAGACTCTATGGCGGGATTTTCGTTCAAGTTGATACTGAAAACGAAAATGTAGAGGTAGTTATAGTTGATAACATGGAAGATACTTGCGGTATGGAACGCTTTACCAGAAACAAGTTAGGACAAATATTCCACAACAACATCTATCATCTACAAGAGGCAGAGTATACTTTTGATGAACTAAAAGAAGCACTGAATAACAAAAAAGCAGTGTTTGATTATGGAAACTGGGATCTGTTTACAGATAAACCCTTTGAAGAGGTGGCAGGGTACCTGGCAGCTGATATGATTCGTTATTTTGGCGGCAGTAATGAAGGTGAAAATAGTTCTAATTATTGGTACTTACTTAATTCCCGCGGAATTACAAAACACAATATAAATTAGTGCAGTTTTTCCTGTGTTGATATAGTGGTGTAAGGAAAATAACACTAACAAGGAGACAAAAATGAAGTTACTGACTCAAGAAATTAGAAAGAGCATACCTAAGCTATATGCTCAAGATGGAAAAGGGCAAGACGCTGTTATTCATGCCAAATTCTTTGACCCTTGCGGCAGTTGGACCTGGTTCGCTACTGAAGGTGAACCCCTGTTGGACGACGACGGGAATGAAATTGATTTCAAGTTTTTTGGAATGGTTCATGGACATGAAAAAGAACTTGGCTACTGGCTGTTAAGTGAATTGCAAGAGTATAGCGGCCCGTTGGGTATCGGTATCGAACGCGACTTGCATTTTGGCAGAAAAACTTTGGGAGATATTAAATAGAATATGACTTGGCAAAGTGGGAAAGGGTATTGACGGGATCCTTTCCCACACTTTTTGTGCAGTTTTTATCGGAATTATATAATAGTGTAAGGGGGATAACTTATAACGGAGAAAAGATTTGGACAAACTAACGACAGAGGAATTTGATGAGATTGCAAGAGGGTGGGATAGTAGCGACTGGCGCGACCGATAATCAGCAGGCCGCTGTTAAGATAGCTATGTTAGAGCTTTTATAAATCCGCAAACCGTAAGGAATAGATACCGATGGACTTAGCGAGACCTCCCCCGGAAACGGTATATTAAATTACTTAAATGAATAAAATATAGAGAAAATACCGGCGAGATGTGGCGGCAATAAGGCCAGCCCAAAAACAAAACCTAGTGAATGAGAGGTGTTCTATGAATTAAGAAACGATTTTACTAGATTATTGATAATAATTCGAGAGTAGTTCTTAATTGAGCTACTCTCTTTTTATTTGTGCAGTTTTCTCTCCGCGGATATAAAAGAGTAAAGGAAACAACTAATAAGGAGTCAAAAATGAGCTTTGATATACATAAACTACTGTTTGCAGCAGGTGTTCCGTTGGATAGCAACGCAAGCGACCTGTATGCTAAAGTGACACCAGTGTCAACAGCAATTCTTGACAGATATAATCAAGTAGTGAAAAATGTGTCAACATTTACGTCACAAATTGATAACTGTGTTTGGTATGACATCCCCTTTGCTTATTCTACTTGGTGGGATGCAAAAAATATCTGAGTGCAGTTTTATTTCTCGCGCTATAATAATGATTGGATAAGTTAAGAAAGGAAATAAACTAATGCATTGTTCTCATTGTGGGAAAACAAACCCAAAAACAGAGGATAGCTACACAACTTGCTGTAACGAACCTACTTGTGGCGGTGAAGAAAGAGATGCTTTTGGAATACATGGAGACCACAGGCGCAGCGTTATATCGTGTTGTTGGGGAAAAGCCTCAGACAAAATGAAAGAAGAAGGCATAAAAGAAGTAACAGGTATGTGCCGTTGGTAAACTTTAGTGCAGTTTTTCCCTAAATAATATAGTAGTGTAAGGGAAATAACTAACAAGGAGATAGTAGTGGCAAGGTCAATGCAAAAAAAGTTAATGTCAAAGTTTAAGAGTATCGTCAATAGTATCGTTGTTGGTGAAGCTATCGAAACTCTTGAAATGATAGTCAATTATGGTTGCTCAAATCTTGCTACCATTTATGTTCAACAAGGGTTTCATAACATTGTTGGCTTTCATTGCAATTTTCAAAATAGTTACTTAACAATGGGTGTGTTAGAAGAATTTGGGGGAAAACAGTTGCCCTATAATCAATATCATATTGATAAAGATATGAAAAGGGTGATTGACTTTTTCACCAGTGAAATAAAGAATAATATAAAATAAGTGCAGTTTTTTATGTATTTCTATAGTAGTGTAAGGAACAATAACACTAGATGGAGTAAAAAAATGACCAAAGTAACAAGACAACAGGCGTTAAATATCCTCAACAGCATAATTAACGGACAGATTTTTACGGTTGTGTTCGTTAAGAGAGGAAATGGAGAATTAAGGGAAATGAATTGTCGCAAAGGCGTGAAAGCTCACCAGAGCGGCGGCAGTTTGGCTTATAGTCCCAATGAGCACAATTTGATTCCCGTGTTCGACATGAAAGCCAATGGGTATCGAATGATACCTTATGAGGGTATCAAAGTAGTGAGATATGGTGGTGGTAAAGAAGTAAAAGTAGTAAATTGACATTATTTGTACTCCTTGACAAAGACAAGGTGGGCTGGTAACTCACCTTGTCTTATTTTATTTGTGCAGTTTATTATAGTTCTCTATAATAGTGTAAGGAAAACAACTAACAGGAGTAATAAAATGTACGATTATATTCATATTGGAACAACACCAGCAGAAGAGGATTGTACTCAAGTAGTTAAAGGGCAAGCCTGTGATTACTTGCCAAAGCAAACGCAAGAGTGCCGTATGTTTGTGGCACAGCTTAAACGACAGTTTGGTGAGCCGCCCTTTGATGCCAGATTCGAGATTAAGACTTTTAACCATGATTTCGGTCCCTACTGTGAAGTAGTGTGCTGGCATCGTGTACCAGACCCCGATGAAAGCACCACAGATTCGCTTGAGTATGCGTTGAAAGTAGAAGGTGAAGCTCTGAGCCAGTGGGATGAGGTGGCACAGGGGGAACTAGGGATATACTAGAATTTGGTGCAGTTTTCTTGAGGTTTCTATAATAGTGTAAGGAAAGCAACTAACAGGAGCAACAAGATGAGATGGATTAAGAGCTTATGGTGTATGGTAGTGGGACACAAGTGGGTGAGTGAGGAGTTCTACAGGGGCCGGTGGGAAGATGGTGACGATGACAGTGTGGAATGGTGTGAACGGTGCAGGCGTGGGTGACGTGGTTATACAGTATGGTAGGAACTGGGTTAACAACCTACCATACTGTAGTTTTTCTATTTAATATTTTTTAATATGCATACCCCCTACCCCTACCCTCTTTTTTCTCACGTTTTTACCCTCAACGCTCATTACCTCCTGTCTTTTTAATTTCCAGGAATTTTTTTGGCACCAGATTTTGATATTTTTAATTAAGGGTTCTCTTTTTGGATAGTTGCCTATAGGAGTCCCAAGAAGTTTCAGGAATAATTTTTGGGGACAGAAGAAAAAGAAGTATTTTTCCGATATATATTCAAGTATTTGAATTTGATATATAAAGGAATAAAGAGATGGCATTGTGCAGGTTAGGAGTACCCTTTCTTTATAGAAACAGAAGAGGAGAGAAGCCCTTCTTTGCGAAAGTGGAGGAGGGTATTTTTATGATCACATAGAGGGTTAGAGGGTTATAAATGGAATAGATAGATATGTTTAATTCTATCCGCAAAAATTAAAATGGTGTATTTATGGTTAAGAGTAATTTATATAGGAATACGGTATTAAGTGATGGTCCAACGAATTATTGGGAGATGTTAGAGACCAGTGGTTCTACGATAAGTGATACAGTAGGGGGCAATACGGGTACACTTGCTGGTTCTAACACATTTGGTAATGTTTCTTTAGTACCCAATAACAACAATAATAGTGTAGTAAATTTAGGTATTTCTGGTACAGCAGGAGCGGCGAGTTTAGCAAATGTTCCTTTATCTACTACTGGTCCTCACACAATAGAGGGATGGATTGTTTACAGCACCAATAATGAGGTTCTTTTAACTCAGGGTTCAGATGTATCTAATTATTTTATTTGTTTTGCTGGTGGTTCTGGTACATTTACAACAGGGAGTATGGGTTTTGGGGAATCTGCTAACTTACTTACCGTACCAAGTGACACTCTTTCTGCCGGTGGGGTTTATCATTGTGTTGCAACCAGAGAAATATCTGGAAGTAATGAGATATATTCTATTTTCATCAATGGAGATTTTGTTCTATCAAGTGCAGCAGTAACGACAAGAACCTATGATACAGATTTTGCTGCTTTAGGGGGTTTGTTAGATATTAATGCACTGAACAAATCTCCCGTAGAACCAATAGTTGTTTACAATTATGTTTTAACAGTAGACCAAGTAAAAGCACACTATGACGCAGGGAACACAACAGACCCTCTTATTTCTTCTTCCGCAAATTCTTTTGGGAGCAACCGAATTAAGAGTTTAACCAGTTCCAATATGAGTAAGGGTGTAGACATTCCTTATACGGCTTATGTTAATTCGGGCAAAATAGTTTCTGGGGTTAGGGAGAATCCTTTGGTTATAGGGGGTATGCCTCTTTCCACTAGTTTATATACAGATGATACTACTGGAGAGTATTTTTATGCTTTAGATGTCATAGAGGATACTGCGGCTAACTTTCACATAGACCATTTACGTTATGAATCGTTTCAGTTGGGCCAGGGGCGATATTTAAGTACGAAGAAGGCAGACGGAAAGTTATGTTGGACTATATTGGATAGTGGTAGGGAACCTACGGTATCCAAGGAGTTGATGTGGAATGGTGTGAGAATGGGAGTTAGTGTGAATGATGAATTGATTATGAATAATACTGGGTTTAGCAGTGGTCACATTACTCAGTATAGAGAGGTGATAATAGGGGGTATTCCTTTAACTGTGGGGAGGAGATTAAACAAGTATTATTTAGTGGTTTCACCGGCTACCAGTTATGATATAGCATAACATGTTTATTTTTAGATAGTTATGAATAAGAAAAAAATTTGCACCAGTACCTACTGACGAGATAAATTTATTTGGTGTACCAATGGCATCAGGGGAATATGGTGAGTTAATTTTTGATAAAGTAGCTAGTGATATTAATGATGTAAAAGATTTTAGAGAGGTTCCTTTCTTAAATAACAAAGTGATGGCAGGTCGTTTAAACACAGAAACGGTCAATGGGTATTGTTTACTGCTTACCACAGGGTAAACAGTGATTTTGCTTAAGTTGACTAAAAAATCAAGATAATTACCATTTCTTTTGCCGCAAAAATAATTCTTGTTATATCCTAAGTTTATATATATACTTATGTTATGGATGTAAATAATTTTCACTTTTCCCTTGTCAGAAGATCTATATTGTGTTATAGTGAATATATGATGACAAAGAAACCTAAGCACAGTTATAAGGATGTTCGGATTAACCGTTTAAAAGAGAAGGCGTGTAGTGCGGCTGTAACGATTGATGTGGCTTTATTAAATGAATTGGAAGACAAGGCACAACGGTTTGATAATATTCGTGATGTTTCTTTAGATGCTCAGGAGCAGTCGGATTTTGCTTGGGGGATAATTAATATTGTAGATATTTGTAAGCGGGTAAGGGAAGTAAAGCGATATGGTGGATAAAAAAACAGTCCAAGTAAGTTACACCTATCATCCGGACAGGTCGCGCGATGAAGATAGATGGCGTAGTATGTCAATTTTTTATATGAAGAAGTTTGCCAATCTTAATGACAATCGAGGTTGGGCATACTGGTCTATGGCGTAAGAGGTATAGATGGATTTTCATCAGCTACAGACAACTTATAATGTTTATAAGCAGATGCTTGATGTTATGGATCAGGGGAAAGAGGTTCCTTCTTTAGACATTTTTTATGCTGGCGGTACGGCTGGTATTTTATTAGATGAGTTGGGTTTTGAGCCAGACAAGATGCAAAATGAGTGGATGTGGATTAAGGCTCACAAACCTTATTATAAAGTGTGGCCTGGGATTTTTGATGAATTTATTGCGACGCGCATGGATATTGATGCTGAGCTTCTCAAGCCCCCTCATCAGCAATTTGCTATTTACTTACCTAAAACAGAAGACCCTTTATTGAGTTACGAGACACAGGGAACCACTTATTATTTAAGTACTATTTTAGTAAGGCATGTTGAAGAGGGTACGGAGTTTTCTGACATTCGTGATATTGTCAAGAGTAAAAATAAGTTAGAGTTAGCAAAGGGGATGTTAGATGCGATTAGGGGTGAAACACCGGGTCAATTTTTAGAACATGATTTATTACAGTTAAGGATGGAGTTTTTATCTCCTTCTCAAAATGTGTCGCGGTTAACGGAAGAAACTTTTTCTGAACGGGGGAAAGACATTAAGGTCAAGCACAATTCTTATTTGGTTCCTGCTTGGACTTACATTAACCACCACATGAAGAAGGGGATGACGATTGAGGAAAATTTAGGAGATATTAGAGATATTCCTTCTCACATGTCAGAAGATGGTCACACGGTCCCTGCTTCTATTATGGAGGCGTGTTATCGTTTAGTAGTTGCTGTTTATTTTCTAGCGACAGGTTCTCACAAGGTATTAGAACAAGACGTATTATCTAAGCATTTAAAAAAATATCGAGAGTTGGACCCAGACAACACATTGCACCAAAAGGAAAAGAAGTTAATTGAAAGGATGGCTAAAGATAAAGGGAAGTTTGGTTGGAACATTGGGCGCGGTTTAGAGGACCGTCACTTAAAGTTGCCTAGAGGAGTCACCTATGAAGAAGCAGTAAGAGAAGCCGGTGGACGGGAATTGTTATATCAACATGTCAGAGGAGGTCACTGGCACACTGTTCGATATGGTCACGGAAGACAGAAGCAAAAGGTGGTATGGTTTGATAGGACAACGGTGCGTCCTGATTTGCCACCTGCGCCTATTAAATCATAAGGAGTGTATTTGATGAAAGAGTTGGCTACAGTCAAAAGAAATCAAAAAGGTTATGTATTAAAAATAGGAAACGTTATATTTGCAAGAGAAGGAGACAGTTGCCCCCACAAATGGTATGGGAAACAATGGACAAGTTATAACATGAAACAAACGGCACGACGGATTAACAGAATTGCCAAAGAGGACACTGTTTTTACTACAACTCAGGTCAGTGAAATTTTAAAAGTATCATCTCAGACAGTGGTTCGTTGGTGTAATGAAAAAAAGATAAAGTGTTATCGTATTCCGGGGAGTAGAAATCGTCAAATTACATTAGCTTCACTTAAGTTATTTATGAGTGTTCATGGTTTTCCGGAGTCTTTATTGAGGTAACAATTATGGTTGTATCTTGCAAATGGGAATACAAGTTTGACGAATTCGCTTTACGTTTAGTTTGTTTATTTTTAGAAAACAGGGCACCTGACAATAAAAAAGCAGGTTTAATAAATGAGATTTTAGATTTCCTATCTATTGATGCTACGTGTTATATTGTTGGGGACAATATTAGTTGGTCAGGGAAAGAGGCGGTTGATGGGAAGACATTTATAAACAGTTTACATAGTGCTCATACACAAATTGATCGTATAAAAGATAAAAGAAGAATTGTAAATTTACTTCGTTCTTTATATAAAGGAGACCCATGTTAGCAGCAGCACTTACAATTAACGTTATATGGATTTTAATAGGAATAACTGTAATCAGTTTCTTTGTTATGTGCCATTTTGGAAAATCACAAGGAGACTATGATTTTTTCAGTGCTCCATTTGCTTTTGGAGTTTGGATTATTTTAAATTTAGTTATGTGGTTAATTTACTTTATTGTAGTGTAAGAGAGATAAAATGAAAAACTGTGCCAACTGTTACCACTTTTATAAAACTCCGGGAGGTTCTCCTAGTGAGTGTCGTAGATATCCACCATCAACACCGCCTGAAAAAGGAGAAGATATGTTTTCTCAATTTCCAAAGGTTGCTCATGAGTGGTATTGTGGTGAATTTGTAGACAGTAGGAAAGTGGAGATAAAGTAATTATTTTACCGCGAAAAATATTAGGGCCTATGGCTTAGTCTGGTCTAAAGCGGAGGACTCATAATCCTTGATCCTTGGTTCGAATCCAAGTAGGCCCACTAAATAAAAGGATGTTATAATGCTTATAGACAGAATAGGGAAATTAAGTAACAGGAATATTTGGTTAATTGTATTATTTCTGGTTATATGTGTTGTTTGTGTTAGCACTTTTGTAAAAGAGCCTTGGGTACAGGCACCTATTAATATACCTTTGTTATTTTTAACAATGTCTTGTTTAGTAACTTTATGGGATAAGAGGACAAATAAATGAGTAAAAAGGTAGTTAGTAGTGAAAGGTTGTAGTAACCCAGAGCATCTAAGAGATTTAATGGTGGTGGGCCCAGTATGTGCCCGTTGTGCTGATGAAAACGAAGCAAAGGCAGAATTGTTTGATATTATGGCTACTGAGCTACGCAACTATAAGAAGAAAACAGGGAAGACAAACGAAAGTGATATTTTGCTTATTATGACTTTGGAACAAATTATTGATGAGAAAACGGATGGGTGATTTAGTGGATTATAGGGTGCTTTAGAACGAGAGCTTAAACATGATTAAATTTCTCAGAAACTTTTATAAAGAAGTACAAAAATTAAGTGTCAATAAACTCATTCTTCATTTTAGTTTAGCATTTATAACTTGTATTTGGATTAGTTCTGCTGTTGCTATTTTTACAACTATTTTAGTTGTTTTATATGGTGTTGAGTTGGTTATAAGATTATATGCGAAACGAGATATTTAGTTGGATACTGAGGTAAAAGTACAACCTTGTGTTCGTTCTGGTTTTTGTTGCAAACAGGCAATATGCCCTTATGGTGAGTGGGACGAAACAGTGCGTCAATGTAAATTTTTAGCTATAGATAATTCTGAATTAGGGACTCATATATGTTTAAAACATGAGGAGATAACAGAGATTGAGAAAGATTCCAGGTATCCTATGATGGGAAGTGGTTGTAGTAGTACGTTATTTAATGAAGACAGGGACAGGGTAATCAGGAAACTAAGAGGGGATAAAGGTATTTAAGTGGCTAAACAGGTAAAAACTATAATATATCATTGTGATGATTGTAAATATATGGAGTACCACACAAATGAGTGGGGAGGGAATCATCACTTTGGATGTTACCATGAAAAAGTGGCGGGTAAAGAGATTATTAATGTTTACAAGAAGAAGGCAGAAGAGGGAGTAGAGATACCGAAGTGGTGTCCTTTAAAAGATGTCAGGTGTTCAATTGAAAATAAGGAAGAATGATGGACATAGTTAAGAAATTTCCATTTTTATTTATTCCGCTTTTTTTATTTAGTGGTTTATTTGCATTAGCTCTTATTATTTCTCCTTTTGTGGGGTTATTTGCTGAAACATTAAATAACGGGAGTAGGGGTTGGGCTATTGTATTTATTATAGGTTTAATTGCTGAGGGAATAAGAGCAAGTTTTAATGAGTAGAGAAGAAAGAAATAGAAATGAAGTGTATTGGATTAGAAGCAAAAGACTGTGAACAGATGGCCACTTATGGCGATTTGTGTACAAGTTGTTATATTAAGAAGCTTGAGTCAGAAGCAAATCAACAGAGATATTGTTTTAAAAAAGACGATGATGGACACTGGTTTCTTGTTCCTGTCGAACAGGCGGAAGAGTTTGAGAGGTTATTAACAAAGTGTCTTGAGTATGAACATGATAGTGAGAATGAAAAAGATGATCCTTATATAAAGTTTTCTTACCAGTTTGATAAAATGGGGATAGATGGTGGTCCATATAGTTATAGTTTTACTAATGCTGAAAAAATAAAATGAGACTATTAACTAGAATACCTTATGAGGAAGTAGATTTTGTTTGGATCAGTAATCACTGGGATATGCATTTAAGTGGTTTATGTAGATATAATAAGAAATTATGTTATTTTGATAATGTAGATGATATCTACGACAATAAGTTAAAAGACATATATGTTTCTATACATAATTTAATTTTTGACGAGAAGATAGAATGGATTATAAGAAAGAAGTTATTTGAGTGGTGTGTAGGATATCACTGGACATATCCTCACCGTGAAAGTGGTGTTCATTATAGAAAGAGAAGTCCCAGATGGTTTTGGCAGTTTATACAAGACGCTTATTATAGAGTAACCATGAGAAGAGCAGGTTATGTTAATTATAGACGAAAATACCCTCAGAAAAAGAAAGTAGAGAGTGCATTATGAAGAAGTTAGTAGCAATGGTAATGATAGTAATTTTTGTTAGTATTTGTATTGGTATTGCAAACGATCCTTCGGCAGACGCTGCCCGAACTAGAGAAAATTTAAAACTAAGAAATCTTGTAGACGAAAACAGGCAACATGTTTTACAGGTTTATAACCAACTTATTGAACTTACTGGTTGGCCAAAAATAGACAAGAAGTTATTACCTATTGAAAAGGGTCTTCGTCCTAGAAAAGAGCTAGAAGAGATTAATGATTTTCTTATTCTTCTTAATTTTTATATAGCACAACATGACAATTTTTAAGGAAGAACAAGTAAATTAACATGACAGAAGAAAACAAAAAAATAAGGAGACGCAATTGTGTTGACATTAAAGGATTTAACAAAACCCCAGTTGTCTGAGGTACTAGATGAGCGTGATATTGAGAAAAATGAACAAAAACTTTATATCATTATGGATGAATTATTTTTTCAGGACAACCGGGAAGAAGTGCCAATTTATCGTGTAACGGTCTGCAGAGAACGATTACCTACAGAAGAAGAAGGCTCACGTGAAATAAAAGGAGTTATTATAGATTTGTACTTTAATAGTGAAGATAAGGCCAGAAAATTTATTGCTGCAATATCAGAATATGAGCATTTTGTTGCTTAATTATTTAAAAACAAAAATTGAAAGAATGGTAAAGCATGGACGAAGAAAACAAAGATTTAAAGAGTAGTGGTTTTTGCAGTACTACAGAGGATCCTCCTCAGTGGCAAGCAGTAGAATACACTCCAGACATGATACAATTTACATTGGGTAACATGGATGGTGCTGAAGTAAAAACATTTACTGATGAACTAGAAAGAATTAAGCAGAAGCACAGTAATAGCGGCAACCCTTGTAAATTTGATGTTGTTGAGAAAAAATCAGATTCCGCTTATATGAAAGAAGTTATTTTAGAGGCTAACCCTAATATGATATCTGCTTATATTATAGAACAACAGACATAGGAGTAAAAAGATGGACAAGAGATATACTGGTATAACGGTTTTGGTTTCTATTTTTATTATTCTCTCAATTTTTGTTATTTTTCAGACGGAAAAGCTTGAAGCGGCAGTAGAGAAGAAGACAGCTTGGTATAAATTAAAAGATATTAAAGATACGTCTCCTTATCCGAATAAAACAGATCCTAATGGTGTAAAAGCCAAGTATGGTTTTCATGATGTTGTTGTTGTGAAAAACAACGGACAATCTAGGTTATGTATTATTAATGTTCATGGTGGAAAGCTTTATGTTTTTGAGCAGTATGTAACAGAATATATAGATTCTTGGGTTCCACAAGCCTCTTCTTTTGTACCTTATGAAAAACCCCACCAGCCTCAACCTAGAGGGCGTAGAAGATGAGTAAGAAATATATTTTCGCCATAGACACAGATAAATATGCTGGCAATTTTGAAAGAGAAATGTGTGCTTATGCTACAGGTCAGTTGGGAATATGTGAAGTAGGAAAAGAGATGCAAAAACTTTTTATCCAAGAAGAGGATGATCCTGCTTATGATGAGAGCTTAATTTTTGAAGGGATTATAGAGAACCGGGCTGATGGAAATGGGGCTATGCGTCCTTGTTCTATTGGTGTTACTCCAAATTTGAAAAAACCTGTATGTAATAGTGTAGAGATATATTTTCACAAGAAACCTACAGAAGAACAAATTGAGATGTTAAAAAGGCGTTGTACTAAATTTGCTACTGATAAATCTATTCCTAAAAAATGGCCTTCGCAGGAATACCCAGACAAAATATTAGGTTTCAGGTTAATTACAGAAGAGACTACTTTAACAGAGGAGAAGGTGTGATTTGTGTAGAAAAGAGGAAGGTATAAATATGGGGCATTGAAAGGAGCATAATGTGGAGTGTGTTTATAAGTACAGAGATATTGATGGTCATAGTTATTATAGGGCTTGTAATACTGGCGATGGGTTATGAAATAAGATGTGCTATTAAAAGAAAAAAGATAGAAAAAGAGGGCAAAGAAAAACACAGACCAGAAACAAGGTGCAACAAATCCAGATAAATAGTGTTAAGATAGGTAATTTGGATAAAATGGGTAACAGGAATTTGTTACCTATTTTTTTTCGGTGCAGTTTTTTTCACTTTACTATAGTACTAGATATGTTATAATTAGCGGAGTAGATCTTAAACAAGGAAGAAGTTATGTGGTACTATTGGCATTGTATGTATGGACCAGGACATCAAGGAAGCTCTGATGGCTTTGAGTGGTTCGACCCAGAAGATTGGACTAAGGAAGGGATAGATAGCCACTTTGAAAGTATGTTTAATGACAAGTTTGGTCATACGTGTCAATGGAGCGGAAGACGGTGGCCGGTTAAAAAGGTTCCGCAAAGCTATTTAGACAATAAAATTAAAAAGACTAAAGAACGAATAAAATATCTCAGACAGGATCTTAAATTTTATCAAGACCAACAAGGATTGGTTATTGAGGAAGAAGATGGTATTGATGAAACAGTAACAAAGAATATAAAGGGCAGACCAAAGTACGAAATGTTGAAGAAGCTTCACAGAGCAGGAATTATTGTTCGTGAAAAAACATTAGAAAGTTGGGCTGTCTATTATCCTGAAAATGACCCTGAGCGTTGCAAGAAACCAGTGGGAGCAATAAGGGACAAAATACTTAAGATAGTAAGAAGAGTAGAAACATACGATAGCTTTAATGCAAGGAATAAATAATGTCAAAAATTGACCATGAAACAATGAATATTGTAGGAGTATATCCAGCCAACATAGAAGATGGCGAACCGGGTATCGTCTGTGTTAAGTGGGCAGTAGAAAATTGTGGGTATGGAGAAATCACATTCAGAGTAAAAGATGGCAAAGTGTGTTGTGATAACGAATATATGAGCAGGGAATTTATGAAAAAGATTCTTTGTCATTTGGTGGATATATCAATACTTGATAGTGATAAGAAAGAAGAAAAAAATGAGTCCAGTAACGATTGAAGCAACGGAATCACAAATTGCGATGATTGAGAAGTTTCAATGTCCAGGTTGTACCTGTGGATGCGGTGTAGAAGAGTGTGATAACTTTAAATTTGATACCGTACAGCCAGACTGGTTCAAATGTAAAGGTCATTCGGCTGGTACAATGCTTATGCCAGGTGGCAAAATCGCTTTAGGATTACCTAAAGGATTTAATAAAGTAGGTGCGTTAACAAACAGTATGATGGACGATGACCACACTACAAATATTCGTTTGCACGAAAATATTGAAACAGCAGAGAGTATCTGGGATGATCAATTAAATCTTCCTATTTGGGCAATGGAAGAAGATGGCTATCTTTTTGTAAGAACATATCAACCAAGAATAAATATGGGTTGGATAGATATTGTTAAAGGTGGCACTATGGCACTTGTTCCAAGTGCTATAGATGTCTCTAAATTTATAGACGAAATAGATTAAGGAAAGAAAAATGGCACTAAGCAACTGGGACACATTCGCAAAGGACTTTGACAACAACTCTGTTCCTGGAGTATTTGAGACGGAACAAGTTAAGGTTGAAATCTATAAGAACTGGTTACATATCACTGCTGGTGAGATGAAGGCTACTATCCATGAAGGAAACATTACTATTGGTGATGTTGAGATTTTTGCTGTTAGAGGGCCTCAAAACGGCGTATATGTTTATTGCAGAACTGGCTATGAGCATAATGACACTATCAAAGGGATGGTGGGTTGTGGTGTTTATGGTTATGAGGATGAAGAGTTTATTGGCGTAACCAAAGAATGCCTTGAATTCCTTAGACAACAAATTGAGGAATGGGACAAAAAACACGCTATCTACTTCCCTTATTGCATCATGAGCTTTGATGATGGCAAGAGATATAACCAAGGTGACGCATATTTTGCGGAGCAACTAAAGCTTCCTGTTGAAGAGGTCGCTACAAAAGTAGGTGAACAAAAGTCTACTATTTTGAGTCAAGCATGTGAGAAGATGAGTGAGAACATTGGTGAGAAAATTAGTGGGGAAGAAAATAGTGAGATGTGATTTGGACAAGAGATTTGAGACAGTTGAGAGAACGGCGTTGAAACCATATAAGTGTTTTGTTTGTGAAGGTGAAATAGAGCTTGGAGAAGTTTACACAGAGGTTGTAAGAAACTCCAATCCTCTTCACCCTAGAAAAGCTTACTACTCTACAATAAGAGTGTGTTTGCATCATGATTTAAATAGACTGGAATTGGAATAAGGAAAAATACAATGAAACGCAATAAAGACTCTTGGGACACAAGTAAATCTGACTGTCATAATCCTTATACAGACGAAGAAATTGAAATAATTTTACGGTTTGTAATAACTGTTGATGATTGTGCTATTTTAGGAAGACTACTTCAAAGATCAACAGGTTCTATTAAGAGAATTGTTGAAATGGCACATTTGCCTTCTTCTGACGTAAAAAAATTAAAAGTTGGAAAAGGCAGAGTAGAGAGCAAGTATCATGGCCAGGTTAAGAGAATTGCTAAAGAAGTTGGCATTATCAGAGGTTACAACATTTACAAGAACAAGGGGAAAAAGACATAATGAAGAAAAGAGAGTTAATAAATTTAGGTTGCCCAAAAGATTGCTGTGAAACTTGATTCTTGTGAAAACTGGAAACCAAAAGACAAATGGTTTAAGGAAAGTTTGGGATTACTTAAAAAACTTGAAATAGAAGTTAAAAAGGATTAAAAGATGAATAATAATGAAAAAATGGTTGAGGCAATAAAGGACATAGGTTTGTATTACAAAAAATCCATAGATGATTTGGCAGACCCTCAAACTGCCGAAAAGGGAATAACCGCTTTACTGGAACAAATTACAGGTGATGATTCTGACAATAGAAAAAAATATCTTTCTGAATTAATAAAGAAAGTTACAGAACAGGCACAACAACTGGGCAACATGATAATTAAAATAGATGCTATTTATTTAGATTCTGTTAATACTAGCAACTGTCTTGATTCCCAACCTTTGTTACATTATATAGCTATGAGGGCTAAACTATCTGACAGTGTTGAAGGTGTGGGTTCCACATTAAACGGGCTTATGCAAGCATCGCAGTTAGAGGACATGTCTGGAATGACTGAGGCAGTAGGTAAGTTGATTGGTGCTGGTATTGAAAGTGTAAAGAGACATTCAACAGAAGAGAATTAAAGATGAAATTTGTTTACGGTTCACCAATTGAAAAAGGCCCTAAAGGTTGGTATCTCCAACTTAGCAAAAGTGGTTATTCTAAAACAGATGAATCTATTTTTGCATTTAGATATTTAGTTGAACAAGTAAATAATAAAATAGAGAGGGAATGTGGTCATTGGGATGAAGATTTTACCCCTATGTTATTAAAGCCACTAAACAATCCTATAGCCCTAATGAAAGACAGAGCAGGTTGCTATATGAATAAGAGTGGAGGCACGACCCGTACTCTCTACAACATTACTGACGAGAGAGAAGTTAAATTTAGAAGAGGTATGAAGTGGCCTAACTTTGACCAGAAGAAGAGAAAAGTTTCTAAGCAGCAACTCAATAAAACTGTAAAAATAAGCAAGTGGCCTAATGGAAGTCATTATTATGCTACATTAGAAGATGGCACTTTATGTGACGGATTGTAAGTGGCTATAGTTTATAGAGTTATAGGGGGATATAAATTTCTTAAAAATAGATCTTTTTCACTTTACATTTTTCCTGGAATGGGTTATATTGTAGAACGACTAAAATAATGATGGACTTAGAGTGAATAGACAATTTGACTCCGAAGTATAAGAATTTTCTTGAGAGACACTGTTCAATAAAGGAAAGAGCACTAATTGTTCATATTGTAGGCGGTCTCAGGGATTCATTATGTTTCAGTGTTGGAGAAACCAAAGATAAAGTAAGAATAATACAACACAGTTTATATTCTGCTTTATTAACTAGGTTAGTTCAAAAAGGAGTTATTAAGAGGCTTGAGAGAGGTAGATATCGGTTTCTTGATGCTGATTTAGTCAACCATATAAAGGCGCGGTGTTTAGGAAGAAGATAAACGTCATGGACGTAAATAAAATAGTTGAAGCAATTTCAAAACTAATTGATGCCAAGATAGAAGAGCGCGAAGATGAAGATAGCATGGGACTCTGTATAGCCGCTAAATCTTTTGACGCAGAACAAAATTTACAAAAGACTCTGGAAGAGTTTAAACAGGAGCTAGGATTATAATGGAAAGTACCGCACGTCGAGACAGAATAGAAGAGGGGAGACATAGCACTACTCCACAAGGGTCTGGTGGTAAAATTATTCCCTTTTTTGTTAATGGAGAACATTGGAGAGATAGATGGGTTGGTGGGGAGGCTAAAAGTACCCTTATTCGTGTCTATGTTGGTGAAATAAACTTTTATGAAGATCTTAATGATGATGAAGAGATGGAACGTCAATATGTTTTAGTTAAATTCCGCAAAGTGAAAAAAGAAGGAAGAAGAAAGAAACATATAGGGGGAAACTACCTGGTCTATAACGATAATATCAACTTTTTTTCTAGTAATGATAAAAGAATAAAAAAGACTAAAAATGGCAAGTTATATATTGATGAAATAAATATAAGAGAAAAAGAACAAAAATATACCCCAGTTCCTCAATGGTAAACATAGAAAAATTTGTGTATTGTTTTTCAAATTTTAATCCCCTTATTAAGGAGACACTGTGATGAAGAATTTTAGAAAATGTTTTGTATGGTTAATCTGCTTTGTCTTTGTAGCGGCAATAGCAGGTGACCTGGAGGCAAGAAGAAGTGGTGGTGGTGGTTTCAAGAGCAGTAAACCAAGAACCAGTAGACCCAAAACAACTCGCCCCAAGACAACTCCAAAGAAAGAGGTAAAGAGGACGAATCCGAACAAAAAGGATTCTTCCAAGAGAACAACGAAAGCACCAAAACGTACAGCGGCACAGCAAAAGTCCTATGAAAAAGCCAAAGCCAGTGGCAAAGCTTTTGGTAACAAAAAAGCTGCGGCTGCTGATTTCAAAGCCAAAAACGCTGGCAAGTACCCTTCTAAGTATGCCACAAAACCCTCAACTCGTCCGGACCATATTCCTCAAAGCACCAAAGGTGCAGACGGTGGATATTATTATGATAGTCATCCAGTGGGACAAACGCGAGTTGTTCATCGTTCAACAGGCGTAACAATTCTTATTGTACTTCTTTGTATTGTAGGGGGCATTGTGCTAATAGCGATTATTTTTGGTGCCTGTAGGAGTTAGCTATGTCACAGGTTATAGAATATTGGGACAATATAGAAATAGATACTATTGTAATTCTCAAAGATAGCCAGACCGTCGAGTATATGATGGAACAAGGCTACGAGAACCTTAGAGACGGTGTTGATTGTTCTGTACAGCGTATCAGGACTATACATGATATTACTGATAGCAACATAAGATGGTATCTATTTGACTTGGAAGTAGCCGACTTTGTGTGGTATTTGGTGGTCAAAGTTGTTGGTGACGATAATGATATTTATCTTTATTTTGAAACTGATGATTTTGCAGGCGGTGATAGAAAAGATGCCTTAGACAATGATTGTCACTTTTTGTTTGAAGAACCAGAAGATAATGAAAATCCTGATTTGGCAAAGCTAGAGTTTGCTAAAGACATTAACCAGGGTGAAATAATCTACTCTACAGATGGGACTACTTTTGGCAGGACAAATGAAGAGGGTAGCGAAGACATGTTTACCTCTATAACAGAATACCACTGTGCTGCTGAGGAAGACAACCCTTATCTTATTACTTTGGAATTTCAGACAGAAGAAAACGCTGGCACAGAGTTTGGTTATATAATGTTTTTACAGGGTTGTGTTATTCTTCACAACGATATAGAAATTTAAACTTTTTATTTAGGAGACTTGTTAAAATGAAGCAAGCAACAGAGTTAATTACAGAAACACTGGAGAGCTTAGGCTACACTCCAGAAGTACAGAATGATGTTATCACATTTTGTACTGGTGGCGAAGGGTGTCCTTTTACCGTGGCAATGATGGCTGACGAAGTAGACGTTACCATCACCTGTCAAGTGGCGAAAAAGGGCGACATTGCTGATTCTAAAGAGATAGAATTTCTTTGGATTGCGATGGACACAAATAGTATGATTCTTCCTTATTCCATTACATTACTGTCTGATAGTGATGGCGAAGAATCGGACGAGAACGACTGGCCTATTGTATTGATAGATAGTGTGCCGGTTGGAAATCTGAGTGCGGAAGAGGTAGAGTATGCCGTTGACAAGCTAAACGAAGCTTTGGTTGTTATCAAAGATTTGTTTATTGAAGCTACTTCTACTGAATCGGCGGTAACGGCGTAAATAACTGGAATTATTAACTACTTGCATAGGAGTAAATAAATATGGCAAGTTTACTTAAAGGATTAAAAAATTGGGTTCGCGGTAAGCGCGACGATGCTGCGAAAGCAGTTGCAGATCCTGTTCGTGATGGGAAATTTGCAATTGAAGATGCGCAGAAAGAAATCGATGAATTCAAAGTCGAAATCAGGAAATATAATGCCTCAATCAAACAAGTCGCTCGCGCACTGGCTAGTAAAAAAGAAGAAGTCAAGAAGTGGACTGGTTTGGCGAAGAAGGCGGCTGATGGCGGCGATGAAACAGATGTTCGAAAATGCGTTGCTGAAAAACAGCGTGTTGATGGCGAAGTAAAGGCAATGGACAGTACTCTTAAGAAAGATAAACAGGTATTGAGTACGCTCAAGTCACAACGTGATGGCTTACAGAACAAAGTTAACACAGCCAAGAGCAACCATACTCAATTGGCTGTTCGTCAGAAGAGTGCTAAGTTGCGTAGTGCAATGGCGGCGAAGGCCGGTACGTTGGACAGCGGCAGTGCTTTTGCTGAACTGGACAATCTTAAGTCGTCTGTGGATGAAGCTGAGTCAATGGCAGAAGCTGTAGAAGAAGAGATTGGCGAAGGCCAGGTCATGGAGAACCTGGAAGAGAAATACAGTGGCGGTGATGGTGCTGTAGATGATGAAGTGGCCAAACTAATGGCAAATGCTAATAAATAGGATTGGATCTCCCTCCTCCTTTGTAGAAAAGCAGGTTTCTCTACGGAGCCTGCTTTTCTTTCATAGAAAGGAAAGAAAGATGAAGTACTTACTAATATTATTGATGCCTTGTATATGTTTAGCACAAACAGATGTTTATATTGCCAACTTTGAGCCAGATGTAATTATTGATAGTGGCAATGTTACAGGTTTTGGTATTGAAATTTGGGAAACAGTAGCTAAAGATATTGGTATAGATTATGAATACCATATCGTTGACTTTAGTGAAATTGTTCCCACATTAGCAAAAGAGAAGAATGCCGTAGCGGTTGCAGGTCTTAGTATAAAAGCGGATAGAGAAAAAATAATAGATTACTCTGAGCATTATTTAGATGCTGGTTTTAGTATTGCAGTCAACGAAAGCTCTGAAACGCCTACGATGGCGAAATTAAGTGTCTATAAACCACTGCTTAAGCCTATTTTGGGTTTTGTTGTTTTTATTATTTTCTTCGCGCATATTGTTTGGTTGGCAGAGAAGAAAAAAGAATCAATCAGCGACAAATATTTTCCTGGTATTTTTGAGGCAATATATTTTTGTATTGTAACTGCTTCAACAGTGGGCTATGGTGACTATACTCCTAAAAAGTGGATAGGAAGAACTGTTACTATTGTTCTAATTGTTGCTGGTATTATTGTTTTTTGTAATTTTACTGCGATTTTAGCTGCTGATTATACAGTTAACAGTTTAGAGGGTGATATTAAGGGGCCAGAAGATTTAAGAGGAAAAGATGTTGCTGTATTACATGCAACTACGAGTATTGGTTGTGTAAAGCAATTGGGAGCAACACCCAAGGTAGTAATATCAACTCCACAGATGTATGTGGACTTGGTTCATGGTCAAGTCGATGCTGTTGTTTTTGATACGCCTAGCGTAAAATATTCTTTAAAAACACTTCATACTCACAACATACCAGATGCAGATTTTTCCAATTTAAAATTAATAAGTGAAAACTTTGAAAAAGAGTATTATGGATTTGGTTTGTCAGAAGAGCACCCTTTAAAGGAGCAAATAGATCAAGCAATTTTAAGGTTGAAAGAGAATGGGACTTATGATATAATCTACAAAAAGTGGTTTGAATAAAACTATTGAATAGTTTAGAAAAAATATTAGAAGAAATTGGTGGATTAAAAGGCAAAGAAGATTATCCAATTGATACTATTTGTGGTTGGTTAGAAAGAGAAATTATAGAATGTAAGGATTATCATTGGCACTCTATTGAAAGGACTTTGTTTACTAGCCCCAATGAAAAATCACCAGTACGAGCTTGGGAAGAAAAAAATAGTTGGAGAGTTAATGTTGGAAGGTATAACGCCCTTCCAGTAATTGTTGTTAGAGATACTAAAATCGAAGCTTTATTTGTGGCATGGGAAAAAGTTAAAAAATCATAATGAGGCAAATAAAAAATGAAAAAAAGCTTGTGGCAAAAGAAGCATTTTCAACAGAGGTGTTTTGACAGATTTGGAACGAGCATAGGTAAGAAAGGAAGAAAAAAAATAATTAGTGATATTCAAAGTGGAAAAGCAAAATGTATTAAAAAACAATCACTTCGTGTTAGTGTTTTTGAAGTAGAACACAATGGAAATAAAATGAGAGTTGTATATGATAAACAAAGAAAAAATTTGGTAACAGCACTAGTGGTAAGAAATAAACCAAAAAAAGATGGATTAAAAACGATTACTAAAAGTATGACAACAGGCAAACCAGAAAAGGAAGAATTATGAGTTTTGTAAAGAAAACGGTTTGGAATATGAAGGCTGTCCCGATTGGTTTTTAAGTTGTAATTATGGATAAGGTGAGATAATGATTATAAAAATTTTAGTTATAGCTGCAATATTTGTAGCAGTTGTTCTGGCACTTACTGGGCTACTTAAACTAGCTAGTAAAGGGAAGACACCCTTTAAGCTGTTTGAAGACAACCCTTTTAAGAAAAAATGAGCCTGAGAAAACTAAAAAAGAACATTAAGAGTGTCACAAAAAATACACCTAAAAATGTGACAAAGGAACCTATGGCTGAATTGATGAAAGATAGATACTATGCCTTGGCAAAGAAACTAGAGGCAGAAGGAATTATTTATGCTGCTGATATGCACCAGGGTTTATATAAAAATCACTTTATAGAATTTATCTGGCCGCATATTCAAAAGTTCTGTGAAGAACAGGGATATTACTGTCAATGCAATGGGCAAGATAGATTTACCCAATCAACGAAACAGCATCCTTGGAGATGGTCGGTTTGTATTGGTCAATATGCAGAAACAATATCAGATGCATTGTCTTCTAGTGTTGGTCCTCTTATCGTTCACAGGGTTAGGCATGAGGATTTGGAAGAGTGTTTGTTGCTTGTGGCAGAAGAAATTTGGGGTATCAGGGAAATTTCTTTTAACCAAACTGATGCAGAAGAGACAATAAAAAATGAGTAAAATCAAAGAACCATATATTGCTATGCAGGAGAGGCATGAAGGAGAAGTTATCGGAGTTGAAGATACCGAAGTAATAGTTATGTATTATGATGTAGACGGGAATGAAGTAGAACATAACTATGGTAAAGAACAATTTTTTCATGGGAAGATGCCTAACATGGGGGATAAAGTTGTAGTTGATACTACTCTTACTGTTACACCTTATGAGGTAGACGAAAAGGAAATGAAGAGGCTAGACGATCACTTTAAAAACAGACCTCCGCGGAAATTTGAGTCTGGTCCTATTGAATTTTAATAGGAGATAAAAGATGAATAATACAACAAAAGAACCTGTTACTATAATTAAACATCCTGAACCACAACCAGTTCATACCATAGGAGACATTTGTGTTCCTAAAAACTTTGAAAAACATTTTAGGAAGGCAACAAGGGACTATTATTATGGTTCCAGAGTTTTTCCTCTGCACTATCGTCATCAGAATACTTGGAAAGCATTAAAAGCATTTGATATAGAAATTGAGCCGTTATATAGTAATATTACTTATAAGGGGGCATATTCTGATAACATATATTATTATGTAATGCCAATATATATATTTACAAAAGACC
>CEPX01135020.1_pt1 | contig 59505 bp, 66 predicted proteins | sample 361361 | NCBI WGS metagenome assembly CEPX01 (sample SAMEA2619974, study PRJEB7988) | marine metagenome | biome: marine biome (ENVO:00000447); feature: mesopelagic zone (ENVO:00000213) & marine oxygen minimum zone (ENVO:01000065); material: "saline water (ENVO:00002010), including plankton...
GGTAGGATTATTCGCGAATATAGGCGCAAGTACTGCTGATTTGATTAAGTAGAGAAATGATTTTTATATTTCGATAACGACTTCGTAATCTGCTTTAGAATCCTTATTTAGAGTTTCAAAAACAATCTCTTCTGCGCTTGTTGTTGCTATTAAATCTGATCTTATTTTTTCAAAGTCTGCTTTTGTTATTTTTCCTTTGGCAATTACCTTTTTGACTGGATTTTTCAATGACAAGTTCTTCTCAGTTTTTGCCCTCCTTACGTGCTGCAATACATATACCATAAAGTCTCCTATTTTTTCCTTTTTTTCATCAATTAAATCCAAATCAGGCCATTTTGTCAGATGTATGCTGTTTATTTTCTCATGCTTTTTGAAGAACAATTGGTAAAGTTCTTCTGTTATGAATGGCGTAATTGGAGCCATTAGCTTTATTACTGTTAGTAACGAATTATATAGACCATATTGTGCAGATAATCTTGCTTCTTTTCCTCTTTTGTCAGGATTATAAAGCCTGTCTTTTACAATCTCAAGATAATTATCGCAAAACATTTGCCAGAAGAACTTGTCTGTTTCCAGTTTTGTATGGGAATATTCATATTTTTCAAAGTATTCTGTTGATTCTTTTACAAGCTTGCTTAGTTTTGATAATATCCATGAGTCCATGATTTCCATATCTTTTGGTTTCTTTAATTTGTAATCTTTTAAATGCATAAATGTGAATTTAGAAGCATTCCATATCTTTGTTGTGAACTTCTGTCCTGTCACTAGGTCTTTTTCCTGGTATGGAAGGTCATCTCCTAGATTTGAGCCAGCAGCCCAGAATCTTATTGAATCTGCTGAGTATTTTTTTATTGTTTCTTTGGGATCAACAACGTTTCCTTTTGACTTTGACATCTTTTTCCCATGTGGATCTAAAGCCCAGCCGGAAATCATAACTTCTTTCCATGGGACGTCTTTATGGTGGAAATAGCTTTTAACTACGGTGTTAAATAACCAGAAAGTAATTATGTCATGTGCTTGCGGCCTTAAATTCATAGGCAGTAATTTTTTGTATATTTTATTGTCTTTGAATAGTTCAGCAGCTATGTCTGGTGTTAGGGAGGAAGTTGCCCATGTATCAAGAACATCTTTTTCTCCTATGAATTCATCTGAGCCGCATTTGCATTTGTTTTTTGGATTATCCACCAGTGGATCTACTGACAATTGTTTTTCATCTGCAACTACAATCTCATTGCATTTTTTACAATGCCATGCAGGTATTGGAACACCAAAATGTCTTTGTCTGGAAATATTCCAATCCCATTTTAAGCCAGAAATCCAGTTTTCATATCTTGCGCGCATATGTGCTGGATACCATTTTATCTTTCTTCCATATTTTATGAAATCATTTTTTAGATCTAAATATTTAATGAACCATTGATCTGTTGTTAGTATCTCTATATCAGTTTCGCATCTTTCATGGACATTTACAACGTGCCTTATTGCGTCTATCTTTTCTATCCTGTTTTCTTGTTTTAGCGCTTCTATTACTGCCTTGCGTGCTTTTTTTACATACAATCCTTTGAATCTACCTGCTTTCTCATTTAATGTGCCGTTTTTATTCATTATCTCAATTGGTTTTACATTGAATTCTTCCAGCCATTTTACATCATCCATGTCTCCGAAAGTACAATGATAAACAATTCCAGAGCCAAATTGCATATCAACATCTTTATTTGCTGTTATTTCTACTTCGCGGCCTGAGAATGGAATTTTTGCTTTTTGACCTATGAGTTTATTGAATCTTTTATCATCTGGATGTATGTGTATTGCTACGCAGGCTGGCAATAATTCAGGCCTTGTTGTTGCTATTGTTATTTGTTTTCCTGAGCTGGTGTCAAATATCATGTAAACTAAATTACTGTCCCTTTCAGAATCTTTCATCTCTACTTGCGCTATTGCTGTCTGGCATTCAGGGCACCATACGAATGGAGCTCTTTTTTTGTAGATCCTTTTTTGTTTGTATAAGTCTAAGAATGATTTTTGGGAAACTTTTTGGCTATGTTCATCAATTGTTGTGTAGAAAACATTATAATCAGCACTTATACCAATTCTTTTCCAGTCATGGATGAAATCTGGCCTTATTTCCTCTAGAGTTTTCAGGCAAAGATCAACAAACTCTTTTCTTTCCATAAACTGGCCTTTAACATTTTTCATTTTTTCTATTAATCTTTCTGTTGCCAGACCATTATCATCAGTTCCGAAAGGATAGAAAACGCTTTTGCCTAACATTCTCTGGAATCTAACAACAAAATCCTGTTGTGAATATGAGAAAGTATGGCCAAGATGCATATTGCCAGAAACTGTTGGTGGAGGAGTGTCTATTGAGTAGATTTCGGCTTTGCTATCTGGATCAAATTTGTAGATTTTTTCCTTTTCCCAGAACTCCATCCATTTTACTTCTGCTTCTTCTGGATTATATCTCTTAGGCAATTCCATAGTTTAATAGAAAAGATAGATGTTTTTAAAGTTTATGCCATTAATCGTTCAACAAAATTGATTCAATATTATAATAATAAAAAACAATAAGATTAATATAATTAAAAATAAACCCTCTTACTATGCAGCCCTTTACAATAAAATACCAGCCTAAGAAGATTTCTGAGATTATTGGTCAGGATATTGCTCTAAAGAAATTAAAAGATTTTGTTGTGAATTTCAAAAGACAGAAGAAAAATGCTGCTTTGATTTATGGGCCTAGTGGTGTTGGCAAGACGATTAGCGTTCACGCTTTAGCCAAAGAACTTGATTTGGAAATTCTTGAGGTAAATGCTTCTGATGTAAGGAATGCAAATCAAATTAATTCTATGATAGGTTCAGCTGCTGGACAGATGAGTCTGTTTTCTAAAGGAAAAATAATTTTAGTGGATGAAGTTGATGGTTTATCGGGAATGAAAGATCGTGGTGGATTGCTAGCGATAACAAAATTAATTGAAAAATCTGCTTTTCCAATGATTCTTACGATAACTAATCCATGGGACTATAAATTCAATAAATTAAGGAGAAAAACTGAAATGATAGAATTTTCTCCATTAGATTATTCAGATGTTTTTGAAATATTAAAAGAAATATGTGATAATGAGGAAATAAAGTATGATGAGCTAGTTCTAAAAGGCTTAGCGAGAAGGGCAGGGAATGATGCAAGAGCCGCAATAAATGATTTAGAAACACTGTCTATAGAAACAAAAGAACTTACAAAAACAAGTCTGGAAGAACTTGGAGAAAGAAACCAGCAAGATACAATCCTTAACGCATTATTTAAAATCTTTAAGACAACAGATCCGAAAGTTGCTATTTCAGCTTTTGATAATGTTAAGGAAAACTTAGATGAGCAATTATTATGGTTGGATGAGAATTTGCCCAAAGAATACACTAAACCAGAAGATCTTGCAAAAGCTTACGACAAATTAAGCAAGGCAGATGTTTTTAACAGAAGAATTAGGAGATGGCAGCATTGGAGGTTCTTGGTTTACATTAATGCTTTGATAACAGCAGGAATTGCAGTTTCTAAGAATGAGAAATACAAAACAAAGGTAGAATATAAACCTACAGGAAAATTATTAAAATTATGGTGGGCTAAGCAAAAATCTATGAAAAAAAAAGCTATTGCTGAGAGAATTGCTGAAAGAACTCATAGCTCAACTAAAGAAGTTATAAAAAATACACTACCTTATTTACAAGTTTCTTTCAAAAAAAATAAGGATTTTAGAACTGAATTAACTAACGAACTGGATCTGAGCAGGGAAGAGATTGAATGGCTGAAAAAATAAGGTGCGGTTGGCCCGGCAAAGATGAAAATATGATAAAGTATCATGACGAAGTATGGGGCAAACCAGTTCGTGATGATAGGACTTTATTTGAATTTTTGATTTTAGAAGGTGCACAAGCAGGATTAAGCTGGAGTACAATCCTCAATAGGCAGGATACTTACAAAAAAGCTTTTGATAATTTTGATGCTAAAAAGATATCTAAATATACTGACAAAGATAAAAAAAGATTGCTGAATGATGTGGGCATTATTCGAAACAAGTTGAAGGTTGATGCTGCTATACTAAATGCGCAAAAGTTTTTAGAAGTGCAAAAAGAATTTGGAAGTTTTGACAAGTATATCTGGTCTTTTGTGAACCATAAAACTATTGTTGGAAAGTTTAGGTCTTGGAAAGATATCCCTGCAACAACAAAAGAATCAGATGCGATGAGCAAAGATCTGAAAGAAAAGGGGTTTAAGTTTGTTGGTTCAACTATTTGCTATGCTTTTATGCAGGCTGTGGGTTTGGTTAATGACCATGAAACGGAATGTTTTAGGTATGATGATCTTAAGTAAAAATCACAAAATCGATAAAAAGGTTTATATATCTAATTTCTGATGAATAATATATGGCCAATAAAATTGGTGATGATGAAGCTCATATTCGTGCTGAATTAAGAAGAGTTCTTAATGCTTTAAGAAGGATAATGTATTTGATAGAAGGATCTATTGGATATGCTAAAGCTTTTCCCGGTAATCATCCTGATGTTCGTGATTTTTTTTAGATATTGAGGATGGGCTCAAGAGTGCATTTAGAAGGACAGAAAGTGCATTGAGAGACGGTATGATGGTTGTTACGTTTGCAAAAAAATTTGTGAGTGATGAGAGACCTTTAGAAAGAAAAGGTAATGAACTTTCTATAAGACTTGTAGAAGGGTTAGGAACAGATGCAGAAAAATTAGTTAAAAGAGGATATTTTTTTGACAAAAAGCTTTACTCATTTAAAAATGAAATAGAAAGCGCGTGGAAATTTGCTGAACGTGCAGTAGATCATTTTAAGCCTGGTGAAAAATCTGCTGATGTACTTACCCAAGCAGAGGATTGGAGACAGAAATTAGTTCAGTATTTGAGTATTTTGCATAAGAGACTTGAAGATGAAATTAGAGTTCTTGGATTATTATTTGCTATGGAACATAGAGTAGAAGTTAAGACTGCAGGAGTTGAAAGGGAAATTCATGCACGAGGGCAAGGTCCTAGAGACTACTCGGAGGTCGGTGTGTTGATACTTAGCAACAACGAAGAACTTCGCACTATGGGATTAACAGATGCTCGAAGTGGCCAAGACATAGTTTACTGGAATGACAAATATCAAAGCTTTGAAAATGTTAGATATGAGTGGGGCGAAGGTCCCACTATTATTTATCATGGTGGGCTAGCAAATCCGAAATCAACATCAACGCATTACATGATTATAACTTCCCCTATGCATTTCGATATGGCCAGAAGGTCAGGCATAATTGTAATTAATATAAATATGCCAGCAAACGTTTATAAATTTGTCTCAGCAAATAATTTTGCCAAACTTGAAGAAATGCTAGCGTCTATATTACCAAGGAAGTGGTTCGAGTACCTCGAAAAAAAAGAAGTCAGATACGGCTCAGGGTGGCGTGAGGTGAGACGTACAATTTTTACTAGTCCAAGAGAGTATAGAGAAGGTATACGTTAGTTGTGCTTGAATCAAATTTGAGGGAGTTATTTATTATTTTTAATTATAAAAAACAATAAAATTTCACCACAACTCAATAATTATTTCTGCAACTTTTATTCAAAAAATTTATATATTAACTTTGGAAAAGGGACTTTAAAGGTGTTTTAATGGTTTCAAGGGACAGATGGCCTTCAAGGACTGCTTTTATCTACGCTGCTATTGGATCTGCTGTGGGGCTGGGAAATGTGTGGAGATTTCCTTTTTTAGCAGAAAAATTTGGCGGTGGAGCTTTTCTCATTCCGTATCTAATAGCGTTGTTTGTTGCTGGAATACCCTTATTAATTCTTGAGTTCGGTTTAGGCCAGAAAGTACAGAAAGGAGCAGTTGATAGTTTAGCTTCTATAAAAAAGAAACTTTCTGGATTAGGATGGTGGGCATTATTTACTGCTTTTATAGTGATAAGCTATTATGTTGTAATCATGGCATGGTCATTGATTTATTTGTTGGTATCATATGGAAGTCAATGGTCAGAGAATCCTGAAGGATATTTTTTCAACAACGTTTTGCAGATATCAGATGGTGTGAGTTCGATTGGGAATATAGTTCCTGCTATATTTATTGCTTTATTAATAAGTTGGATTGTTATTTACTTTGCTGTATGGAAAGGGGTTAAAAGTGTCAGCAAGATTGTTATGGTCACAGTTCCTATACCTATAATTTTGTTAATAGTGCTGTTGATTAGAGCGCTTACTCTTGATGGAGCAATGGTTGGCATTGCCCAATACTTAACGCCAGACTTTGATGCCTTATGGGATTCAGAAGTATGGATTGCAGCATTTTCTCAAATATTTTTCTCTTTAAGCATTGCATTTGGAGTTATGATTGCTTATTCGAGCTACAATAAAAAAGATTCTGATATCAATAAAAATGCATTTACTATCGGAATTGCAAATTCTGCAATTTCAATTTTAGCTGGTTTTGTGGTTTTCGGGACATTAGGTTTTATGGCCGAGCACCAAGGTGTCGCTTTGGATGAGGTTGTTGCTTCCGGACCTGGACTGGCATTTATTGCATTTCCACAAGCATTAAGCTTAATGCCCTTTGCTGGCGTCTTTAGTGTTTTATTCTTTCTTACATTGCTTACCTTAGCAATTGACAGTGCATTTTCATTAGTAGAGGCAGTAAATACAACTATTAGAGATAAAATAAAAATTAAAACCAAAACTATTGCTCTAATTGTATGCACTCTTGGATTTTTAGCAGGGATTATATACACGACGAATGCTGGATTGTATTTCCTCGATATTGTAGATCATTTTGTGACAAATATAAATCTTATAATGATTGGTATTTTAGAATGTATTGCTGTAGGATGGATTTTCGGAGCAGAAAAAATGAGGAAATATCTCAACAAGGTTTCTGACTTTAAGATTGGAGCTTGGTGGGATTCAGCAATAAAGTACATTATACCTATCTCTTTAGCAATAGTACTTGCATTACAATTAAAAATAGAATTTGCTGAAAATTATGGAGGCTATCCTGACTGGGCAATTTTAATCGGATGGGGCGCTGTTTTAGTTCCTTTGGCTATTGCTTTCCTTATACCTCAAAAGAAGGTTAAAGGAGCAAGTGCGTAGTTTTTTTCTAAAATAAAACAAGAAAAATGACATTTTTCAAGCTTATAATGCATTTTATGCATTATAAACAATAAACTTTATATAATTCTGTTCAAACTTTTTTAGTATGGATAAATTCACTATTGAGGATATGGCTGTTTTCTGCAAAAGGAAGGGTTTTGTTTATCCTAACAGCGAGATCTATGGCGGACTTGCAGGTTTTTGGGATTTTGGACATTTAGGAGTTGAACTGAAAAACAACATCAAAACTCAATGGTGGAAATATCATGTTCAAAGCAGAGAGGACATTGTCGGGATTGATGGAAGCATTATTACTCATCCAAAAGTGTGGGAAGCTTCCGGCCACGTTGAAAGTTTTGAAGATATAATGTTAACTTGCTCTAAATGCAGAGAAAAAATACGGGCAGATCATTTTATCGAAGAAAAGCTAAAGGTTAATGTTGAGGGGCATAAAGCAGAGGAAATAAATGTTCTTATCAAAAAAAATAAATTAAAGTGTCCTAAATGCGGTTCTGATTTTGAGGATACGAAGCAGTTTAATCTCATGTTTAAGACCAATGTTGGTCCTAAAGAAGATAAAAGCTCTGTAGCTTACTTAAGGCCGGAAACTGCACAGATTATGTTTGCTGATTTCAGGCTCGTTGAGGATAATGCCCGCTTGAAATTACCCTTTGGAATTGCGCAGATAGGCAAAGGCTTTAGGAATGAGATAAGCCCAAGAGATTTCTTATTTAGATGCAGAGAATTTGATATGATGGAAATAGAGTATTTTGCTCATCCTGATAAAACAGGGGAATGTCCTTTTGTTAAAGAAGTTCAAAATAATGAGCTTAATTTCTACAGTGCAGAAATGCAGCAGAAAAATTTAAAACCTAAAAAAATGAAAATCAAGGATGCTGTAAGTAAAAAATTAATTTCAGAATGGCATGCTTACTGGCTGGCTACAGAGCAAAAATGGTTTGTAAGTTTAGGAGCTAATGCTGATAATTTTCGTGTCAGGCAACATTTAAAGGAAGAAAAGAGCCATTACGCTTTGGACACATGGGATTTGGAATATAATTTTCCTTTTGGATGGAAAGAATTGCAGGGTATAGCAAATAGGACTGATTTTGATTTAAAACAGCATATGAAAACTTCCGGTAAAGACTTAAGCTTGTATGATGAAGAAAGCAAGCAGAAAGTTGTGCCTCATGTCATTGCAGAACCTTCTTTAGGAGTTGAAAGAGCTTTCTTGGTTTTTATGTTTGACGCTTACAATTTTGATAAAAAAAGAGGAAATGTTGTTCTGAAATTAAATCCAAAATTAGCTCCAGTCAAGGTTGCTGTTTTCCCTTTGGTAAATAAACTTGATAAACAAGCTTTAGGAGTTTATGATTTATTGAAGAATGACCTTAGCTGCAGCTATGACCGGTCAGGTAGCGTCGGTAGAAGGTATGCCCGGAATGATGAGATTGGAACACCTTATTGTATCACTATAGATTTTGACAGCCTGAAGAAGAAGGATGTTACCATCAGAGACAGAGATAGCACTAAACAAATAAGGGTTAAAATCAATGATTTAAAGGAAGTAATAAGAAAATTACTCAATAATGAAATAAAATTTGAAAAAGCAGGAAAGGTTGTCAAGTAATTCTTAAATTTTGAATTTAACCATTAAAGAGAATTGTTTTATATTCTTGTGTGGTTGATTGTAGAATGGATAAAAGAATTATTATCGTTTTGTCTTTGCTTTTGGTGGTTTTTGCATATGGGTGTACTAGGGGCGGAGATCATGACATAGGTACAACAAATGTGCAGGGCCAAGCTGTTGCAGGCAATGTTGGCATAAACCAGGGCAATATAGCTCCTGATTTTACTGTAAAAACGATTGATGGCAAAACACTGAGTTTAAGCCAGTTGACTAATGACAAACCTACTGTACTTTATTTCTTTGCAACTTGGTGCCCTAATTGTGCCAGAGATTTAGGCGCAGTAAAAGATATTTATCCACAATATTCTGATAAGGTAAATTTCTTAGCTATCGATGTTGATCAGAGGGAAAGCGAGGCACAGATTGCAAGCTATAAACAACGTATGAACCTTCCAAATGTTGACTTTGCAGCTGCAAAAAGGGATGTTCTAGCAGATTATAATGTGGTTTATACTACAACAAAATACTTTATAGGCAAGGATGGCACTATTTTGAATAAAGGTGTTGGCGGCATCGATCAGAATACATGGCACCAGGTGTTCCAGTCTATGTTTCAGTAATACAAAATTTTATATATGGAATACGCTTTCTTTTGGATATGGCAATTAAAGACTTACAAGTAAGACAAGGCAATGTAGATGTTGTAGTTGATGTAGTTGATGTTGGAGAAGTGAGAGAATTTGAGAAATTCGGCAAAAGCGGCAGAGTGGCTACAGCTATAGTGAAAGATGAGACAGGAGATGTCAAACTTACTCTATGGAATGAGCAGATTGACCAGGTTAAGGCTGGAGACAAAGTGCATATCTCTAATGGTTATGTAAATGAATGGCAGGGAGAAAAACAGCTTACAACCGGTAAGATGGGCAAATTAGAGGTTGTTGGAGAAAGCAAGGAAACTAAAGAGGAAATGACAGCCCCTCCTGACGAAGAAAAGGACAAGAAGATTTACCAAGAATCAGAAGAAAAACTAAAGGAAGTTGAAGAGAAACCAGTCGATGAAGAAGAAGTTAAGGATGAGTAAGCGAAAGTAATTTAAATTATATATTAATTCTAGAAATGTTATTGGGACCTTAGCTCAGCCTGGGAGAGCACTACGCTGAAGACGTAGTTGTCGTGGATTCAAATATCCCAGAGGGAAACAGCAAATCCCTCAGGATTTGGAAGTTCCACAGGTCCCACCATTTTTTCTTCCTTAAAATGAAGTTGTCAGTATGTTTGCTGCAACAATGTTGAAAGAGATCATTACTACTCCTGCAATCAGACAATATAATATAGTACTCCTGATTAAGTTGACTCCAAGCAGATATCTTTCATTTAGGCTGTCAGAGCCGTTTTCAATGCCGTTTACCATCACTGTCAATATATAAGTTATCTGGACAACATATATTCCAATTATTATCTGGAAGAAGTATGTTGGGATTCCATCTCCAAATAATCCAATTAGTCCTGCTTGTGATGCTGGCCCAGCGGAAGTAACTTCCTGCAGTTGCGCCCCTAATTTTCCAAGAATTCCAGTTACCATTGATGTAATCCCTACCACTATTCCTGCAATTGCCGGTGTCAGAAACTTGATCTGAGAGGTCATATCAGATATTATATCCCCCATTAAATCGCGCAGCCTCTCATTGACGCTATGAATCTCTTTTATGTATCTTGAAATATTTATCAAAGCCTGTGCAGCTATTCTTGGCCCTTTTTTTATGGATTGCACGAGCACTTTCATGGAGCTTTCAATCAAATTTGAAGGGAATGTGACTAAAGCTCCATGCATCGGGTCAAATATCGCCTGCTTAATGCCCATGCCCAATCTTCTTATGTTCCTGCTTACAAGCCTAAAGAAAGATCCTGATATGGTGCCTTCCATCACGTCTGCAACTTTTCCAAAGGATATCTCTGCGGGCAATCCATCACCTAACCGGTTACCTAACTGGAATAATGCCGATGCAAACTCCAACTCCAACTTGTTGGCTTTTTTCCTTACCTTTATTATATTCCTTGACCTTAACCTATAAAAAATCCCAAAACTGAGTCCAACAGCTAAAGTAATTGACAAACTTAATACTGATGCTCCCAGGCCATAGGGTCCTATAACCTCTCCGGTTGATGTGCTTTCCCTATAACCCAATAAACAAAACTTCCTTCCACACGCATTCGTCTGGTCCAGTGCACCAAAACCTACATCCTGGGCACTAAGAGAATGCAATATTATCGGACTTAAGCCTAAGATTAAGAAAAATATTCCTATCATAATGCTAAAGATAATAGGATTTATCAGAATTTCTTTGCCTCTTAAATGAATTATTACATTCTTATATTTCTTAAGCTCTGGATTCGCTTCTGATATGTCTGTCTGGCCATAGCCTGTAGGGCGTCTTGATAGTATGCTTTTTCCAAGGTAGTAGACAATTATAGGTAATATTAAATTATATAGAATCGCTATTTGGTACCATTTTACACCTTCCATGAAACTTACAACCAATGGAAGTATTACTAATCCAAGGATTGGAAGTATTATTCCCAACATATGCAGCATTGTTATTGGGCTCTGCAGGTTATGGGAGTAATGAAGCATTTTCTCATATGTTTCGCTTAGAATAACATCTAGTGATTTGTCAAGAGCATCTAGTCTACGCTCTTCACTTGCTTCGTATAATGAACTTTCTACCAAATGAAACGATTCAATAAACTCAAAATTCCATTTTTTCCAGGTTCTTAGGTATATGTCAAGACTTTCCTGTACACTTTCATATTGCTCTGTTTCTACATCCCAAAGAACCTTTTTTAAGTCAATGCTTAATGGCGGAGCCAGATGGTCAGCAGCAAATTCTACTGCGTTTTCCAGATTGCTTGTATGCCTCATATAGGTCACAACATAAAATATGCATAGGACCATCTGATTGCTGGCTTTTAAGCGCCAGCTGTTTGCTATATAGTCTGGAAATTTTTGAAGAATTAATATTAGGGATAATCCTATCCCTAAGAAGAGAATCAGGAGGAAGGATGATTGTAAAACAAGGAATGAAAATAATGATCCTAATAAGATTATAATTATTGGAGCTAATAATGAAAAAGACATGACTCCTGTGGGAGTGATTTTCAAGTGCGCTATCTGAATATTGTCGAGAAATTCCTGTTCACCCTTCTTGCTTGGCTTTATTTTAAGGACTTTTTCACTTAAATTGCATAGTTTCTCATATATGGTCAAATGTCGGGGCATGAATTCCTTTCTAAACTCTTTATATTCCCTGGAAACTGTCTTTGGTTGGGAAACTGTTGCTCCGAGCTCTTTTTCTACCTGTTTCTTGTATTCCTCTATTAAATTCTGCATACCCTTCTTTTCACTTTTGCTGGCCATATTAAGAAATAATTCACCTCCTTTTTTGTATTGTTTTTATACCATTTTTGTTTTTTTAATTGTGGTTTTTAGCCACTCATTCCAATCAAAAAAAATCCTTTTGCTGTCTAAACTTCCCACTTCCCGGAGTATATTATCTGATATTTTATGAAATTCGTCATTTGAATTTACTATAAAACCTGCTTCAAGCAAGTTCGGCATTTTTGATTTTTCAGCAACCTTGACTATGGTTTCTTTCATTTTGGCCCTTAATAAAATATTATCCCAGACTGCATCCCAGCTTCCTGCCCATTCCTTGACATTTCCGGCTATGCCCTTTAATATTTCACTTTCGCCATTAATCAGTTCATCACTTGGTTCCAATTGGTCCGTTTTGGTGTCATACCTCATCAAATCAGCAAAACCATTTTCGAGTAATGGATCATTTTCCCAATGCTTCCTTACTTCAGTTATTTGTGTTACACGTCTCCAACGATGTAAACCGTCTGGAGTTTTTATTGGATTTGCTACAATTACAATATCTGTTGCTTTGAAGCTTGTCCTTGGCACTTGTAAATCATTTACAACCCTGTCAAAAACTCCATAAGGGCTGTCACCATGAATTGTTCCGGCAACTACATTTGCTAATGCACCTACACGCATGGCCTCATACAATGCAAGAGCTTCTTTGCTTCTTATTTCTCCGACAATTAAAGCTGAGTCCCCCATCCTTAATGTGGTTCTTATACCTTCATCAGCAGGCACTTCTGCAGAGCCTTTTGTCAGGGCTGCAGCAACTTTCATTGGCTGTATATTATATCCAAGTTTTCTTAAAGAAGACGTTGGAAGCTCTAGCGTATCTTCTATTGTTATTACTCTATATTTCCTCATCAATTCCACAAGTAATGAACCTAACAATGCAGTCTTTCCCGCTGATCTTGTGCCTGCTACAAGCAATGTTCTGCTTCCGTCAACAATGAAACTCAATAAGCCTGCTGCTAACGGACTTATCATCCTATTTTTGATAAATAATGGTAAAGTCCACGGTTGGTCCCTATGTCTTCTGAATGCATATGAAAGTCCGAAAGGATTTAATGGCTGTCCGATTGCAGCTACTCTTGCATTTGCTCCTTGGACACTCAATTCTGTATCTAGGATGGGGTTAGATTCATCTAACGGCCTTCCTGAAATCAGCCTTAACTTAGTTGCCCAGGATTCAGCTTCTGTACTTGTGGGGATGATATTTGTTTTGCAATCACTATAATCTTGATGTACAATAAACATAGGAGATTCCCCTATCTGGTTATTGATTGTTATATCCTGCACTTTTTCATCCTGCAGCAGAACTTCTATTAGACCAAATCCTACTGTGTATCTTACAAGAATATTAGTTAACTGTTCAACTTGAGCGGAAGTCATATTGATATTTTTTTGAGTTGCTAATTCATCTATCAGGTCAGAGCCTACATTAAAGAAAACTTGGCGCATCCTGTCGGGCTCTACAAACTCACTTCTTTTAGGCTTGTGTTCTGCCATTATCTTCCTTGCAGTATCAAGAATCTCATATTCCTCTTCATTTAGCTTGAATTCAGGGGGCATCACATGATACAAGTATTGGACATTGTCAGGCAGCTCAAATATTGTTACCTCTATATCTTTACCCACTGTGTAACTGTCTAATTCTATGGCATCGTGGGGAAAAGTTGCCATAAGCTTTGTGAACATGAAATCAGGCCTTATTATTGCAGTGAATATCTTCCTGTATATTTCCCTGTCACCTACTTTGTGGCCAGCAAGGTAAGGTTTTGCTAACGTGATTAATCTAGTTTTGTCCAGTAATTTTATTATATAATCCAAGACTCCAAGATATTTATTGGAGCATTTTATGAAAGTTTCATCAGGGGATTTTTCTGCCTCTATTCGCTCATTGCGGGCAATCCTTACCAGTTCCACATAAGCTCCTATCGGATCTGACCTTAGGAGATTTGAAATTATATCCTGTACAGATGAGTACCACGTGTTGATCCATCTGGAGCATGTTGTGTCAGAAAGCAGGGCCGTATAACTGAAAATCTCTTTTCTTCTTGTCAGCTTGCTGTATAAGTTTGTTATCCCTTTCAATAGAGCGGTCTGATGGTAGTCATATTCGTAGTTTCTTTTTTGGAGGAATATTATCTTTGTGGCGTCTTTTACCTCTATCATAAGATTGCACATCTTTGACATAATTAACGGATCGTCTTCCAATGAAGGTATCTTTGGATAGTCTTCCAAATTAACAGAAAGTACTACATCATCACCTTCCCTAATCACATCGTATGAAAAGGGTTTTTTGTTGTCGAATAGTGCCATTATTGTTTATTTTTTGATTTATTTTTTTGTTTTTTTTAATGAGTCTAGAGCTATTTCTATCAAATGAGATTTGTTCCTGTATTTTTGCCTATCTTGTAGTTCTTTATCTATCCATTTAATGAGTTCTGCATCGATTGTTGCGCTAATTGGTTTCTTCATTGTACATGCCTGCACACTAGCGTCTGGGGATGTCTGCGACATCCCGAAACTGCTGTATTTTACAGGTTTAATCTACTTGTCATTATATGATAAAATATATTTTTAATTATTTAATGTATTTTATAATATAATCTAGAACTGAGTATTTAAAGATTGCGGTTTTTACAATAGAATTATCTAAGAAATAAATAACTAAACCCTCTCTAAAAACAGCTCAAACTTCTTGTCTCTTACTTTCTCTTTGCTTGTGAATTTGTGCTTTTTGCTTGGGTTTTTATCTGATATGTTCATCTGTTTTGCCCCGACTATCTCTTTTATCTGGGGTAAGAATATGTTAAGTGTGTCTTTGAGCTCTTCATCAGTTTTTACAAACAGAGAAATACGATCTTTTTTTTGCAATCCTGCTGTTTTCCTTAGTTCCTGAATACGCCTCATCAACTCTCTGGCGTAGCCTTCTGCTTCCAATTCTTCATCAACATCCTTATTCAGGTAAACAAACCCATTCTTGAAATTCCCTTCAATATATGGTGCCGGAACTTCCCTTGCAACAATCAAATGTTCCTTGACAATGTTTACTTTTTCTTTGCCAAGGTTTATTGTATATTTTCCATCTTTTTCTATATGGGTTAGGATAGTTTCAGGACTTTCGGAAGTAAGCTTTGCAATTATCTGCGGTGCTTTTTTGCCGAAATCTGGACCTATCTGTGAGTAATCTGCCTTTATGCTTTGTTTTATTCCTGGGAGTGATTGCTGTACATCAATATCTTTGATATTCGCTTGCTTTTTTATTATATCTTTTAGCTTCTCAACAGCTTTTACTGTTTTTTCATCTTTTGTGATTACAACAACTTCCTGCAAGGGCCATCTTATTCCCATCTGTACCTTTTCCCTTAAGGATAAAATAACTTGAGTAACATCGCTTATAGTGTCCATATTGTTTTCTAATTCTTTATTGATTAGTTTTTCATCATGTTTTGGCCATTCAAGGTGATGTATGCTTTCTTCTTCAAGCTTAAATTCTTTTTTTAGGTTTTGATAGATTTTTTCCGTTATGAATGGTGCAGTGGGTGTAAATAATTTCAGGCATTCTATAAGCACCTTGTATACAGTATAAAGAACAACTTGCTTGTGGTCTCCTATAGATTTGTTTCTTGTAAGCTGGATGTAAACCCTGCTTAAGGCTAAAAATAAGTCTTCAACCAATAACGGCGTTTCATTCAACTTGTAATCATCGTATAATTGAGTTATTTCTTTTATTGTTGAGTTAAGTTTGGAAAAAATGTATTTTTCTTCAAAAGAGTAAGAACTATTTTTCTCTATAATTGATTTTTTTAGCTCTTTAGGATTAACGTTTGCATTCTTCGCCAGATCAATCAGGTAATTGTGCAAATTCCACAGGACTGTCAGATTTCTGTATTTGACTTTCATGTCATCGAAATTGTAATTAAGGTCCAATCCAGGATTTGTTCCAGAGATTGTGTAATACCTCAATGTATCTGCGCCGTATTTGCTTACAACTTCTTCGGGTAGTATGTAGTTTCCCAGGCTCTTTGACATTTTCCTGCCCATAGCATCATTAATGAATCCGTGCATGTATACTGCATTAAAGCTTCTTTTTCCCATAGATAACATTGATGCAATATGAAGAAGGTTAAACCATCCTCTAATCTGGTCCTTGCCTTCCAGAATAAAGTCAGGAGGAAAATATTTTTTGAAATTATCTTGGTTCATAGGAAAGTCCAAAGAATTCCACGAAACTGTTCCGGCGTCTACCCAAACATCAAGGATGTCAGGAACCCGTTTGTATTTCTTGCCGTCTTTTTCTATTTCGATATCATCAATCCATGGTATGTGTGGCTCTTCCACTTTTTTTCCGGACAGCTGCTCTAGTTCTTTTGTAGAGCCGACAACTATGTAATCTTCAGGATCATCAACGTTCCTCCATATAGGTACTGGAGTTCCCCAATATCTTTGTTTGGAAATAGAATTGTCCCTTAGGTTTTCTAACCATGAATTAAATGCATTATAACCTGCTTTAGGAACCCATTTGATTTTGTTGTTCTCTTTTATCAGGTTTTTTTTAATATCTTCTACCTTGAAAAACCATTGCCTTGTCGTCCTGAATATTACAGGCTCATGGCTTCTTTGACCATGAGGGTATTCATGCTCTACCTGTGTCTGGGCAATTAAAGCGCCTTTTTTGTCTAAATCTTTTGTGAAGCTTTGGTTATCTTTTATAGCGTGTCTTCCGGAAAATATTCCCATCTCTTTCCCATAGACGCCATCTTCCTGCACCAAATTCCAAGCTGGAATATTGTTTCTATGGCCAACTTCATAATCTTCCGGACCGCAGCCAGGAGCCATATGCACTAATCCGGAGCCAGAGGTTGTATCAACATATTCTTCGCTTAAGACAACTGTATGTGTTTTTGGATGGTTTTGCTTTATTTGGTCATAGTGTTCTTTCAGTTCGTCATAAAAAGGATGTAGATATTCAAGGCCTTCTAATTTTTTACCTTTGAATTCTTCTACTATCTCGAATTTTTTTTTAGCAACCGAAGAAATGAAAGCACTTGCCAGAGTTTTTGCAACAATCCAGTTTTCGCTGCCTACTTTACATTTGACATAATCCAGTTTTGGATTTGCCATTATTCCCAAGTTAAAGGCTATTGTCCATGGAGTTGTTGTCCAGATGATTAAGAACTCATCTTTTTTGTCTTTGACTTGCATCTTAACGAAGATTGATTCGTCTTTTATTGTTTTATACTCAAGTTCGTGCTTTGCGACTGCTGTTTGATGGGCCCAGTCCCACGTCATTGACCTTAAACCCTCATATAATCTCTTTTTTTCATGGGCTTTCTTTACAAGGTACCATTCCCCGTCGATAAATTCTTTTTTTACGGATTGGTATGCATTCTCAAAATCCATCCAGACTCCTAAGCGTTCAAAATCCTTATTCATTATTTTCATGTTCCTTATGCTTAGATCCTTACAAGCCTTAGTAAACTTAGCTACACCAAACTTTTCTATGTCTCCTTTTTTCTTTATACCCAGCTCAACCTCTGTGGCATTTTCTGTTGGGAGACCATGCATATCATACCCTGCACGATCAAGAACATCAAATCCTTGAGATCTTTTGTACCTTAATATAGAATCCTTTAGGGATTTGTTCCATGCTGTCCCCAAATGAACCTTTCCGGAAGTGTAAGGCGGACCATCAAGAAAATAGAATTTCTTTTTTCCTTTATTCTTCTCTTTTGCTTTTTTGTATATTTTCCTATCTTCCCAAAACTTCAATATTTCAGGCTCCTGCTTTAGAGGCTCGTATTTTTCCATTAGAACGGAGGAATTATTTACCTTTTTAAATCTTTTACTTATTTTCTATTCTTTGGTATGGAACTCTTGGCAAGCTTGACAAATATACTGCTTAAGTTCAAGAGCAGATTTTTTTGCCTGTCATAGAATGCATCCAATTCCTGCTTTTTTTTCAGTTCCTGTTCAAGCACTACCTTCATGTCCAGACTGATAATACTGTTGTTTAATAGGTTGATATGCAGCTTTTCAAGCTCATCAGTCTTATTCTTCAGAAAGTTCAATTCAGAGATTATTGTCTTAATGCTGCTATACTCATTGCTTAGTATCATATTTATTTTGTTTTTTATCTTTTGATCATTATCATCAAGCATGGCTTCTTTTAACGAACCAACGTGCAGTTTCAGGTTATTGAGCCTGTCAATTATCTCCTTCTTTCCTATTATTTCTGAAATCAAGACTCTGCTTTGCAAAAAATCATTGTCTTTAGCATGGATTGAAATTTCCGGATCAAAAAAACTATTTTCTTCTAACTCCTCAAATAGAACATTATATTCAGAAAGCTCGTTAATATTCTCGTTTATTTCTTCAAGGTTTTTGCTTATATCTTCCAATAACTATCACCTTTTTTAATTTAATAATAGTATTTAGAATAACAATTTATAAATTATATGTTTTTAAGAACTATTATCGGAATTGTTTTCTATGGTTGGGCATATTGAGGCGCTTTTTCAAGATCTTGCGCGAGCTTTATTGTAGAATAAATTGACTGAAAACTCCTATGTGCAGCCAGAATATTACCCGCAACGTCTATAAGGGGAGATCTTAAATTATGATCTGAATCCATGTTTTTTGCTTTCTGAAGTTGTGTCGTTGCTGTGTTAAGATTTCCTCTAACCAGGTATACTATGCCGGGTTGCATTAATTCATCAAATGTAGGTTCTTCTTTCCCTTCAAGCTCTCGGATAGAGCTTTCATCTAAAGTTTCATCTAATAAGCCTCGAGTTAAATCTTGGTATGAACTTAAAATTGTGGCTAGACTTTCACCAATCTGTTTATCCATCCCTGCACCCTGAGGAAGCCTGGTTAACATGAAATCGTAAGGTTCTTGAACTGCTTGCTGTAACTCTTTAAGTTCTGTGCCTATAAGATCAGCTACATGTCTTAATTGTTCATAGAGATCCTGGTAGCTTGTTACTTGGATGTCTCTTTGCCATTCTTCCCCTTCAGTTATCCTATTTTTTAGGCCATATCCTACCCCATGACCTACTTCGTAAGGAGAATGAATATCACCCATTTCAAGATCTATATGTTCATAACCCTCTTCTAATCCACTCACAAAATTTGAAAGACCCTCTTGGTAAGCAATAAGTCTACTTTCCCCTTCTTCCATTTCAAAATCAATTCCTTCAGAAAGCCCATGCAACGTTTCAATTACAAAGGTGTCTACTCTATCCAATCCATTTCTTTTTGCTACATTATTTAAGATATCTACAAGATTTGCCATAAAACCTACTATTGGAGATTCTATCTGGTTTTTAAATCTTTTTATTTAGGACTACTTGTCAGTAACTCTTCAAAAAAACCCTTCCAACTTGGTTTGGTCTTTTGTCTCTAATAATTCTTCCTTTGAATAGCCAAAGACATTGAAAATTCGCTCGACTGCAGGCACGACCTGGTTATTGACATAGTAATCTGAATCGTAGTTATTTTCCTTTACTTCTTCCGGAAGCTTTGATCGGTTCCTTATTATATCTGAACCTTGTGTGACAACAAAACTTATTAATGATCCAGGGCCTACATTTACACCTTGATTCCTGAGCCTTTGCGCTACAGCAACATGTGGGCCGCGGGCATCATATTCAGAAATATCCTTTTTTAGCTGCGTGTGCATTATTACCTTTTCCATAGGTATTTCCTTGTTCCTTAGGTCATCAACAACCTTTTTGACATATGCCAGGGCCTTTTCATTATCATTCTCTTTCAATATTATTCCTAAGACATTTTCCTGGACTTCCTTTGCTATTGATGACCAGTTTCTTCTTACACTTTCAAAACCTTTTATCTTTAATGTTCCAGATTCATCAAGAAGAGCATATTTTTTCTTTGCACCAAAAGCGCCTGCTTTTGCAGATACAAAAATTCCGGAAGGATAGAAGCCTTCAAATTCAAGTTCCATCAATCCAGGAAGTTCCTGGTTTATCTTTTCTGCAAATGCCAAAGCATCCTGCTTTGATTTTTCCTGTAACGTTATGAATAAAGAATCAGTGTCACCATATAGCTCCTTAAAGCCGGATTTTTTGGCCTTTTCTGCGACATCCTTGATATAGTATCTGCCGTAAGCTGTTGTCGCCTGTGCGCTTTCAAACGAATACCATCTCGCTGCAAAGAATCCTAAGTAACCATAGAATGAATTAGCAAGCAATTTTAGGCTGTATTGCCTTGCCTCTAAGATTGGATTTTGTTCAGGAGTTTTTTTGATTATTTCCTTGATCCTTGTCCTTCTTGTTATTATATGCTCAATCAAATGTGAGATAAATCCTTTATTTTTCTGGCAGAACCAAATCTTATCCTCCTCTGTGGGTGCAAATTTCGGCTCATCCTTGCAACAGTCACAATTCAATGTTTCCGGGCCTATGTTATGAGACCCTATTATTGTGGGATATAAGCTTAAATAATCAAAAACCACTATATTCTTGTACAACCCAGGTTGTGGATCAAAGACAAAAGCCCCTTTATATCTTCGTATTTTTCTTTTTATCAGCTCGTCATTATGGGGCTTGTTTGGCGCTATCTCGTTGAAATTTGACGCTTCTTTTAGCAGGTATGATTCAACCAGCTGTGAAAAACCTGACCTGTTGACATCATAGATCGGCATGCCGGTTATTTTCACTATCTCTATTATATTTAGCATCAATTTGTCTGCTAATTTATAGGTTAACTTTGCATCTACCAGATTATATTCACAGAATTTAGTTATATCTGAATTATTATCCCATGCAGGAGAAAGTTCATCTAAGTCCACATCCTGTTTTTTTTCACCTAATAGCTCATAAGCAACAGAATCCAGATTGTAACTGTCTGTTTTTAGATTTCCATACATTACTCTCCTTATGAACTTGAAGATGTCAAGGTGAGTTATGCCTGTAATTTGTGCTGTGGTTATGTTTCTTTTTTCTACCTTCAATTCGGAAAAATCTAACCCCAGATCAAGCTTGATCTTGTATTTATCAGCACGTGCTTTTATGTATGGTAGGTCAAAACCGTCAGAAAAGTATCCTGTCAATATGTCTGGCTTGTACTGCTCAACAACAGCCTTGAATTTTTGTATTAACTCTTCTTCACTGTCAACGAATTCCATGTAGTCGAGCTTTTTTGGAAGGTGTTTTCCCACAAATACTTTTTGGAAATCTTCTGCATAGAAAGCGATCATCAGGATCGGGTTTTTTTCAGGTTCAATCTCCTTGTATTGTGGAGTGTAGGTCTCTATGTCTACTGAAAGAATCTTAAAAGATGGAATTTTGTCCGAGTCAATTGGCTTTATTTCGTCTGCTTTAAACGCTGAAACTTTTAGTTTTTGTTCAGTAAACTCCCCTTCTGCTTCATATAAACTTAATGGAGTTATTTTCTTATCTATCAAAAATCTCTTTATGAACAAAATATCGCTTTCATTTACAGACTCTACGCTATCTAATTTTTTTATCTCTTCTCTTAGTATTGGAACATTCCCTGGAAGGTCTGTGTAGACTTTTAGTGCATTCACTTCATTTCCTAAAAACCTTTTTTTAACAGATTCTACTTTTGTTATCTGGTATGTCCTGTTATCTCTTGTGATCTTTAGAGTGTTTAGCTGTTCTTCTATATGAGCATCTTTTTTAGGTATCACATAGAAATACGGCTCAAAATTTTCATAAAGGACACATATCTGCTTATTGTCATCTGTTCTGCCAAATAAATGGATTATTGGTTTATTGTCTATAACCTTATAGATCACATCCAAAGGATAGAATCTTATTTTGTCCCCCATACTCTTAAGGTATTTTTTGAGGTATATAAATATTAGGGGTTTTTGGCGTCACGATACATTTATATACCTATAAAAAACTACTATTACACTGCAATATGAACCCTGATGAGGAAGACTGGAAAAAACAATTTGAAAAACTTAAAGTTGTTCAGAAATGCCCAAAGTGCGGGGATTTAAGCTTGAAATTTACAGAAGGAAAAATTAAATGTAGTAATTGTGGTTTTGAACAAAATATAGGTGAAATTAAACAATGAAAAATCGCAAAGCGATTTTTGTTGTGCCAAAAACCGGAGGTTTTTTAGCATGAGAATAAACAAAGAACAAAGAGTAGGAGTTTTTGTAGACGTGCAGAACCTATATTATTCTGCAAAGAATTTGTATAAGGCAAAAGTAAATTTTGGGCAGGTTCTTAGAGAAGCTGTTAAGGGAAGAAAATTAGTCAGGGCAATAGCGTATGTCATAAAGGCCAATATAAAGGAAGAGAAGAATTTCCATGATGCCCTGGAATCTATAGGATATGAAGTAAAGATGAAGGACCTGCAGACATTTGCAGGCGGCGCGAAAAAAGGAGATTGGGATATCGGCATAGCTATGGATATCATTGAGCTGGCAAACAATCTGGATACAGTCATACTTGTTAGCGGCGATGGCGATTTTGTGGATTTGCTGCAGCATCTTAGGAGGGCGATGGGATGCAGGGTTGAGGTAATGGCGATAGGCCCGAGCAGCTCTGGGAAGCTAAGAGATGAAGCAGATGATTTTTTTGATATAGACAAGAATAAGAGCAAATTTTTGATTAAGTATTAGATTACTGTTACTTGTAAGTAGTGAATAAATAGAAAGATTTATAAAGGGGGAAATGTATATAATAGCTGTTTTAGAGCTATATTAAAATGTATAGAGGACATAGCAATTGGGATGAGGACAAGTTGGATATTCATAGCAGCAGCTATGCAAGCCATAGTTCTGAAGAGAGTGATGCTGGCTATACAGGCAGCTCTAAAGATTCTACTGAGGAATATCATAAGAATGAGGTTTATAGCGCTAATAAGCCAGAAGAGGATAAAATAAAAGATTCTTATAAGTCTAATGAAAAAGATGATGATAAGAAGAAAGAAGATGAGGAAAACGAAAAAACAATAGTTGATACTGTAGAGCAGGAAGAGAAGTATCAGAAAAACGATGAAGAGGAAGAAGATGAATTCCAGACAGTCGCTAAAAATATTCAGCAAGGCAATGCTGAAGATCAAAATATAAAAGAGGAAAAAGGCAAAGAAGCAAAAAAGAAAAATAGTAAAAATATTGAAGAAGCAATCAAAGACGCAATAAAAGAAGAAAAAGAAGTAGTGCATGTTGATTAAAATGTACCAGAATCCATATACACCAGGATTTGAGGTTCTGAGCAAGAGCGGTTATTCTATAGATTCTCACGGTAGTTTGAGTAATACTGCTGGTTATTTAATTACTAATGATTTTCCTGATTATGCTGGAATGTTCTACAGCCCTACAGAACATGAAGTGTTTTCCCAGATAAAATACGGCAATTTTGAGCAGGATTATTCTAATTTGAGAGAAATACAAGAATCTTTGAATGGACCCTCATTAGAGCTGTATATTCCACATTCTTTTGACACTGGAGATGGTATTGGAAAGCAAGAAGTTCAGGTTGTTGATAGATTGAAAGAAAATTTTATGGAGAAACTGCATAAGGAAGCAAAAAGAGAAATTGAAAACGCTCAAAGACAGATTAAAGGGAAAAGGGTAAAGATACAGTTCGAAGATGTTTTAGTGATGAGGAAGAGGAAGTTGAGTGTTGTGTTTGAAGATAAGGAATAATTATTTATATTTCTAAATTATTTTTCAATTTATGAAGAATAAAAGATTATTTGTAAATATTATTTCTGTTTTGATGATACTATTAGTTCCATTGATACTTTATGGATTTAGTTTCAATTCTGTTGCTTTTGATAATGATTTGTACAAGAAAGAATTTTTGAAATACAATGTTTATTCCTATTTGGAAGATTATGATATTGAAAATATCAATGGAGAAGTTTTGAATTATCTGGTTAATGAAAAAAATCCTGTTCTAATTGATGATGATTTTTTCAATGAAAGGGAAAAAACACATTTACTGGATGTTAAAAATTTAATCCAGAATATTTTTGTAATTTATTATTTTTCAATATTTTTATTTATTTTTTTAATTATAATCTTATCAATTATATTAAATTTTAATTTTAAGGAAATTGTTAAAAAATTTTTAATTATATTATTATTTGGAAGCTTATTGACTTTATTAGACGCTGTTTCATTCTTTTTATTGTCAAACTTTAATTTTGATTTTACTTTTGATGTGTTTCATAAAACTTTTTTTGATCAGGGCACTTTTACTTTCAATCCTCAGTTCGAGAACATTGTTGTTTTATATCCTGAAAACTTATTTTTCGATTTTTTAATCATGATTATATCAAATACAATTTTGTCGTCGGTAATTATATTATTTTTATCATTAGCGATAATTTTTATTTTTTTTTAGGAAAAATTTTCTGAAATTTCTTCGAAAATTACCGTCTATAAAAACAAAAAAGAGAAAGCTTTAAATACTACTTTTGTAATAATTATTTTTAAAATTTTAGAAAGAATATACTTAAAATAAAAAAATGAGGGAATTCGGTCAACACTTAACAATTGACGCATCGTCGTGTAATAGGAAAAAACTGACTGACCAAAGTCTTGTCTACGATATTCTTAATAATCTTCCTAAAGAGTTAGGAATGCATAAGATGACATTACCTCATGTTGTAAAGTGGTTAGATCCTGGAGCCACTATACCTGGACTTTCTGGCTTTATTATGATTGCAGAATCTCATATAAGCATCCATACGTTTCCTGAGAAAGATTATGTTTTTATTGATGTTTTTTCATGCAAAGGTTTTGATGTCGATAATGCGGTTAAGTTATTGGTTAGCGCTTTTGGAGCAAAAAAACATACAAAAAATGTTGTAAATAGAGGTATGGATTTCCCAAGGAGCCACCCGGATCATATATACGAAAAGACCGAGATTGCATAAATAAATATTTTTTAATTCTATAATAATAAATTATATAAAAACTTAGTAATAATCATATTCCAAATGGACATTATTGATGATTTTGGTTCTAATAAAAAAGAAATTTTAGATTGCATAAAGAAACATGGTTCTGTACGGGAACATAATTTCTGGTTCTTCTACAATCAGCAGAATAACTATGCTAGGGTGCATTTTTTCAAATTTGAAGATAAAGGATTATTCTCTATAAAATATAAAAGCGGCTTATGGGAAATTATCGGAGAGGTTCTTGCATCTGAAAGCGAGAGGCTGGAATTGTTTGAAAATTTTCTGAATTATGCTTTGATGGGGAAAAATGATCAGAAAGTATTTGTTTTTGTTCCAGAAAAATTCTATAACGGCATCCATGATATCCTGAAGAAATCGAATAATTATAGGATGACTGGCGGTGTTGATATTTACCATACTCCTGTTTTCAATCTTAAGAAATGGGATGAAAATCTTTCTGGAAGTGAATGGAAGAAATTAAGGAATGTCAAGAATCAATTTTTAAAATTGCATAATGTCGAGATTATACCATCGAAAGAAATAGAGAAAAAAAAACTGAACAATGTTGTACACCAGTGGAGAAAGAACCGTCCTAAGGTAGAACATAATTATTACACAGAGATGTATCTCAATTTTATAAAGAATGATTTTGAAGGTTGCGATATCGCGAGAAGCGTAGTTGTTGATGGAGAAGTTTGCACCATAACTGCAGGATGGAGTATACCTAACAGCAAAAATTATTATTCAGGTATTGGTTTATATAATTATAAGTATAATGGTCTGGGAGAGATAGCTAATATAGATGATCTAAGCCAGATAAAGAAAAGAAATTTTTCATTTGCTGATTTCGGAGACTCTACACAATCGTTGCTGCAATTCAAGAAGAAATTTGGACCAGAATATTTTTATAAGACTTATTGGTTCCATATAAAAGGAAGATGAACTACATTAAATTTCCTAATAATTTTGCAGAGCTTGAAGACGAAATTTCTAATTATGAAACTTCTAAAATTGTTTTATTGCCAATACCTTATGAAAAAACAACTACATACATGAAAGGAACTGGAAAAGGACCACAAGCGATTATAAACGCGTCAAGGAATATGGAAATTTATGATGAAGAGCTTGATGAAGATATAAGCAAATCCGGGATATGTACTTTGAATGAATTAAGGATTGATGAAAAACCCGAGCAGATGATTGAGATTGCCAAGGAAAATGTAAAAAAATTAATTGATGATAAAAAATTTCCAATAATCGTCGGTGGAGAGCATTCAATAACTGTAGGATGTGTAAAAGCTTTTGCTGAAAGCTATGATGATTTTTCTGTTTTGCAGCTGGATGCACATGCTGATTTAAGGGAAGAATATGAAGGAACTAAGTACAGCCATGCATGCCCTATGAAGCGAGTGTTGGAAATAACTAAAAATTTAGTTCAAGTAGGAATAAGAAGTTTAAGCCCGGAAGAAGCTGATTTTGTAAATCAAAATAACCTAGAAATTTTCTGGGCTAAAGACATTTATGACAATAGTGACTGGTTTGATAAAGCAATTTCAAAATTATCGGAGAATGTTTACATCACACTTGATTTGGATGTCTTTGATCCTTCTATTTTACCTTCTACTGGAACGCCAGAACCAGGAGGATTATATTATTATCAGATTCTTAAATTTCTGAGAAAAGTTTTTCAAGGAAAAAATGTTGTTGGTTTCGATATTGTTGAGCTTTGTCCAAACGAAAACAACAAAAGTCCGGATTTTACTGCAGCTAAAGTTCTGTATAAAATGATTGGTTATAAATTCAATAAAAAATAATAAAAATAAACTTCTTTAAAAAAATTTATACAATGAAAATTTTCAATTTTCAAGCATAATTTTTTTATAAAAAAATTTATATACTCCCAAAATAATTTTTATTAAATGATTAATAAAGGGGTGCATTCGTTTGAAATTAGTGCGTGATGTTGCAGGAAATAAAAAAAATATAGAGAAAAGTATTAAAAAATACGGTTATTTTGCGGAACATAACTACCTGCATTATATCTATAATCAGACTGAAAGGGACAAAAACTTGTTCTTTGAATTTGGTAATGACAAGATTGTGCTGGCACAATTTGATGAGAAAGAAAACATTTGGAGCCTTTTTCCCAATAGCATATTAGCACCTGAAAATGAGAGGATGGATCTTTTGGTGCAAACTATGGACTATATCTTAAAGAAGCAAAAAGCATTAAAGTTTGTAGTTGAGGTTTCAGAAGATTTGAGGAAAGAAATCTTGAATAAGTTTAGAGTTGGAAATACTTTCAGGGCTTGTGATCCTGATATTCTTTATTGGCCAATGTATAATATGGATCAATGGGATTTGAAACTGAAGGGAAACAAATGGAAAAAATTAAGGAACATTAAAAATGTATTCTATAAGAACCATAATGTGAGTGTGAGGGATAGCAGAGAGATTCCTAAAGAGGATCTCAATAGGATCCTGTCAGCTTGGCTGAAAAGAAGAAATGATAATGACAGAGTTGACAAGCATTATTTTTCTAATTTGATTGATAATAATTTTGAAGGTGTGGATATGGCAAAAACTATGTATGTTGATGGCAGTCCCTGCACCATAACTGCCGGATGGAAGATACCCAATAGTGGCAATTATTATTCATCTATAGGGATAATTGATTATTCTTATCATGGATTAGGGGAAGTTGCAAATATAGATGACCTTAATAGGCTTAAGGGGAAAGGCTATGACTATGTTGACTTTGGAGGTTCAGATAAAGTTCTGCTTGATTTTAAAATGAAGTTCAAGCCGGAAAAAATCTATAAAACCTATGTTTTTTCTATAGTGAGAAGTTAGAGCTGAAATTTATGAGGCAGTTTGTGCCTTTAGCTTTCCAATAAAATCTATAAACTCATTTATTGCAACACCCACATCCCAGTCATTTCTTATAAGGAAGACCAGTAAAACTATAACTATTACAAAAACTATTAATCCTATTATCTTGAATATGAATGCCTTTTTGCCTAAGTTGTTCATTTTGTTTACTTTTGTTTAAGAGATTTATAAAGTTTTTCGTATATTGCTTAAATTAGATAATTTTAAATATTAATGATTATTTAGGAGTGTAGTACAATTAAAAAAGAGGGTGATAGTATTTGGTTGAGAAAAAAAATCATTTAGAGAGAGTGCCTACAGGCATAAAAGGTTTGGATGATGCGATGTCTGGTGGATTTATAAAAGACAGCATTAACTTAGTTGCTGGAAGTCCTGGTTCTGGAAAGAGTATCTTTGCAATGCAGTATCTTATAAATGGACTGAAGAAATACAATGAGCCCGGAGTTTATATAACATTTGAGGAAAGGAAAGATAAATTAATTCAGTATATGAACAATTTTGGATGGGATCTTAAAAAGTTAGTCAAAGAGAAAAAAATAGACATACTGGAGCAATCTCCTGAAGATATTAAAAAGTCAACTACTAAAGAAATATTAGGCTTAAAATACAAGATTGTCAAACAGCTTAAAGCCAAGAGAATTGTTATAGATTCGACCAGTGCATATTCTTTGTTGTTTCCTAATGACTTAGACAAAAGAACAGCAAATATGGACCTGTTTGAGATGCTGAGGGACTGGAAGGTGACAACATTGCTCACAGCAGAGTATGATATAGAAGATCATAAATCAACGCCATTGGATTTTGAAGTAGATAGCATAGTATGGCTCTATAACATGAAAAAAACTGATGTTAGAACTAGGGCGTTAGAGGTATACAAGATGAGGGGCTCAAAGCACCTGGCCAAGACGTTTCCTTTAGAAATAACCAATAAGGGAGTTGTTATATACCCTGAGCAGAGCGTGTTTTAAATTCTATTGGGAGGTATTACCTTCAATAATCTTTCCATAACCTATAAGTCTAAACCTGTTGCCAACCCTTCTTGATATTGTGATGTGTGAATTTATTTCGGCACATACTGGTATTTTCAATTTGCAGGTAACATTCTTCTTCCTTAAACCGGTTACTACGCCTACTGTAGCTGCTGAATTTACATTCAACATCAGAAATTCATTCATCTTTATCGGCTCAACTTTTTGTTCTTCCTGCATACCTACAACCCTTTCCAAGAGATTTGGTGCAAGGGTTATTTCGTATAAAGTATCAGGTAATTTTCCAGGCAATCCGGCAATTGATCCTGCAAGCTGATCTGATTTTACAATCGATGGGTCCAAAGAGGTAAGAATTCCTACTGTTCCTCCAGGTGAAATTTCTTTTACTGAAGTGCTCCCGTAGTTTAGGTCAATAACCTTGGTTTTTATCGGTTTCATCACTTCCTTGTTTTTTTCCATTACTTTTCTTCCAGGCCTTATCTCTATCTCTTGGCCAGTCTTTAACACGCCTTGACGCATGCCTCCACCGAGAATGCCTCCGGTCAGATCTTTAGGCAATGCCCCTGGCCTGTTGATGTCAAAGCTTCTTGCAACAAGCATTAAAGGATCTGCGTCTTTATTCCTTTTAGGAGTGGGTATTGTTTCTTCGATGGTTTTTATTAAGGTGCTTACGCCTGCCTTATGCTGTGCAGATATCGGTATTATTGGAGCTTTTTCATAATCTGTCCCTTTTACAAAGCTTTTGATGTCATTATAATTCTTTAAGGCGCTCTTTTCGTCAACTAAGTCTATCTTATTCTGCACTATGACAACGTTTTTTATTCCCATTATCTGCAGTGCCATTAGATGCTCTCTGGTCTGCGGTTGCGGGCATGTTTCTGTTGCGGCTATGAGCAATAATGCGCCGTCCATTATCGTGGCTCCTGAAAGCATAGTGGCCATCAAGCTCTCGTGGCCAGGTGCATCAACAAAGCTCACTTTTCGGAGAACTTTTGCTTTAGTTTTATCTTTAGGTTTTGCAGTGTATTCTTTTCCTTCTTTGTAGAAAGTTGTGTCTGCATAGCCAAGCCTTATTGTTATTCCCCTTTTAATCTCCTCAGAATGAGTGTCTGCCCATACTCCAGACAAAGTTTCAAGCAAAGTTGTTTTTCCATGGTCAACGTGACCTACCATCCCTATATTAATTTCTGGCTGTACTGCTTTTTCACTTGATTTTGTCGTTTTTTTCGTTCTTGGCATAGGCATTTAGTTGTATTTATTTTTTATGTTATGATCCTTTATTTTATTGTCATATTTTTTAAAAATAATGATTCTTTTCCATTGTTCTTTATGTTGTTAGCAAAGGCAATAATTTTAGTCTTCCCACATTGGAAGCTATTTATTCTGTTTTCGTTGCTTTATTGTTTTTGTTCTTTTGTTGCTGGTTTGTCTTGCTTTGCTTCTTGTTTTTCTTCCTTCTTTGGCTCTTCTTTTGGTTTTGCCTCTTTTTGTTCTGGCTTATTCTCCTGTTTAGTTTCTTTCTGTTCAGGTTTTTCTTCTTTCTTAACTTCAGTTTTTTCTTCTTTTGGCTGTTCTTCACCTTCTTTTTTAGCTCCGAACAGATCCGAAAGCTTTTTTGTACCTTCTTTCATGACCTTAAGGTTTATTGCGCTTATGGATTCGTTAATTTTGTGGCCGCAGACAGTCTTTCGCTTCTTCATCCCTTTTAAGCCACCTCTGAAGCCAGTACCCGGATAAATAGTTAATTTTTTCCTTATTCCAAGTATACCATGCCTCATAGGAAATCCACAGAAATCTGTACCGCCGGTTATTGAAAATTCGTAACCCTCAATACCTATTTTACTTCCTTCTATCTTCTCACCTATATTCAGGCCCATAAAAGGCGCTGCCTGCGCATCCTTGACCTCTGTCTTGTAGCATTTAGCTGCTTTCGGATCCGCAATATTGAGTTTAAAACTTGCCATATCAATTACCTCCTTCTACTATCATTTAAAAATAATATAGCGGAGAAACTAAATACTCTTTAAAATAGTTTAGTTCCTCCTGATATAACAAATGCATAATTCATTACAAATTTAGTGCATTTGCTATAGAATCATATACGGAATAAATGCCCATTTAAAAAGTTTATTGATTATTTTTGGGATTTCTGGACTTGAAAGAAACGTTTGGAAACATATCTTCCGGTAGGCAGCTGTCTATAGCTTTCCCCTTTCCAAAGAAAGGGTATTGTCTGCATGTTTTAGGCCTGTTTTTGTGTATGGTGCAAGAATATTCTCCACTTTTGTGCTGTTTTAGGAAAATGCATCCATTCTTGTCTCTTTTCAGCATAAATTTATTTATTGATAGTAAATCTTTATCCAGAAAATCTTCTTTTTTATGCCCTAGTTTTGTTATGTTCTTTAGCTCTTGCTTGCTTATCATTACAGACAGTTTCTTGCAGCATTCGCCGCAGTACCTGTTGCACTGGAAGCTTTCTTTTGTTAACTTATTTTGCATAGATGTTTTTTATTTTAGAAGTATAAATATATTTTGGAATCAATCAAAAGAACATGCTATAGATAAACTCATCCTTGTTTTTGTAATAGTGCTCTTTTAAGGTTGTTTCATGCTTTAAGCCCAGTTTTTCATAGAATTTGTGCGCTCTTTTGTTATCTGCATGCGTTAGAATGTATAATTTTCTCAATTTTTGGTTATGCTTTTTGTAATATGATTTTGCATCCCCTACTAATGCGTTAAAGAGCTTTTTTGCAACACCTTTTCCCCTATATTCTGGCAGGACTGCAATCCTGTCTAATTCACATAACTGGTGTTTCGGAAGGCCATGGACAACCCATGTGACAATACCTGCTATTTCCTTTCCATTGTCAGCAACAATATATTTATAGGATTTTTTTGTTTCTGCTTTGAAGACACTGGTACCTTCTTTTGAATCTTCAATATTATAACTTTGTATAAGAACGTTAGCAATCCCTTTTGCATCTTTTAATGTTGCTTTCCGGAATTTCATCTTGTTACGAATTCTTGTCTTCGCATCTTGGAAACTAATCTTTCCAGCGTATCTATTTTTTGCATAAGCTCCAGTTTTTCCCTGTCCATATCTGCCAGCTTGTTTGCAAATCTTGTAAGCTCGAAGTCTTCTTTCTTTATATTGCTGCTTATAGATATAAACTTATTTATTTCTTCGCTTAAACTGTTTACTTTTCCTGTTATGTTGTTTATGTTCTCTTTTAGCTCATTATATGTTTCTGAATCGTTTTTTAATGTGTCTATTTGTATCTTTAATTCTTTATCAAGTTCTTCCTCGAATTTTTCCATCACTTTCTTCTGCATCTGTGCTTTTAATAATTTGAACTGGAACAATTCCTTTTCGAAATCACTTCTTATGGCTTTCATTGACTCTATGTTTTCATTGAAATTCTTGAAGAACTCGTCGTTTTTATCATTGATGTCACTTATATTATCATTCATGTGCTGTTTTAATGTTTGCACTTCGTTTTTTAATTCATTCATAGAATTCGTTGTGTAGTTTATGTTGTTCTTTATTACATCAATCTGCTCTTTTACTGCCATTAAGTCTTTTATTTTTTGTATCATCTTATTTTTCCTCTTTTAAGTAGTTTTTTAGTTTTTCAACTGCAATTTTTCTGAATCTTTTTAAGTCTTCGCAATTTTCTATTTCACCATAGGTTTTATTGTTGTTTTCTGGAATAAATATTGGATCATGGCCAAAACCATTGTTTCCTTTTATCTCTTCTGCTAAAGTTCCTTTTTCTTCTCCAAGGAAACTTAGTGGCTCTTTGTCAGGTTCGCAATAAGCAACAGCTGATTTATAGTAACAAGTTCTGTCTTCTATGTTTTCCATCAGTTTTAGAATTCCTTTTAATCCGATTCTTTTATGGATATAAGACGAACATGTTCCTGGAAAATCATTTAATGCTTTAATGAACAAACCAGAATCTTCAACAACGACTGGTTTTTTTAATTCGTTTGCTAGACGTTTTGCTGCTTCCTTTGCTATCTCTTCAGAGTTATCACTTCTTAGTTCACTATATTCCATTTCAATATGCTTTATTTTTATACTATCTCCTAATATTATCTTGAATTCTTTTACTTTGCCTAAATTGCTTGTTATTAGGTTTATTTGCATAAGAAAAGGTATTATTGATTAGTATTTAAATGTGAGTGGAAGTTGTTATGTAAATCCCTAAGCTGGTTGTATTTGTGGTTGATTAGATTCAGCAACTGGAGGTTCATTAAAAATTGTTCTTGGTACAGGTATCTTCAACTTAGCTACCCTCGCTTTAAGAGATGCAAATTCTTTCAGCCTTTTTGCGTAGGGTTTTAATCTAATACCCGCCTCTATTGCTAAGATTGCCATTGTTGGAGTATAATTTACAAAAGTTAATGCAACAGCCATCACCGGGGCAAGTGGAGGAGCTATAAAAGCTGTAACTGTTGTACCCGTAGTTGTTATTGGCGCCATTTGAACTTTTACTTGTAGCCATGCAAGATTTTTATGGCGCAAATACATGTCATTTTGATTTAACCTATTTTGAATCTTATTCATAACCACAACCATACTGCTTCTAAAAGACTTTGATCCTTCCTCTAATTCTTTGATAATTTCCTTTTCTACGTTATGAAGTGCCACAATCTCCTTGTAATGGCTAGTCTCATAAATATCTCCTAAAATCTCTCCCTTTTTAACTTCAATGATTAAATCTAAGGTCATCACATATTGTCCATTGATCGCTTTTTTAATATCAAATGATTTTTTTTTCAAAGTCATGAAATTGCTTTTGCAAATGAGAATACATCATATTTAAAAGTGGAATAAGTGGTTGTTTTTCAACACCAAATTTTTTATTTATAATGGGAATTTGACCCAAGACATTATTAAATAGCCTTCTCTTAAAACCTTGAGTTTTAAGTACAATTACCTCAGCTTCCATTAGTATTTTTTGTGTTTCTTCAAAACCTCCTATAACAAGATCCATAACATGTTCTTTCCTCTTAAAAACATTAGCCAGGGAAGATAATGTACTCTCTAATTGTTCTGCAGTAGCATCGTTTCCCAACATTCCTGTATATTGGTTTATCTTGGATTCTAATTGCGTCTTAATTCTTAATACCTGATCTATTTTTCTCTGAATGTTCGTCAATTTTTCTGTAAGGTCAACCATAACTTAATCTTTATTTTAAAGACTTATAAAGTTTTTGAGTGAATGTAAGAAAAGTATTTAAAATATGGATGTGGTAGTGAGCACATGCGTCCAACTCGTGCACTTAGAGGTCTTCTTAAAACTGACCAAAGAAAGAAGAAGCTGGAAAAGGATATAGATAAAACAGCTGATTTGGTTAAAAGCAATAAAAATAGGGTGGAGTACCTTTCTTCTTTAATGAAAGAAATAACTGACTATATCACCTACATGGATTCTGTGGTGGTAAGATTTGAAGGTAATTTTGGATTGGAAGAGAATATTGTGCAGGCTATTTTGAAAACATTGAATGAACTGAAAAGAACAGTATCTATGACTATGGAAATATTGGCAAATGTGCCAGAACCTATTAGTGCTAGAATAAAGAAAGAAATAGAAGATTTAAATGAATTAATAAGGAAAAGCTTTGCAACAACCTTAAGAAATGAAAGACGTGTTTACAAAGGTAGAAGCCCAAGAACGCATTTACTAGAAAAAGCATTTGGTAGTATTCATAGAGATGTTGACATTTACAGAGAGGTAAAAGCAGCAGCAAATGAAGAGGGGACTGAACAGGAAGAAGAAATAAGGTTTAGGCAGGAATTTGAATCTTTAAGACAGGGTGTTTTGTCCGGACATGGATTTAAAGAATATGGTGAAGATGCAATAAGAATTTTAAGGTATTACAGAAGGGAGTTTGAGCATTTGTTTAAGCCTTTGTGGGACATACAGGAAGAAGAAGCCAGAAATATAAGCCTTTTAGAGCATTATATTGGATTATTAGGGAAACTTAAGAAAGATAAAGGTTTTGGAAGGCAAAGAATAGAATATGAACTGGAAGAGCTTCATGAAAAATTACTGGCAGTTGAAACTAAGCTGAAGAGATACATAAGAAGAGACTATAGGGTACAGCTTAATCTTGATAATGTGTTTGAAGAATTCGAAAACAGATTTGAAAAAGTTGAGAACAATTTGGAAGGCATAGAAAAGGAGCCTTTAAACTTTATTTCCGGACAAATTTATTCTAAAAAAATAAACGGACAGTATCCTAAAAAAGGCATTGTTTTTGTTCCAGGAGCAGCCAGGAGTTATGTTCAATTTGAGACCATAATTTATCGTCTGGTTCTGGAAGGGTATAGAGTATGCGCTTTTGATCTTCCTTCCCAAGGCTCATCAGGTAAGTGGAAACTAGGACTAATGTCCGTCTATATTTATGCATGTGTAAGATATATTAGGCAAAAAGGTGTTACTGAAGTTGGAGTAATGGGCCATAGTACGGGAGCAATGGCTATTTTATACGCTTTAGCAGGTTACAATGAGAAACTTGAACAGTATATAATGGATGTAGCCACTAATTATATTGACACATTAAAATTTATAAATGATAAAATAGCCGATGAATTAGAAGAATTAAACAAAATACTTGAAGAAGAATATAAGTCTGGAAATATTAAATTAAATGCAAGGCTTGAGTTGGATAAAGCAATAAGTTTATTTGGAAATTTGAAAGAAGAAGAAAAAGCTTATGAAGAGTTTAAGGGTCAAATAGTAGATGCACTAAAAACAAACAGGTTTGGCGGAAGAAATGTTTCAGGCAAAATAGACGTTGCTGTCCTGCTGGCATCTCCACAATCTATTCAGACAACTAGGTCAATGCCCGGGTTTTTCCGTTGGAAGAAAACACCACTAAGAGTTTCACAATTTACTGCTGGCGTATTTGAAGGATTGGATAGATTTGTAGATTCATGGAAAAAAAAGCACATAGCAGTTAATTACAATCTAGAGTTAGGACTCAAACGGGAATTTGAAGGATTTAGGTGGGGACTTTTTGAAGTAGAAAAAAGTGAATGGAGGGATTTTGTAAAATATACAGAAACAGTTCCAAATCCATTTAACTTTATGAGTTTATTGGAGTATTTTGCAGAAAAATATCAGATTATTAAGTATATTCAGAATAAATATATCAAAGATGTCCCTAAATTGTTTGTTTACGGAACACCAGATCTCATTATTGGCGCTAGTGTAAAAGATGTCATGTTAGGGAGGACTAAAAGAATGGAATCCTTAGAAAAAGCGTATGGAGCAATGATGGGACCAACATCAGAATTAAAAGTATATCCTGATCAAGGACATCTTCTTAAAAGCAAGGAATTCATGCCAGGAAGAAGGGCCTATGCATTTACCTCCCCAAAAGTTTATGCAGATGTACTTGCTTTTCTGAGAAAACATCTGAATCCGAATGTAAATCTATGGAGAGAAGTGCCTGATGCCTATAAGAAATTTTAGTTGTTTTTCTTCTTGACCAAATCCAATTTAATATTTAATTCTTTAAGTTGTTTTTCATCTATGTCTGAAGGAGAACTGTCCATGGGATTTGCAGCGTCTTTGTTTTTTGGAAATGCGATCACTTCCCTTATATCATTATAGCCGCACATTAATGCTACGATGCGGTCAAAACCCAATCCCATTCCACCATGAGGAGGTGTTCCATACTTGAATGAGTCCATAAGGAAACCGAATTTTTTCCTTGCTTCATCATGGCTTAATCCAATAATTTTCATCATCTTTTCCTGTGTAACAGCATTTGTTTCTCTTATTGAGCCGGAACCTAATTCCAATCCATTCAGAACTAAGTCATACAAATCAGCGTAAACCTTGCTTGGGTCCTTGTCCAGGAACTGCAAATGCTCTTTTTTTGGAGCTGTAAAGATATGATGGGAAGGTTTCCATGCATTTTCATCCTCATCCCACTCAAACAACGGAAAATCAACAACCCAGCAGAACTTAAAATCTTTTTCGTTAATCAACTTTAACCTTTTTCCTATCTCTACCCTTATTTTAGACAATATTTCATTTGCACTTTTTTCTTTATCCGCAATAAAAAATAGGATAGAACCTTTTTTGGCTTTTGTTTTCTCAACTATCTTTTTCTGTATGTCTTTGCTGAAGAATTTTACAATATTACTTTCCAAACCTTTGTCTGTCACACGCATCCATGCCATGCCTTTTGCTCCTACACTGGTTGCAAACTCAATTAAGCTATCAATCTCGTTTCTTGAGAATTTATCAAGAGGATTGATACATTTTACCTTTTCCGCGCTATTAAATACATTAAAATCACAGCTTTTAACCTCGCTTGTAACATCAACTAACTCTAAACCAAACCTTAAATCAGGCTTATCACAGCCGTATTTGTCCATTGCATCTTTGTGGGTAACTCTTTTAAATTTGTCTTTGATGTCTATATTTAAAACGCGTTTCATCATGTGCTTGTATAATCCTTCCACCATTTCCATAACATCATCTGCAGCTACAAAACTCATCTCTACGTCAATTTGAGTATGTTCTGGTTGCCTATCTTGCCTTAAATCTTCATCTCTTAAGCAGCGTGCAAATTGATAGTACCTATCACATCCAGAAACCATCAGAATTTGCTTGTACAGCTGAGGGCTTTGCGGCAGAGCATAGAATTTTCCAGAGTTAACGCGGCTTGGAACAACATAATCACGAGCTCCTTCCGGTGTTGCTCTTACAAGAATAGGAGTTTCAATCTCCAAGAAATTATTTTTATTCAAATACTCTCTGGCAGCTTGAGCAGCATTGTGCCTTAGGAGCAACTGTTTCTGCATTTTAGGACGCCTTAAGTCCAAATAGCGGTACTTTAATCTCATATCCTCATTTGCATCAATCCGATCGTCAATTTCTAAAGGAGGGGTTTCAGCTTTATTCAGGATTTCTAACTCATCAACAAGAACTTCTACCTCTCCTGTTTTTAATTTTGGATTTTCAAGTCCTTTTCCTCTAGGCCTTACTTTCCCTTTTACAGCTATAACATCTTCTCTTCTTAGTTGCTCAGCTTCCTTATGAGTTTTTTTATCGTGCTCTGGATCAAAAACTACCTGGGTAAGACCATACCTATCCCTTAGGTCAACAAAAATTATGCCTCCATGGTCCCTGCTGGAATTTGTCCAGCCACAAAGAACTGCATCTTTTTTAACGTCTTTTTTAGTTAATTCTCCACAAGTGTTTGATCTCTTTAAGTTCATATTTTCCCCTTTAATTTCAGCTCAAAAACAACATCTTCCAGTTTTTTCAAATTCCATTTGATCTGGTCAGATTTCTTTCTTAACTCACCATTTCTTAAATTAAAATTGAGAAACTCTCCATATATTTCATCAACAAGATCTTTAATCACTATCGCTTCACGAAAATTTTTCCTTATGACTTCATTCACAGATTTTCTCATTAATTCTCCAGTCAAATCACATAAGCCTAAAAGATAACTTTCATTATCAACTTTTAAAGAAGCCTTAGATGGCATTTTTTTGCTTTTGATAAAATGATAGTAGCACAACGCTTCAACGTATTCTTGTAGAGCAGCCTGGTTTATTTTTGTGTCAAGATCTACCTGCATGTTAAGAGATTTTTTCTTTTTTTCTATGTCTTTTACATAAGAAGATGCAGATTTTAGATCATTCCTATGCAATGCATAAATGATTTTTTTAGATAGTTGTATGATCTCCCGGGATTGCTGTATAATGGCTTCTCTTTTAACGTCAGAAGCTTCCATCTCTTTCCTTATTTTTTCAAAGTCTTTCTTATCTAACATAATAAATTGTAAATATTGTAGTTTTATAAAGGTTTTGAAACCGTGAGATGCGAGTGAGCTCATCTTTGCGAACTCGCTCACAATTCACGGTTTCAAACACCTAGAAAACTTTGTTTTCCGCTGCTTTTTGATTTGAAATAATTTTTCTGAAAATGCTTTAGATTTTCGATAAATTTATATATCATCTGGCCAATAGATAAATAAAAAGATGGCGACTCCATTCAGAGAAATAATAGACTTTTTCGCTAAAATAGGCGTTTTTGACGTAGTATTGCCTTTTCTTCTTGTTTTCACTATTGTTTTTGCACTGTTGGAGAGAACAAAAGTTTTTGGTATCGAAAAGATAGATGGCAAGGAATATACCAAGAAAAACCTTAATTCAGCGGCTGCTTTTGTGATTGCATTCCTTGTTGTAGCTTCATCAGAACTTGTAGGGGTAATAACTGAAGTATCTTCTAAGTTCGTTGTTTTGCTGTTCTTGATTGTTTTATTCTTATTACTAGTAGGGTCTTTCTTTAAAGAAGAGCCTCATGCAGTCTTCCTGGAGCACGGCGGGTGGAGGACAGCATTCATGGGCCTAGTCTTTGTTGGTCTGATTTTCATTTTCCTAGATGCTTTGGGCCTGTTGCAGGACGTATCTAATTTTTTTGAAGGCACCCAAAGAGGAGAAGTCGTCGGATCTGTGTTATTATTGGTTATGATAGTTATATTCATAGTGTATGTGACTCAAGATAAGAAAGGAGGAAATAATGCTACTGTAGGTGATAGCAGTACTACTAAATAGCCAAAATTAGTAAAGTTTAAAAAGTCTGAGTTCAATAATAAATAAAACAACAAGGAATTTAACATAAATAGGAGGTAAAAAGATGGCTAACGGAGCATTTGATTTTGGAAATCTTGCTGAATCTTTAGAAAGAATTGGTTTTGTAGAAGTTTTACTGCCGTTTCTTCTGATATTCACAATCATATTTGCAGTTCTTGAAAAAACCAAGATTTTAGGAGAAGGAAAGAGAAATATGAATGTAGGCATCGCTTTTATATTTGCGCTGTTGGTTGTCGTTCCCCATGTGACTGGCAATTTTCCGGCAGGATATGATCCGGTTGCAATAATAAATGCTGCATTACCTTCTGTTTCATTGGTTGCTGTAGCTGTCATTGCATTGATGGTCTTGATAGGCCTGTTTGCGCATGATAGAGTTATGCTTGGAGTGACTGCTCCTGGATGGGTTGGATTGTTTTCAATAATTACATTGGTGTTTATATTTGGAAGTGCTGCAGGATGGTGGAGCACAGGTGTTCTAACATGGCTGGACGGTATTTTTGGTTCAGATATCGTAGCAATAGTCATTATGTTGCTTGTGTTTGGAATAATAATAGCATTTGTCACAGGTGGCGGAGAGCACGAGAAGGTTGGAGCTCTTAACAGGATAGGCATTGACTGGGGCAAATTATTCGGAGGCGGCGGTGGCGGAGGAGGCCACTAATCCTTTGACTCATTTGAGCAGCAAATGAAAAATGGCAACATTTCTTGACGTTACTGCCTTAGAAAATTTCTCTGTTATTTTTGTGTTTCTTTTGGCATGGCTTGGCGGCTATGCAATGACACTTTATATAAAGTTCATCCAGAATCAGCTTCTTAATATACTCATAAGCTTATTATTTGCTATTTTTGTGATAATGTCTCCGCTTGCAACTTTAATCTTTAAGACCATAGCTCCGGTTGCAGCTGTTTTAATGCTTTTAGTTGTGATAGTCTATGCTGCTTCAAGCATGTTTGGGGATGCGAAGCTAGAGTCTCTTAATAGCATGAAGTGGGTAGTGCTCGTTGTATTGGTAGTTGCGCTTGTTGTAGGCACTGCATCAATAGTAAGAGAAAACATTGATGTTCCGGAAAGAGGAGAAGATTTTGGCAAAGTATCTACAGTTATATTTCATCCTAATTTTCTTGGTATGATACTTATTTTTGCCGTAGCAGTATTCACAATCGCTTTGCTGGCTTTGAAGCAGTCTTAGAACTCTTGTTTATTCTTTCCAGCTTGTTAACATTTTCTGTCAGGCTTGGAAGAACCTTTTGAAATACTTTCTCCATGGCCTTTATTTCTGTTCCTACATCCGTTATGTTCTTGTCATATTCAGAAATCTTGCCTAATAAGCTTTTGTGCAGGCTATTCAAACTATCTGTCAGATCCCTTATCTGCTGGTCAAATTGATTGATTCTTGCTTCTGTCTTGTCTTTCCAATCAATTATGACCCTTACATCTTCTTCGAATTCCTTCCATTTCTCATCTATAATCGCTTCGGCTATCTCCTCAATCTGCTCTTTGTCTATCTGCGGTTGGGGAGGAGGTTCCTGTTGTACTGGAGAAGGTTTCTCTTGAGGGAAGCTTTGTTGAGGAGGAGGCATGTTCATATTTGGATCTAACTGGGCGCCTGCACCGCTGATATTCGACTGGTTTAAAGCATCAAAAATCTGGCTAGAATTATATCCCTGCCTTTCAAGCTCAGGAATTATCTGATCATTATTCATGCCCCTTTGTTTCAGGGCCACTACCTGTTCAGTAGGCAAACCCGGAGCAGCTGGCTCTTCCTCTTTTTTCTTTTTTCCAAAGCCGAATAGGGCCATATATTTATTCACCTCTTTTTGTATGTTTTGTTTAGAAAAATGTATATAAAGCTTTCTATTTATTTTTTGTTTTTTCTTTCTTAAGAATTTCCTTGACTATCGCTTCCACTTCATTTTGCGTCACGAATTTTACAGGATTCCAGAAGTTTATGTACTTTTCCAGAACCTTTACTTCTTCTTTTTTTGCTGATTCTTCCAGCTCTTTTACCATCTCAAGGATCTTTTCCTTGACTTCATTTATCCCGTTTTTCATATCTCCTATATCTGATGTTAGCGTTCTTATCTCTGTAGCAAATACCTTATTTTTTCCAAGCATATTCTGCTCTGTAACCTGTAAGGCTCTTCTTATGTTGGTAAAGCTTTCTTCAAGAACTCTTAATCTTCTGCTTATGTTGCCTATATCCCCCTGCAAGGCCTTAAAATCCGGTTGCTGAGGAGCGTTTCTATGAAACAAACCAGGATGAGGTTTTGGTTGTTGAGGTGGTTGCATTTGCGGCATTTTATTTTATCTGTGTTTTTTGATTATAAATATGTTTCTGTTTTTGTGCATGCCTGCACACTAGCGTATAGGGTGATGTTCGCTACGCTCAATCACCCGAGACTGCGGAATTTCGAACTATAGATAATAGGATCTTATTATCAATAATTATATATATTACTTAATTCTTAAAACTTGTATGTATTAAACCGCAACAATATTCATAATAGATAATTGCGGTTTAATGCTACGAAGACGCAACAAATAAAATAAATATTGAGGGTGAGTATGCCAAAAACCATATCAAAGGAAATTCCTTTATCTGAGATTACATTAAGGAGATATGAGAAGCCCTCTAAGTTATCTGAGAGAGAGCTTGTGAGGAAACTATGCCTATCTGTTGGTTTATTGCAGCCTGGAGATTCAAGAGATGTTGTTGTGGATATTCTTTATGTTTTGTTAAGAGCCAAGAAACAGAAAAAATTGCTTGCAAGTGATGAAATCGAAAAGCAGGTAATAGAAACGAGAAAAAAACAGAAACTTCCCATGCTTGGGATTGCATCTTCAAACATAAGAAGGCAGATAAAAAGGCTTAGGGATTTGTTTTTGGTAGAGAAAGTAAAGAATTCTTACAGGATTAATGAGTTTGAGGATTTGAATATAATATTTGAAGAGAAGATTGAGAAGTTCTATTTGAAGTCTATAGTTGATAGGGTTAAGGAGTATTTTGAGAGTTTGAGATAAACCGAAACAGATTATTATTTCTATATATTGCATTTATGTAAAGTTTTTAAATAGGAACATATAACTAATAAATTGTTTATTTATACAAAAGACAATTGGGTTAATATGGCAGTTTACTTTAAGAGTTGTGGAAGATGTCAGGGAGATTTGGTAGATGATAGTGATATGTATGGAAAATATAGGCACTGTGTTCAGTGCGGCAATTATCTAACTAATAATGAAGCTACTGCTGATCAAACACCAACGGATATCACAAGGGAAGTGACATCAAAACCTAATCTAACGGTATTAAGGTCAGATGAACCTATAAAAAGTTTAGATGATTTGTCTGGAGTTAGTGGGGCAGATAGTCCATTGGTCACTGGGACAAATGGACACAATGGGAAACACAATAATCCAAAACCTTTATAAACCTCTTATTCTTACTTGTTCTGGTACTGAGACATTTCAGTATAGCTATCTCTTTTCAATTTTTCTGCCTTTATGTGACTAAAAGTGTATACTGGAAAGCATAAAATTTATAAATAAGAATAAGTGTATTCTTTTTTTTAATATGAACTTTGAAAATCGGGATATAATCTCAATACATGATTTCTCAAAAGATGAATTGCTTTATATCTTGAAGACTGCAAAGTCAATGGAGAAGAATCCAAATACTAATTTGTTGAAAGACAAAATTCTGGCTAATTTATTCTTCGAGCCTTCTACAAGAACAAGATTAAGCTTTGCCTCTGCTATGGAACAACTAGGAGGACAAGTGATGGGATTTGCAACCTCTACTATGACCTCTATAAAAAAAGGAGAGACTTTGTGGGACACTCTAAAGATGATCCAGGCTTATGCTGATGTGATAGCTATAAGGCATCCTTTGGAAGGATCTGCCAGGTTAGCTGCAGAATCTTCTTCAAAACCTGTAATTAACGCTGGAGATGGCGCTAATCAGCATCCTACTCAAACATTGCTTGATTTGTACACTATACAGAAAGTAAAAGGAAAGCTAGATGGCCTTCATGTAGGAATGCTAGGAGATCTGAAATATGGCAGGACAGTACATAGTCTTGTAAACGCATTGTCTCATTTTAAGCCGACATTTTACTTCATAGCACCACCTGCTCTGCAAATGCCTCAGACTTACCTTGATGAACTGAAAGAAAATAAAATAAAATTTGTAATAGAATCTAATCTGATGAAAGTAAGCAAAAAACTGGATGTACTTTACGCTACAAGAATCCAAAAAGAGAGGTTTGCAGATCCCATAGAATATGAAAAGTACAAGGGAATTTACAAACTGGATACAAGTTTATTGAAGAATATAAAGAAAGATCTTAAGATAATGCATCCTTTGCCAAGAGTGGATGAAATCGATAAGAGTTTGGATGAGACAGAGCATGCTGTCTACTTTGAACAGGCAGCAAATGGAATCCATGTGAGAAAAGCATTGTTAGCTTTGGTTTTAGGTAAGGTAAGATGAAGAAAGAACAAAGCATTTCAGCAATAAAGGACGGGAGTGTAATAGACCATATACCTAACAATGTGGCCTTGAAAGTAATGGATATTCTTGATCTTAAGGGAATAAGAGGTATGATCTCTGTAGCAACAAACCTGTCAAGCAAGACAATGGGGAAGAAGGGGATTATAAAGATAAGCGGAAAAGACCTTACTAAAGAAGAAGTAGATAAAATTGCATTGATAGCGCCGCATGCTACAGTGAATATAATAAAGAATTATGATGTAAAATCAAAAATAAATGTGGCTATACCTCCCACTATCAAAAATATAATCAAATGCTCTAATCCTAATTGTGTTACTAACAACGAGAAAAATGTAGCGACAAAATTCTACGTCCTTGAGAAAGATCCGTTGAAGGTAAGATGCCATTACTGTGAGAGAAATATGGAAAAAGAGGACATATCTTTGTTATAAAATGTTAAATGTAAACTTATGTGGGGTGGAGCTACGCAATCCTACCATACTAGCTTCTGGAATTTTAGGTGTAACAAAAGATTCTGTTGATAGAGTTGGCAAAGCAGGAGCCGGAGCTGTTACATTAAAATCTTTATGCCATGAAGAAAGAACTGGAAATAAAAATCCTACAATGTTTGGCTATGATGATGTTTTCTTTAATGCAGTTGGACTTCCTGGGCAAGGTATTGATAATGCTGTTAAAGAATTTAAGAATTTGGATGGTTTGAGTGTGCCTGTGATTGGGAGTATTTACGGCTATAAGGTAGAACAGTTTGGTCAAGTAGCTAAAAAAATGGCTTCTTTAAATCCTTCTATGATAGAAGTTGATATTTCCTGTCCGCACATGGACTATGGCAAGCCTTACTATGCAGATCCTGAACTGACAGCTAAAGTAACTAAGGAAGTAAAGAAAAATTCTGGTAAGATTCCTGTGAGTGTAAAACTAAGCCCTAATGTTCATGATATAAAGGAGATAGCTCATGCTGCTGAACGTGCCGGTGCAGATGCTATAACTGCCATTAACACTGCTGTAGGAATGGTGATTGATGTTTATGCCAGAAAGCCTGTACTTGCAAATAAAATTGGAGGAATTTCCGGACCTGCTCTGAAGCCTATAGCTGTCAGGTGTGTTTATGAGATATTTGAAGAAGTGAAAATACCAATCATAGGGACTGGCGGGGTTACTTATGGAAAAGACGCTATAGAGATGATAATGGCTGGAGCAACTTGCGTTGGCATTGGCACTGGAGTTTTTTATAGGGGCGTAGATGTTTTTAAGAAAGTATGTGATGAGATGGAAAGCTGGATGAAGAAGAATAAAGTCAAGAGTTTAGATGAAATTAGAGGTGCGGCTCATAATGGCAAATAGCTGCATCTGCAGGACTGAAATTCCTCAATTGATGGAAATAAGTAAGATTGTACAAGAAAGCAAAGGAAATAAATCTTTTTTCTTCAAGCGTTCTTTAGATTGCAAGCCCGGACAGTTCATTATGGTCTGGCTGCCGGATGTTGATGAGAAGCCAATGGCTGTTTCTTATATGAGCAAGAATGAGTTTGCTTTTACAAGCCAAGTTGTTGGAAAATTTACTAATGCTCTTGATAAGTTAAAGAAAGGAGATAAGTTGGGAATAAGAGGTCCGTATGGCAATAGTTTTTCTGTTAGAAAAAACGCATGCGTTGTAGGTGGCGGAGTGGGAATGGCTTCTGTCTCTACATTGATTGATAAGCTTAAGAATCCTACAATAATAAACGGATCTCGGAGCAAGGATAATCTTATTTATCTTAAAAGATATAAGGGCAAGAAAATGATTGCCACAACTGATGATGGAAGTTTTGGGAAAAAAGGTTTTACAACGGATGTTCTTAAAGAAGTTTTGAGTGAGGGTAAGATAAAAATAGTCTATACTTGTGGCCCTGAAATAATGATGAAGAAAGTTCTTGATGTGTGCAACAAATACAATGTTGAATGTGAGGCTTCTTTGGAGCGTATTATGAAATGTGGTTTTGGTGTTTGCGGGGCATGTATGGTGGATGATAAAATAGCATGCATGGATGGCCCTATATTCAACTCAAAGCAACTTAGCAAAATGAAAGATTTTGGAAGTTTTGCAAGGTTAAAGACTGGAAGAAAAGTTTCATTAAAAGAGTATCATGGAATTCATACATAAATCAAGTTCAATAGTAAAAATATAATTAAAATTAATAATGAAAATAAAAAATGCCACTCTTAATAAAAAACGGAAAAATATACCAAAATGGAGCTTTAATTAAAAAAAATATTTTCATTCAGAAAGATAAGATAACAAAAATAACTAATCAAGAATTAAAATCGGATGAAGTTATTGATGCGAAAGATAAGGTAATAATTCCAGGGCTTATCGATGGACATGTTCATTTTCGCGAGCCCGGACAAACTCATAAAGAAGATTTTCTAACTGGGAGCATGGCTGCTGCAGCTGGCGGAGTTACAACTGTTTTGGACATGCCCAATACAAATCCACCTACTACTAATCTGCAGCGCTTGGAGGAAAAAAGGAAATTAGCAAAGAAAAGCGTTGTAAATTACGGTTTTCATTTTGGTTCTACGAACAATAATATTGCAGAGATAGAAAAGGTGAAGGGTGTGGCAGCTGTTAAAGTTTATATGGATTATACTACTGGGGACTTAATATTGAACAATGAGGATGTTTTGAAAAAAATATTTTCCAGCAACAAGACAATAGCTGTTCATGGTGAGAATGAAAATATACTGAAAGCTCTGGAATTTATACAGCACGGAAGCAATCATGTGCATTTCTGCCATGTAAGTTCAAAGGAAGAGCTTAATTATGCTAAAAGCAAGAAGATAAATAATAGTGTTTCTGTTGAAGTTTGCCCTCATCATCTGTTTTTAACTGCTAAAGATGTTAATACTCTTCAGAGTTTTGGGGAAATGAAGCCAAGCCTTAAGACAGAAGAAGACCAAAAAGCATTATGGTCGGGCATCCATGATGGAAAAGTTGATACGATAGCAACAGACCATGCTCCACATACAAAAGAAGAAAAGATGGAGATGAATTATCCTTTTGGCGTTCCTGGTTGTGAGACTATGCTGCCGTTATTGTTAAATGCTCTAAAAGATAAAAAAATAACCTTGAAAAGAATTGTTGAGTTATGCTGTGAGAATCCTGCTAAAATCTTTAAAATAAAAAATAAAGGTTTTATCAAGGAAGGTTATGATGCTGATTTAACTGTTGTTGATTTGGATCTGGAGAAAGAAGTCAGGAATGATGAGTTATTCACTAAATGTAAATGGAGCCCGTTTGACGGGTGGAAGCTAAAAGGATGGCCTGTGACTACGGTGGTGAATGGAAATGTTATCTTCGATAATGGAAAAGTTAATAATATAGCTGCGAAAGAGGTTTTGTATCGTGAATGAAAAAGTAGCAAAAGCACTTGTAGATGCAAATGTTGTAAAGTTTGGAGAGTTTACGTTAGCTTCTGGGATAGTAAGTCCTATTTATGTAGATTTGAGAGTTTTGCCTTCTTATCCTGAGTCTATGGTTGTTGTTACAGATGAACTTGTTAAAGTGGTGAAAAAATTAAAACCGGATGTTGTTGCAGGTGCAGAAACAGCTGGAATACCTCTATCAACTGCTATATCTTTGAAAACAAAAATACCTATGATCTATGTAAGGAAGAGGCCCAAGAGTTATGGAAGGAAAGAGCAGATAGAAGGTGTTTTGGAAAAAGATGCTAAAGTTGTACTGATCGATGACATGGCAACCAACGCATTTTCTAAACTGAAGTTTATAGAAGGTATAAAAAATTCTGGTGGTGTAGTTGAAGACGTTGTTATTGTTTTGGATCGTGAACAAGGAGGTGTAGAAGCTCTTGCTAAAGAAAATGTTAAGCTGCACTCTTTGATAACATTGAAAGAATTATTGGATTATATGAAAGATAAGAAACTAGTTGATGAAGGTAAATATAATGATGCTTTGAGTTATTTAGAGAAAAACCAATAATAATCATACAATGAACCAAATAATAAAACTTAAAAAATCAATAATACCTAGCTGTGATGTTTCCGATTTATCAAAATTGAAGAATTTGGTTAAAGAAACCTGTTCTGTTGATGGTGTGGGGGGTTATAAGATTGGTTTGGAGCTTTGCATCCCTTATGGAATTTGCCAGGTTGTTGATACGATAAGGAAATTTACTAACCTTCCAATAATTTATGATCATCAGAAAGCTGCTAATGACATTCCTGAACTGGGAGAGAAGTTCGCTAAAGCAGTTAAGGGCGTAGATGCTGTTATTTTGTTTCCTTTTACAGGACCTGAGGCAGAAAAAGCATGGATACAAGCTTGTAGGAAAGCGAAATTAGGAGTGATTGTTGGTGGTGAGATGACCCATAAGGGTTTTTCTGAGGATGAAAATGGGTTTATTAGCTCTAAGGAGTCATTGAAAATATATGAGATCGCTGCTGAAGCTGGAATTAATGATTTTGTTGTTCCCGGCAATAAGCCGGAGAAGATTAAACTATATAAGGCATTTTTAGAAGCTCGCGGTGCCAAGCCGGTATTTTACTCACCCGGATTGATAGCTCAGGGTGGAGATATAACTGAGAGTGCAAAGGCTGCAGGTGAAAATTGGCATGCAATTGTTGGGCGTGCATTATACAATTCTAAAGATGTTCATAAGGCTGCTAAAGAAATGGTAAAGAATTTGAGTTAATAATGGTACATTGACATGTACATTAACTATACTTTTACTTTTTTCCGTGATTCATCGAAAAAACCTTTGTCCTTCAATAATTGCAATTTCCTTCTTTTCTCTGCTTCATCTGGCTCTGTAAGTGGTACTTTTCCCTTTTGTACTGCACCTTTTTTTGCATCTGTTCCTTGAGTCTCTTCCTGTATCAGTTCCCATTGTTTTTGAACTAATCTAATCTTGGAGTAGTGTAACTTTTTTTCTTCTTCCAACTCTATGTTTAATTTCTTAAATAGAGCAGTTACTATTTCAACATCTTTATGAAGTTCTGCATTAATTAGTCCTTGCCTTACAACCATCCAATAGTTTTCTATAGGCTTTAGATCCATTTCTTCCTGCACAACTGACTCCTCTGTGTTAATCAATTTTTCAACATGATGAATCAGAACGTTAAGAGCGTCGATAACAGGAATCGCAGTCTTCGGTCCTGTTCTGATTTCGAGATTCTCTTCCTTTTCAGAAACTATCTTCCTGATCCTTATCAGTTCTCCAACTATTGTTTCTATATCTGTTTCCTCTTTTTTTCCTTCAATTTCTTCCGCTTCTGTATTTTTGATTATGTCTTCTTCAACATCTTCCTCTGTTTTTTCTTTACTAGTTCTTGAAGTCTTACGACCTATAGAAAAAATTTTAAAAAGCATAGCAAAAAATTTCTTAATCTCGTCAAAAAAGCGCATGATATGATATTTTTGAATTATATTTATAAACATTTTGATATTACACCTATTATTGGTACTACTTATGGTAAACTGCAAATCAGTGTATGAACCAAGGGAAGACAGCACTTTGCTGGAAAGGTACGTTAGAGGGTATGCTAAAGGTTCTGTATTGGATATTGGAACTGGTTCTGGGATACAGGCAATAACTGTAGCTCATAGCAGCAAGGTAAAATCTGTTTTGGCAACGGATGTTCAGAAATCAACAATAGAATATTGCAAGAAATACATTAAGAACAAGAAAATAAAATTCATAGTTTCTGATTTGTTTGAAAACATTAATGGGAAATTTGATACCATAATATTCAATCCACCATATCTGCCTCAGGAGCTTAAAGTCAAGGATTTGACATTGGAAGGTGGCAAGAAAGGTTATGAAGTTGTTGAAAGGTTTCTTAATGAGGTTAATGATTTTTTAAAGGAAAATGGGATAGTATTGATTGTTTTTTCTTCTTTGACAAAGAAAGATAAGGTTGACGAGTTCATTAAGGATAATTTATTAGAATCCCAAGAATTGGCTAAAAAGCACATTTTCTTTGAAGATCTGTATGTCTATAAGATAATTAAGTCTGAAATATTGAAGAAATTAGAGAAAAAAGGTATTAAAAATGTTAAATATCTTGCAAAGGGAAAAAGGGGGGTTGTTTACGTTGGAGATTATAATGCTCGGAAATCAAAGATTTCCGGCACCAACTCCGTTGGGAATAAGAAAGTAGCAATTAAAACAAAAAATCCCGATAGCAAGGCAATACTGAGGATAGATAATGAGGTTAAATTTTTGAAACTATTGAATAAAAAAAAGATTGGACCGAAATTATTATTTTATGATAAAGATTATCTGGCTTATGAGTTTGTCAAGGGATCCAATATTGAAGAATTATTTTCTTATGAACGCTTAGAGCTCAAATTAATAAAAAAAATCCTTTTAGAGACTATGCAGCAGATGTATGATCTGGATAAATTAAAAATAAATAAAGAAGAGATGTCTCATCCGCATAAGCATATTATCATCAATAATAAGTATAAACCTGTTCTGATAGACTTTGAACGTACTCATTTTGTTTTGAAGCCGTCTAACGTTACTCAATTTACAGATTATATAATGTCCAAATTTGTCCAGGAAATGCTAAAGCAACACAATGTTAAAATCAAAAATAAAAAAATAATCAATGCTGCAAAAGTATATAAGAAACAGCAAAATAAGAAAAATTTTAATAATATTTTAGAATTAATCAAATAAAAATGATAACTGAATTTTACGATAAGGTGTACAAAGTATGCAAGAAAGTTCCTAAAGGAAAAGTAACTACATATGGTGCTATTGCTAGGAAATTAGGAAGCAAAGCTTATAGGGCTGTAGGAAGAGCAATGAATCAGAATCCTAATGGCTTATTAAGATGCAAGGGAAAGAATATGGTGCCATGCCATAGGGTTGTAGGAAGCTCCGGAAGTTTAGTGGGTTTTGCGCATGGGCTAAAGGCAAAAGCAAGACTTCTCAGAAAAGAAGGTATTAAGATAAAAAACAATAAAATAATAGATTTTGAGAAGGTTTTGTTTAGGTTCTAATCAACCAAAGAACCCGGTTTTTCCAGCAGATCTTTTAAATCATTCATGAATCTTGCTGCTTCTGCGCCGTCTAAAACACGATGATCATAAGTGAAAGAAATAGGCATTATTTTTCTTATTACTATTTTGCCATCAATGACTCTGGGTTGTTCTTCAATCCTTCCAGTGCCTAATATGCATGTTTCCGGATAATTAACTATTGGTGTAAAGTAAGTGCTTCCTATGACTCCTATGTTTGTTATCGTGAAGACACCACCTTTAAGATCCATCAGATCAATTTTCCTTGACTGAGCTTTCTCAACAAAGTTATTCACTTCATTTGCCAGATCATATAATTTCTTCTGGTCAACGCCTTTAATGACTGGAACTATCAACCCATCTGGAGTGTCGATAGCAACTCCAATATTGTAGTATTTCTTAACTATTATCTCATCATCTTCCACACTGGAAGCAACGTAAGGGTGCTTTTTTATTGCCTTTAATGTTGCTTTAACTATAAATGGCAGATAAGTCAAATGTATTTTTTTCTTTGCTGCTTTTTCCTTCTCTTTTTTCCTGACATTAGAAAGTTCAGTGACATCAACATGATCATGGTTTGTAACGAGAGCAGCATTGCTTACAGCTTCTCTCATTTTCTCTGCAGTAATTTTACGAATACCTTTTAGAGGGACATGATCAACATAGCCATAGAAATCATACTTCTTTGTTTTCTTGAATGCAGGTTTAGGTGCTGCAGCAGTTTTCTTAATGTCTACAGAATTTTTAACATCATTCTCTGTTATGCGACCATCGGGACCTGTTCCTTTAATGTTATATAAATCAACATTAAGCATTTTAGCAAGCTTCCTTACAATAGGCGCTGCCCTTACTCCCACTTCTTCTGTTTTTGCCGTAACTTTTTTCTTTTGAGATGTTTTTTCCCCTTCCTCTGCTTCAGGTAGGAATCCAACAACACTTCCTGTGTAACGCTCTTTTTTAGCAGAAACTTTCTCTCCTTTTTCTCCAATTACTGCGATGACCTCTCCTACGTTAATAACTTCCCCTTCTTTGTGGTTAAGCTTCAGAATTGTGCCTTTCTTTGGACTAGGAACCTCTACAACAGCCTTGTCAGTTTCAACTTCTGCAAGAATTTGATCTGCTTTTACAGCATCTTTTTCTTTTACTTTCCACTTTACTATAGTCCCTTCGGTAATGCCTTCTCCAACATCCGGAAACTTGAATTCGTAAACCATCTTACTGACTCATAACTTTATCAACAGCTTTTAAAATTTTCTTTTCGCTTGGTAAATAGTAATCCTCCAGTTTTGCAAACGGAAAAGCAGCGTCATAGCCTGTAATACGCTCAATTGGAGCTTCTAAGCTAAAGAAGCATTTATCATTGATACTTGCAATAATCTCTGCAGCAAAGCCGCATGTTTTGGGAGCTTCATTTACTATTACACATCTTCCTGTTTTGCTTACTGAGTTAATAATTGTTTCTGTATCTAATGGTGAAATTGTTCTTAGATCAATAATCTCTGCGGAGTAATCTGATTTTTCCAGAGCATCTTTTGTATACTTAAGCATTGCTCCATATGAAATGACAGTTAGATCAGAACCTTCCTGTTTAACTTTAGCTTTTCCAATAGGAACTGTATATTCCTTATCGGGAACTTCTTCTTTTATTGCTCGGTAAACCCTCATAGGCTCTAAAAATATTACAGGGTCTGGGTCGCGAATTGCAGATATCAACAAACCTTTTGCATCATAGGGATGTGAAGGAATGACAACTTTGATCCCTGGAATGTGTGCAAAGAATGTTTCTACAGAATCACAATGCAGTTCTAAAGCTCTAATCCCTCCGCCATAAGGGGTCCTTACAACCAAAGGACATGAAAATCTTCCTGAACTTCTTGATCTTATTTTTGCAGCATGAGTTATTATTTGGTCAAATGGACCATACATAAAACCTGAGAACTGCACTTCTGCGACCGGGCGCATACCATTCGCAGCTAAACCTATTGCTGTGGATATGATGCCTGGTTCTGAAAGTGGTGTATCAACTAATCTATCAGGACCGAATTCATCGTACAAACCATCCGTACATCTGAAAACTCCGCCATTCTTTCCGACATCCTCTCCCATAACTAAAACACGCCTGTCTTTCTTGAGCTCAGTCCTTAATGCCGATTTGACAGCATCCACAACATTCATCTTTGTCATTTTTATTCAAAATCCTTAAGTTGTTCTTTTAATGCTTCGGTAGGTTCTTCAAAAGTGTACAGAAACATGTCTTTAGGATCAGGATCCTTTAAACCCTCATAAACTTTAACTTCCTTCTCTACTTTTTCTTTTGCTGTCTTTGCTACTTCTTGTTTGTATTTGTCATCAAGCAATTTTTTAGAGTGCATATATTTCTCTAGCCTTGATATTGGATCCTTTTTTACCCATTCCTGGACCTCTTTGTCTGAGCGGTATTTTTTTGCATCATCAGATGTGGAATGGTCAGCTATCCTGTAAGTTACATTTTCTATTAAAGTTGGGCCTTTACCCGCACGAGCATTATCAACAGCCTCTTTGGTAGCTTTGTAGACAGCAAAGATATCATTACCATCCACTTGTATGCCTTTGACGCCATAAGCAATTGCTTTTTGCGCAAGAGTTTCAGAAGCTGTTTGTTTTTTCCTCGGAACAGAAATTGCATATTGGTTGTTCTCAACAACAATGATACATGGAACCTTATTGACACCGGCAAAATTCAAAGCGTCATGGAAATCTCCCCTTGACGTTCCACCATCCCCAGTATAAGCTAGTGAGACAGTTTTTTCTTTCTTTAGTTTGGATGCCCATGCACAACCAACAGCATGTGGAGTTTGCGTTCCCACTGCAATTGATATTGGGAAATTATTGACATTTTCAGAACTTTTTATTCCTCTTACATCTCCACCGCCGTACTGGAAGAGTTGGTGTATTGGATGTTTTCTTACAATCAAAGCACCACTGCTCCTGTACATAGGAAACATCCAGTCTTTATCCTCTAAAGTATAGGCAGTTCCGCATTGTGATGCTTCCTGGCCTTTGAACTGGATATAAGTTCCTATTCTTCCTTGCCTTTGTAAAGAAAAAGCCTTATCATCAAAAGTACGCATAAGAATCATTAGCTCGTATAACTCTTTAATCTGCTTATCTGAGAGTTTAGGCATAAGCTCTTCGTCAACTTTGCCATTCTCATCCATGACTTGGAGATATTCTACACTGAAGTTTTCTATTACCTTTTTAACCATTAAATACACCCTAAAACGTAGCCAATTGAATTTTAAAAGTGTTTATAAATCTTTCTCTGTAGAATTACTTGCCTTCTGCCCATGCTTTCAGCTTCTCAAAACTAGTGTTTCCACAGATCTTTTTTTTGGTCTTTTCGTTATAGAAGAACGGAACTCCACCGCAGAATTCATTTCCATCATCATCTTTATCGACTTCCTTCAGAAGTTTTGCATTGTCGCTGTCATGCCATACCTCTAATCTTGTGATCTTTATCCCATTCTGTTTATTCAGTTTCTCTATCAAAGGCTCCATCTCCTTGCAGTGCACACACTCAGTTCCATAGAATTCAATCAGTCTTTCACCCATTTTTAAATCAGAAATTTCAAAATGATGATAGTATTTAAAATTTTTCTTTTGTGATTTACTATTCAGAATTTTAATTTATTGACCCATTCAGGCACTTTATCATCTTCAACTTTATCATATTGAGGCCAGTAAGGTTTTATATCAATTACTGGAGTTCCGTCCAGAACATCCAGACCCTTGACCTTAATTTTATTTCCTTTATGTTCTATCAGTTTTACTGTTGTAATTGCAATTGGATTTGGCCTTTGAGGGCACCTGCAGGAAAAAATCCCAACAACAGGTACATCTGGATTTCCTTGTGGGCGGTGTGTTAGGGTATATTCTTTAACCTTGTCCATCCAAAAAACAATTATAATATGAGAATAACCCTCGATGTTGTTTAGTGCGTCAGTAAATTTTTCTTCTACTATTATTTCAGAAATTTCCTCAGTAAAATTTCCAAATCTCGCTTCTTTAATATTATTTTTCACAAAGCCTATGGGTTTTAAGTTGATGTCTTCCATAATGGTGAGCTATTTTTGGACTGTATTTAAAATTTTTCTTTTGACTTACAGACATACAAAATATTTATATATGCACCTTATATACCTTTAGTCATGGGTGGAGATAAAAAAATACCTTTGAAGTTTAAGCTATATATGGCTTATTATCCTGTAAAGATGTTTTTTAAGTCCTTAATAAACAAATTTAATGGTGGTGAGAAAATGGGAAATTTTAGTTTGGAAGGTAAGAAAGCAATAGTTTTTGGAGTTGCAAATGACCAAAGCATAGCTTGGCATATTGCGAAGAAACTGAACGATTCTGGTTGTAGGATAGCTTTAGGCTATCAGGAACGTGCTGAACAGCTTGTGAAGCCATTATTGGGCATGTTGAACAATCCTTTTGCAGAGAAATGCGATGTTGTTGATGATGTACAGCTTACAGAGTTTTTCGGCAAGATTGAGAAAGAGTTCGGTAAAGTAGATTTTTTAGTTCATAGCATTGCTTTTGCAAAAAAAGACCATTTGCAGGGTAAATTCTATGAAGTTGACAGGAGAGGTTACCAAGTAGCTCAGGAAGTGAGTGCATATTCTTTAGCTGAGTTGACAAGAAGGACAGTTCCTTTGATGAATGAGAATGGAAGCATAATTGCAATGACTTTTGACGGTTCTTTAAGGGTTTATCCTAACTATAATGTCATGGGTGTAGCCAAAGCAGCTTTGGAAAGCTCTGTTAGGTACATTGCTAATGATGTTGGAGAGAAAGGAATAAGAGTAAATGCAATCTCTGCAGGACCGATAAAAACATTAGCTGCTTCCGGAATTTCAGATTTTGACAAGATGTTGGACCATGCACAGCAAAAAGCACCATTAAAAAGAAACATAGATGCGGATGACGTTGCCAATACGGCATTGTTCTTGTGCTCCGATATGTCTAAAAATATAACCGGACAAGTGCTTTATGTTGATGCTGGATATAGTATAATGGGGATTTAAGGTTTTTATTCAGTTTTTACCTTAACTTCATCTCTTTCTACTTGGACTTCATATGTTGCTACTTTAGCTTGTGGATTTACTGGGCTTACTCCAGTTGTAACATCAAATTTCCATTGATGCCAAGGGCATGTCACGACATTGCCTTCACATATACCTTCTCCTAAAGGTCCTTGCTTGTGCGCACATTTGTTGTCTATAGCGTAGATTTTTCCTTCTACATTAAACAAAGCAACAGTTTTTCCATTTGCTTCTACAACTTTGCCTTGCCCTTCTTTTACTTCATCAGTTTTAGCTACAGTTACGAAATCTGTCATTTTATTCTACAATTAAGGTTCCCCTCATTCCACCATGACCAGAGCCACATGGTACTGAACAGAAGAATGTATATTCTCCGGCTTTGTCTGCTGTGAATTCTACAGTTGTTACTGCTCCATTTCCTGGAAGTCTTTCATTGACTCCGAATTCGAACAATGAGAATCCATGTGGAACATCTAAGTTCTTTATGTTTAGTTTTACTTCATCTCCTTCATTTACAGTTATTGTTGCAGGGTTCCAGTCCCACTTTTTCGCTGTAACATCAAATTCTTTTACACCTGGATCAGAAACAACTACCATTTCTTCTACGTCTTCCTGGTCAGGTACAGGCATCTCTGCTTGTACTGGAGTTGTAGGTTGATCTGCAGCCTCTATGACTGAAGGTCCAGGTTGATTTTGTGCTGCAGGTTGTGATTGCTGCGCACACGCACTAAGCAAGAAAACAGAAATTATTCCTAAGATTAATAGATATTTTTTCATTATTAACACCCCCTTTTAATATTGATTAATTGTGAGCTTCTATTGTTTTAAAAAGTTTTTGTTAAGTAAACAAATGGATAAAGATCTTTGAGCTTAAAGTAAGCTTCTCTTGCAGGGTATATACTGTCAAACAATCCAATGACTGTGGGGCCGGAACCCGATACCATTGAATTCAAAGCTCCAAATTTCTTGAAATTGGTTTTAATCTCTGTGGTTATTTTATGTTTTTTCTCTATGATTCCATCAAAATCGTTGTACATGTTTTCTGAAATTTTCTTAACATCTTTTTTATTTATGGCATTAATCAAATCTTTGACATCTTTGGCTTTTTCTTTTGATTTATTCTTGTCAAACTGCTTGTAGGTCCATGATGTAGATACTTTGATTCCAGGATTTACCAGGACGATGTTCATGGATATTGATTTCCTCAATGGCTTTACTTTGTCTCCGATGCCTTCTACTAAAGCTGTCTGTCCTACAATAAAAAACGGAACATCAGAGCCTATCTCAGCTCCAAGGCTTATCAGTTTCTTTTGTGGGACGTTTAAGTCCCATGATTTGTTTAGAGTAACTAAAGTATTTGCAGCGTTTGAGCTTCCGCCACCTAAACCTGCGGATATTGGTATACTTTTTTCAAGAGTTATTTTTACCCCTTTTTTTACCTTAAACCTGTTTTTTAGGAGTGAAGCAGCTTTGTATGCAAGATTGCCTTTGCTTTCCAGATCAGGGTTGTTGCTTTCTACAACTATGTCATCTTCATTTATGCTTTCAAAAGAAATATTGTCATGCAGCAGTATGGGTTGCATCACTGACTGTATATTGTGGTAGCTGTTTTTGAGTTTTTTCCCTATTTTTAGGTACAGGTTTATTTTTGCGGATGAGTTTAAGAGCATAAATTTTTTAGGAATCTTTTAGTATATTAATGTTGCTGATTTTGTTAAGAAATAGAAAGATTCCTACCCATTATCAATTATTACTCCCTTTTCATCAAACCTTGTGTTTTCAAATTTGTTGTAATATCTTCTAAACCAGAATATCCTAAAACTGCACCTGTGGAACAACCATAGACCCATACTAAAAATGGCAATCTCATTTCCTTTTTTGGATCTCTTATTAAGTCAAAAAATCCTGACTGTTCACTTAAAGCACCTAAATAGAAAATATCCATTCTTTCTCTTAAACCATTGCCATCAAGTAATCTTAGTAGACTTTGACTGGCTTCTTGTTGTGTTGGGTCTGGAAATTTTGATGAAGCAACATAAAGTTCTAGGCCAGTATCTCCTTGCCATTTCATCTTGAATATGGTTACGGACATATTTTTAAATTTTACTATTTCATGGTCACAGCAGCGAAACATTGCATTCCATTGCCTTTGCCAAATTCTGTCAGTTCTTCTCCGGAAGTTGCTGCTATGCCTATATTTTCCTTTTTCACTTTAAGGATTTTTGAAAGTGATGATTTGATTTTATCAATATGCTCGTCAATTCTTGGTTTTTTTCCTTCCAGCATTATTGCCACATTGCTTATTTTATAGTTTCTTTCTTTGACTTTGTTTAAAATAAATTCCAGATATTTTTTGCTGTCTGTAATTCCATCTTTGAACATTTTGTCTGCATAAAATCCTAATGACCTGTCTCCTATTGCGGTGCTTAAGGCATTGAATAAGGCATGTAGCATTACATCTCCGTCTGAGTTTGCATCAAAGCCATCTTTGTCGGAAATTTTAACAGAACCAAGAATTAATGGTTTTTTGTCAGTAAACTTATGTGAATCCTGGCCAATACCTATCTTTGAAGCATTGATCATCTTGTTTGCATACGCTAAATCGTAAGGATTTGTTATCTTTATGTTTTCTCTTGGGCAATAAACAATCTTTACGCTACCACCCATCCTTTCCACTAAGCTGACGTCATCAGTTCCATAGAATTTTTCTTTGTAAGCTCTTTCAAAGGCTTTTTTTGCAAGAAAATACTTCATGGCTTGGGGAGTCTGTATCTGCCAGATGAGTTTCCTGTCAATTGTTTGCTTTACAAGACCGTCTTCGACAACTTTGATTGTATCTTTTGCAGGAAATCCCACAACAGCTGCACCATACTTTTTTGTTGCACTTATGCAATTATTTATCGTAGCTTCATCAATGAATGGGTTTGCTGCATTATGGATCAATATTATATCATCATTATCTGCTTTTTCTATCGCTTTTATCCCATTGTAGACTGAATCCTGCCTTTCTAGGCCGCCATCAACAATCTTTTCTACTTTATTGAATTTGTTTGATTTTATTATCGATTGGAATTTATTTCTGTCTTCAGGCCTGATGACTAGAATTATTTTGTTTATGTTTTTGCATTCCTGAAATGTTTTTAGTGTGTAGTGGATTATAGGTTCTTTGTTTAGTAGCAAGAATAATTTGTTTATCCTTTTATGCATCCGTTTTCCTTTACCGCCTGCTACAATGATTGCTATGTTCATTTTTCAAATTTTATAT
>CEPX01178094.1_pt1 | contig 58544 bp, 76 predicted proteins | sample 361361 | NCBI WGS metagenome assembly CEPX01 (sample SAMEA2619974, study PRJEB7988) | marine metagenome | biome: marine biome (ENVO:00000447); feature: mesopelagic zone (ENVO:00000213) & marine oxygen minimum zone (ENVO:01000065); material: "saline water (ENVO:00002010), including plankton...
CCAGGGTTGAATCCAAATGCGTATATGGGATTAATTATGAAAGATCTCAAAGGTCAAATTTCGGGCGGAGAAGTGATGCAAATAATTAAAAAGTATGTCGAATAGTTCTTAATATGTTTAGAACACATAAGATTGATGAGTTGAATGGGAAATTGGTTGGGAAGAAAGTTACTCTTTCTGGTTGGTTAGACACTGTTAGAGAGCATGGAAATGTAACTTTTATTGATTTGAGAGATCGGGATGGTAAAGTCCAGTGCGTTATTTCTAAAAAAAGCAAGGATTTTGAAAAATCTAAGGGATTAACTGTTGAATCTTGCATTCAAATTGTTGGAGAGGTTAAATCTCGTCCTAAGGGAACTGAGAATAAAGATTTAGGGGAGTGTGGAAAGGTGGAGATTGGGATTGATAAATTGGAGATTTTGAGTTTGGCGGAACAGCTTCCTTTTGAGTTGAATGGTAAAGAGGTTAATGAAGATCTGAGATTGAGATATAGATATTTGGATCTTAGAAGTGAGAGGATGAAGAAGAATATTAGGATTAGACATAATGTTATTAATTTTATTAGGTCCTACTTGGATGAGAAGGGGTTTTTGGATATTGCTACTCCAATGTTGACTAAGTCTACTCCAGAAGGGGCTAGAGATTTTTTAGTTCCATCAAGAGTTCATCCCGGGAAGTTTTATGCTTTGCCTCAAAGTCCACAACAATATAAGCAGTTGTTGATGGTTGGAGGGATTGAAAAATATTATCAAATTGCTCCGTGTTTTAGAGATGAGGATGCTCGTGCAGATAGATCCCCTGGAGAGTTTTATCAATTAGATTTGGAGATGAGTTTTGTAGAGCAGGAAGATATTTTGAATTTGATAGAAGATTTAATGTTGAAGTTGGTTAAAGAGTTGTTTCCTGATAAAAAATTAACTTTTAGTAAATTTCCTAGGTTGACTTATGATGAAGCCATGAAGAAGTATAAAACTGATAGTCCTGATTTGAGGAAGAATAAAGATGATTTGAATGAGTTGGCTTTTTGTTGGATTGTTGATTTTCCTTTGTTTACTCCGCAATCTGAAGAGGATTTTTTTCATGGTGCTGGGAAAAAGTGGGCCCCTTCTCACCATATGTTTACAATGCCAAAAGAAGAGCATTGGAAGTATTTGAATGATAAAGATGCGGGGAAAGCTAAGGCTTACCAGCATGATTTGGTTTTGAATGGCTTTGAAGTTGGGGGAGGGAGTATTAGGATTCATAAGGCAGATATTCAGGCTAAGATTTTTGATTTGATTGGATTTAGTAAAAAGCAGAAGAAAGAGTTTGAACATATGTTGACTGCTTTTAGTTATGGGGTTCCTCCTCATGGAGGGATTGCTCCCGGTATAGATAGGTTGTTAATGGTTTTGGCCGGAGAACCTAATTTGAGAGAGATGATTGCTTTTCCTAAGAATAGGGAAGTTAAGGATGTTACAATGGACGCTCCCTCAGAGGTTTCTAAGGAGCAGTTGAAGGATGTTCATATCAAGGTTGATGCTCCAAAAGGGAAGAAGGATAAGAAGTGATTTCTATTAATGGGGGGGTTAATTTTTTCTAAGAATCAGTAATATAATCTTTTCAAAAAAGATTAGACAAAACCAGAAGATTCCAGATGGGTGAAGAAGATCCTAGGTTTTTGATATATGATGTGGGCAAGATAAATCTGACCACAAAAAGAATTTAACTTAATAATTTAAATGGAAGTCCTTTAGTGAGAGGAGGATGTCGTGTGGGTAATTAAATATTAATTGTTTTAAAAAAGTAGATTTTTGAATATACTTTTCTGTTCTTATTCTTCAGGGTATAATAAACTTTAAAAAGGAAAAATGTTCCTAGGAATGTCTAAACTAAGGTGTTTTATGATGTCAGATGAAGAATTTGTCGATGAAGAATTAGAAGACGAAGATGATGAAGACGAGGAGTTAGACTTTGCTGAAGAATAGCTAAAGGGGTCTTTTTACTTGTTTTCCTGTAGGGGACTCCCTCCATTTTGGTTAGGTTTATAATGGGTGTTTTGTTTTTTTGATTATGAAAATTTTGGTTGTTGGGATGATTGATTAATATCTTAAATGTGTGAAAATTAAAAAGTTACTTTTATATAACTTAATCTGTTTTTTTATTCATGAAAATATTAGTTATTGGAGATTTTCAAGGAGTTTATCCTAAGAAACTAAAAAAAAGGTTAAAGAAGGAAAATTTTGATTTAGTTTTTGGCGTTGGGGATTATGGGGGAATTGATGATTGGACTCCTTTTATCATGGATATGTTTAAGAGGGCTAAGAAAGGGGATGAAGGAATTTCTCCGGAAGAGTTTTTTGGTAAGAAAAGATTCAAGAGGATTTTGAAAAAAGATTTTATTGCAGGAAAGAATGTCTTATCAGAAATTAATGATTTGGGTAAGAAAGTTTTCTTTGTTTTTGGGAATACTGATGATGATTGGAGCAATCATCCTAAATACAAGGGGCAGATAGCCAAGAAAAGTGCGATTAATTTTCTTAAGAAACTTAAGAATATGAGGAATATTACATATTCAAAACTTAGATATAAGGGAATTAATATTATTGGGTTCGGAGGATATATGGATATTGATGCTTATTTTAATAAAAAAACTTTTAGGGGGGGGAAAGATCTTGTTTCCAAAAGATTGAAAATTCACAAATTTATGAAAAAGAAGTTTTTTGAATTAATTAAGAGGGTTAAGAAAGGGGAAAAGATTTTTATTTTTCACTATCCTCCTAAAGGGGTTTTTGATATTATAAGGGATAAAAAAAATCCTATGGATGGATTGAGTGCAGGGGTTAGATTCTATACAGGGGCTATTAAGAAACATAAGCCAAGATTAGTTTTATGTGGGCATATGCATGAATATCAAGGGTCTAAAAAAATTGGGGATAGTTTGATTGTAAATCCTGGAGATGCTAAGGAGGGGAAGTACGCAATTATTGATTATCCTGAAAATAAAAAAGAAAGGATTAAAGTTAGGTTTGTCAAGTAACTAATCCCATTTCATCTTCTTGAGTTTTTTGTTATTGTAAATTCTTTCTGCAATCTTCCCAAGAATTCTCTTGGCTAATTTATCAAGTTCTTCTTTTGAAATCCCGTGTTACTTTACTTATAAGGGATAAGGCATTTACTAAAATTATGTTGAAGATGTTTTCTGACTCTTATAAAAATGCAGAGAAGATAGTGTAGTTTGGATCTTTTTTTCATTACTTGGTTTTATTCAGTAATATTTAAATAAGATATTTCTTATTATGTTTTATGTTAAAGGGGTTGTTAGTGATTTCGCTTTTTGTCTTTCTGTTTGCTTTTGTTAGTGCAGAATCTGATTTTACTGGCAATGCTTTTTTTGATGAATCTGAGTTTGTTTCTGTTGAGAGGGTTTTACCCGAGTTTAGTGAGGGGGAAGAGTCTCAGATCACTCTTAAGATTGTGGTTGATGAGGATGTGACTGTTACTGAATTTGTTCTTGGTGAGAAGGTTCCTGGGGGTTTTAGTGTTGTGGGTGTTGATCCTTCCCCTGATGAAAATCCAAATGATAATTCTGAGAATATTATTGGATGGCTTTTTGATTCTCTTTCTGGGGAGATGAATTTAACCTATTCTGTTATTCCGGAAACTATTTCAGATGACTTTGTTGGAAAGTTTGCTTATAAGTATGGAGATGATTCTTATGAAGAGTCTATTTCTGGTGATGGGGATGAAGGAGATGTTGATTTAGAAATTGTTGAGACTCCTGGTGGGGGTGGAGGCGGCGGTGGAGGTGGAGGAGGAAGTAGTGGCCCTGTAGGATGGCAAGATATTTATGAACTGGATGAGGAAGATCTTCGTGTTGGAACTTCTAGGACCTTGAAGCCTAATCAAAGAATGAAGATGGATTTAAAAGGAGAGGAGCACCATGTTGGAGTTTCTGAGATTCCTGGGATTGGAAGAGTTAAGATTGAGGTTGCTAGTACACCCCAGGAGGCAATTATTCCGGTGAATCAAGGACAGAAATTTGAAATTACGGGAGATAATTATTATGATTTACTTGTAGAGGTTAAATTAATTGCAGGGAATAATGTTAAGTTAGCTGTTAAGGAGATAAATGAAAGTATTTATGGGACTGATGAACCTTCCCAGAGTGATGAGGAGGAATCCTCAGATAGTAGCAGTGATTCTCCTTCTCAGTCTGAAGGTGTAGAGGATGAATCTTCGGGAGTTGCTATTTATGTTGTTGTGGGGATTATAGCACTTTTAGTTGTAGTGTTTGCATTTTTGATTAGGAGGAGAAATTTATAATTAAATTTATAAATGAAAGATTGTTATGGTTAGTATGAGTAGGAAAAGGGTTTTGTTTTTGTCTGTGTTGGTTCTTGCTTTACTTGTCTTGGCTTTTTTTTGGTTCTAATAATAGTTCTCCTAATGCTAATGTTGTTTTAGATGGATCGGGAATTGTCTCTGTTGAGAGGAGTTTGTCTAGTTCAGGAAATTCCCATACCGTTGAATTGAGTGTTAGTTCTGGTTCTGAGGCGTTGAATGATTTTATTGTTGCCGAGAGCGTTCCGGAAGGCTCAGATTTGGTTTTTTCCGATCCGGAAGTTTTTATAGAGTCTGATGGGATTCTTGTTTGGGTTATAGATTCGGTTTCTGAGGACTTTACCATAAGTTATGAGATTGTCTCTTCTGAGAGTTCTTTTTCTGGAAAGTTTGGGTATGAGTATTTAGGAGAGCTTTATGAGGGGGATATTTCAGGGGAAGGATCTGCTGAAAGATCTGATTCTGAATTTGCTTCTAGATTGAATAGATGGATTACTGAAGATAAGAGTTTTTGGGAATCTTTCTTAGATTTTATTTTCAAGAGGAGATAATTAATCTTATAAATAGAGTCTTCTTTTTGTTTTAATGAATGATATGTTGTGGCATAAGGTTTCTGAGAAGGAGAAAAAAGAGATAGAGAAAAAGGCAAAATCTATTATGGATAGTTTTTCTAAGAAGTTAGATAAATTAGGCAAAAGTAAAATTTTTACCTCGTCAAAGCAATCTAAAGATTCTTCAACGAAAGGGAAGATTGGAGATTCTTCTGTTGAAAGGGATGAGTTTGAAAGATCTGAGGAGGATGGGGATAGTTTGGAAATTGATAGGAAAATAATGTTTGACAATGCTTCTAATAAAAATAAAGATTTTATAATTGCAGAGAAAGGAAAATGGTAAAAGATAGACTTGTTTTAACTGGTACGGATAATGATGGATTTAGACATAGGTATAGCATTAAGAAGAATGATCAATTTAAGAAGGCTTTTCTTAAATTTATGGATAAATTAGGATTTGATTCAGAGGAAATTGACGAGACTTTTTATTATGAGGATGATGAGACTGGAGAGAGGGGGGAATTAAAAATCTCTGAATTTGAAGATTGTATACGCCATTATCAAAATAAGGAATTTGATGTTGATGTTTTTTATGGGAGATTTAAGATAATCATTGTTGTCAGGACTAAAGGAAGAAAGTCTATGGTTGACTATTTGGAGAATGAATCTGGTTGGATAAAGGCCTCTGAAATTAAGAAAATAAGGGAGAAGGATAAGAATAATCCTAAAGTTCTTATTCAGAGGAGGAGGAATTGATGGGGGGAAAGTATGTTATTGCTTCTGGGCCGGTTATTATTGAAGATGGAAAATTGTTAGTGAATAAAGATGATAAGGATGATTTCTATAAAATTCCAGGGGGGACTGTTGAGGAGGGGGAGAGTTTGGAGGAAGCCTGTATTAGAGAGGTCAGAGAAGAGAATGGAGGAGAAATAGAGATTGTTGGCCCTTTGAGTCCAATGATTTTATGGGAGAATCCTCAAACTAAGAAGAAGATGACTATTGTGTTAATTCATTATTTGGCTAAATTGAAAAATAAGGGAAATCTTGCGCCCATAGAACCTGTTAAGGAAGTCAAATGGTTAGATCTTAATGAGATTAAGGATGGAAAACATAAGGTTGCGCCTAACATTGTTTTTTTGATTGGGAAGGGGGAGATTAAATGAAATTAAGAATACTCGATATAATAATTGCAATAATAATGACTTTGTTGCTTATTTATTTAATTAAAATATTGTATTTTGGAGGATAGATGAGAATTAGTTGGTGGGATGTGTTTCTTATGGTTGCTGGGATTATTATAATTTACCAATTGATTAAGAAAATTCTTGGAGGAAGCTGGGGAACAGAAGCTTTGATAATTGCCTTGCTTTTTTTTAATTTGGGTCTTACTTTAAAGTTAAATAGTAAATTTGATAGACATATTATGTGGCATAAATTTAAGGTGAAATAAAATGATAAAAAAATATTTAGATAAGATAAAGAAGGACAATCCTAAGATAAATGCTATCTTACAAGTTAATCCTAATCCTGTTTCTGGAAAGGGTAAGCTTTCTGGGAAAGTTTTGGGGATTAAGGCATGTATTAATGTTAAAGAGTTGAATGCCTCATGTGGATCGAAGGTTTTGGAAAATTATACTTCTCCTTATGATGCTGAAGTTGTTTCTAGAGTTAAGAATGAGGGAGGAGCAATTATCGGAATGTGTAATATGGATGAGTTTGCTTCTGGTTCTTCTGGTGAAACTTCTGCTTTTGGGCCTACTAAAAACCCAATCGATAATTCATTGATTCCTGGAGGTTCTTCTTCTGGGCCAGCTGCAGCCGTTGCTGCTGGATTTTGTGATATGGCTTTGGGGACAGATACTGGGGGAAGTATAAGATGTCCTGCTTCCCATTGTGGTTTAGTGGGATTGAAGCCTAGTTATGGGGCTGTGAGTAGATATGGATTAATTGATTTAGCAATGAGTACGGACACTATCGCTCCAATTGCTAAAAATGTTGAAGATGTTGCTTTGCTATTTAGTGTTATTCAAGGGAGGGATGAGAAAGATTCTATTTCTCTGGAGAGTAAAGGAATTAATCTTAATGATATAAATAAAATTCCTAAAAATATTACTGTTGGTTTACTTGATTTGTCTGGAGTTGAGGTTGATAAGGAAATTTTGAAGGTTGTTGAAGATAAGATTACTGAGGAGGCTGAGAAAAATGGATGGAAAATTAAGAAGGTTAAATTGGATAATTTGGATCTAGCGGTTGAAACTTATTATCCTTTAATTTATGTTGAATTGTTTTCTGGAACTAGGAAATTGGATGGGAGAAGATATGGTAAGAAAATAGAAGATGCTGCTGGTCCGGAGGTTTTGAGAAGAATTCTTGGGGGGAGTGAAATAACTAAGGCTGAATATGCTGGGAGATATTATGATTCTGCATTAAAGGTTAAGAAATTGATTGAAGAGGAATTTTCTAAGAAATTTAAGGATGTTGATTGTATTGTTTCTCCCACTGTTCCTATTTTGCCTTGGAAAATTGGTTATAAGATAAGTGTTGAGGAAGTTTATGCTTCAGATTTATTGACAATTCCTTCTAGTTTGGCCGGGAATTGTGCTATTTCTATCCCTGCTGGAGAGATTAATGGAGTTCCTGTTGGAATGCAGATTATTTGTGATAAATTTGAAGAACAGAAGTTGTTACAGATTGCTAAGAGTGTTGAGTAGGCTTTTTATTAATAAATAATTCGTTTTTGTTGTGCAGGTTAATGATGGTCTGCTGGAAAATTGTTTAATAATTTTACTTTATGGACTTATGTGTTAATTACTTCCAAAATTTGTGGGATAGTAAAGTTTTTGAATATGACATATGCTATATATTCATGAAGGGACTGATTTTAGCTGCTGGTTATGGGACTCGATTAATAGAAACTGCTAGAGGTACAGAGTATGAGGATTATGTTTCTAAAACCCCAAAACCGCTTCTTGATATTGGGGGTAAACCATTAATTAGTACACTCGTTGAGAGATTACGAGAAATTAATGTTTCTGAGATTATCGTAGTTTGTAATGATAAATACTTTAAACAGTTTGAATCATGGCGTGGAGATGATGAATCTATTAAGTTAATTAATGATGGCTCTATAAATAATGAATCTCGACTTGGTGCAATAAAGGACATGGCTATTGGCATGGGTTTGCTTTCTAATCCAATAGAAGATGATTTTGTTGTACTTGTTGGGGATAGATGGATTGATTTTTCTTTACGGGGTCTTAACCAATGTTTTCGAGAAAAAGGGTCGAGTGTTGTTCCCGCATTAAAGGTGGCTTCAATTGAAGAGGCTGAAGGGAAGTCTCAAATGAAACATGATGAATCTGGAAGAATTACATTCTTTGATGAGAAAATGAAAGTTCCAATAACCACCACTATTTGTTTGCCACTATATTTTTTGAAGTGGGAAGATTGTTTATTACTCAAGGATTTTTTATCTGAACAAAACTTGGATGCTCCCGGCTATTTCATAAAATACTTGGTAAATAAAAAACCAATTCATGCGATGGAAGTTTTAGGTAAATCCTATGATTTAGGAACACTCAATAAGTATCTTGACGCGAAAGCAAAGGTAGAGGCATAATTAAATTTCTTGGAATGGTAACAAAACTTTAAAAATAGCCTCGATATCTCTTTTCTATGGAATTTGAAGGGATTGATATTAAATGGTTGGGAAATGCTGGCTTTTTGATTAGAGGATCTAGAGTTATCTATATAGATCCGTATAATGTGAAGGATGGTTTGGAAAAGGCGGATATTATTTTTTTAACACATAGCCATCAGGATCATTGTAGTGTAGGGGATATTCATAAATTGATTAAACCTGGGACTAAAATTATTATGACTGCTGATTGCCAGAGTAAAATTATGAGGTTTGATGTTCCTATCCAAGTTGAGATTGTTGAACCTGGAGATGAGTTTGAAATTGGGGGGTTAAGAGTTTTTTGTATGCCTGCTTATAATGTGGATAAGTCTTTTCACTCTAAACAAGAACATTGGATTGGGTATCTAATCAAATTTGGAGGGGTTTCGGTTTATCATGCTGGAGATACAGATTTTATTCCTGAGATGCAGAAATTAACTGGACATAAGCAGGAGGGAAATAAGTTTGTTGCCTTGTTGCCTGTTGGAGGGAGATTTACAATGACGGCTGAAGAGGCGAGTGAGGCTGCGAGGTTGATTAAACCTGATTTGGCCATTCCTATGCATTATGGTTCTGTTGCTGGGAGTGAAGAGGATGCTCGTGAGTTTAAGGAATTGTGTGAAGAAGAAGGAATTAAAGTTGAGATATTGGAGAAGGAATGAGGGAGAATAATTTATCGGAAGAGATTTATGAAAAAATAAAAGGTTCACAAAAGATTTTGATGTCTTTACATGATGGGCCTGATGGGGATAGTCTTGGAAGTTCAACCGCCATGAAATATTTCCTTGAAAATGTCCTTAAAAAAGATGTAACGCTAATTAGTAAAGATTCTTTGGGGGATGTATTTGAATTGTTTGATTTTTATGGAGAGGTTAATTGGGGGAAGGGTTTTTCTGATTATAATCTTGATGATTTTGATTTAATATTATTTTTAGATTTTGGAACTCCTAGTTATTTGTCTAATAAAAAGATGGATCTTCCAGAAGGGAAAGTAATGAATATTGACCATCATGAGACAAATACTTTGTTTGGAGATTATAATTATGTTAAGAAGGATAGGCCTTCTGCTTGTTCTGTTCTTATAGATTTATTTAAAGAATGGGGGGTCGATTTTGATAAGGAACTTTCAACAAGGTTGCTCTTGGGAGTTTATACAGATTCTGGGGGGTTTTCATTTGAAACCAATTCTTTGAAGGATGCAGGTTTTTTGATTGATGTTGAAGCAGATTATATGAAGATTGTGGATGCAATAAATTTCAATATCCCTTTAAAATTGAAGAAGTTTTTGGCCTTAGCTACCAATAATTTTAAGATTGTAGATTTTGAAGAGGTTAAGGTGGGAGTTTGTTTACTTAGAAAAAAAGAGATATTAGAGCTTGGATTAAGTCTTTCTGAGGCTAGAATGGCCCCCAATGATTTGCAAGTTATTGGGGGAGTGGACTTTTTGTTTGTTTTAACTGAATTTGAAGAAGGAATAAAGGGATCGTTTAGATCAAGGAAGAATGTTAATACTCCTTTATTTGCAAAAGAGTTAGGAGGTGGAGGACATAAATTTGCTTCTGCTTTTAGAATTATGGATATTGAATTAGAAGAAGCTGAAGAGAAGGTTTTTGATGCTATTAGGAGAGCGGGGATTCATAGGGTAGAATGACTTTTTCTCAAAGAAAAAAGGATATATTATCTAAGGAAGATAAATCCTCTATTGGGGAGTGGGATAAACATATTGTTGATTTGTGTGATAAATTGAATGGTTTTGATAATTATTATACAACTTCTTCTTGTAGTGGGAGGGTTGTTCTTGTTAAAGATCAAGATAATCGTGAGAGTGGGATGTTTGGTTTTGTAAGTCATGATTTGGTTGATTTTGATGAATTTATGAATAATTTACACTTACTTCTAACTAATAAACTGACTGAATCAAAACAGATTTCATCTGGTTTTTCACTTAATAATAAAGTTAAGGAGGAAGGTTTGGTAGAGTCAAATTTGAGTAAAGCTGGCAATGGATTAAAAAGTATTAATTTTAAATTTAAGCAAGAGCCTCCAATATTGCATGTTGTGTGTAAAAGTTTGGAAGATGCTGAAAGTTTACTTAAGAAAGCTCAGCTTGTTGGGTTTAAACGTTCTGGAGCTATTTCTTTGTCTGGAAATATTGTAGTTGAGTTGATTAGTACGGAGAAGATTGAATTTCCTCTCTTGAAAGATGGAAATTTGCTAGTTAGAGAGGATTTTTTGAGATTTGTTATTCAAAAATCAAATGAAAATCTTGAAAAGGGGTGGAAGAAGGTGGAAAACTTGAAAAATTCTCTTGAATAAATTATTTCTTGAATTATCTAAATTTATATAAAGTCTTGACGCCCGGTTTTTATAAGATAATTTGGTTTAGCCAATGCTTATACAGTCGAAAGGAGGTATAAAAAAGAAGTAATATGGTTTTAGATTTTGCAAAGGAAGCAATTGGAAATGCTGATTCTCACAGTATTAACTTTGATGAATTGAAAGCTGGTAAGGCTAATATCAAAGTTATTGGATGTGGAGGAATGGGTGGTAATGCTGTCACGTGGCTATATAGTAAAGGTATCAATGGTGCAACTATTTATGCTATGAATACTGATGCATTGCATCTTAGTGTTACTAAAGCTGATGAGAAAATTCTTGCAGGAAAAGAACTGACAAAAGGTCTTGGATGTGGGGGGCAACCTGAAAAAGGAAGGGAGTCTGCTAAAGAGGCCATTGTTGATATAAAAAAGGCTATTTCTGGTGCAGATATGGTATTTATTGTGGCTGGAATGGGTGGAGGATCTGGTACTGGTATGGCTCCTGTTGCTGCACAGTTGGCTAGGGAGGCTGGTGCTGTTGTGATAGGTGTGGTTACAATGCCGTTTGAATCTGAGAAAGCAAGAATTGATAAAGCTGAATTTGGCTTACAAGAGCTAAGAGAGGTGGCAGATACCTGTATTGTTTTAGATAACAATAGATTAGTTGATATTGCTGGACAGTTGCCTATTGAACAAGCTTTTGCAGTTGCGAATGAATTGGTCTCTACTATGATTAAAGGAATCGTTGAAACTATTACATTACCAAGCTTAATTAATTTGGATTATGCAGACGTTACTACTATTATGAAGAATGGTGGTGTGGCTGTGATTGGAATTGGTGAAGCAGATACTCAGGATAAGGTTACAGAAGCCGTCAAGCAAGCCCTTACTCATCCTCTACTTGATGTGGATTATAAAGGTGCTAGCGGAGCGTTGATACATGTGACTTGTGGGCCTGATTTAAAGTTAGAGGAATTTGATGTAATTGGTAGAACTGTTTCAGAAAGTTTGAGTGCTGAAGCGCAGGTTATTATTGGAGCTAGGATCAGTAAAGAATTTACTGGTAGAGTAAGAGTGATAACTATTATGACTGGAGTACAATCTCCTTACGTTTTAGGAAAACTTGAAAGTGGACATTCAATTCCTGCCTCAAAAGAAATGTCTGATTTGGGCATAGAAGTTTTGAGATAATTTTTTCAGGGGTTATTCCCCTATTTTTTATTTTTTTATTGTTTTTTTATTAATGTGCAGATTGTTATTTTTTTATTGAACAATTAATGTGGATATTGAAGTCTGTTGTTGATATGAGGCGGTTTCATATTAATTAGTGATAAATCTTGAAATCTGTTGTAGAGTAATTAAATTATAATCTGCTGGCAATAAGGTTGAACAATGATGTAAGCCTTTGAAGATAATTACTAAGCATCCATAGCTCTTGGGCCTTTCATATGGCTGTTTCCTGAAGAATTGAAGTGTAAGATTCTGTCTAGATTTATTGGGGCTCTTCGTGTTTTTGGTTTTTTCATTGGATATCCTATTGGGAAGAAAGCTTCGACTTCTTTATCTCCTTTCACCCCTAGGATTCTATTTACTTGTTTATCTGCAAAATGTCCTATCCAGCAGGTTGCTAGCCCATTTTCCTCTATTTTTAAGAGGAAGTTTTGAATTGCTGCTCCAGCTTGTTGTTTTAGGTATCTGTCTGCTCTTTCTTCAAAGAGGTTTTTTGTTTTTGAAGGATTTGTTACAACCGCTACAACAAATTTTGCTTGTTTGATGAAATCTTGTTGTGCTGCTTCTGCAAGTTTGTCAATTATTTTCTCATCATCTACTAGAATAAAGTTTAGAGAATAGTTTTTTCCTGCCATTGGGGCATAACGTGCTGCGTCAATGCATTCAATTATTGTTCTCCAGTTAGGTTTTTTGTCATTAAACTTTTTGTAGCTATATCTTTGCTGAATTGCTTTGTCAAGTTGCATGTTTTATAGAAGTGTAGAGGGTTTATAAAAATAGTGAATTAGAATCCAATAACTCCTCCACCCAGACATTTATCCTTTTGGTAGAGAACTATTGCTTGACCTTCTGAAACTCCTGTTAGAGGTTTGTTGAGTTTTATTTTCCACCTTTTGCAATTTCTTCCTTGTCTTAGCTCACTTGGGATTAATTCACCGACGTGGCGTATTCTTGAGAATACTTTTGTCCTCCCCCCCAGGAATTCTTTTTCATCTTGATCTATTAGATAGAAATCTTTTATGATTAGGTCTTTTTTGAAATTTATTTTATGGCCTTCTGGGGCAGCTACTATTATGTTCTTTTTTCTATCTTTTATTGCGACGTACCATTTTTTTGGTTTGGTTTCATTACCTTTTTTGATGTCAATTCCAAACTTAGGTCCTATCTTTTGACCTATTGTATAATAATAAATTCCATCATGAGTTCCTATTTGTTTTCCTTCTGGGTCTAGGATTTTTCCTTTTTTTGGTTTTATTTTCTTTTGTAGGAATTTTTTTAGATTCACTTTTCCTATGAAACATATCCCTACTGTTCCTTTTTTGTCATAGTTTGGAAATTTGTTCTTTTTTGCTATCTCTCTAACCTCTTTCTTTGTTAGCTCTCCTATTGGGAATAGAGTGTGTTTAAGGTCATTTTGAGTTAATCTGTATAGAAAATAAGATTGATCTTTAGATTCATCTTTTCCTCTTAATAATTCATATTTTCCTTTGTTTTCTTTTATTCTTGCATAATGTCCTGTTACTATTTTGTCGCATCCTAGTTTTTTGGCAGCTTTTATTAGAAGAGGGAATTTTATTTTCTTGTTGCAATCTATATCTGGATTGGGGGTTATTCCTTGTTTGTATTTTTTGAACATTTCTTCTATGACTTCTTTTTTGTATTCTTTTTCAAAGTCTAGGGTTTTAAATGGGATGTTTAGTTTGGCTGCCACTTTCATGGCCATTCTTCTTTCTTCTTTCCAAGAGCATTCTCCTGTTATTGGGTCCTTTGTGTCACTCCAGTTTTTCATGAATGCTCCAATTAGTTCATATCCTTGTTCTTTCATTAGCAGAGCTGCTACGCTAGAGTCAACCCCTCCAGACATTGCAATGAGAACTTTTTGTTTTTTCATGTTAATATAGAACTGATTTATTTTATAAAGATAATGAGAAGAGGATACGTCCGAGGAAGGACTCGAACCTTCGACCTAACGGTTAACAGCCGTTCGCTCTACCAATTGCTCCTCTCCTCGCTTTTTTAAGGCGTCGGAAAAGTCTGAGCTACTCGGACATAGGTTCTGAAAATTAATCCTCTATTTAAAGCTTTTTCTTCCTATTTGTTTGAGCACAGAAATATTTAAATATGCGTTTCTTTGGGTTCTGTAATGGAAGATAATGTTAGAGAGTATGAAGGAGTGGGTAGAAGGATAATTATTACTGAGAATGGACAATTTGTTGTTGGGGTTTATCAAGGTGATAGAAAGTGTTATTTTGCGCAGTATGAATTTGGAAATATTAAGAGGATTTTAACTCTTAATGGAGATGGGCACAATAAGCTTGTGAAAAAATTGAAGAGAGATGTGCAGTTTTTGTTGGAATTTGGTGATAGGTCTAAGTGGCCTAGCTCTCCTCCAAAAAGATCTGCCCCTAAGAGCAAGAGGAGACATCGTTCGTCTGTGAAATCTTTTCAAAATCATGAACCCTCCCATAATTCTCCTGATGATAGGAACTGGAGTTGGTAGTCACTTCTCCTTCAATCCCAAATCCCCAACAGGCATGGGTTTGCCCTTTTCAAGTCCAGCATAAACATTTGTTTGTTTCGATCCTTTGATTATTGAGATTATTGCGTTTTGAGCGTTTTCTATATTTTCTGGAGGGCCTATAATTCCCATCTCATTTTCTCTTCTTTCAATTGCACATCCTGAGAGGTTTGAGAGGGTTTTGAGGACTTTTCCTTCAGTTCCGATTATTCTCCCTCTTACTCTTTTTAGATCATGAGATTTTGTGTGATCTTTTATGTTTAGGATTTCAAATATATTTTCTTCTGTTTTTATTGAAATAGCTGCACTGTATGGGAATCCAAAGTTTAAGGCGTCTATTACTTTTTCTGCTATGTATTCATCTTCTGCTTTTCCTTGGATTGAGACTTCTTTTCCTCTGTTAGAAATCTTTACTTCTAGAGTTTTCTCTAGTTTTGCTTTATTCTTTGTTATTCTGGGTAGTTTGTCTACTAAGATTACTTTCATGTTAAAATGAATTAATCTGTTTTTTTATATTTTCCCTTTTTAAGGAATTTTCCAAAGAATGAATCTGTTGTCTATTTGTCCTAGGGCTATTGAGATTGCCACGCCAATTAATGATAAAAGTACAATTATTGTAAATATTTTTCTCCAATCCATTTAATATTGAGGGGAGTGGTTGATTTAATCTTTTCTGTTAGAATGGAGCATCGTCTATATCTCCTTCCGGGGAGTCATCTGTTAAATAATCATTTCCATGAGTTACTGCCCATTCCATTTCAAGTGTTTCTCTTATCTCTTTCCAGCTGAGGTATTTTGAGGTTTCATAAAGTGTTCTATCAGAGAGGTCTTTGTCTTCATCGTCTTTTGTGAAAAACATACGTTCTTTCTTACCATCTAGATCTCCTTGGAATCCTCTTACTGTGTATCTTAATGGAATTCTGTATGGTTCTCTCATTGCTTCTAGAGTGTCTGGATCTGGACTAGCGTAAAATTCTCTTTCGTCTAATATATCTTGAGGGATTTCTTCTTCCACTAAGGGAATCCAAGCATCATTTTCAAGATCATATTCTGCTGATGGAAAAGGATCGTATTCTCCTTGAGGGATATTTCTTAATTCTTCATCTGTAAATGGCCTTCCCCAATGGTGTACTTCTTCTCTATGGAACCCTTCTTTTGGCTCTTCTCTTTCTTCCTCGGGGATTTCATCTGGCCGATCATCAAATGGGCCAACTCCCATTGGATTATATGCTGGTGGGGGCTTTGAAGGTTCTTTTACTATTGGAGGGGGTTCTGGGGGTTGCTCTTCTATCGGGACTTCTTTTTTTCTTAATAAATGAGGGTTTCCTAGAATTTTTACATAATCTTGGGATATTCTATCTTCAAGAGATTATTCCCAAACTCTTCTGGGGATGGTTTTTGTATCTTTTCTTTCCCCAAATTTTCTTATTCTTTGTCTTGTAAAATAGTCTGTTCTTACAACTCCTTCTCCGGTTTCAAATATTGTTGTTATGTGTCTTACTTCTGTTAGGTTCTCTGGGATGTTGACTCCCTCTCTCCTTAATATTTCTTCATTTTCCCATTCTTCATTTTCTATTACTAATTCTGTTCTTTCTCCGTATTTTTTAGTTTCAGTTTCTAGATAATCTCCAGGCTCTATTGAATTTAAATTTCCTATGTCCATATCTTCATGGAAGCATATTGTTATGGGCTCTCTGTCTGTTGATTCTAATCTTGCTCTTTCTATTCTTTCTGAAGCATTTGTTCTCCACATGGAAAGAATTGATTTGGGATGTTTAAAAGAATATTTGTGTTTTGGGGGGATTTTAGTTAATGAAGAATTGAACTTTTTGGTAAGATTATAATGAATTGCTGGCAGTATAAATTGAGATTAATTTTAAGTCTTTTATGTTAATTAATTTAGAATTCATCGCTTTCTGTTTCTAAGTGTCCATTTTTTCTTAACCATGCAACCTGATTTGGACGGTATTTGAATAGAACATCTCCTTTTCCATCTTCTAATTCCCATGGTTCTATGATTACAACATCATCTGGACGTAACCATAGTTTTCTTCTTAATCTTCCTGGAACTCTGCAATTTCTAGTTTTTCCATCGGTGCAATTAACCATCATTTTGTTTCCTCCAAGACGTTGTTCAATTATTCCTATTACTTCTTTGCCTTTTGGAAGTTTTACTCTTATTGGTCCTTCAGTGGGAGGCTCTGGTTTTCTTTTTTGATATTTTGCCATGTTAAGTTAAGAAATTTTGGGTATATAAATCTTTAAAAATTATTGGAGATTTCCCACTAATTGTGGGCGCAGGAGTTAATCTTAAGAATGCTTATGAACAAATGAGTGTATGTGATGGAGCCATTATTGGAAGTGCATTTAAACGTAAAAAGGATACAAGGTCTCCTGTGGATAGAGAATTGGTTAGAAATTTAATGGGAGAAGTTAGAAGGGCTAGGATTGATTCTACATGAGTACAAGTGCAAAAGGAATCCCCGCAATTTCTTTGATTCCTTCTTTTTTTATTACGCCTGCTTCTAATGCTAGTTCAGTTGCTTTTTCTCCCACTATATTGAATGTAGCATCTTCTCTTAAAGAGTCCCGCATTATCTTTAAAGTTTCTTCTTCTGAGAGTTCTTCTCCTTTGTAGAAATTTTCCTTTATATCTAATTGGAATTCTCCTTCTTCGAAGTATTTTCCTGCTAAGTTTGAGTCACATATAGCAATAACTTCTCTGTACGATTTATGGATCTTTACAAACATGGGAATAGATGATTGGTTCAGTATAAAAGAATTGTGTTTGTTATTAATGTGAATTTGGTTGGTATGATATAAGTGATTGTCTAAAAAATAAATCTGATTACAATGATGGGTTTCTGTTAATAATTTGGAGTTCTTTAGGGGATGGGTTTCTGAGTGAATATAATTGATTTTGAGTTTATCCTAGAAAACTAGTAATTATGATGAAGAAGATCCAAAATTTTAATGATATTGTACTGCCAAATAATCTTTTTTAAAAAGATTAGACAAATAAACCTTTTCAAAAGGTTTCCAAACTAGAAGATAATAAAATAAGTACTTTCTAAAGTAAATTCAATCACAAAAAGAATTTAACTTAATAATTTAGGGAACTGGTGGAGGAATAAGGGATATGAGAATAAAATAAAAATTAAAAAAATAAAAAACTAGAACGCCTTCTTTGCTTCCCCTGAGTCCATTGCCTTTTCAGCGTTGTCTTTGGACATCATGGCACACATAGTGGTTCCGCAATCAGGACATTTACCTTTAGCCATAAATCCACCTTTAGAAGTTTTGTTCATGGCAGGGTCTTTCATCTCTTGTCCTTTCTTCTTACACTTAACACAATAAGCTTTGACCATATATTATTTTTCTCCTTTGATTTAATTGGAAATTCGTATGAATCTCTTGTATTTATTATGGCAATAAGGGTTTTTAAGGGTTTAGAATTACACTTTAGAGTGTATAGGGTGCTTTGCTCCGCAAGCTAAACAATGAAGGAAGTGCATTCTTCCCTCTTTCGTTATTTCTGTGTCTGGTTTCTTACACTCTTGACAGATCACAAATTCTTTAGCATATTGCTCTATTTTCTGATTAATTTTAGCACTTGGGACTTTTTTGTTTAGGACAAATCTTTCCCCATCTTTATTTCCTGCCGCGGCTAGTTCTTTTAGAAGGAATTTCTGGAAATGGTCCTGGTTTCTTCTAAAATGTGATGCAATTTGGGAGAAATTTGTTAGAATTGTCTTTTTTCCTTCAAATCTTCCTTCTACCTTTGGAATCTCAAATCTTTCCCCTCCCCCGGGTACTTGTTTTACTTCTTTGTAAGCTTCATTTAGTAGTTTTTCGTAATCACTCATAGAAATAAAGGATTCGTAGAGTTTATAAATGTTTTAATGTTAGTTTTTTTATGAGTATAAAGAATGTAGTTATTGGGATAGCGATCATTCTTCTTACATTTTCTGTGGTGGTTTATGGGATTGGAATGTTTTATGATGCTCCAGAGTATGATGATTATTGTGGGGAATCAAGGGCAAAAATTCCTAATTTAGATAGAGAGATATGTCCTGAGGTTTGTGTTCCGTATTATAGTGTTGCTGGGAATGAATGTGTTTTTAACGAGTGTGGATCGGGATGTTTGAGTTATGAGGATGTAGGAGTTTTTGAAACTTTAAAAGAATGTGAGAGTGAAGTTGGATGTTATGATAAGTTTGAGGAGGCTAGAGAGAATTATTCTAGGAATCTATTTTTAATTACTTTACCTTTAGGTATTTTATTGATTATTGGAGGAGCTGTTTTCTTTGGTTTGGAAGCTGTTGGGGCTGGATTGATGGGGGGAGGAGTGGCAGTTATCCTTTATGGGGTTGCAGATTATTGGCAATATAGTGGAGAGGTTTTGAAATTTATTTTATCTCTTGTAGGGCTTGTAGCAGTTATTTGGTTTGCTTATAGATATAATAAGAAAAAGAAGTGATTAACCCAAATATCTTAATTTTCCTGGTCTAGGTTCAAATACGATTCCTTCACTAATTAGTTTTTGAACTTCTTGGTTGATTATGTCTGGGGAGGTTTCTCTTAATTCCATTATTATTTTGTCTATTTCTATTCCTCCTCCTTCTTCGGATGCTTTTATCTTCTCTATTAGTTTGTCTTTTATTGCTATTACTTCCTCTTTGGTTTCTGGGGTGGGGGTATTTTGAGTTCTTTCTCCTTCAAGTTCTAATTTTCTTACTAGAAGATATTTTGGGTCAGTTTCCTTTATTATTTCTGGAGCAATGTATGTTTCATTGTTAAAGTTTCTTAAAACTCCTATGACTGTTGTTGTTTGTCCGTGTGAGATTCCCTTGAATTTTGTAACATCGTCCCCGAACGATTTTAGTTTTATTTGTCCAGATCCATCATCAATTGTGAAGAAGATGTATTGTTTTTCTCCTTCTGATTCGTATTTGTCTACAATATTTCCTACTATATTTATCCTTACAATTTTTTTATCTCCAAGTTCTAAGAAATTAAATCTTTCTGTTTGAGTGTCAAAAATGGGTTTTCCTATTAATAGGTCTCCTATCCTGTATTTGAAAGCAATATTTCTCTTAAATTTTTGTTCTTCAGCCATCTTTTATCTTTGTGGAAATTGGTTTTGGTTTATAAAGATTTATACAGTTTTTAATTACATCTTCTGCACATATCCTCTTCTTGGTTTGAATATGTCTCCTGATGCGTTAAGTTTTGTTATTGCTTCTTCTATTTCATCTTTTGAGAGTTTTCCTTCAAGGGCATTTTCTATTTCTTCTACTGGGATTAATTTTCCTAGTTTGTTTTCTAAATCAGAGATAGCTTCTCTGACAGTAACTATCTTTGATCTTTGTGAGTGAGAGGTTCCTGTTGAGATTCTATCAATATCGAATGTTTTAGATTCATAATCATACCCAACTTGCATTAAGTAATATTTCATTAATTCTATGGCAACTTCTGCGTCTTCTTTTTTTACTTCTTTTTGAAGTTTTACTTTTGCTGATGCTTCTGCCATTCTTATTAATGCTGTTAATTGACGAGCTGATATCGGAATTGGCCTAACTGCTGCATCAGAGGCAACTGGTTTATTTCTTAGTTCTACATAGAACTTTTTTAGTGCATCAATAGCTTCTTGAGTTAATTCTGGTTTTACTCTTTGTTTTGCATAGGCTACATATTTTCTGAATAAATCTCTTGGGATTCTCATTTCTGCTTGTTCTTTTCTATGTTCTTCTAGAACGTGTGTGGCAATTTTAGAATCGTTTTCTTTATCTGGGAGATCTCTTAAAGTGAAGATAATATCAAATCTGTTAATTAGTGTTGGAGGGAGATCAATTTGTTGGGCAATTGATTGGTATGGGTCAAATCTTCCGAATTTGGGGTTTGCTGCTGCAAGTACGGATGTCTCAGCACGAAGTGTGGCTTGCACATTAGCTTTACTTATTGTAACTGTTTGTTGCTCGAGTGCCTCGTGCATTGCCGATCTATCTTGGGGGTCCATTTTTTCTAACTCATCTATACAAACCAGTCCTTTATTTGAGAGGACCATTGCCCCAGCTTCTAATGACCAGCCTTTAAGATATTCATCTCTTACTACTGTGGCTGTAAGTCCTGCCCCTGATGCGCTTTTACCCACGACATATCTCCCTTTTGGGGATATGTTCGCCATGAATCCTAATGTGACACTTTTTGCTGTACCCGGGTCTCCTATAAGGAGGATGTGCATGTCCCCTCTTGTCTTTTCCCCATCAGAACGGACTTTTTGCACACCTCCAAATAGTTGTAAAACCAAAGATTTTTTGATTTCCTCATACCCCCATACACTTGGAGTAATGCTACTTGATAGTTTACTATAAATTTCTGGGTCTTCTGCTAGCTCTAAGATTTGACGTTCATCTTCTTCATTTATATTTAGGTCTTCAAATGTTTCTTCCAGAGGGATTAAATTATTTACTTCAACTGCTAGTTCGAATCTTGTTGATAACCCCCCTGTTGATAATGGTACTGGAACTTCTTTTAGTACTCCTATTATCTTTATTCTTGCTCCTGGAGTGGTTTTTTCTTCCATTTGAGGTTCTACTAGGTCCTCTTTTACGAAGGTGTTTATTCTTTTTGGTTGTTCTCCTCCCGAAAGAGACTCTGGGGATTCTTCAATAACTACTCTTTGAGTATCTACCATTTCTTTGGAGATTAGTTTGAATCCTCCTCTTCTTCCACATGAGCATCTTGATGGTTCTCTGAATTTTTTATCAATTTGTAGAACTGCAATTACTGTTCCACAGCTTGGGCATTCGAATTTAGCATTTACTACTTGAGGTCTTACATCTGAAGCTTGTCTAACTATTCCTTCAATGACCACTATTTCATCTAAATGTTTTGAACGTATTTCCCTTATTTTTATTTGTTGAGAATCTGGGAGGTTATTTAGTCTTACTCTTACATTAGTTACTAAGCCAGACTCTTCTATTGCTAATTCTACTAAGCTTAGAGTTTCTTCAGGATTTGATAAGATTTCATCTGAGAGTTTATTTGAGAACTCTGTTAGTTTTTGAAAGTCTATGAAGAGGACTTGGTCCCCTTTTCTTAGAGATTCTCCTAGGTCTTTCTTGTAATAGTCAAAGAAGTTTTTTGCTTCTATGATTAGTTCTTCATTTTTATGTTTGTGTTTTTCAGGAGTGGGTGTTTCTTTTGGAGGTTTTATATCTGTCTCTGGCTCAGCTGGTTGATTGTCTAAAGGTTCAGTAAAATCTATCTCTCCTTCTTCTTCCACCTCTGGCATGTCAGGCTTCATATATTAAGAATAAGGCCTTGGTTTTTATAGATTTATGATCATTTAAAGGTAGTTTTGGAGTAGAAGGAGTATCTTTGGGGGGTTAATAATTCTTCAAAGCTTGCTTAACGTTCTTTAGAAGTTGAACCATGCTGTCCTCTAATTGGGCTTTGTTTTTTGTACCTGTACATACTAATTTTCCATTACTGAATAAAAGGAATGTTGCATTAGGCTCAATTAATTTGTATACTAATCCGGGGAATTGTTCTGGTTCATATTCTGTATTTTCCATCTCTAAAGCTAAGAAGTTCAGGTTAAGTTTTAGATTAATTGTTCCAGAGGCTACAATATTTTGTACTGTGATCTTTGGTTTTGTAGTGATTTTAACATTGATTTTCTTTAGTTGTTTAATTACTGCTTGTATAACTTCTCTAACTTGTGAGACTGATTTTGTACCTGTACATACTAAGTTTCCTGATGAGAATACTAAAACTGCTGATTTGGGTTCTTTTACCCTTAAAACCAATCCGGGGAAAGTCTCTGGATTGTACTCTGTATTTGGTTGAGTTCTAGCAAGTTTTGTTAATGGAACTGGTTTTCCAAGAGAAGCAGTTGCTACAATGTTTTGTATTTTATAGCTTGATTTGCTTGAAGCCATGGATTATATTAGAAAAATTCATTTATAAAGGCTTTGACGGTGCTCTAACTGGAGGCCTTCTCATTTGTCTTCTTGGGGGAGGCATTCTCCTTGGCCTATTTGGGGGGGTTCCTGGAGGAGATCTTGGCATAACATTTTGTTGTATGTTCGATGAGTCTCCTTTTTTTCTTTTTATCATTGAGATCACTAGAATGGCTATTACCGCTAAAATTAATATTACGAAGAATGTGATTATCCATATTTTTTTACTTGAAGTTCCTGCGTAGGTACATGTTTTTTCCTCGCTTGGTTTTGTTGAAATTGCTTCACAGCTATTAGAATCTGTACAGGTTCTTTCTTGAGTTTCTTCTTTTGGACATTCTTCTGGAGTCCAAGAAGTACATTCCCAGTTAGGAGTACAAGTTGTCCCACAAGTCTGTGTTTCTGGAGGCTTTGCCGATGTACTACCACAAGAGTTTGTATCTGTACAAGTACGGGTTTTTGATCCTCCTGAGCAAGCAGTCCATTCGGAACAATCCCATAAAGGAGTACATGTTATTGCTGCTCCTGTTATGAATTCCTTTACAGCTGAATTTTCCATTCCTGAGACTGTGAATTCACTAGTTGTTATGCTACAGGTGTATTTTCCAGAGGTTTTTGGACAGCTCAGTAAATGTTCAGCTGTCCCATTACATGAAGAGGTTATTTGAGATATGCTTGTTATCTTGGAATCTTTTATACATACTTTAGTTGAAGAGGATTTTCTGTCTAATTTTATTTCTTTTGAGGTGTTTATTCCATTAATTATAACGTATCCAAAGCTTGAGCTGTTAGATTGTTTTTCTACTTTAATTTCTTTTAGATTTATTGGTTTTTCTGAGAAATTCCAATCAAATCTTACTATTTCTTTATCTTTGTTAAATATTCTAACCACTTGTTTTTCTGATAAGTTTGTAGATTCATTTAGAGAGCTGTTAGAGGTTTTTATATTGAAATTCAGGTTTTTTATGTTTACATCAGAATATTCTCCTATTACTCCATCTTTTTGATAATCGCAATCTATTGTTTCATTTTCTTCTGGAGGATCTGTTTCACAGCTATTGGAGTCTATGTAATACTCTATTTGTGTTTCACTAGAACCACAAGTTGTTTTTTGTTTTGTCCAATTTGTTTCACAATCTTGGATGGTTCTAAGGAATAGATATTGTTCTAGAGTTAGGTTTGCTTCTACATACCCACTTGAGGAGTTTAATTCGTTTCCACTGGGAGTATTTTCTATGAATACATAACTAGTTCTACTTGTGTTTGTTGCGTCTGTGGCTTCAACCCAGCTTTCTGATTGGAGTTTGAATATTGAGTCAAATGTAGATTTACCTTCAGTTTGATTTATTGATCTGTTTTTGGCGTGTTTTGTTAGGTTGCTTTCTTCTTCTGGGGGGAAGCTTATTTCTAGGGTTGTTGGGACAAAATCATTTAGATTGTTTGCTTCTAGGGAATCTATAAATTCTTGATTGAAATTTCCGTGGGCTGCAGTGATCCAATTCCCTAAGTTAGTATTACCTATGATTAGAGATGCTTCATTTGAGTTTATTTTATAAGCATAGAATTTTTGACATGCTGTGTCTTTCACGATTGTTATTCCAGCTGAAGAGTCTTCAAATATTGAGCCCCATATTGCACTTATATCTCCTTGGGAGCAGTTTAGAGGATTGTAAATAATGTTTCCAGTTGGATTTGAGTAGTTTGCCAATAAGATTGCTAGAGTTAAGACTAATAGAATGGTTATTGCTTTTTTGTAGACCTCTTTTTTATCCATATTGCCAGTTTCTCTTTTGATTATCGAAATCCTTTCTCACTTCTTCTAAAGACGCTACCTCATTTAAAGGTTTGTCTGGACGCAGTGCTGTAAGTCTGGGGAATCTTAGAGCAAATCCGGAGTTGTAGTTGGGAGAATGTTGTATTTCTTGGTATGTTATTGAGACTACTATCTTTGGTTTTATTTTTACATTTTTCCCTTTTTCTTCTGTTATCAGTGGCTTTAGTTTTTCTGTTAATTCTTTGAAGGATATCCCTTCCTCTTCTTTTTCTTTTATTCCAGTTCCCATCTTTCCTATTTCCAAGTATTCTTCGTCTTTTTTACAAGAAAGGATGAAGCTTGATAGCCATCCAGATCTTTTTCCAGTCCCGTATTCTCCACCGGTTATTACTAAATCTAGATCTTTTTCTTCTGGTTTTATCTTTAGCATGTGACCTACCCTTCTTCCTGGCTGATATCCTGCCTTTAGGTTTTTCATCATTACTCCTTCTTGATTGTCTTTTAGGGCTTTTTTGTAGAATTCTTCTGCTTTTTTTGCATTATCCGTTATTAGGAGTTTGGAAGGGATAACCTTGTATTGTTTTTTTGTTATTATCTCTCTTAGTAGTTTGGTTCTTTTTTCAAAGGAATTATTTAAGAGAGATTTTCCATTGTAGTAAAGAATGTCAAAAGCATTTACCTCTACCGGGAGTTTCTTTTGAATTTCTTCTATGTTGTATTTTCTCCTTATTCTTTGGCTGATGTTCTGGAATGGTTGGTATTCTTTTGTTTTTGAATCAAAGCCAACTGCTTCCGAGTCTATTATGAAAGATTTTCCTTTTATGTATTTGTCAATGTATTCAATTACTTCTGGAAATTGTTTTGTTACATTTTCTAATCTTCTTGTGAATAGGTTTATTTCTCCCTTTCCTCCCTTATGAATTAGTACTCTGAATCCGTCATACTTGTACTCTATTGCACATGGTTTGCCTAACGCTTTGAAACCCTCTTCTATTGTTAGAACTTTTTGGGCAAGCATAGCTTTTATTGGTTTGCCCACTTCTAAGGAGGCTTTTTCCAAATCTTTTAAAATTCCTTTTTTTGATAAGTCGAATACTGCCGCTACATCGTTTGTTTTATCTATTGCTCTTTGAACAAATTCTTCATTCTCTTTAGGGTTTTTGAAAAAGGCTTTTGATAGGGCAGATCTCACTGTAGATTCTTTTATTCCTACCCTCAAATCTCCAATTAATGTTCTTGTTACATATATTGATTCAATTGGGCTTGCAGAAGTTAGAAGTTCAGTTATTAGGGCTAATTTTTTTGATACTGTTCCACTTCCTACTAGTTCTGGAAGTTTTCTCATGTTGGTTAGTATTTTTTCAGTTGTTAATGTATGTGAGGAAAGTGTTGATTGGGTTTTGTTTTTTGTAAGTTCTCCTGAAACTTGCCCTAAGTCTCCTAGGGATTTCCAGAGTTTTACCACATCTTGTTTTTCTGTTCCAGTTGCTTTTGAAATTGCGTTAATTGCTAATTGATTAGAAATTCCAATTCTTCTTTCATCATATTCTGGGTATATATCTCCTAGAAGGAGGTACATGACATCTCTATCTTTTTCGTCCAGGTGTTTTAAGAATTTAGATAGAATGTCAATTTTTTCGAGTCTTTTTGTTGTACTTGATAGATCTTCGTATAATTGAGCAAGTTTTTGGTACCTCATGTGGAGTTTAAGGAGAAAGAGTTTTTAAGATTTTGTAGTTAATGTATAATTGAGGTCTTTTGTTATTGTGAGAAACTTCTTTGCAAGAGAGATTGATTAATTTTGAATTTTTTATTAATTATTCTGAGTAAAGATATTTAAACAATCTTTCTTAAATCATTATATGAACACACATGCTCATGCAATTTTAAATTTATTTTTATTGAGGAAGATTTTTGGTGAGAAAAAGCATGCTATTCCATATTTCAATGTTTTGGCTGTTTTTGGTTCTATTTTGCCTGATTTGCCAATGTTTCTCTTTTACTTTTTTTATACAACTGTGATTCCTACTAGTAATAAGATAATCTTTGAGGAATTGTATTTTGTTGAGGGGTGGCAGGCTTTTTTTAATGTGTTTAATTCAATCCCTATATTTTTGTTGTTGGTTGGCATTGCATGGATAATTAAGAATAAAACTTTATTTGTTGTTGCTCTTGCTAGCTTGTTGCACTTTGTAGGAGATTTCTTTGTGCATAATATAGATGCTCATGCACATTTTTTTCCTTTTAGTAAATGGGAGTTCCATTCTCCTATTTCATATTGGAATCCTGAGTATCATGGAAATTACTTTGGATTATTTGAGGCATTGCTTGTTTTGGGTTTAACAATACCATTATGGAGAGGATTGAAGAACAAATGGTGGAGAATATTCTTGGTTGTGATAAATGTGTTTAATATTTTCAATCTTTTTATGTGGCCTTTGATATTCAAGGTTTTTGGCTAGATCTATCAAATTCTAGAGCCACAACTAGAATTGTAATTAAATTAGCTTAAAGAATTCTTTTTTAACTTTTTTCAAGGTCTCTTTATTTATTTTTGCCACTTTCTTTTGAATAATATTTTTTTTTATTGTGAATAATTTATCTATCTTTATTCTGCTTTTGCTGGGAATCTCCCCTTCTTCTAGATCATTATTATCAATAAATAGGGAGTATTTTGTGTTCTTTAGATGAGAAGTTATTCCGCAGGTTATTATGTCTTCGACGGAATCGTTGTCCTGGTTTTTTGAGATTACTAATACTGGGCGGTTTTTTATATTGCTTAAATCAGAGAAGGGAAATGGGACTATGACAATCTCTCCCTGTTCATATGTCATTCCATACCTCGTCTTCTTTATTATTCCAAAGTTCCTCAGCAACTTTTTCAGAATGTTTTAGTAGATCAGAGAAATCTTCTTCCTTTACTTTTCTGATTATTATTGAATCTTGATTTTGCCTTATTATCAATTCATCACCTTTTTCTATGTACAAAGAATCTCTAATTTTTATTGGAAGTGATATTTGTCCTTTGTCTGTAACTTTAATTATTTTAGTTTCCATAGAAAAGTAAGGATTTCCTTACTTATAAGTTTTTCTTATTAATCTTGCTCAATCCAACCGTAACCTTTTTCCTCTAATTGGTCCACTAAATTATTGTCTCCCTCTAAAGCTATTTTTCCATTTATTAGGATTGATAATTTGTCTGGTTTTATTAGTTCAAGGATTCTTTTATAATGGGTGATTATCAGAATTATTTTATCTGGATTCATCATTTTGTTGATTCCTTCAGAAACTACTTTAAGAGCATCAACATCCATTCCACTATCAGTTTCATCGAGAATGGCTGCTTTTGGATTTAGAACTGCCATTTGGAGTATTTCCGATTTCTTTTTTTCTCCTCCTGAAAATCCTTCATTAAGATATCTCTCTGCAAATTCTTCATTTATGTTTAGGGTTTCTAGTTTCTCTTTTAGTAATTCTCTAAAGTCCATTACCGAGAGGTGTTTTTCTTCTGGGGTTAGGTTGTTAAGAGCTGTTCTTAGGAAATTAGAGATTGTTACGCCAGAAACTTCTGTTGGATATTGGAAGGAGAGGAATATTCCTTTCTTTGCTCTTTCGTCTGGCGGGAGTTCATTTATGTTTTCTCCATTGAATAGGATTTCTCCTTTTGTTATTTCGTATTTTGGGTGGCCCATGATGACATTTGCAAGAGTAGACTTTCCTGACCCGTTGGGCCCCATTAGAGCATGGATTTTCCCTTTTTCTAGAGTTAGATTAATTCCTTTTAGTATTTCTTTTCCTTCTATTTCAACGTGTAGGTTTTTTATTTCTAAGGTCATTTGTAGTTAATGTAAATTGTTTTTTGTTGGGGGTGAATTCAAGGCTCCTTTTACTGTTTCCAAACTTAACAATGCACATTTAATTCTTGCTGTTGAGATTGGAATGTGAAGCATTTCTAGAATGTCGTCCTTGGTTAGATTATTAATCTCCTCTATGTCCATTCTTTTTATTTTGTCTGTTAACATTGAAACACTTGCAATAGAGATTGCACAGCCTTCTCCAAGGAATTTTACATCTTTTATTTTGTTGTCTTCTATTATTAATTGAATCGAAATTTCGTCTCCACATAAAGGGTTGTTTTTAGAATATTCATGGGTTGGGCTTTCTAGCATTCCCTTGTTCTTTGGGTGTTTGTAGAGATCTATTATATTCTCTTGGTACATGTTTGTCATTTTAATTGGAAACCTCTGTTGTTCTGTTAACAAACCATTCTCTTTGTTTGGGACTGTTTATGATATTGCCTGCAAGTGTTGAGCTTAATTTAATTTCCGATTTTTTTATTAACTTAATTTTTCCCATTTTCAAGTACTATTCTCCTGAGTTCATCATTTAGTTCATTTAGTGTTGCGTGTGATTTTTCTTTTGGAGCTTCAGAATCGTCTTTTAAGAATTCTTCTATGTATTTATCCATTTTCACTATGTTTTGTATTATGTCTTTTTCTTTCCCCTGAGATTTTAGATTTATTATTTCTTCTAATTTTTCTATTATTTCTTTGTCAATGAATTCTTTGGATTTTTTTATTGTTTCAGGAAAAGAGATTGGAGGTATTGTTTTTTTGTTTGCTATCCATCTAGAATTGATTAATCCTCTAAATCCATAGAGATATCTTTTATATGTTACATCGCTGCTGTCTTTCAGGTACTTTAGGTAATTGTTTCTGCACATTGATTTATAATGATGGTAAAGTGCTATTTTGCTGAAGTTTTCTAGGGCAAATTTTTTGAAAACCTTATTTTGTTCTCCGTAGTAGAGTATGTCTGTGTTTAACCATTCTATTGAGGTAGGATTAGAATCTGATAATAGTTTTATGTATTTGAATACATCAAAACCACTGATGTCAATGTATGCTCCTTTTGCATCGCATATTTTCCCCTCTTCATCAAAAGCTATGTTTATCACTTCTCTTTGTTTATTTATTTGGATGTAATCTTCTATTGGCCTTACAAAGACAAATCTTACATCATAATCACTATCTTCACTTTCCATTCTCCAGGCCCTGCTACCATTTTCTATTGCAAATAGTATCTTTATGTTGTGTTTCTTTTCTAAATCTTGACAGATTTGTTTTATTTTTTCTTTCATTTAAACTTCTCCTTTACTTTGTTTATCCCTTTAACTAGTTTATCTATGTCCTCTTTTGTGTTGAATAGAGAGATACTTGCTCTACAAGTTCCCGCAATTCCTAGTTTTTTCATTAATGGCATGCAACAATGGTGTCCGGCTCTTATTGCTATATTATTTTCTGCTAAAATTGATGCTACATCATGTGGGTGTATGTTTTTGATATTGAATGAGAATAGTCCAGTATTGTTTTCTTTTGAGGAGTATAGTGTTAGCCCTTCTATTTGTGAAAGTTTTTCAATTGTGTATGAAACAAGTTCTGATTCATGGGTTTTTATTTGATCGAATCCAATTTCTTCTATGTATTCTATCGCTTTTGCTAATCCAATTGCTTCTGCAATGTTTTGGGTTCCTGCCTCAAATTTTTCAGGAATTTCTGCCCAAGTTGAATCTTCATAGGATACTCTGTTTATCATCCCTCCTCCGAATAGGAATGGAGGGAGTTCTTTTAGGAGTTCTTCTTTACCATAAAGTATTCCTATCCCGGTTGGACCTAGCATCTTGTGGCTAGAGAAAGCTAGGAAATCACAATCAAGTTCTTTTACATCTATTTTTATGTGGGAAATTGATTGTGCAGCATCAATTATTGTTAAGGCTCCTTTCTTTTTTGCTAGTTCTATTAAAGTTCTTATGTTATTTATTGTTCCAAAGACATTAGATACATGGGTTATTGATAGGATGGCTGTCTTATCTGTTATTAATTCTCTGGCTTTTTCATAATTTAATTCATAGTTCTCTTTTATTGGGATAAATTTTAGTTTGAAGTTGTGTCTTTTGCAGAATTGTTGCCATGGGACTAAATTTGAATGGTGTTCTACTTCGCTTATCACTATTTCATCTTTTCCTTCTTTTATCAGAGCTTTTATTCTGTGGCAAAGGAGATTTAGAGATTCTGTTGTATTTCTGGTGAAAATTATTTCTTTTTCTTGAGCATTTATGAACTCAGCAATCTTTTTTCTTGCTTCTTCATATCTTTGAGTTGAAAGTTCACTTAGAGGATATACTCCTCTATGGATGTTTGCATTTTCTTTTTCGTAGAAATTAGTTATAGAATCAATTACTTGTCTTGGTCTTTGAGAGGTTGCTGCATTATCTAAGTAGATTAGATCCGGATGATTTTCAAATATGGGAAAATCTTCTTTATTCATTTTAACAAACAGAATTTTCTATTTCTAGTTCTATTAATCTGTTCAGCTCAACTGCATATTCCATTGGGAGTTCTTTGATTAGGGGTTCTATGAAACCAGAAACTATTAGTTTAATTGCTTCATCCTCATTTAAACCTCTTGACATCAAATAGAATAGTTGATCTTCTTCTACTTTTCCCACTGCTGCTTCATGGGCCACTTTAACATCGTTTTCATGGATATCCATTGCTGGGAAAGTTAATGCTTTAGATTTGTTGTCTAACATTAATCCATCACATCTTACATTTGATTTTGAGTTTATTGCTCCTTCTTTTATGTTTATTAGTCCTCTGTATGAGGAAACTCCTCCGTACATGCTTATTCCTTTACTTAGAATTGAGGAACTTGTGTTGGGAGCTAGGTGATATACCTTACATCCTGTGTCTTGGTATTGTCCTTCTCCTGCGTAGGCAATTCCTATGTAGTCTGTTTTTGCATTTTCTCCAATTAGGACACTGCATGGGTAGAGAAGGGTAAGTTTTGAGCCCATGTTGCCATTTACCCATTCCATGACTGCATCTTTGTGGACCATTGCTCTTTTTGTGTTTAGGTTATAAGTGTTTTTAGACCAGTTTTCTATACTTGAGTATCTTGCTCTTGCTCCTGGGAGTACATGGATTTCTACTCCTCCTGCGTGTAGAGAGTTTTCTGTGTATTGAGGTGCCGAGCATCCTTCTATGTAATGGATTTCTGCTCCTTCGTCTACTATAATTAGGGTGTGTTCGAATTGTCCTCCTTTTTTAGCATTCATTCTGAAATAGGCTTGTAATGGTTCTGTCACTTTCACTCCTTTTGGAACGTAGATAAATGTTCCTCCTGACCAAACTGCTGCATGAAGTGCCGAGAATTTGTGTAATCCTATTGGGATGCAGTTTGTCATGAAGTATTTTTTTACCATTTCTGGATATTGTTTTACCGCTTCATCCATGTCTAGGAAGATTACTCCTTTTTCTTCTAACTCTTTTTTTAGATTGTGGTATACAATTTCTGATTCATATTGTGCTCCTACTCCTCCAAGTGCTCTTCTCTCTGCTTGAGGGATTCCTAGTTTCTCATAAGTGTTTTTTATATCTTGAGGAACATCTTCCCATGAATGAGCATTCTTCTTTGCATCTGGGCGCATGTAATAGATTATTTCATCTAAATTTAATTCAGAAATGTCTGGGCTCCAAGGAGGCATTTTCATTTCTTTGAATATCTTTAATCCTATTAATCTTTTTTGAAGCATCCATTCTGGTTCTCCTTTATCTGCAGAGATTTTTCTCACAAGTTCTTCATTTATTCCTGGTTTTGCTTTGAAGGTTAATTTTTCTTCATTATAGTGGTCATAGTTATCTCTGTTTATCTCTAAAACTTCTTGTTCAGTAGGTTGTATGACTTTCAGTTCAGGCATCTTAACTATTGTTAAGTCTTGTAACTTTTAAAGGTTTTGGAGGGTTGATAGATTGTTTGATTATGGAAAGATTTATAAGCATAATTCTCTCGCGAAAATCATGCAAACAAACCATAGTTACGAAGACGAAGATAGAGCTGAAGTCTTAGATATGAGTCCTTCTCGTTTGAGATGGGCCCAATCTGCAGTGGTAGCTCTTATTGGAATGGTCCTACTGTGCATACCTCATAATCAAGGAGATAGGGAGGGTTATGAAAGAGGAGTTAGAGAAAGTAGGCCAGATATAATTTATGAGACGGATGTTAATAAAGATGGTTTCAAGGATGTTGTTGTAGAGGGTCCTGGGGGTAATTCTAAGGTGGTTTTTTATAGGGGGCCAAATGGGAATCTTCAACCCACTCCGGAAGGAGATGCTAGATTTGAATCTTATAGAACTGGGAGTCAATAAAACTTATATAGTTTGTTAGGAGGAATCTTTTATGCCTACTTATGAATATCGTTGGGATTCGTTTGATTTTTGTTCTGATGTAGATCTTGATCCATATTTTGGTATTTCTTATTATGGGCCTCCTTTAGGAGATCTTGATGATAGTGTCATTATAGAAGAGGCTCCTCCTAGAGAGCGAAGGGAAATACGATTTGTTCCAAGAGATGAGGATTAATCATACTTTTCAAAAAAGACGTTTTCTTTTGGGATATTTTCTTGTTCTATTAATAGGTCTCTAACTGCAAATACCATTTCTTTTAGTCCACAAATATAATAATGTGTGTTTGGAGTTATGTTTTGTTTTAAGATATCTTGCACATAATTTTTGTCTCCTTCTTCTGGACGGCTTATTGCTTTTTTGTATGTGAAGTTAGGATATTTTTCTTCTAATTCTTTGAATTCTTCATCGTATAAAGAATTTTTTTCATATCTATATCCTGCAATCAGAGTTATTGGGCTTTTGAAACCTTTTTCTAGTAAGTGATGGATTGCTGATCTGAAGGGAGTTATTCCTGCCCCTGTCGCTATAAAAGTTATTGGTTTGTTCATTGACTCTTCTTGTATGTAGAAATGTCCCATTGGGCCTATTGCATCTATTTCTTGTCCTACTCCCATACGATCAATTATTGGAGTGATTAGTCCTTCTGGAAGTATTTTTATACATAGATCTATTTCGTTTTTTCCTGGTTTTGATGCGATTGAGTATGGCCTTCTCAATTGAGTATCCCCTCTGTTTATTAGAAGAGAGATGAATTGCCCTGGGTGGAAGTCAAATCCTTCTGGTACACTTAAGACTAGGTGTTTTACGTCTTCTGCTAAGTTTTCTATCTTAAGTATTTTTGTCTTGAAATTATGTATTTTCTTCCTTTCCATTTAACAAGATTTTTAGGAATCCTTAAAAACTTAACTGACGTCAACTACTTATGAAAACTATGCCTCAGGAAATAGAAGTTTGGTATTTAATCCCTGCATTGAGAAAGGAAATTGCTAAGGCTTTGATAAAGGATTTTCAAAAGAGTCAGAAAGACGTTTCTGTTATTTTGGGGATAAGTGAGGGGGCAGTTTCGCAGTATCTAAATTCTAAGAGGGGGAGTGAGTTGAAGTTTTCTAAGGAGGAATTGGAAGAGATAAGGAGAGTTGCAGAAAAGATAATTAAGGAAGGAGAGGTTGATCAAAATTTTTATAAGTTATGTGTTAAGTTGAGGGGTTGTCATAGTTTGTGTAGTTTTCATAAAAAGCAGGATAAGAATCTTCCTAAGAATTGTGATATGTGTTGTTGAGTTCTATTAAATATAAAATTGAAATCTTTTGTTGTAATTAAATATCTGTTGGCAAATGAGACTATCAATGATCAATGGATTTTAGATTAACTTAAGGAGATTATTTGTTCGGTTGGATTATCTCTGAACAATAATCCTCTGCGTTGAAATTTTCATTGTTCTCTATCATTTTGAAGAATTTTGGAAAATCTATCCAGGCTTTCTTTTTTAGAGATTTTTTTGCTAGAAGGATTGCTCTTGATGGTTCGTGTTGTCTTATGTATTCATATTCTGGGAGTTCTTTTAGGAGTTCTTCCATGAATTCTCTCATTTTATCCATTCTTGGCATATTTTGAACATTGTAAAGAGATTGGCTTGCTCCAACCCAGACATAAGATTTCATTTCTATGAAATCTGGATCTCCTCTTCTTATTAGTTCAGCATATTCCTTTGGATCACACATGTTTTCATCTTCAATCATTGTTAGTCTTATACAAGTCCTATAATCTCGTGTTTTTAGAAGGTCTAAACTTTCAAGAGTTCTTTCCCAATAATCATCAAATAAAGGTTGGTCTATTTTTTTCATTAATTCTTTATTTGGGGCATCTATGCTGAGATATAATTGAGTTGCTTTTTCGATTTTTCTTATTTGTTCTGGATATTGTGCATTTGTTACAAGGAAAGTTGAAATTTCCCTTTTGTGGAATGCTTTTAGAATGTCATTAATTAAGGGGTATGTTATTGGTTCTCCTGTAAGTGAAAGTGCAACATGCCTTATCTGTTCTTTTTCTTCTATTGCTTTTTTTTTGGCTTTTTTATGTCCATTGAATCCTTCTAGAAGCTTAAGATGTTCATCTATTGAGTGTTCTATTATGTGTTGTGGAGAATCTATTGTACCATACCATTCTTTGGATACTGGGGCCTTTGCCCCTCTCCAACAGAATTTACATCTTGATGCGCAGAACATTGAGGTTGTCATTTGCAAGCATTGGTGAGATCTTATTCCATAGAAAACGAATTTATAGCATCCTCCGTCTCCTCTTAACATCTTTTTGGTCCATTCACATATTTTTACTGCTGAATGATTTCCAACTAATCTATATCCTTGTTTTGTTAGAGAGCTTTGGTATTTCTCGGATAGCTGAGGATCTTTTGGTTGGATTACTTTTAGGTTTTTTCCCATGTTATTTTGTTAAAGATGCTGTTTATATAATTAATGTGAAAATTGAAGCCTATTGTAAATGTGATTAACTTATTGCAGGTTTAGTTATTAATAACTTGTTTTTTTTATGTCCTTTGCTTTTCCAGTTCTTCCAACGCTTTTATGGGATTGTTTGCTTCTCTTAGGTTTATCATTGGTTGCTCAATGTTTACTATGTCGTCCTGGCCTATTCTTGGGCATGCTGTGTTTATCCAGCAATCAATAAAGGGATAGTTTTCTAATTGGTTTAAATTAAGTGTGTCGTCTATAAAGATATAGGCTTTTTTGTTTTCTTTTTCCAACTTTTCTTTTAGGTTTTTTGCAGTGTTGAGGTATTGTTGACCCGGCTTTATTGTTATAAGAATTCCTAGAGTTTGGGCGTTTATGAACATTTTAAGATTTCTTTTGTATCTTGTTAATTGTTCTTTTATGTTTTCTTGATTGATTTCTTCTATTTTGTTTTCTATTGGGTTTAGAATTAAAATTGGTTTTGGATTTTCTTTGTTTATTTGTGAGAGTAGAAGGGCTTTTGGGTGAAACATCCCATCTCCTATGTAGAGAGTTAAGTCGCATTCTTCTATTATTGGATTTTGAAATGAATCTTCATATGAATCACATCCTAATATTTGTAGGGGTTTATCTGTTCTTTTTGCTTTAGTTGTTTTTATTTGAATTCCTAAGTTTTCTATTTCTTTTTTTAGATTATCTAGGTTTGTAAATTGAACTGATGAAAATAAGGCAAGGGATTTTACTTTGTTCTTTTCTAGATAGTCTTTTAGTTCTGGGATGAATTTTATTTCTCCTTCCCATTCTGCTGGAATTAGTAATAGTTCTACCATTCTTCCTTGTTGAATTTATTGTGCCCCCATTGTATTATTAAGTCTATGTTTAAAATCTCTGTTCCTAAAGGGAGATCGCATGCTCCAAAGCAACCTCCAAACCAGATAAATGCTTTCGCTTTTGTGTTTTTTTCTATATGATCTACAACTTGATTCGATTTTTGTTTCATTCCATCTGGAAGTTGGATTAAAACTTGTTTAGATTCACGTTTTTGTATTTCTTCAATAACTTTCTCTAATTCTAGTTTATACATAATTTTACCTTTAATCTGATGTATTTAAGGTTTTAGAATTAACCGAAACTCTTTCCACAACCACAACCTGATTGGGCATGGGGGTTGTTGAATTTGAATCCAGATTCGTTTAAGGTGTCAATGTAATCTATTTCTATTTGGTTTAACATGTCCATGCTTTTCTTATCTACTGCTAGGTTGACATCTTCTTGTTTAAAGTTTAAGTCTGCTTTTGATGGCTCATTGGTAAATTGCAAGTCATAAAGAAAACCATTACATCCCCCTCCTACGACTGAGATTCTTAATATTGAATTTTCTTCGTTTCTTGCTTTTTTTGCTTGTCTTACTTTTTCTAGGGCGTTGCTCGTTAGAGTTATCTTGAATGAGTCTTCTTTTATTGGTTCTTTTTTCTTTGTTCCTTTTGTTTCTAGAGCTTTGTTTAAGTCGGTTATTAGTTTATCTAGATCTTTTTCTGTGTAACCGTGTCCTAGAACTCCTTGTTCTAGGGTTTCAAAACTTGATGCTCCACATCCCACGCAATGGATTCCGAATTCTTGCATTATTTCCGTTAGAAGTGGGGCTTTCTCTGGATCCATTAAAAGGATATTAGAGATCATAGTATCCTTATTCACTTGTTCTATTTGTTTTTGGGTCATTTTGTTATTGATATAAAGTTTTCTGATTATTTATGTAATTAATGTGAAGATTGAAATTTTTTGTTAATTTAATTTGTTTGAGGAAAGGTTCTGCCCACCCCATTTATAAGTATCGGGGATACTAAATTCATCAAAAGCCATAGTTAACAATGGTTAATTTGGTTTATAAAAGTTTATGTGGTTTTGATGGGTTTTGTTTGGAAGGTTATTAATACGAAGATTATTATCTTTTAGGATGATGATAAATTTCATAGTTAGCAAATGAGATTAAAATGATCTAGATGTGGAAAGTTATGGATTGCTAATAAAGTCGTGCGTGATCACTTAACAAAATCAACAATTTTATTAACTCCTTTTCCTCCTTTTTTATAAAGAGTGTGATATTATGAAATCAGTTAAAAGAGGTAAATCTATAGAGTTTAAGGAAGATCATCCTGAGTTTGAGAAGGATAAGAAACTTGAACATTTAAAGGAGAAAGCTAGGAATCTTAGTGTGAAAGAGGGAGCCTTTTCAAGTATGGCGGAAGGTTTTGGAAATAGGTATATCACTCCCTTTGCCCTTGCTTTGAATGCGACCAATGTGCACATTGGTTTCTTGACTTCATTTTCTAGTTTGCTTAGTCCTATTGGACAATTGTTTGGTAGTAAGTTGATGGAACGTTATTCTAGGAAGAAGTTAGTTGTTATGTTTGTTTTGCTTCAAGCTTTGATGTGGATTCCTATAGCTATTTTGGGGTATCTTTTTTATAAGGGGCTTTTCCAAGAATATCTCCCAATAGTTTTGGTTGCTCTTTATGCTATTTTGATTGCTTTTGGAGGAATTGCCCATCCTTCCTGGTTTTCTTGGATGGGAGATATAGTTCCTGAAAAGGAAAGGGGGAAATATTTTGGAAGGAGAAATAAATTCTCTGCAATGGCTGTTTTAATCTCTGCTTTGTTGGCAGCTTTTTTGTTGGATGTGTTTGAAACTAAGGGATTTGTTCTTTTAGGGTTTGGAGTTTTATTTGCAATAGCCTTTACGGTAAGAATCATTTCTTCTATTACGCTTAAAAAACAGTTTTCTCCGAAGTTTAAATTAGATGGAGGATATTATTTTTCTTTTTGGAATTTTATAAAGGCCTTTGATAACTTTGGGAAGTTTGCATCTTATAGGGGTGCATTCAATTTTGTTATTATGATTGCTAGCCCATTTTTTGCAGTTTATATGCTTGAGGAATTGAATTTTTCTTATACTGTCTTTACTATTGTTACTATGAGTGTTCTTGTTTTTTATATAATCTTTTTGCCTTTTACAGGGAAGTTCTCTGATAAATTTGGAAATGTTAAATTGCTTTATTTGGAAGCTTTTCTTGCTTTCTTTTATCCAGTTTCTTGGCTTTTTTTGAAGAATCCAATTGCTTTGATTTTTGTTCCTCAATTAATTGGGGGTCTTGCTGCTGCTGCAGGGGCTATAGGGGTAAATAATTTTATGTATGATTCTGTTAGTAGGCAACATAGAGGAATTTGTTCTGCGTACAAGAATTTATTATTAGGGGTTGGAATTTTTGGAGGGGCAATTCTTGGGGGGTTTTTAACAAAAATTGCTCCATCCTCTTTTAGTAGTGTGTTCTTTTTTATCTTCATAATTTCTGCTATTGGGCGTGTTATAGTTCCGATTATTTTTCTTCCCCATCTTAAGGATGAGAGGAGGGTAAAACATTTACCTCCTTTACATGTTGATTTGGGGCACCCTGCCCATACAGTGGGTCAGGAAATTTCTTGGATTAAGAAAGTGTTTAAGTAGAATTATTTCCCTCTTCTTTTACCAGCTCTTACAGAAGGGCGTACTTTTGAAGTAGGGTGTTTGTTTCTTAAACCTCTAGATTTCTTTGCTGCGGAAGTTAATCCCCTTAGAACTCTCTTCTTGTGTGAAGGTTTAGTTATCCAAGATAATTGCTTGTCTGATTTTATTTCTGGTTTGCTTGGATCTATGCAAATTACTTCATAAAAGAAGTTCATTCCGTCTTTTCCTACTTGGTATGAGTTTAGGACTTCTAGGTTTTTGTATTTTCTTCCAACCCTAGACTCGGCAATCCACTTATAGTTCATCTTTAGAGTTAATCTTGCTGTTAATCTTTTTGATCGTCTTCCTTTGTTTGGACGTGGTCTTTTATGTCCCCCTCTCTTAATTCTCACTCTAATTATTACAAATCCTTTCTTTGCTTTATATCCTAATGCTCTTGCTCTATCCAATCTTAGAGGCTTGTCCACCTTTGTAAAAATTCCAGTCTTTCTCCAAGCAGTCATTCTTTCTTGAAGAGTTTTTCTGTCTGGTTTCTTCCAAGCTTCTCTTATTTTATGATACATTCCTGTTGCCATGTTAATTTGATAGAAAAATGGTTTTTAAAACTTCTGTTAATATAAAATTCAAATCTTCTGGTTATATGAGACTTGATCATAAGTGATTTTCTATTAATTTAACTCTTCATAACCGAGTTTCCTGCTATTCACAAAACTTATAAATCAATTTAGTTATCTTTTTCTTAGATGAGGCTGTAGCTCAGCCTGGTTAGAGCACTACTCTGATATGGATTGATACATATCTTTCCTCAGCTAGGTAGGGGTCCCAGGTTCAAATCCTGGCAGCCTCATTTATTTTTAATGTTTAGTCTCTAATTCTAGAACTAATAATTCTTTAGAGAATTCGTAATTTGTTATTGGGAGTCCCACAGAAATTGTTTTTAGGTATGATTTGTCTTTCGCTTCCGCCTTGACCTCTATCGTTCCTTCAATTACTTTTATTGAAATATCTTTTTCTGCTTTTACACCTGGCAATTCTATTTCATAAATCAATGAATCTGCTAGTCTCCTTAAGTTTGTTTCTGGTTCTTCTTGTGGGAGTTTAGAAAATTTTTTCAATTTATTGTCTGGTAGTGCTATTGAAGGGGTTTTTTTGGTTTTGTCGTTTAGTTTGTGTGCTGGCTGCTTTGTTACCTTTATGTTTTTTGGGTCTACTCTTTTCCCATTTACAAATAATTCAAACTTTGTTCCGGGCATTTTCCCTTCTTGAGAGCCTTGCATCTCTTTTTGAAGTTCTTTTTCAAGCATTTTCATTGTACTTCCTATCATTTTTCCAAGGACTCCTCCTGCTAGTCCCCCAAACATTGAATTTGACAAGGGGTTTGCTTCATTTTTTACTTGATCATTTCTTCCTAGCATTCCAAATTCTTCATCTGAATCTTTTAGTCTAGTTCCGCAACTAGGGCAGAATTCAAAATCTTTCTTTATGGGCTCATTACAACCAACACATTTTTTACTTTCGAACATGTTTTGTTTAGGATTGTGGATTTTATAAGGTTTTTGATGAATTGCTTGAAATTCTATTAGGTTGAAGATTGAAGTCTTTTGTTGATGTGATAAATTGCTGGCAGATTGATTAACTAATTTTGGGGGTCTTTATATATTAACTACTAATTGGGTTTTATGCTTTCTAGCTTGTTGCGATAGCTTTAATGATTAAATTAATATGAAAATTGAAATTTGTTTGGTAAAGAGAATCTGGGTCTGCTAACAAGATAGTTTCTCAAAGCTTTAAATGTGGGAGATAATTGACTGATAATTAAGTTTCTATTAGTTTTACTTATGAGATATTTTCCACATTACCTCAAAGTGTTTTTTGTAGGCGTCAGCTATTTCATAATCTTTTATTAGAATTGCTATTGGTTTTTCTTTTTTCCAGAGTATTATCGCTACTTTGTCCCCATAGATATTTATTGCCATATCTGAAGAGTACTTCTCTGGAAGATATTTTATCTCTGATAGGCCAAATCTAAATTTTTTCTTTGTTTTACTGAAGATAAGCTTAGTCTTTATTCCGGATTTTATTCTTTTTTTGTTGAACCAATGGAAATAGATGTCCATTATTTCATAAGCTATTGGTGAGGCCCCTATTACTAGTATTTCTTTTTTTGTTGCTAGTTGGTCTTCAAATACTGATTTTAATCCTTCTATTCCTTTGAAGAATTTTGTTTCTTGTACAGGTTTGTCTTTTTCTTGATTAAATAAATCTACCATTTGAGGCATGATTTTGTTTATTGAGTTTTCTTTTTCTTTTATTATTTCTATGAATCTTTGGGGATTTGAGGCCTGGAAGACTTTTTTCCCATTTTCTATTATGTAACTTACTAATCCTTTTTTTATTAGACGTTCAGTTATATCGTAGACCAATCTTCTATGCAATCCTGTTCTTCTTGCCAAAGTTGAGGCTGTTTTAGGGCCTATTTCTAAGAGTGCAGAATAAACTAAGGATTCATTCTTTGTTAGTCCGGCTTTTTCAAGAGATCTTGTATCCATCTTATTTTTTTTGTCAATAGTTAAATTGTGATTGAAGTTCTTTTTGATAATTTGATGATGGTTTGCTGGAAAGATTGTGATCATTTATTTCTGTTTTTTGAATAATTACTTTGTATTGTAGAAATGCGACTATTTCTTTCTATTTAAGTCTTTTTAGTGTGGTGTTTTTTCTCACCTCATAGGCTTAATTATATTTTTTGTCTTTTATTATTAATTAAATGAATATGGAGGATAAAATGATAGAACAAGTTGAAAGGCAGATAATAGAACTTATTGCTACAGATAGAATTGATAAGCCTATTTCAAGTATGTCTGGAAAGCTGAAAAGAAAAAAGCCGAAGTTAGCTAGGGCAATTGATCTTGGGCAATGGAATGGGTCTTTTGAAGGAGATCGTGCTTATGCAAGACTTGAAGAATCAGAAGGCTCAAAGGCTAGAGGAATGAAAGAGGGAGTTGCTAAGTTTGCTGAGGAATTTCCTAGATATGGAGATATTTTAGCAGGCTATATAGCGGAACAGAGAGTAATTAGAGAGACTGATTTGTACTTTGGTATGAATGAGGGTTGTAGAATTACTTCTAATGACTATATGGGCGTTATGACTGATCTTGGGTTTACAGAAGCTACAGCAAGAGATCTATACCCAGAATTAATGGATGTAAGTAGAAATCTGGCTAAACAGAGAGATGAGGGTGAGAGAAGCATTTTGGTTAACCAGGTTATTTAGGGGATGGTTAGGTTTTTATATCTATTTATTTTTGTTTTTTTATTATGATAAAGAAAAAGTTTTATATAACGACTCCAATATATTATCCAAATGATATTCCGCATTTGGGTCATGCATACACAACTGTTGTTTCGGATGTTTTAGCTAGATGGAACAAGCAGAAAGGGAAGGATGTTTTCTTTATTACTGGAACGGATGAACATACTAAGAAAGTTATTAGGGCTGCGGAGAAGGCGGGGAAAACTCCCAAAAAATTTACAGATGAGTTAGTCCCTGAGTTTAAAGAGGCTTGGAAGAAATTGAATATAGATTATGATCGATTTATTAGGACTTCTGATGCGGATCATAAAAAAGTAGTGGAAGAGGTATTGAATAAGGTTAATGATAAGGGGGATATTTACAAAGGAGTTTATGAGGGGCTATATTGTACTGATTGTGAGGCGTATTATACTGAAAAGGATGCTCCGGATTCTAAATGTCCTGTGCATGAAAGTAAGTTGGAAAATTTGAAGGAGGATAGTTATTTTTTCAAATTAAGTAAATATCAGGAAGATTTATTGGATTTGTATAAGAAAAATCCTGAGTTTATTTCTCCTTCCAAAAGGGGACAAGAAATTGTTAATAGAGTTAAAGCGGGGTTGAGAGATTTATCTATTTCTAGAGCTAATATGGATTGGGGAATCAAACTTCCATTTGATAAGAAACATACAAGCTATGTTTGGTTTGACGCATTGCTAAATTATTATACTGCTACCAGAGAGAAGGGTAAGGAGAAGTTTTGGCCAGCAGATGTTCATGTAATTGGAAAAGATATTCTATGGTTTCATTCTGTTATTTGGCCTGCAATGTTGATCTCTGCAGGAATAGATTTACCTAGGGTGGTTTTTGCCCATGGTTGGTGGACTGTGAATGATAAGAAGATGGGAAAATCTGCTGGAAATGCTGTGAAAGTTGATGATTTAATTAAGATAGCTGGAGTAGATTCAGCTAGGTATTTCTTATTGAGAAATACTCCTTTCGGACAGGATGGAGATTTTTCAGAGAAAGCCTTGGTTTCTAGGCATAATGATGAATTGGCCAATAAACTTGGTAATCTTGTTAGTCGTGTTGCTGGTTTAATTGAGCAGAATGGGGTTGAGAAAGGGGATAATAAGTTGATTAAGAAGCTCAAAGAGAAGGAAATTGATAAGCTAATTGATAGTTATCAATTAGATAAGGCATTGAATTTGATCTTTGAGTTTATTGATAGATGTAATGAGTATGTTCAGGAAAGGGAGATTTGGGCAACTAAAGATAAGAAGGCGCTTTATGAATTGAAAGAGAATATATTAAAGATTGCTGATTTGCTTTGGGCTTTTATTCCGGAGAGTTCAGAGAAAATAACTAAGCAGTTTAGTTCTAAGAAGATTAAGAAGGGAGATATTCTGTTTAAGAAGATTTAAGTGAGGTATCTTAGTTTAGGAGATAAGTCATAATCTTCTGGGGCTGACCAGTGGAGTCTTATCTTTCCATTTTTGGGTGCATCTCCTGGAGTCACACCAATCGCTATATCTTCATTTTCGAAGTATAGTTCCCAATTACGAGTGGTGTAATCTTCAAATTGATCCCCCTCCTCATATCTGAATTTTAGCCATATTTTTCCTTGGGAAAATTGCACTTCGATTATTTGAACATCTAAAGATAATCCATTTCCACTTATGTGCATTCCTTCCCCGATATTTTGTTCTCTTGGAAATCCTGGCAAGAATAATCTAAAAATTATTCTAGTATTTAAATCTTGATGTGATGTTAAGTGTAGTTCGTAATTGTGCACACCTCGATCAATTAATGGCCAATAACATGCCAGGTTTAATGTGTTGATCAACTCTTTTATAAGTAATTTATGAAATCAATACCCCATAGGCTTCAATTTTACTTTAACTACATTACAAAGCATCATGTGCAGAGATAAGGTTCACTACATGTGATCAAAACGTTTAAAAGAGTTTTAATCCAAATTTATTTATGGTAAAAGAAGAAATAAGTTTTGATGATTGGCAGAAACTAGATGTGAGGGTTGGGGAGATTGTTGATGTTGAAGATATAGAAGGAGCCGATAAGCTGTATAAGTTAACTGTTAACCTTGGAGAGGAAATTGGAGAGAGGACTATTTGCGCAGGGATTAAAGAACATATTTCTAAGGAAGATCTGAAGGGGAAGAAGACGCAATTTCTAGTTAATTTGGCTCCTAGAACAATGAGGGGTGTTGAGAGTCAGGGAATGATCTTAGCTGCAGGGAGTAAGGAAGATGATAAGTTTGTTTTATTGGAACCTTCTGAGGATTTAAGTGTTGGAAGTTCTGTTAGTTAAATTTATATAATTTTGAGTTCTTAGTTTTTTATGAAAAGGCAATCAAGAAACCCCGTTATTGGGATAAATGGTTTGAGAAGACATACGGGGGAAACGAATATTAGTCTCTATCGGCCTGGTTCTGGAGATTCAAGAATTGTGGGTAGATTAGATTTTGCGGCTGGATTGCCCATATTGGACTGCGAAGGAGATATTAATGTTGTCGAAAATGGACACAGGATTGCTTATGAGGATAGTTGGGGAAGACTTAGAATTTATGATGTGGCTGGGTTAAATTAATTCTTAGAAAAAGCTTTACTTATTCTTTCCCAGAAAGTTTCTTTATCCTTGTCAGAATCGTATTCTACTCCTAAGAGATTTGCGGCGATTTCTTTGTATGCTCTTGCTGCACTGCTTTTTGGTTCAGTATGAACAACAGCGTCTTTTTCATTAAGGGATTTTGAAACCGAAAGATCATATGGGACCATTCCCAATATTGGAACTTCCAACATATCTTTGACTGTTTCTGGTTGCATTTCGATATCATTCTTCATGACTTTGGTCATGATTATTCCTTTTACTGGTATTTTCTCTTGTTCGGCCATTTTTATTGTTTTAAGAGCATCAGTTATTGCTGGCATTTCAGGATTTGTAACTAGAATTAATTCATCTGCCATTTTTATGGCAGACATTGCCTCATTACCAAGTCCTGCTGCGCAGTCGATTATTATGTTTTCTGATATTTTTGATAAGTCCTTTTTCATATCAATCATCTTTTCTGGTTTTGTTTTTTTCAAATCTTTTATGGAAAGTGATGAGGGCATTATTTTGATTCCGGATTCATGCTCGTAAACCCCTTCAACAGCATCTGCCTTTTTTTGAAGGACATGGTTTAAGTTTATTGGGACTTCTGGGGAGCCTAAATGAATCCCAACATTTGGGGTTGAGAGGTTTCCATCGACAATTAGGACATCTTGTCCAAAGTGGTTTATGGCTGCACCTATGTTGATGGCTGTTGTTGTTTTTCCAACACCTCCTTTTCCAGACGATATTACGATTACTTTTGACATTTTAAGGAAATTGTCCCCTCTAAATCTTTGATTTGAGTGGAAGAGATTTATTTTCCCCTCTAGGATAGAAGAAATTGTTTTGTTGTGTTTATAAAAGTTTCTAACATGTCTGCATACTCCTTTAATTTTTCTAAATTTACGTTGATTTCTTTGCCTTGGTAATAGACTCTTAGACTGACATTTTTCCTGAATTCACCAATTCTGTCACATCTTAGCTCTTCAATTTTTCTGAACATTAAGTATTCATCAATAACTTTCTGGAATGCTTTGTCCTTTTTGAAGAGTTTTCTCACTTCTTCAATCTTTCCTATTGGGCTAGATGGGACCTGAGAAATCTTTTTCTTCTTTTTTGCATGTGCGAGGATCTCGTCAATGCTTTTTTCAATCATTATCCTCCATCTAATTAGTAGATTTCTGATAACGTCACACGTTTTGGTATACTTCAAGCTAACATAGAGTAAATGGTCTGCACTTATCTTTTCCTGAATTATTTCTTCCATCCCGTATAAATAAACCCTTTTTGAGCATAGATACAGAGATTTTCATAGTATTTATACTTTTCCCAAAAAGAACCTAAGCGGTTCTTTTTGAATCTTTCTTCTTGTTCATGAAAATAGGTTTTTTTACAATAATCTTTATAAGTTTCTTAGTTGTTTGTTTATTATGGGCATTTTTGGGAAGTTTATGGGGGGTCTTGGCAGATTTGCTATGAGGCATAGTGAGAAGAGGCTTCATCCACAACTTTTGAGGAGGATAAATGGTCGGGAGGGAGTTTACCTTGTTTATGCTTTGACTCAAGAAAATAGGGGCATAGTTGCAGAACATGTTAGGGATGGTTATTTTGAAAGGCGACCTTTACTTTCTCCTAGAGTGGAGGATTTTGTCGAACTGGATGGATCTGAGTTTGACTCTTTTAAGAGAAGGCTTCCTGAGGAGATTTATGTTGTTGATAATGTTCCTATTTCTGTAAGGGACATCTATTTATCTTAAATTTTTCTTAAAATGTGTTCTTTAGCATTTCTGACCATTTTCTTGTTTATTTCAAGAAATTGGCGTATTTCTGGGATTCCTACTGTTTTTGTTTGGGAATCTGTTATAATCACTAGTTTCTCGTTACGTGTGAATTCCATTGCACTCTCTTTGTGCTGTTCTATTATGCTGAAGAGTTCCTTTATTCTTTCTGCTTCTTCTTGGGATAGATTGTACTTCTTTGAACATTTATTTATGAATGCTTTGAGATTCATTTTTGGATCTTTGTAAAGCTGTATTCTCCTGTATAGATATTCATACTGTAATATTGCATTTATAGCATATGCTGCTGATTTCTTTAATTCCGTTAGAGATCTTATTAGAACTTGTTTGTCTTTTAGTAATGGGAAGGTTACACTCATTATATGGCCTATTGCCCTGTTTATTTTCTCTGCTTCTTCTAGGTAGGTTATTACTTTTTCCATGTTAAAAGACACCTACGGTTTCTTTTATAAACTTCCCTTCTTGGTCTGAAAAGCAATTTCTAAGTGCCTCCTGGGAAATTGCATGGTTGTAAAAAAACTACCAAATTAATATGTTTTTGTATGATAAAATCTGATAATAGAAATCTTTTTATAGCTTGGCTATAACGATTTCTTTATGGCGAAACCTAAAAGTGAGTTTAGGAGATCGTTGGAAGATATTTATAAGGTTTCTGGAAGTAGAACTAATTTTTTGAATGAAATTAAAAGGGGACTTGAGAAGCGTAAGATTAGTGGAGGGGATTATGAATTTTTAAATATAGAGTCTTTAGGGTCTGAAAGTGAAATATTAAACTGTCCGACCGTTGCCTGTTATGGTGAAGCTGATAATAGAGGATTTATTTTTTATCAAACAAGTCCAGGAAAGGTTAGAAGTGTGAGATTTACTTTAAGTGAGTATGAACTTTTTTTTTGGAGTAAATGATGATGGAGGAGGGGGATATGCTTTTGATGGTCTCCCAGAAATAGTGTCTAACTCAGATCAAGAATAGATTCTGCTAAATCACCAGTTTTCTCTAAAGATGCTTTTGATGCTTCTTCTGAAGCACCAGTCTTTTCCATTACTTGTTTTATGTCTTCTTCTGAAACTTCCACTTCTGCAGATTCTTCTTTTTCATCTCCTGTAACTTGAAACATATCATTTCCTTGAACGTTCATTTTTGTGACGGATGGGTTTTCTATTATTGTTTTTCCTCCATCTTCTCTTTCAATTATCACTTTAGAAGCAGGAATTTCATCTTGTGAGATCCCCATTTGTTTCATGAGGCCTTCCATCTTTTTGGGATTCATCCCTCCTAATCCTGGGAACATATTTTGTGTAAGAAATGAGGGTTTTTATTGTTTTTGATGTAAACAGTATATCCAATACTTACAAACAATGAGAGTAATTAATATGATCCTCTGTTAATAATGAGCATGAAATTGTGAGATTCAAATGATTTTACTTTGACAATTTAATTTTTCTCTGATTTTGATGGGAGAAAGTATTATTAAACAACTGGTCCATAATACATTGATAATCCTATTCTAAATATAACTATTAAGACTATGAATAGAATTACATGTGTGGGTTTTAGATTGAATTTACTATCGTATTCTTCATCGTATCTAGTTAGTCCTCCAAATCCTCCTGGGAGTTGGACTTTGTTTTGTTGTTGGGCCATTTTAAAATAACTTGGTTTTCTTTATGATTTAGGTAGATATAGATAGTTTTTAAAAGTTTCTTGGGGTTGTTGGGGGATGGCTGGCATGGAGATGGAAGAGAGATGGAAGAAGTTTTGGGAGAAGGAAAAGATTTACAAGACTAGTTTGGGTAAGGGGAAAGTTTATTCTATAGATACTCCCCCCCCTTATATCTCTGGAAAGATGCATATCGGGCATGCATTTTCATACTCTCAGCAGGATTTTATAGCAAGGTTTAGAAGAATGTTTGATGGTTCTGTTTTTTATCCATTTGGGACTGATGATAATGGGTTGCCCACTGAGAGGTTTGTTGAGAAATCTAATAAGATTAAGAGTAAGAGTATGACTAGGGCTAAATTTATTCAGTTGTGTTTGAAAACTCTTAAAGAGATGACTCCCGATTTTATTCAAGATTATAAGGATATGGGATTCTCTTGCGATTTTGATATTTATTATTCTACTATAGATCCTCATTCACAGAAGGTTTCACAGAAGTATTTTATTGATCAGTATAAGAAAGGAGAGATTTATAGGAAGGCCTTTCCTACATTATGGTGTCCGGATTGTCAAACTTCTATTGCTCAGGCGGAATTAGAAGATGAAGATAAGGAGAGTTTGTTTTCTACCTTGAAGTTTAATGTTGGAGGGAAAGAGTTGTTGATTGCAACCACTAGGCCTGAATTGATTCCTGCTTGTGTAGCTGTTTTTGTTAATCCAAAGGATAAAAGGTATAAGGGGTTGATTGGAAAGAAGGCTAGAACTCCTTTGTTTGAAATAGAAGTTCCTATTATTGGTGATGAGTCTGCTGAGATTGATAAGGGGACGGGGGTTTTGATGGTTTGCTCTTATGGGGATAAATATGATGCGGATGCGGTTAAGAAACATAAGCTTGAGCCTAAGAATATTTTAGAGCAAGATGGAAGATTGAATTTTGGAGATTATAAGGGGTTGAAGATTAAGGAAGCCCGTGTTAGAATATTGGAAGATTTAGACAAAAAGGGATTGATTGCTGATCGGAAAGAGATTAATCACGTTGTTAATGTTCATGATAAGTGTGGAACTCCAGTAGAATTTTTGACAACAGAACAATGGTTCATTAAAATATTGGATAAGAAGAAGGAGTTGATTAAACAAGGGAAGAAGGTTAAGTGGAATCCTAGTTTTATGTTTAAGAGATATGAGAATTGGGTTGATGGTTTAGATTGGGATTGGAGCATTTCAAGGGAGAGGCATTTTGGAGTCCCAATTCCGGTTTGGATTTGTAAAGAATGTGATGAGGTTATTCTTCCTTCTGACAAAGAGCTTCCTGTAGATCCGTTACAAGATAAGAAAAAGTGTCCTAAATGTAAGAAAGAGGCTTCTGGAGAGGAAAGGGTTTTGGATACTTGGGCAACATCTTCCTTAACCCCTCAAATTGCTTCCGAATTGGTTGATGGGAAGGTTAAAATCCCTTTTTCTTTGCGTCCTCAGTCGCATGATATAATTAGAACATGGGCATTTTATACTATTGCTAGATCTTATCTTGAGAAGAAAGAGATTCCATGGGAAAATATAATGGTTTCTGGATATGTTACTTTGGGAGGGGTTGGGATGTCAAAATCTAAAGGGACTGGGGTGAATCCTGATAAGGTTTTGAAAGAGTATGGTGCGGATGCTTTGAGATTTTGGGCTGCTGGGTCTAAATTGGGAAGTGATTTGGATTATCAGGAGAAAGATCTGGTTACAGGTAAGAAGTTTATTAAGAAATTGCTGAATGCTTCTAAATTTGTTTTTATGAATTTGCAGGGATATGATTTTAAGAAACCTAAGAATTTGGAGGAAGTGGATAAACTATTTTTAACTAAAATAGATTTATTGGTCCAGAGAGTTACTGATAATTTTTTGGAGTATGAATATTCTAAGGTCAAATTAGATGTTGAGAAGTTTTTTTGGCAGATGTTTACCGATAATTATTTGGAGATTGTGAAGAAAAGGGTTTATCAAGGGTCTGGAGAATCAAAGAAGTCTGCTCAATATGCATTGTATAAAAGTCTTCTAAGTATATTGAAGTTAATTGCTCCAATAATGCCTTTTGTTAGTGAGGAGATTTATCAAGAGCATTTTAGGAAGCAAGAAAAAGATAAATCGATTCATATTTCATCATGGCCGGTTTCTAAACCAAAGCAGGAGGATTTAGATAGAGTTAGCAGTTTCACAAGTTTGGTGGAAATTATTTCAAGAGTTAGGCAAGAAAAATCTAAAGTAAATAAGGCTATGAATTCAGAGATTATTTTAACAATTGGTAAGGGGCCTTATAAAATGATTCGGGGGATGTTGGGGGATTTAAAGAATGTTACTAACTCCACCCAGGTAAAAGAAGGTGAGTTTAAGGTTGAGTTTGTTTAGTCTTTAATTAATAGGATGTTTGAATTTTGTTGGACAGATTTATTATGAATTGCTGGTAGATAATGATATTATGATTAAGAGATTTGATTTTTATTAATTATTTTTATAGGACAATTTTATAAACCTCATACCTATTATTATTTTATGGGACAAATGTCTAAGGATGAATTGGAAGAAGTTCTGGAAGTTTTAGAAGGACATAGGGGGAAACATACAGAATTGGTTAGTGTGTATATTCCTGCAGGGTATGATGTTAATGTGGTTCAGAGGCAGCTTGGAGGGGAGAAGAGTACGGCCAAAAACATTAAATCTAGTGGCACTCGTAAAAATGTGATGGAGGCTCTTGATAAGATAGTTAGATATCTTAAAGGGTTGAAGAAAACTCCTGAGAATGGGTTGGCCATTTTTTCTGGGAATGTTTCACAGGTTGAAGGTCAGGCAGATATGCAAATATGGGATATTGAACCTCCTTTACCTATGAAGAATAGATTGTATAGATGTGATAAGGAATTTGTTTTAGAACCTTTACAGGAGCAATTGGAAGTTCAAGAGATTATAGGGTTAATAGTTATGGATAGGAAGGAGGCAACTATTGGGGTTTTGGAAGGTAAGAGAATTGAAATGTTGCAGAATATGACTTCGGGAATTCCAAGTAAGGTTCGGGCGGGGGGGCAATGTCTTTCACCAGATACCCTTATTATGAAAGATGATGGGGATATAATGGAAATAAAAGATTCCCATAATCCTTTGATGGTCATTTCTGAGAATTTTAATGAGGAAAAAATAGAGAAGACCCCTGTTATTGCTAAGTGGGAGAATGATAAGGAAGTTTTTAGAATTACTACTTGCTATCCTAAATTTGAGATAAAATCTTCTAAAGATCACACATTCTTTGTTAGGGCCAATGAGGGGATTGAAGAGAAACCTCTTTCAGAGATTCGTGAAGGAGATTATTTATTGATGCCTGAGAAAATTGATCTTAACCTACAAGATCAATTAATTAGTTTTGTTCCTAAGATAAAGGGCAATGGTATGAAGCAGGTTGTTATGCCAAAGAGGATTGATACTAAGATATCTAAATTAATGGGATATTATCTTGGGGATGGGGCTTATGAAGTCGATAGATTGACTTTTTTTGAACAAAGGGAAGAAGTTGCAAAATATTATCAACAATTGATTAGAGATGTTTTTGGAATCGAATCTAAATTAAACTTTAGGGAATCTAAAAATTATTGGCAATTAAGGGTTTATAGCAGAATCATTTCCCAATTATTTAAGGGTTTTTTTCCTTTATCCGATAAGACTTTGAGTGAAAAGATCCCTTCTATTATATTAAGGTCTTCAGATGAATCTTTAGCTTCATTTATTTCTGGTTTTTTTGATGCAGAAGGGTATGTTTCTAAATCGAGAGTGGCTTTTGGAATAAATAATCATATTTTAGCCAAGCAATTTCAGTTTGTATTACTTAGGTTGGGGATGGTTTCTTCAATAAACGAATATGATAATAAAATGAATCCTTATTCAGATAATTTAAGATATACTGTTGCTATAGATGATCTAGAATCTTTGAAGAAGTTTAGGGATCTCGTAGGGTTTTCTTCTTCTGAAAAACAAAAGAAGGTAAAGTCTCTTATTGATGGGAGGAGTTCGAGGAATAAGGTTAGACAATTAGCAGTTAATGGATCAGAAGTTGCCAAAATTATAAGAAATTCTGGATTGAATACTAGAGATTTTAATTGTGGTTATTTCTTTTGCAATAAAAGACAGATGAGTAAGGAAGTTTTTAGGAAGAGAATTCTAGATAAGATTGAGAATAATGAATTGAGGAGGAGACTAGAATTATTCTACAATTCTAATTTGATTGCAATAAAGATTTCTAAAATAGAACCATTGGGGATCGATAAAACAGTGGATATTGAAACCAAGAATCATAATTTCCTTGCAAATGGATTAATTGTTCATAATTCTTCACAGAGATTCCATAGAATTACAGAAGGATTGACAAGAGATTTTTATAAGAGGATAGCTGAAGAGGCTAAGAAGGCTTTTTTTGAGAATCCTAAATTGAAGGGGATTTTAGTGGGGGGGCCTATTCCAACTAAGGATGAGTTTTTGGATAATGGTTATTTAACTACCCAATTGCAAGAGAAAGTTATTGGGAGGGTTGATATTGGGGATACTGATGAGTCTGGATTGAAGGAACTTGTTTTGAAGTCTCAGGATATTCTTGCTAGTCAGGAGATTATTAAGGAGAAGAAGTTACTTGAGAATTTTTTTAATACTCTTGGGGAGAAACCTGATATGGTTGCTTATAAAGAAGAGGGAGTTAAGAAAGCTTTGGAGTATGGGGCGGTTGATTTGCTTTTAATCTCTAAGGATTTTGATAAAGAATTAGCTAAAACTTTTAGGAAAGTGGCTGAGGATACTGGGGCAACAGTTGAGATAATTTCTTTAGAAACTGAGGAGGGCAAACAGTTTGAACATCTTGGAGGGGTTGGGGCTATTTTGAGGTATCAGTTTAAATAAAACTTTTTAAGTATTAATTAATATGGAAATTGAGGTCTATTGCTGGGGACTTATTGGATTAATTTTGGGTCTAGCTTTTTTAGGATTAACTCCTACAGTTGCATTGACAGTTCTTATTGGGAGTGGTGTAGGGCTTATTTTTAAATCTAGGGCTAGCTCAAAATACTTTTAAACCCAATAGATTATATTAGAGTATGGAAGTTTCAGCTAGAACTTTAGAGGAGATTGATGAGTCTAAAGAAAAAGAGGATCTTAAGAAGTTAGAAGCGGTGTTTTTTGTTTCTGGTAAGTTCTTGAGTATGCCTGAGTTAGTTAGTTTGACTGATTTGAATCCGATTATACTTAGGGAGTTGATTGAGAAGTTGCAGGAGAAATATGACAAATCTGATTCTTCTATGGAGATTATTGAAAAGAGTGGGTTGTGGAAGATGGATTTAAGGAGGGAGTTTTCATATCTTGTTAATAAGTTGGCTACTGGGAGTGCAGAGTTTTCCAATGCAGAGCAGGAAACTTTGGCAATAATTGCTTACAAACAACCAATTAAGCAGTCTGTTATAATTAAGATCAGAGGAAATAAGGCTTACGACCATGTTAAGAAGTTTGCTGATTTGAGTTTGATCAAGAAGAAGAGAGTTGGGCATACACATGAGTTGTCTTTAGGGGAGAGTTTTTATGATTATTTTAATGTTAAGGAAAGGCCTGATGGAAAGGGGTTGGAGATTGATGAGGATGCTCCTGGAGTTGAGGAAGTTTCTATTGAAGTTAGTGAGTCTGTTAATGAATAAATTGAAGTCTTTTGTTGTGGGGATATCATTAATTGCTGTAATGTGATTTGTCAATGGAGGGTCTTTGGAGATAATTACTGGTTTTGAAATTCCACCCCAATAAATCTTATAAAGTAATTGAGTATTTTTACGTGATGGACTTTATTCAGTTAGTCATTTATATTTCAATTTATGTTGGACTATTTGCAACTTCCTTTTATGTTCTTAGTTTTCTTGCTGATAAGAAAAGACCTAAGGAGCTGTTTAGTGATAAAGAATTGCCAAAGGTTTCCATAGTAATGCCTTGTTATAATGAGGAAAAATCTGTTCTTGCCACATTGAAATCTATTACCTCTTCTAATTATCCTAAGGGAAAATTAGAGATTATTTTTGTAAATGATGCTAGTACTGATAAAAGCTTGGAGATTGCTAGGAAATTTAAGAGTAAGATCGTGAAGGTTTTTGATAGGAAGAAAAATAGTGGGAGTAAGGCTGCCGCTTCTAATTATGGGTTTTCTAAGGCAACAGGAGAGATAATTGTAAGTATGGATGCAGATACTATTGTAGATCCCGAAAGTTTGAAGAGGATGGTTAGATTTTTTAAGAATAAGAAGGTTATGGCGGTCACCCCTGCCATGATTTTGATGGATGTTAAGGGGATTCTTGCTAGAGTGCAGCATGTTGAATATTTGATGGGGTTATTTTTGAGGAAGGCCTTTGCGGCAGTTAATGCCATATATATTACTCCTGGGGCATTTACTGCTTATAGGAAGTCATTTATGGACAAATATGGGGTGTATGAAGAGGGCAATATCACTGAAGATTTAGAGATGGCTTTAAGAATACAATCTAAAGGGTATATTGTTGAGAACTGTCCTGAAGCTCCTGCGTATACAGTTCCGATGTATAGTTTTAGGGACCTTTTGGTTCAGAGGAGGAGGTGGTATTTTGGGTTGATTGATAACTTCTTAAAATATAAGAGAGTTATTAGCACTAAATATGGGGATTTGGGGGCTTTTGTTATCCCTGTTGCTTTGTTTAGTATTCTTTTAGCTTTGATAGTTACTGGTTATTTGTTCTTTAAATTGGTGTTTGATATTAGGAAAGAAATAGATTTCCTACAAACCATTAATTTTGATTTTGGGAGTCTTTATGACATGAATTTGTATATTGTAGAGAGATCTGCTTATCATTTAGTTAGTAATCCCATAGTCTTATTTGTTTTGCTGTTTGTGTTCATATTGTTGTTTTACTTGTATTATGCTCAGAAGAAAGTTGGAAAGAGTTTTGAGTTGTTGATCAATGTTCCAATCTTCTTTGCGTTGTTTGCAATTTTGTTTGCATTTTGGTGGATGGTATCAATATTCTATGCTGTTTTTGTTGGGAGTGTGAAGTGGAGATAGAGAATATAAATATATTTAAGTTGGAGATTTTGATAATAGGCCATGGAAGGTAGAGGTTTTGTGAGTAAAAGAAGGTATTTGGCTTCTTTTATTATAGCTACAGTTCTTTTTATTTTGATAGTTTTAGTGAGTTATTCTTTTTCTTATGTTGAGTTGAGGAGAGTATCTAATCTGCAGGAGGAGGTTGCGTATGAGATATTTGATGATAAGTTGGATTATACTCTTTTTGGGAAGGATGTGTGTTTTCAGGAATCATTTGAGAAGATCTCTAATGATTTGAATTTTCAAGGGAGGATAATTGATGATTTAGAGAATAAGTTTGGGAAGAATGATGAGGGGGTTTTGTTTAGAAAGAAATTTTATACTCTTGTTGAATTGGAGCATTTTGAGTTTATTAAACTGTTAAATGATAGATGTGATCTTGGGATGTCCACTATTTTGTTTTTTTATTCAAATGATAATACCGATTTAGGGAGGAGTGAGGAAGTGGGGAGGTTATTGGACTCTGTTCATTCCAGGAATTCCGATAGTTTGATGATTTATTCTTTTGATGTTAATCTTAATAGTGATTTGATAGAGAAGTTGAAGAGTAAGTATAATGTTGTTAATTCTCCTTCAATTGTTGTGAATGAGGGGGAAGTTATACTTGATCCTAAGAATATAGAGGAGGTTGAATCTAGGTTGGGAGATTTTAGTGGCTTTAGTGAAAATGGTTCATCCATAATTTATTTGAATTAAGTTTTGTTAATGAAGTAATTATTGTAAATCGGATTTTATATTAATGGAAAATTGAATTTTTTTGTTGTTGTGACAAACTCTTTTACAGGCCTAGGTTATTTTTTTGAGATAAATATGGGATGTGCTGATTTGATAATTATTAATGAAGTGAGGTTAGATATTTACTATTCATAATCTCTATCACAGTAATAGTTAAAAAAGAAAATAGGTATTTGTCCATATGGAGCAGTGCTTTAAATGTGGGATTGGGAATGATAAAGCCTTGTTGTATGATGTGATAACTTCTGATGGAATTCAGAAGGTTTGTAGGAAGTGTTCCCATAAGGAGGATGCTCCTCTTATGAGAAATAAGGACGCTCTTGAATTGAAAGAGTTTGAGAGGAAACAAGATATTTATGAGCGTATTTCTAGAGTTTCTGGCATTGATAATAAGAAGAAGTTGAATAAGTCTAATTTATCTATTGAAGGTCAAGATACTGGACTTAGGGATCTTGTTGAGAAGAATGTTAATGTTGGATTGAATAAGGATGCTAAACCTAGGGAAGATTTGATTGATAATTTTCATTGGATGATTAAGAGAGTTAGGAGATTGACACATTTGACTACCAAGCAATTTGCTGAAAAGATAGGAGAGGTGGAAAAGACTATTGTTTTGGCTGAGCAAGGAGTTGTTCCGGAAGGGTATGATTTAATTAAGAAAATTGAAATGGCATTAGATGTTAGATTGATTAAGGGGGAAACTCCCAAAGAAGAGGAGGCTCAAGTTGTTAGTGATAAGGAGCTTTCATTTAGCCCATATTCAAGTGAAGAGTTAACTATTGCAGATCTTAAAGAGATGAAGATTAATCTTTCTGAGAAAGAGGGGGATGGCTTGGAGGTCTTTGATGAGGAGCCGGAGGTAATTCCTCAAGAGGTGTTTGATGAAGTTGAAGATCAAACTATGAAAGAAATTCAGATGGAAGATCTTGAAAAGCCAAGTAAGGATGAAGTTTTAGGGCAGATGAAAGGGAAATCTAATTTACTTGATAAGAAGGATTTAAGTAAGGAAGAGATGGATGATTTGATATTTGGGCGGAAGTAATATTTATGAAAGAAGTTGAAGGGTACTTGTGTGTTGCAAGGAACGACCTTCATTTTGAAGCCATGTTTGGTAAGGGTTGTCCTGGAAGTTTTAGTATATAAATTAATTTAAAGGCACTATTCCCATTTTTTTTATGGACAAGATTTATGTTCCAAGAAGTGTGGGGCTTTTTTGTAGGAGTAGTTGGATTGGAATTACAAATGGAGCTAGTTTTGGAATTATTTCTATGGGGGAGGAGATACGGGCTTTTTCTTGTGGAAATGAAAATGGTGGAAGAAATTTTGTTTTGAGTGAGTTAGATGGTTCTGAAGATTTTGGAGCTGGGAGGGTGTATGCGTCGGATCTTAGGAGAGATTTTTCTCCGGGGAATATAGTCGTTATAAGTAAAACTAGGGAGGGGGATTTTAGGAGGAATCATTGGGGGAATCATGGTGGAAAACCTATTCATAGATATAGTTTAATTTCGCCCTCTGATGTTGGGAAATACAAGTTTGAAGTTGTTAGAGAAGAATAGTAACTTTTATAAATGAATCTCGTGATTTCTAAGTATGGATATAGAGATAGTTAAGGATGAGAAGAATGAGATTGAAGTTAAGATTGAAAATTTAACTATTGCTGAGATTCTTAGGGTTTATCTCAATGAAGATCCTTCTGTTAAGTTTGCTGCATGGAAGAGAAAACATCAAACTGAAAGTCCTACCTTGAAGGTTCAAACTGAGGGTAAAACAGCTAAGAAAGCTGTTGGGGATGCCGTTGTAGCTATTACAAAAGAATTGGATAGGGTTTCTGGGGATTTTGCTAAGTTGAAATAAGGCGTTATTAATAATTTACTAGCAGATTGGTTGATCAATTTTTATGAATTTGGAGTGTTATTAACTGATAATTTATTGGAAAAGGGACCATAATAATCCTTATTAATTGCTGATAATCAATTGTTTTATGTCTGAAAGAGTGTCTAGTGGAAGTTTTGATTTGAATGATTTTCTTGGAGGAGGATATGAGAAAGACGTTATTAGTATGATTGCAGGTCCTCCTGCATCTGGTAAGAGTAATCTGTGCATTCTTGCTGCGTGTAGTAGAGTTAGGGAAAATGGGAAGGTTGTATTTGTAGATACTGAAGGGGGTTTTTCTGTTGAAAGGGTTAAGCAAATTGTTGGAGGAGGATATGAGAAGATTTTGGAAAGTATTTTTTTGTTAGAACCAACAAGTTTTAAGGAACAAAAAGAGTGTTTTAAGAAATTGTTAGATAATGTGAGGAATGAGCATTTGGATTTAATTGTGATTGATGGGATGGCTATGCTTTATAGGTTGGAGTTGATGGATGCAGTTAAGAGTGGAGAGGAAGATAAGATAAGGGAAGTTAATGCAGAGGTTGCTAGACAGATGAGGATACTTTCTGAAATCTCTAGGAAGCAGAAGATCCCTATTCTGATAACTAATCAAGTTTATAGTAAATTTTCTGAGAATGGTTTTAGAGATGATAGAGAGGTTAATCTTGTTGGAGGTAATTTGTTGAGATATTGGAGTAAATGTATAATTGAGTTGAAAAATGATTACCATAAAAGAAAGGCTGTTTTATTGAAGCATAGGAGTCTTCCTGTTAAGGAGATGGGATTTGAGATAAAAGAAAAGGGTGTTTTTCGTAAGCGGTGGATTTGATCTTTGAGAGTATCTGTAAAGTTAGAAATCATCTTGGCATATTTTA
>CEPX01098677.1_pt1 | contig 57841 bp, 55 predicted proteins | sample 361361 | NCBI WGS metagenome assembly CEPX01 (sample SAMEA2619974, study PRJEB7988) | marine metagenome | biome: marine biome (ENVO:00000447); feature: mesopelagic zone (ENVO:00000213) & marine oxygen minimum zone (ENVO:01000065); material: "saline water (ENVO:00002010), including plankton...
AATAACAAAAATACCCTAATATTAAGGGCATTTTGTGGAGCGGGTAGGGGGAATCGAACCCCCATTTTCAGGTTGGAAACCTGACATAATAACCATTATACGATACCCGCGCGACGTCAGTCGCGCTGATTTGACCGACAAAACTATTCTAGTATTATCAGCCAATATAGTCAATTGCTGATTGAAAATCAATAATACATCTGCTATACTGCACCAATATATCAGTAGATATAATATCAATCATTCGCAGAGTGAATATGTGAACACATTCATTCTGCTCATTCAATCTATTATGAAGATTATATTTTTAGGAGACATTGTGGGCAAGCCTGGCAGGCAGGTAATCACAAAACTGCTGCCAGATTGGAAAAAGGAGCACAATCCAGATTTAGTAATTGCCAATGGCGAGAACATGGCGCATGGCAGCGGATTTACAGTGTCTGGATTTGAGGAAGTACAAAAAGCTGGTGTTGATTTTTTTACAAGCGGCAACCATTGGCCTCGCAAAGATGACGGCTTGGCATTGTTTCAGAATAAAAATACTCCAATCATACGCCCTGCCAACTGGGTAGGCAATATTCCTGGGGATGGTTATAAAGTAATTGAGGTTGGAACCACTAAAGTTGCAATCATCAATTTGATTGGACAGATTTTTATGCATGAACAGCATAATTCTCCTTTCTACAAATTAGATGAGATTTTATATGAGATAGGTAATAACGCGAAAGTAATCATCGTAGACATGCATGCAGAGGTTACAAGTGAAAAGCAAGCAATAGGCTGGCATGCAGATGGCAGAGTAAGTGTTGTAGTTGGAACACATACTCATGTGCCAACAGCAGATGCACGTCTTTTGCTAAAAGGAACAGCATATGTAACTGATCTTGGCATGTGCGGAGGAAGAGATGGAGTAATTGGCGATGATAGAGAGATTCGCACATCGCAATTTTTAGATCAAATGCCTCGCAAGCATGCTATTCAAGAGGATGGTCCAAAGCAAGTAAACTCTGTTGTAATAGATATTGATTCTAAGACAGGAAAAGCAAACTCAATTGAGCGTTTAGATGAAGTGGTTGAGTAGTTGTGATGTATTGTCAAAATATTATGCTTGGTATACAATATAATCGGATTAAATGATCCATATGCCTAACCCAAATAAAATAAATAAAGACCAACTCATAGAAAAAATCGCATCGAGAGCAAATGTTTCGCGCAAAGAAGCAGAAGATGTAATGGACGCGTTTGAGGCAGTGGTAATAGACGCAATGCGCGAAGGCAAAGAAGCAGTGCTTACTGGTTTTGGTTCTTTTTTAGCTCGCAAGCGCGAGAGTCGCATGGGCGTGAACCCGCAAAAGCCTTCAGAGAGAATCAAGATTCCTACTGTTACAGTTCCAAAGTTTAAAGCAGGTAAAACGCTTAAAGATGCTTTAAAGAATAGTTCAGAATCATCGCAACAATCCCAAGCCGCAGAATCAACTCCTAAAGAACCAGAACCGCCAGCTGAACCAGAATCAGCAAAACCAGATATTCCACAGCCTGCATCATAATTCAATATATAAAAAAGCCACCTGCTAAAGGTGGTTTTTTGGTGCGCCGTGAGGGGATCGAACCCCCGACAATCTCCTTAAGAGGGAGCTGCTCTACCAGCTGAGCTAACGGCGCGTGGTGCACCCTGAGGGATTCGAACCCCCGACCTACTGGTCCGAAGCCAGTCGCTCTAATCCGCTGAGCTAAGGGTGCGTAGAAGCAGAGAGTAGAATATCATAGTTCGTTAAAAAATCAAGTTATATGCCCACATATTCTCTTTTAAGCTCCTCTTGGGCGGTTTTTTCTTGGCGCAGACGGGCCTCCTCCAAAGCAAAAGAGATTTGGCCGGCAATAATCTGCAATAACAGCCTGTTTTGATTTGTAAACTCGCCTGAATTTTTGTCAGCTAATGCTATTGATCCAATATTCTCGCCCTCCACAGTAATGGCCCTGCCTAATAAGTTGCGTTTGGCATAAAACACTTTTTCTTTGTCTTTGTATTGCGCGCTGTTTAGAACTATTTCCCCATTTTCTAAATGCAGCTTGTTCAGATAAGGGTCGCTGTCTATTGGCAAAGTATTTGGCAGCTCTTTTGGAGTAGTTCCAATAGAGGCTAGAATTTCCAGCTGGCTTGCTTCATGTTTTTTATACACACCTAAAAAGGCTTGATGCACTGGAATTGCGCGCAAAGTAATAGCTAGAATTTCGCGCGAAAGCGTTTTAATGTCTTTAAGATTATCAGGGTCATTTATAAGGTCGCTGATTGCGGAAATAATGGCAATGCGGGTTGTGTCCTCTGTCAATCGTTCAGAAAGTACTCTAGCGACTTGTTCAAGTATTATTAAAGCTGTTTCTGGGTGTTCTTTTTTAAGTTTTTCAAAATTATCTTTTGGCAGTTTTAATATTTTTGTTTTATCAACTTCTGCTCGGGCTTCTGATGAATGTTTTTGCTTTTCCTGCAAAAGCCCGCGCTCGCCAAAAAAATACCCTTCTTCTAAGCGCGCAAGAGTAACTATGTCATCATCCAGTTCATGAGTGATAACTACGCTTCCAGAGGCGATTATATACAAATTTTCGCTTGGCTCGCCAGACGCGTACACAGTTCTAGAAGCATGATACTCTTGTTCAACTAATAAGGGCTCAATATTTTTGATCTGGTCGCTTGAAAAACTTGAAAATAGCGCAATAGATTGTAGTTCATTAGATGTCATTAGGTGTTTAAAGTTCTTGGGTCTATCATATTACTGACTGCTGTTTCTTTTGTAATAACACCTTCTTTGAACAAGCGCTTAATATCTTGGTCCATTGTTACCATTCCCATTTCCGCGGATGTTTGAATAACAGTTTTGATCTGCGCTATCTTGTTTTCCCGAATTAGGTTTGCTATTGCAGAATTATTGATTAAAATTTCACGAGACGCGATTCTGCCGCCGTTCTGCTTTACCAAAAGCCTTTGCGAGACAACTCCGCGCAATGACATGGAAAGCTGAACTCTAATTTGATCCTGCTGATATGGGGGAAACACGTCAATAATCCTATCAATAGTCTGGGCAGCGTTAATAGTATGCAAAGTTGCGAGTACTAAATGGCCTGTTTCAGCCAAAGTCATTGTTGCGGCAATAGTTTCTAAATCCCTCATCTCGCCGACCATGATAACGTCTGGATCTTGGCGCAAAGTATGCTTTAAGCCAGAGGCAAAGCTTAATACATCGCTGCCAAGCTCGCGCTGCTTTATAATTGAATCAGTTGGATCAAATATAAATTCAATTGGGTCTTCTAAAGTCACAATATGGGCATTGCGCTCTGTGTTTATCATATTAATCATTGCAGCCAAAGTTGTTGATTTTCCGCTTCCAGTGGGCCCTGTAACAAGAATAAGGCCGTCTCGCAAGCGCGCCAGATTATATGACGCTTCTGGCATGACAATTTCTTTCATATCTGGAATATGGTGGGTTACAACCCTCGCCACTAAGCCGAGGTTGCCCTTTTCATAGTGCATGTTGATTCTAAACCTGGCTACATCTGTTATTTCATATGACATGTCAAGATCGCGTTTTTTTACAAGGTTATTTTTTTGCTGTTCGCTTGTTATGCTGAATAAAAGCTCTTCCAATTTTTCATTGGTCATGATGTCCTGGTTTTTTACCATATTCAGCCTTCCATCAATTCTTATAAGGGGGGGCTGGCCTACTACTAAATGCAAGTCGCTTGCCTTGTTGTTGACTGCAATTTTAAACAGCTCATCTAATTCAGATGAGTTTGCTCTTGGGGCTGTTTTTTTAGCAGAAATAGTTTGTGTTTGTTTTGGCATTTTTTATTTTTTCCTAAATGGATTATACCAGAAATATACTATTCCTGTACAATCACTGTTGTGCCCACCTCTGCCCACTCAAATACTTCTTCAGCAGAACCAATTCCTAGGCGAACGCACCCATGCGACACAGCGGTTCCTAAATGATTTTCTCCTTCGCGGTACCCGCTTGGCCAATATGGGAGCTCATGAATGCCATAAAGGCTTCCTATAAAGCTCATCCAATAGGGCATATATAATCCATATCTATTTGAATAAGCAAGTTCTGCTTTATTGTTGATTTCATATTCGCCAATTGGCGTTTTGTAGCCAAGTTTTCCAGTTGAGGTTATGTGTGTTGCCAAGCGAAATCCATCTTCATAATAGGAAAATTCTTGACTGGACAAATCAATCATAATTACTTTGCCATCCCTATCAAGTGATTTGGTTTTGCGGGGTATGCTTGTGGTGTTTATGTTATTACTCTCTTGAATATGAATTGAGATTGGTTCAGAGCCTCGTGGAAGTTCATATTGGGCTAAAGGATATGATTTTATGATGTCGCCGTTTGCTTTCCAAGCGCTAAAGGTTGCATTAGGGGAAGTGTTAGTAATGGTAGTTATGCTAGGCGGCTCATTGTCGTTGATGCGCTTGATATCAATGCTAACCCCATCTTTGTAGCTTGCCTCTGCTGCAAAAAACCCTTGGCTTATTTTCGCATTGCCATAGCCGTCAAATATCCTTATATGAGGCCCTCCGCGGGAGCTTGGAGCTGTTACAATTTCTGGCTTTGCGTCTTCATCTAAGTCGCCAGCTGCAACATTTACTCCTCCTCTAAAGTTTTCATTATATGCTAGCCATGAGTTGATGATTGAGCCGTCTAAACGGATTAAATATACTTCACCTATAAATCCCGGAGGCGAGCCAAGCAAAAGTTCGCTTGTGCCGTCTCCTCCAAGATCTATTGGAGTGATTGAGTGTATAGTGTCAAAAGGCAGCTTAAGAATTTTGTTTGTGCTTGTCTTAAACTCAAAATTTTCCTCATTAGCAAAAACAGCTGTTGGAATACTTAACAAAAAAAGTGTGAAAATTAAGTATGTTAATTTAATAGTCATGGTCCAAGTGATGCATTTAATAATTCGCGCATATCATCCCATTGTTCTCCGGGCACTTCCCCGCCTAATGTTATTGCAATGACTTCTCTACCATCATCGTTCCGCGCTTTCATAACTAGGCATCTGCCTGCTTCATGCGTATATCCAGTTTTTGAGCCAATAACCACAAAAGGAACATCAATTGCTTTGTTTGTATTGCGCAAGTTGTGGCGCTTGCCATTATTTACAGACGCGATTGTAAAAGTTTTTGGCGTGGTGGCTTGGAGGAAAGTGAGATCTGCAAATACATGGCGCGCTAATTTGTACATGTCCTGCGCTGTTGAAACATTATCTTCAGATAGTCCTGTTGGCTCTGCGAATTGGGTGTCTTGCATATGCAGTCTGGCTGCTTTTTGGTTCATGTTTGCGACAAAGTTTTCTTGAGAAAGTCCAGTTGAGCGCGCTAATGCTTTTGCTGCATTGTTCGCGCTTCGCAAGAGCGTTGCGTAAAAAAGATCGCGCGCTATAAATGTGTCGCCTGTGCGGACATAAATTTTTGCAGGAATTGCGTCATCACTGGTTTTCATTCTTACTTGTGAATTCCAGCCAGGGTTGTTTTCTAAAAACGCTGAAGCAGTCATGAGCTTGGTCAAGCTAGCAACTGGTCTTTTTACATTACTGTTGCGCTCAACCAAAATTTCACCTGTTCTGCTATCCGCAACTAATATGCTTGGAGCAGTGATGTCACCTTTTAGATATTGGCTTTTTTCCAGATGATCTGCAAACACAGCTATAAATCCGCTTGCTTTGTTTGTGCTTGTGGTCAATGTGTGTTGGTTAAGATCAATAGAGCCAGGAAGATTTTGCCACTCTTCATCTGCTTGGTTGTAGATATAGATTTCTCTATATCGTGTTTCATTTTCAGGATATTGGAAGGTGATTGAGATGTTGCCAGAAAGGGTATTGTCTGTCGCTGGTAAAATTGCGTAATGGTACACTTTTGAGATTAAGGTTTTGTCCAAAGAAGTTTTTGGGTAAAATTCTGGCTTTAAAAATTCAACAAACGCGCTTCTATTTAAAGTATTTGGCTTGATTTTTATGGTTAAATCATTTGCAGGAGTGCTAATGCTGTGTCCAGATGCAAGTGTTGTTTTTGTGATGCGTTCAGATAAGATAACTTCTGACTGACCCTTCGCAATAAACGGAACAAATAGAAAAATTAATACCATTAAGGCTAGATTTGCAAGTTTGATATATGTCATGGGTTGATTATAGCATACACCTAGTAATTGGAGCTATTTTATGATAATCTTGGCATATGATTAAGCAAGATTTAGAACAATCTATCAAGAAAGCATTCCAATCAGAATATGGTTGGCAGCCAGAAGAGCTTGATATTACCAATCCTGAACCGCAGTTTGGGGATTTTGCATTAGCTTGCCACCAATTTGCAAAAGAATTAAAACAATCTCCTCAAGATATAGCTCAAAAACTGGCTGACTCAATCAAAAGCGATTTAATTACCAAATCAGAAGCAGTTGCTGGGTATTTAAATATTACTATTGATAATGCCAAGATCGCAGATGAGGTTTTGTCTGAGATCGCAAAGCAAGATAAAAAATACGGCCAGTCTAAATCAGAGAAGCAAAAGATATTGCTAGAGTATTTATCACCTAATACCAATAAGCCGCTTCATTTAGGGCATTGTAGGAATAGCTTTTTAGGAAATGCAATGGCTGGATTATTGGAATCAACTGGATCAAAGGTCACAAAAGTAGATATTGTAAATGATCGCGGAATCCACATTATGAAATCTTTAGTTGCCTACCAAAAACTTGGCAAAGGCGAGACACCAGAAAGTACAGGAGAAAAAGGCGATCATTTTGTTGGCAAGTATTATGTTCAGTTTGATGAAGAGACCATGATGGAAGATGCCAAAGAGGCATTACGCAAGCTAGAGGCAGGTGATAAAGAAATAATCAAACTTTGGAAGCAGATGAATAAATGGGTTCTTGATGGATTTAAAGAAACATATAAAAAGCTTGGAGCTGAATTTGATAAAGAGTATTATGAAAGCGAAACATATGAGCTTGGCAAGGAGATTGTTCAGGATGGATTAAAGAAAGGCGTTTTTTATAAAGAAGATGACAACTCAATTTGGGTGGATTTAGAGGACGTTGGTTTGGACAAAAAAATTATGCAAAGAGCAGACAGCACAAGCGTGTATGTTACTCAAGATTTTGGATTAGCAATTTCGCGCGATAAAGAATTTGATTTTGACGGAATGGTATATGTGGTTGGACATGAGCAGGAATACCATTTCCGCGTGCTGTTTGAGATTTTAAAAAAACTTGGCTATGAATGGTCAGATAATCTGCACCATCTTTCTTATGGATTAGTATATCTTCCAGAAGGCAAAATGAAGTCACGCGAGGGAAAAGTAGTTGACGCAGATGATATCATAGACGAAGTTAAAGAACTTGCGCAAGAAGAGATTAAAAAGCGAGATGATAAAATCAAGGATACAGAATTAAAGGATCGCGCGGAAATAATAGGCATGGGCGCGTTAAAGTTTTTTTTGCTTCGCGTTACTCCAACACAGTCAATTCACTTTAATCCAAAAGAGGCAATTAGTTTTGAGGGCTCTACTGGGCCGTATGTTCAGTATGCTCATGCTCGCATATCAAGTATCTTAAATGAAGAAATTGAATTGTCGCCAAAAGATATTGATTTTAGCGTACTTGATAAGCCAGAGGAAAAAGCAGTTATAATCAAACTCTTGAATTATCCAGATATGGTTCGCGAGGCAGCAGCAAACTTCAACCCAAGTTCAGTGTGTAATTATCTTCTTGAGTTGGCTCATTTATTCAATAGTTTTTATCATGAGCATCATGTTTTAAAAGCAGACACAGAAGAGCTTAAAAATGCTAGATTATTACTCATCAAATCAGTTCAAATTGTTTTGCGAAATGGGTTAGAAGTGCTGGGTATCAAAGCACCAGATAAGATGTAAGCATATTTGTCAATATTGTTGTTGTTAAATATTTTTGGTATTGTTGAAGTAGTTGGGGGAAGAATATGGTTGCAGAAATTACAATACACAACACCCAAAAAAAGCCAAACAAAAGCTCAAGCAAGGGTAAGGCCAACAGGAGGGGTGAATTTTTTGTTGGGCAAGGCCAGTTTATGGTATTTATGAAGGGGCTGTCAGTTGTTATGATTTGTTTTACTATTTTGTGGTCATTTTCAGGAGCATTTGCCCAGACTACAGGCGATATAGAGGAGCCTAAAAAGCCTTTTTATAGCCGCATGATCAGCTGGGTTGGCAATGCGGCAAAGTCAGTAGTACAGTTTGTTGAGCAAACTAGTTCAAAAATAGCAAAAGCAATTATTGGGTACAGGCTAAATGGCTTGGCAACAGGACAAGTGCTTGGCGAGTCAGCAGATATATTGGAACAAGAAATTCTACCTCCAATACAAGAGCCAGCAGAGCCTGAACCATTTGTAATACCCCTATCATTATACAACATCTCTCTTATAAGCCAGTCCCAATCAGTTATTACGTCAAATCCAGGCATAGATCATACAATTTCTGTAACATATTCTAATACAGGAGAAGCAACTTGGGAGAACCAATTGGTTTCACTAAATGTATTTGGATCTGATGATAATCCCCTAGAGCATTCACAATGGCTCACTAGCCGCAGGCCAGTGTCAATCACAGGTATAGTTCTGCCAGGAGATGGTTATCAATTTAATTTTTTAATTAGTACTCCAGATATTGTAGGGGAATATGAGTTGATTTTAAGGCCTGTTGTGTTTGCAGAGGGCGCGTTTAACTGGCTGGGTGATTCCAGCCATCTTGTGCGATGGCGCGTATTAGTACAAGAGCCAGTTTCAATAGAGCCTGATATACAAGAGGTAGGCGGTGATCTAGAGCTTATTGAAACCCCTGCTGATATTATAGACCAAGTCCAAGATACAGAAAAAGAGCTTCAAGAAGAAATACTCCAAGATGAAGCAGAAACAGAAACAGACGAACCTCTAGTGCAAGAAAAAAAGCCATCCTCGCTTCCGTTTCCTATTTTACAGCCAGATCAAGTAGCCCCGGCATCGCAAGTAACAGCATTAGATGCGACAACTACAAGCGCGTCATTCGCGGTAGCTTGGACTGGTCAGGATAATCTTCCGGGAGACAGAACATTGACTTTTGATGCCCAGTATCAAGTTGATAGCGGAGATTGGACAGATTGGATAACCGAAACTATTTTATTTACCTCAACATTCACGGGAGCAGTAGATGAGTCTACGTATGGATTCCGCACACGCTCGCGCGATCCAGAAGGAAACTGGGAAGAATATCCAGATTCAGCTGACACAAGCACATATATAAATCTTTCTGTTCCTACTATCCCAGCAGTTACATCGCACACAAGCGGGGACACACTATTTCAATCTGCTGATGAGGATTCCGGAACAACTGATGTGCAAGTAACATTATCTGGAACTGGGGACGCGAATGATACATTGGTTATATCTTTGTCTGAAACAAGCACTACTGCCACAACTACGGTCACGGCCCTCGGAACATGGAGCCAGCAATTTACTTTGGCAGAAGATACTAATACATTTAGTTTGCAATCAAGCGAAGCAGATGGAGATTCATCCAGCTCAGTTGCTTTTACTTTGGAATTGACTATTATACCAACTTTTGATGTGGTAATTAACGAAATCGCGTGGATGGGAACTGCTTCTGATTCTCGCGATGAATGGATAGAGCTGTATAACGCGAGTTCTACAGCTCTAACTTTGACTGATTGGACTTTATCTGCGGATGATGGAACACCGAGCATTACATTAAGCGGCTCTGTTGCAGCAAAGAGTTATTATCTTTTAGAGCGAACAGCATCAACCACAGTTTCTGATGTTACAGAAGATTTAATATATTCAGGCGCTTTAGAAGATACTGGAGAACGGCTCTCATTGTGGGATGATACAAGCACATTAATTGATAGGGTGGGATCAACCACAGCTACGTGGTTTGCTGGAAATAGCGGAACTAATGTTACAATGGAGCGCATTGACACCACATCAAGCGGAACAGAATCAAGTAATTGGGCAGATAATGATGAAACACTGGTCAATGGTCAGGATGCTGATTCTACTAATCTAAAAGCAACTCCAGGCTCTCTAAATAGCGTGAACACAACTATTCCGCGCACCATTACTGATCTTACGTTCCAGTATATTTATACTACCTCCACATCAGTTAAAATGTATTGGACTGCTCCAAAAACAGCAAATTTAGCAACAACAACTACTGCAACATATGATGTAAGATATTCAACATCTGCTATTACAGATGCGAATTTTAGTTCTGCAACGCAGGCTTCTGGCGAGCCAACGCCTTCTGCAACGCAAGGCACAGCAGAAACATTTACAGTAAGCGGGCTTACAGCTAATACAGAATACTATTTCGCGGTTCTAACAAATAATGGTGTGGAAGATTCCCTTGTATCAAATTCAAAGAATATTACAACATTACAGGCTGCAGGCGGAAGCTATACAACTCTTGCTGGCTATCCATCTGGAACCGGCGGATTAGTTGCAAGCTCATCAAGCCCATATTTGGTAACAGCCAACATAACAGTTGCCAATGGAAATACTCTTACTATTGAACCTGGCACAGTTCTTAAGATGAGCGGGAATTTCAGCATTACAGTAAATGGAAGCATGGTAATGGGAGATTCCAGCGATTCAATCAATGCGTCTGTTATTACATCAGAAGATGATGATAGATATGGCGGTGTTGCTTCTGGAAGCGACAACTCTCCTGCTGCTGGGGATTGGGGAACTATTAGCGCGTCTGCAGCAACAAGCCAGTTAAGCTATACTAATGCTATTATCAGCTATGGAGGCCTTAATAACTATATGGTGCGCATTGCATCTGGGGCGCAGGCAACTACAACTACTTCTATAATTGAACAAAGCAATTCCACGGGTATTTCCGTGGATGGAGATGCATCTAAACTTGTGCTTACAGATTCAACTGTGAGTAATCACTTTAGGGGTGTTGAGATTGATACTTTAGCTAATGCTGCTATTACTGGAACCACGTTTACAGGCACAAGCCCAGGCCAGACTCGAGGCATAGAAATTAATTCAAACGCGGATGTGGCTAATATTTCTATAACTGGCAATAATTTTTACGCGAACAACCGCAATGTTCCCTCTCCTTCAGCTGGCATCCTTTACCAAGATACAGACACTCTTTTGCCTGCTGCAAATATAGCAGACAACTGGTGGGGAGCAGCAAGCGGCCCAACTCAAGACACGCATAGCATAGTAGATGATATTGATGGAATTTTGGATGATAATGATAGCACATTAACGCAAGTTGGATGGCCAGTAAGCTTTGCAACAAGCTTAATTACTATAAAACCAAGCGGATTATAGTTTCTATATAAGCAGTGCTGGATATAGCTTATAGGGGTATTTTTTGATATAATTAAATCCATGCCATTTTCAAGCAAATCAAAACAAAGAGCATATCAAAAGGAATACCAGCGCAAGCGCAGAAAGCAAAAAGCGCGCGACTATGAGCCAGAGCATTCTGTTATTTCCCAAGAAGTTAAAATATCAATATTGATTATAATATTTTTAGTTGGGGCAGTATTATCTATTCTTTCTTTTTTTGATTTAGCAGGTCCATTTGGAGAGCAAGGCAAATCAGCTCTTTTGTTCTCTTTTGGGTGGGGAGCTTATTTGTTTCCAATACTTTTGATTGCTTTAAGCATGCTTTTGCTTAAGGGTGTTAAATATCAATTCAATAGATGGCAGTTAATCGGCGCTATATTATTCTTTTTAGCTATTTTGGGTGTGTTGCACCATGCTCCTGGTTTTAGCGACGCTATTACAGCTGCTCGCGAAGGAAGCGGAGGAGGATATACTGGGTATGCTATTTTGTATCCATTTAACCAGTTTGCGGGATATTGGGGCGCATGGGTATTTTTGATTGGAATCGGCGCTGTTGGAGTATTGCTTTCTTTGAGCAGTGTTTTGTTTAATAGAGATAAAGACCAAGAAGATGAATCTCCATATGATGATGCTAGCGAGGAAATAGATGACACAGAAGAAAATCCCAGCATGTTTGATAGAATTTTAGAAAAGTTCAGGATATGGCGCTATAGTAAAAGCTATAATGAAGAAGAATCAGATGAATATGAAGGCATGGAAGATGGTTCAGAAAAAGTTAAAGAAGATGAGACGCTGGATGAAGGCGAGGAATCAGCTCAAGAGCCCGTAATCAGCTCTGAAGCCAGCGAAGGAGAGCCAGTTGTTACTAAAAAGTCGCGCAAAAAAGTAAAAATACCTTTGGATCTTTTGGAAAGCAGTTCAGAAAAGCCAACAGCAAGCGATGTTGACGCGACAAAAGAAAAAATAGAAAAAACATTTGCCACTTTTGGGATTGCGGCTGAAATGGATGAAGTAAATGTCGGGCCAACAGTTACGCAATACACATTCAAGCCCCCTGTAGGCATTAAGCTTTCAAGAATTACTAGCTTATCTAATGAGCTTGCACTGGCTTTGGCAGCTCATCCTTTGCGAATGGAAGCTCCAATTCCTGGAAAGTCTTTGGTTGGTATAGAGATTCCTAACCAGGCAACAGCCACAGTCAAATTGAAAGATATTATGCTTTCTAGCGGCTTTAAAAAGAGAAATTCTAATTTAGCTATTTGCCTTGGAAAGGATGTTTCTGGAAAATCTCATGTTTCTGATTTATCTAAAATGCCCCATCTATTAATAGCAGGTTCCACTGGAAGCGGAAAAAGCGTTGCAATCAATACTATAATTATTAGTCTTTTGTACCAGAATTCTCCAGATGATTTAAAGCTGGTATTAGTTGATCCAAAAAAAGTAGAGCTTTCTGGATATAATGATGTGCCATATCTTTTAACCCCAGTTATAACTGACGTTAAAAAGACAATTAATTCCCTTAAATGGGTGGTGGGTGAAATGGAGAGAAGATATCAGCTTTTATCAAATCGGGGCAAGCGTAATATTGATGCATACAATTCAGCAAACAAAAAAGAAACTATTCCGCATATTGTATTTATGATTGATGAGCTGGCTGATTTAATGGCTGTTGCCGCTAATGAGGTAGAAGCAGCTATTGTGCGCTTGGCGCAGATGGCGCGCGCAGTTGGGATTCATTTAGTGCTTGCCACGCAAAGGCCTAGCGTGAATGTTTTAACAGGATTAATTAAAGCAAATATTCCTTCCCGCATCGCGTTCGCGGTTCCCTCACAGATAGATTCCAGAACTATTCTAGATTCAGCTGGAGCTGAAAAATTGCTTGGACGAGGTGATATGCTATTTACTGCTTCTGACGCTAATAAGCCAAGACGTTTGCAAGGCGCGTTTTTAGGGGATGAAGAAATAGAAAGGGTTGTTAATTTCTTAAAAGAAGAGCAAGGAGAAGCAGAGTACCATGATGAAGTTACTGAACAGCAAGGCGGAGCTACTATTCTTGGAGGCGCATCGGGCTCAAACCAGGATGATGATTTATATGATGAAGCAAAAGAGCAGATAATGGCCGCTGGAAAAGCTTCCGCGTCTTTGCTTCAAAGAAGATTGCGGATTGGATATGCGCGCGCTGCACGATTGTTGGATCTTTTAGAAGGAGAAGGAATTATTGGCCCTGCGGACGGAGCAAAGCCTAGGGAGATATTAGTCAGCGATCAAGATGAAGCAGATAATCAATATCAAGAACAAAATTCTGAAGATTCAGACCTAAGCGAGGAGGAGAAGTATTGATGATTTTATGATTTCTTTCGTATCTAAGCCAATTTTAACGTCGCAGACTATTGGGGAGCAGCTTAAAAAGGCGCGCCAAGGCGCGGGTTTGTCGCTCGCTGCAATTTCAGCGCGTTTGCGCATTAAGGAATGCTATTTAAATGCCATAGAATTGGGAATGTACAGCGAGCTTCCCGGAGAAGTTTATGCCTTAGAATTTATAAAAAAGTACGCGCAAATTTTGCGCTTAGATCCAAAAAAAGCATCTAAATTATACAAGCAAGAGCGCTCAAGTTCTGAAAATTTTGGCCAAAGCTGGCACCTGCCTCACTCTGTAACTTATCAATTTAAATGGCCTAGCAGGATTATTGGAAAAGGAATGATGCTTTCTGGAGCAATTGCTGCTGTTATATACGTCTTAATTCTTGGTTTTAATATGCTTGCTTCTCCAACAATAGAAATAGCATCGCCTGCGCGATATTTTGAAACCAGTGATTCTAAAGTTGTAGTTTTAGGCAAGGCGCGTTCAGCACAAGAGCTGTATTTAAATGGCCAGGCTTTGGCTATGTTTCAAGACGGATCATTTTCTGAATCATATAGCTTGGCCCATGGATCGCATTTGTTTCGCATTACTGCTGTTGGCAGATTTGGCAAAAAAGTTACTGAATATCGCGTAATAGTTATACAGCAAGATAAAGATGAAAACTTAGTTTTAAATAATGAATAAATATAATTAAAAAAATATGCCAAAAAAAGATTCCGCCCAAGGCGGACCAGAGAGGGAAGTACAGGAGGGAAAGGGGTTGGTAATAGAGGAGGCTGTAAAACAGATAAAAGACAGGTTTGGGGAGGGAATTATTATGCGCTTTGGAGAGGCCCAACACATGGATGTTGACGCTGTTTCTACTGGATGCCTTTCATTAGACATGGCGCTAGGCGTTGGAGGCGTGCCGCGCGGAAGAGTCATAGAGATTTATGGGCCAGAGGCTTCGGGTAAAACAACTCTTGCTCAGCATATTGTGGCAGAGGTGCAAAAGCTTGGCGGCACTGCCGCATTTGTGGATGCGGAGCATGCTTTAGATCCAGATTACGCGCGCAAGATAGGGGTCAAGGTAGATGAGCTTCTCATCAGCCAGCCAGATTCTGGGGAGCAGGCATTGGACATTGTAGAAACCTTGGTACGTTCTAATGCTATTGATATAGTTGTTGTAGATAGTGTTGCGGCCTTAACCCCAAAAGCGGAAATAGAAGGAGAAATGGGGCAATCGCACATGGGCTTGCAAGCGCGTTTGATGTCGCAAGCTCTTCGCAAGCTCACGTCAATTGTTTCAAAATCCAATACTGCGGTTATATTCATCAATCAAATCCGTATGAAAATAGGTGTGATGTTTGGCAATCCAGAAACCACTTCTGGAGGCAACGCTCTAAAGTTTTACTCTTCTGTCCGCATAGAAGTTCGCAGAGCTGCTATGATTAAACAAGCAGAAAAAATTATTGGCAATAGAGTAAAAGCAAAAGTAGCTAAAAACAAGGTTGCGGCCCCTTTCCAAACCACGGAGTTTGATATTATGTATAATCAAGGCATTTCCAAAGAAGGAGATTTATTAGACCAAGCAGTTGAGCGGGGCATAATCAACAAAAGCGGAAATTCTTATTCATATGAAGAGGAAAAATTAGGCCTTGGACGAGAAAAAGCAAAAGAATATTTACGCGAGCATGGAAAATTGTTTGATAAAATCCGCACGCAGGTTTGGGATGCGTTTTTGAAGGAGAAAGAGATGTAAATTAAACGGCTATGATCGATCGTAGCCATTTATAGATATAAAAAAAGACCCCACAAATCAGTGGGGTCTTTTGAAAGTAAATGATTACTCAACCACAAATGGCATAAACCCCATTATGCGGGAATTTTTTATTGCGTTCGCTACAATACGCTGATGCTTAGAGCAAGCGCCGCTGCGCTTTTTAGGCATGATTTTGCCATAGGCACTAGTAAAGCGCTTTAAAAGATCCACATCTTTGTAATCAATATCTTTGACAGTGTTTTTGCAGATGTAGCATCCTTTTTCCTTTACTGTATTGTTGTTCTGGTGAGTATACATAATTAAAACGGAATATCTTCAACTTTAATTTCTTCTTCTGTGGTTTGCGAGTTGCCGGACGCAGGCTGCGGTGCAGGGGAATAAGATGGCTCATTTGACTGCGGCTGTGATTGTGCGCTTTGTCCGCCGCCTCCCCCGAAATCTCCTTTTCTATCAAGCATAATCATGTTATCCGCGATAACCTCTGTTCTGTATTTTTTGTTTCCTGATTGATCATCCCAAGAGCTGGTTTGCAATCTGCCTTCAATATATATTTTAGAGCCTTTGTGCAGATATTGTCCCATAATTTCCGCTAACCGCCTCCAAGCTACAATGTTGTGAAATTCTACTTTTTCCTGCTTATTGCCGGATTGATCATTCCACACAAGATTTGTTGCCAAGCCAAAGCTTGTTACAGAAATGCCGCTTGGCGTTGTGCGCACTTCTGGGTCTTGCGTTATGTTGCCTATAAGCATTACTTTGTTGAGATCCATAGTTTTATTATTACTAATTAATCCCTCTTGCTTATAGTTTATCACTCTCTAGCAATTCATCAAGTTTTTCGTCAAGCTGGTCCAGGCTTACCTTTTTCTCTTCTTTTTTAGGATCAACTGGCTCTGGTTTAGCTGGTTCTGGAGCTTTTTCTTCTTCTTTTTTAACTTCTTCTTCAGGCTCTTCCTGCTGTGATACGGATTTTCCAGCTTTTGTGTCTTCTAGGGTTTTTAAGTGGTCTTCCAGAGAAACAGATTCAATTTTGTTGATTAAATGCCTTATAGAAAACTGTGAAAGCCTAAGTTTTTCATTTAAATCTGGAATAGATTCCGGTTCTGCTTCAAAAAGCCAGCATCTATAGTTTGCGTGTGTTTGTCCTGAAATAGCATAAGTAAGCTTTTTTCTGCCCAAGCTGTGCGTGAATTTTACATCAGATTCAGATGATTTAAGAAGTTCGTCAACTTGCTTTGCGTGCTCTTCAATTTCTTGTTCTGTTTGCGAGCCAGCGAATAGCACGCATAATTCATATTTTTGCATAATGTTGTATAGTAAGTGTCGCTAATAAAAAAAATCCCTTTCCCCCTTTTAGGATTATTGGACCCGAACCATATATAACTACATTTCGGGAAAGAGGGTATTGCTTACTTCAAAAACACTACCATAAAGTTTAAATATGTGCAAGTATACTGGTATATGGATCAATCTTTTTTGATTTTAGGCGCAAATCCAAGCATTTCTTTTGCAGAATTATACCAATATTTAGGCAATAAAGATGATGTCATTGTTCAGGCAGGCGTGTCAGTAGTTATTGTTAATGATGTTGAAATCGGATCAATTGCGCCAAAGAATTTAGGCGGAATTCCAAAGTCTGGCATCATTATTAATGAAATTCGTGATTTAAGCGCGCAAACGCTGTCATCTGCACTGCAAGAATATATTACAGAAGGCCAAAAGTTTCATTTTGGTTTGAGCTATTACAAACTTGGCGGCCAGAAGCTTAGCCAAGGCAAATTAAAGGCTCTTGGTTTAGAAACTAAGAAGATACTTAAAGCAAGAAATGTTTCTGTTCGGCTTGTTGAGTCAAAAAGCGGAAACCTATCTAGCGTTGATGTAGTTAAGAATAAATTACTAGATAAAGGAGTTGAGCTTTGCATATTTTCTAGTGATCATGGTTATCAGATAGGCAAGACACACGCAGTACAACCGTTTGAGGAATATTCAAATAGGGATTATGGCAGGCCTGGTCGTGATGCCAAGCGAGGCATGCTTCCGCCAAAGCTTGCGCGTTCAATGGTTAATTTAGCAGGCGCCAAAGACGGTGCATTAATTCTAGACCCTTTTTGCGGATCTGGAACAGTTCTGCAAGAGGCGTTATTGCTTGGCTATAAGGTCATTGGTACTGACGTGGATGAGGATGCAATTCATGATACTAAGAAAAATATTGAGTGGCTTATAGATCAAAATAAAGAGGAACTACCAGAGCCAAAAATAGATGCAATGGATGTAAGAAAGCTAGATAAGACAGTTACAGAAAAATCAGTTGATGCAATTGTAACTGAATGCGATTTAGGCCCTCCTTTGCAAGGCCATGAATCAGAAGCAAAAGTTTTGTCAATTGAAAAAAGCTTAACTGATTTTTACACAGAAGCTTTAGATTTGATGCGATATACTCTTAAAGATGAAGCGCGCGCTGTTGTGGTGTGGCCTTACTTTAAAAAGCAAAATATATTTATTTCCGCTTTTGATCGCTTGGGCGAATTTGGGTTTAATGTCATTGAGCCCTATCCAGCGCAATATCAAGAAGTGTTTCCTTTGTCTCTTAGAGGTACGCTATTGTACGGCAGAGAAGACCAGCATCTCTTTCGCGAGATATTGATTTTAGAGAAAAAATAATTATAAAAATATGCCGAAAGGTTGGAGTACCTTCCGGCATATAGAAATTCGTCAGAGGCTTTAGCCTCAGGGGTTTTAGACGCTTTGTGTGTCCTAGGGGGAGTTAGCCCCACCCCAGAAAAGGTATCACCCCCTTTCTATCGCTGTAGAAATATCACCCTACGGAGTCGTGTGAAACACGCCCTTGTTTTCTGCAGTCTGAACATGCGCAACCTCCTTATATGGTGGTTAGATCAAACATCCCCGCCTTTCACATGGACCTCCATTTGTAGATTTGGAAATTAAAAAGGGCAAAATGCGTACCCTCCACGATTTACTTCTATTATACACTAGATTTAAGCATTATGCAGGAAATGGCATATATCACCATCTTGCATAACATAGTCTTTTCCTTCAAGGCGCGCGGCACCCTTTTCTTTTGCTCCATGCTCGCCCGTGTATTGTACAAAGTCTTCGTAGGAAATAATTTCTGCCCGAATAAATCCTTTTTCAAAATCTCCATGAATTTTTCCTGCTGCTTGCGGGGCTTTTGTTCCTTTTTCTATGGTCCAAGCTCTAGTTTCCTCAGGGCCAGAAGTCAAAAAAGTAATCAAGTTTAGTAATCTATATGATGCTGTAATGAGCCTATCAAGGCCAGTTTTCTCCAAGCCAAGATCAGCCAACATAGCATTTGCATCCTTGTCATCCAGTTCAGAAAGTTCTGATTCTATTTTTGCGGAGATTATAATTTCATTTTCGTGCTTGGGTTCGCGAGTAGCATCATCTTCCGCAACATTTATAACAGTCAAAATAGGTTTTTGTGTAATCAAACTAAGATCACGAATTGCAAGTTGCTCATCTTCCGCAAGTTCTGCGTTGCTCGCCGGATGCTCATTATCTAGTTCAGCTTTTATTTTCTCAAGCGCTCCAAGCGCAAGCTTAGCTTCTTTGTCGCCACTCTTTGCTTCTCCTCGCAGACTTTTAAGACGTTTTTCAACTGTATCCATGTCAGCCATAATCAACTCAAGCATAATAATCTGCTTATCATCCTCAGGGTCTATTCTATTTTCTACATGTTGGATATCATCATTTTCAAAATCACGCACAACATGCGCAATAGCATCTACTTCGCGAATATGAGAAAGGAATTTATTGCCCAAACCCTCTCCTTTGTGCGCGCCTTTTACAAGTCCTGCAATATCTACAAACTCAATTACTGTTGGGATTGTTTTTTCTGACTTGGAAATTTTAGTAAGTTTATCCAATCTTTCGTCAGGAACGCTAACAACACCCACATTTGGGTCTATTGTGCAGAAGGGAAAGTTTTCAGCAGGTACTGCTTTTTTAGTTAAAGCCCTAAACAGGGTTGATTTGCCTACATTTGGCAGGCCTACTATTCCAATAGAAAATGACATATGATATTATTAAAACTATAACACAATATCATTAAAATCAATTTTATGCCAGAACAACAACCAACAGGAGAGGAATATAAAAATTGGAAAGCGCCAAAAACAGGTGCTGATGATCAGCAGGAGACACAGGAGGCAGTAGAAGCTGGAGGAGAAGAAATGACGCCAGAAGCTATGATTGAGCAAGTTCCAGAGGATGATCGTGGTACTTTGCGCAAAATGGGTGAAAGAATGTTTGGTAAAGCCGCGATTGATGAGGTGGCTGGCAGTATAAAAGCGCAAACAGAATTAGCTCGTGAGCTAGGTACCGGATTAAAGTCACCTATTAAATGGGAGAATATTGACAAGAAAAGAGCTCTTACATATGGAGGTTACGCGCTTACGGGATTAGTGGCAGCTGAATTAGGATCCCCAGGCGAGGCAGGCGCAGAAGAGGGTGATGCTAATGATGCCGAGTTTAAGCAGGCTATGTTTGATTCTATGCCCCTTGGTGCAGATGGAGAACGATTGACATCAAGCAATATGTCAGAAAGTCAGCGAACAGCTTTTATGACAACTTATCAGTTACGAGAGATGTACAGCCAAGAAGGCGGTACCCCAGCAGATTATGAGATGCAGGCTGATGACTTGTGGCGAGTACAACAAGAGCTTGCAGAAACTGAATTCTCAAGAGGAGAACAATCGCGTGTTGCTCAAGTTTCTGAATGGGGAAATAAGGTTATGGATCAACATGAATTAGTGAAGGATTTGAGTGAAGAGGCAAAACCAGTGCTTGATAATGCCATGACTGCAGCAGAAGAAATACAAGATTTAAGCGCACAAGAGCGCTTAGTGCTTAAAGGTGCTGTGCTTGAGGCGTTAGCGAAAAATAATGATAATCCTAGCCGTGCAGACGAGATGATTAAAGCAATGTTAGCATCTACTGAATCTGTGCAAGAACAAGAGTTTTATAGGCCAGAATCAGAGCGGTTCGAGTTACAGCGTCATTATGATTTAATTTTGAGCGGCGCAGCAGAACAGGCAGGAGAACAACCCCCATCCGACGAAACAGAATCCACGAATACAGTAGAGGAATCAGATTTAGAAGACAACGAATCTTCTGAAGAAGCACAAGAAAGCAATACTGAGAAATCTAAGGATGCTAACCCTGCACAAGAGATTTCAAAGGTCCGAGAGGAAGCTAACTGGGAGGAGAACACTGCAGAAGAGAAAATTCCTGAGGATTGGGCAAGTAGGTATAAAGACGGTACGTGGACATCGGAAGATGGAAAAGTGACCTTTGTAGTAGGTCATGGCACGAGCAGGGATATGCAACTTTCAGTCAACAAGGCGCTTTCAGACGCAAGAGGATTATTAACTAATGACAGTAATCAGGCAAGAATTGCAGCTCAATCAATTGATAGAAGTATAGAATCCAATAAAGGGAGATATGAAAGTTATCAGTTGATGGCAATTCCCACACAATCTCTAGAATAGCTGTGGTATGGGTAGTTATTTTCGTGAATATATATAATTATAAGCAAAAAATGGCTAAAATAAGCCATTTTTTGTTGTTTTGATTGACTTTATTTTTTGGATGTGGTATAGTATATTAAATATAATACCAAATTAGCACCTTTAGGTTAACAAGCCACAACATTCCGCTCCCATCATCCACTCAAACACCTGAGGAGGTGTAGTTATGTACAGAATCATTCTGCTCATTTCGGCGTTTTTCGTCACATCGGCATTGGCTGGTGAGGACGAGTTCGACAAGGTTCAGGCGCAAGCTGATGCGGCATTCGCAAAGCTGGATCGCGCAGTTGATGAGCTCGAACAGGAGCGCCGTGCCGAGCTGCATTCGTATGTTCGCAGTGAACTCGCGAGCCTGGAGCTCGACCTCATGGAATCTGGTGCGGATTCCAACAAGGTCGCGATCGTCATGAAGACGGTCAAGAAGCACAGTGACCCTCTGGTCACGAACGAAGTCGGCTCCCCGCAGATTCTGGGCGCTGACTTCCGCAGCTTCATGGGTCGTACCCGAGTGCGATTGGGACTGGTGGACACAACTTCCACTACTGCTACGGTCGCCATGCCGACTAGTACCGCTTTACTCGTGGCCACCTCGCTTTCTCAGGCATCCACGACAGGTATCTTCGAGGCACGCGAGAACGCCGACTGGTCCGAGAATCTGGATAAGGTTCCAGACGACTGGTGGAAGCGTTCGGGCGAGGTTTGGACCTCGGCCGATGGCAAAATCACCTTTGCGGTTGGGAAGGGCAGGAGTCGGGATATTTCCATGGCTCGCACCAAAGCCGAGTTCTCTGCCCGCAGCCTGCTTGTTGCAGGTGATAAGCTAGGCCTGACCATTGCCCATGTTTCCGGCGCAACAATGGTTCAGTGGCATCCATCGAAGGATGGCTACTACGGCCTGATGGCCATTCCAACGTCCCTCTTGCCGCAATAAGCGGCGCAATGTTCATTCTGGGGCCCCTACGATCGTAGATCGCAGGGGCCCCTTTTCTTTTTGCCAAAATTTGCTATAGTTTTTATATGATATCTAAATCCTTCATCAAGAAGCTCAAGTCCCAGATAGAAAAATCAGATTCTGGAAGAGCAAAAATTATTCGCGAGACACATCCAATGGTGCGCGAGGCAAAGCACGCAATTTTTAAGATACACAGAGGAGAGATAAAAGAGGCGGAAAAATCTTTAGAAGCTCTTGGGCAGAAACTAAAGACAATTATAAAAGAGGCAGAAAAAGCCAACTCTCGAGGAGAGGGAACTTTGCATGCCGCTGTGGAAGAATATCTTGAAGCTTTGTATTTATTAAAAGTTATTCAAAATAAATCAATTCCGCAAAAACTTTCTTTTGTGATTACCGCAGATGAACAATTAGCGGCTTTATCTGACTTAACTGGTGAGTTAGTTCGCGCTGCAACTTTGGAAGTAACGCGTGGAAATCTAAAATCCATAAAACAATATCGAGATGCAACAGAAGAGCTGTTTGGGGTTTTGCTCCAAATGAACCTTCGCGGGCAGTTGCGGCAAAAACGAGATGACGCCCGTAGAAATCTCAAACGTTTAGAAGAAATACTTTATGATGTTTCTCTAAAGAATTAAATCATGATTACTTCCAATAAAAAGGCACAGGAGTTATTGAAGAGTTTTCAAAAAACCTCAAACAATCCATATACTTTTTCTAATCATCGTATTATTGCGGACAAAGCAAAAGCCCCCGAGCTTTCTAAGAAAGAGAGGGATATTGTGCGTGAACAGCATATGACTCTTTTTGAGTATGACGAGGCAATGCAAAAACTTTTTAAAGGAGATTTTGAGGCCTATTTTAGCGCAATAGAAAATCCAGATTTAATGATTAAGCAAATGGATGAGCGAATGCACGAGATAGAGCAAGATCTTACCGGAACAAAGGGTAGTATTATTAGCGATGAGAATGATGATGAATTTTTAAGCGACTCTGATGTGGGCGGAGGAATATTGGATAGGGATTTTGATGGAATAGAGAGCAAAGATTTGGAATTATCATTTGAGAAAGATGAACTTTATAAAAAATCTGTAAAATGGTCTGATAATTTACATAATCTTGGCCACACTATTTACGACGAGAAGAGAATTAAAGATATTGACATTTTTAGAGTTACTATTAATTCTTTTTTAGTTCCCGCAAAAATTGCATATGCAGTTGATTTAGATGAAGATATTTTTGATATTGAGGATGAGGAAATTATAAAGATGGAGATAGAAACAAGTATTAAGGCATATGGATTGGCTTTGACATTTTTACAGCGCATTCGTGAATCTTTAACTTTATTGGTAAACAAAAAAATAGACCCCATAATTGAATGGCGTACTTCTATAACTGACGCTGATGAAATAGTTTTGGAAATTCAGAAAAGGGTTTTAGGCTTAAAGCAGAAACTAGATCCAAAAAGCAAATAAATAATACAGCCCTACATATCTAATTACTTTTCCAATAATTACATAGATTGAGAATTTCCAAAAGTCATATTTAACAATTCCAGGAACAAAAGTCAAAGGATCTCCAACAATTGGCAGCCAAGAGAATAATAGTATAGGAGGACCGAATTTATCAAACCATTTATGAGCGCGATCTAAACGCTCTTTTTTTATTCTAAAGTATTTTTCCAATATCCAGAACTCGCCTAATCTTCCCATCCAGTAATTAAGCACATTGCCGGCATAGTTTCCAATAGAGAGAACAATGATTGTTGGAATTATTGGCATGCCTGCTTTCCAAACAGCAACTGCTACCACTTCCGGAGAAAGCGGAATCAAAGTTGTTGCAACAGCGCCAAACAAAAACAAGCCAACATATCCTCCTGGGCCTACTATGAAGACAAGAAACCAATTTTGAAGCGCTTCAATCATGAATGTATTATACCATAAAAAGACGTTGTTTTTTAGCCCAATTGCGGTAAAATATACATATGGCAAAGAATAATAAAAAATTCATTATTATTGATGGAAACGCGCTTTTGCATAGGGCTTGGCATGCTTTGCCGCCTTTAACCACTAGGGATGGAAAAATGGTAAATGCTGTTTTTGGGTTTGCTTCAATAATGCTTAATATCATTAAAGAGCTTAAGCCAGACTATGGTGTGGTTGCTTTTGATCCTCCGGGAAAGACATTCAGGCATGAGGTATTTAAAGAATACAAAGCAACGCGCCAAAAACAGCCAGATGAATTGTACGAGCAAATTCCTATGATAAAAAATGTTGCAGAAGATTTTGGTTTTAAGATAGAAGAAAAAAAAGGATATGAAGCAGATGATGTGATCGGCACAATGGCAGAAAAAGCAGCCGAGCATGATCTAAAAACAATTATTGTGACAGGGGATATGGATGCTCTTCAGCTTGTTGATAAAGATACTGTTGTGTACACAATCAAGCGCGGAATCAACGATACAATTACGTATGATATTGATGCAGTAAAAGAAAAGCATGGGTTTGGTCCAGAAAAGGTAATTGAGTACAAGGCTTTGGCAGGAGATTCAAGCGACAATATCCCGGGTGTTGGTGGAGTTGGAGAAAAGACTACAAAAGAATTGCTGGAAAACTTTGATTCCATTGAAGAGATTTACAAGTATCTAGAAAAAGGCGGGGACAAGATCAAAGAAACAGTTGCCAAAAAGTTGATTAAGGATAAAGAAAAGGCATTATTATCAAAAGATCTTGCAACTATTAAGCGCGACATTAAGCTGCCATTCAAATTAAAAGATCTAGAAGTTAAGCCAGCTGATGAGCAGGATTTATTAGAATTATTTCGCAAGCTAGAATTTCGGTCATTGATCACAAGAGCGCAAGAAGTGTTTGGCGGATATAATGCTCGCGACGCTAAAGGCCAGGCATCATTATTTACTTCTGGCGAATCAGCAGAGGAGGAGGCATTTGAAATCCGCAAAGGTTATCATCTTATAGACACCAAGGAAAAGCTGGCAAAGCTCAAAAAATCATTATCAAACATAAAAGCATTTGCATATGATACAGAAACAGATGGCTTGGGTGCTATTACCGCTAACATGCTTGGCTTGTCATTATCTTGGAAACCTGGGGAGGCATATTACATTACCCAAGAATTTGCAGGCGAGTTAAAAGATATTTTTGAAAATCCGGACGCAAAAAAGTACGGCCATAACATTAAGTATGATGTTGAAGTTTTAAATAAAGTTGGAATCATGGTACAGGGCATTGAGTTTGATTCTATGATTGCTTCATATCTTTTGCGTCCATCTGGAAGAGGACATTCTTTGGATAATTTAGCATTTGTTGAGTTTAGGCATCAAATGGTTCCAATAAGCGATCTTATTGGGCCGCGCGGCAAAAAACAACTCACCCTTAGCGATGTGGACTTAAACCGCGTAGCAGATTATGCAGCAGAAGATGCTGACTATACCTTGCGATTGGTCCAAAAATTAGAAAAGCAGCTTAAAGAGGAAAAACTAGAAAAGCTGTTCCAAGATATTGAAATGCCTTTGGTTCCAGTATTGGTTCAAATGGAAGAAAATGGAGTAAAAATTGATGCCAAGTTTTTGCAAGACATGTCAAAGCAAGTTGGCGCGGATATTACAAAAATAGAAAAAAAGATTTACAAGCTTGCGGGCATTGAGTTTAATGTTGCCTCTCCAATTCAACTAAAAGAAATATTATTTAAAAAGCTTAATATTTCCACCAAAGGTATTGGCAAAACTAAAACAGGATTTTCTACCGCAGCTGGGCAATTAGAAAAGATGAAAGACGAACATGAGATTATTCCGCTCATCATGGAGTACAGGGAACTCTCAAAACTAAAAAATACGTATTTAGATGCATTGCCAGAATTGGTGAACAAAGAAACCGGCAGGGTACATGCAAGTTTTAACCAGACCATTGCTTCTACTGGCCGCCTCTCATCAAGCGACCCTAATCTTCAGAATATTCCAATACGTACAGAGTTAGGTAGAGAAATCCGTAAGGCCTTTGTTCCAGAGAAGGGGAATGTGCTCATAGGCGCAGATTATTCGCAAATTGAATTGCGTGTTGCTGCTGATTTATCTGGAGATAAAAATTTAATAAAGATTTTTAAAGATAGATTAGATGTGCATACTTCTACTGCCGCTTTTATGCATGACATAGATGAATCAAAAGTCACCCCAGAAATCCGCAGAACAGCAAAAGAGGTTAACTTCGGAGTGTTGTATGGCATGGGAGCGCGTGGACTAAGCCAGCGAACCGGCATGTCTCAGCAAAAGTCAAAAGAATTTATAGATAAATATTTTGAAACATTCAAAGGCGTTGCAGATTTTATTGAGGAGAATATTGCATTAGCACGCACTCGCGGATTTGTGGAAACAAAGTTTGGCCGCAGGCTCCAGCTGCAGGATATTAATTCCGGAGTCCAGCAAGTGCAGGCTGCTGCAGAGCGCTTAGCCACAAATATGCCTATTCAAGGAACAGCAGCTGATATTATGAAAATGGCAATGATAGAAATTCACAAAGGCTTGCGCAAAATAAGCCCAGAATCAAAAATGCTCATGCAAGTGCATGATGAACTAGTGTTTGAGGTTCCAAAGAAGGATGAGAAAAAGGTATCACAGTTTATTCAAGAGACTATGGAATCAGTTACTGAGTTACGAGTACCTATTGTTGCAGAGGCAAATGCAGGAAAAAATTGGCAGTGTTGTTCCTGATTCTGATGCACATTGGCTTCTTGATTGTATTATTAATAGCTTTGCTACTATCACAGGTAAAGGTATTCCTTTGGGTAATGTTACTAGTCAGTTATTTGCGAACATATATCTTAATGAATTTGATGAATACATAAAGTATGTCGTTAAAGAGCCCTATTATATTCGTTACTGTGATGATTTTGTCATTTTACATAGCGACAAGAATTATTTAATAGGTCTCGCAGAGCAGATTAATGAGTTTTTATGTACACATCTAGAATTGACGCTTCACGAAGATAAGATTATTATTCGTAAGGTAAGGCAGGGTATTGATTTTCTTGGATATGTTGTATTGCCGCATTATCGCGTAATCAGAACAAGAACGAAAAATAGGATGCTAAAGAAAATGCAACACAAAAATGACCTGCTGAAAACAGGAGCTATCAACAGGTATAATCATAATCAGTCATTGCAGTCATATTTTGGGTTATTGCAACATTGTCATGGACACAGGATTAGCAATACTTTGCGGTAATAATAATTTTACACCTTTTCAAGTTCGTTTATTTCTCTATCAAGCATTATTTTGATAAATGACTGATAGGGCACATCTTGCCTGTTTGCTTCTGCTTTGATACGGCTAAGCAAAGATTCTGGTACTCGTATTGATATAGTTTTGGTTGATGGTTTAAGATTGGGGAGTATTGCTTTATCTGCCTTGCTCCAATCAATGTATTCGCTAGAATCATGCTTTGCCCAAAAGTCGCGCTCCTGGTCTTCGTTTTTGAATTGTGGAATTGGTTTAAGCTTTTTCATAGTGTTGTTTTTCCTTTCTGCTCATATTGCGAGCAGAAATTATTCTAATGTTGTTGTTTCTGATAGTAAATGATATAAATAGTAAGCGGTTGTTTTCTGTTTTGCCTAATGCCTGAAGTCGTTTTTCTTTTTGAGAGTATTTTTCGTCTTCTGAGATAAGTAATGGTTCGTTAAAGAATACTTCCTCACATTCTGAATTGGAAACATTATGTTTTTTCCAATTTTTATCTAGGTTTCCTTTATTCCAATCAAACGTAGTAAACTGAAATATTTTTGTCATAGGGTTTTAGTTTTTGTATATAACCATTATATACACAATATATTTTATTGTCAAGTAATATGTTGATATTTATTCATGGCGAGGACACGTATTCCTCTCGCCAATATTTAGAAAAAGTAATTGAGCAATTTAAAACAAAGCATGATCCAGAAGGAAAAAGTGTGTTGGTTTTTGATAGCGAAGAATCTACTTGGGAAAGTATTGTTTCAGCTTTAACTGCTGATGGATTGTTTTCATCTAAAAAGCTGGTAATCACAAAAGACATTATCCAAAACAAAGAACAGCGTGAATCTTTAAAAGAATTTTTAGATGCACCAGGATTGCCAGACTCAACTTCACTAATTGTGTATGAGGCAGGGCCAGTTGATAAACGATCTAGCTTGGTTAAAAAGTTATCAAAAGAAAAATATGCTCAAGAGTTCGTGGCTCCTGATCCTATTGTGGTTGAACGCATGATTGCTAAGATGGCGCGAGATCTTGGTAAAAAGATTGAGCCACAAGCAGCTCGAGAACTAGCAAGCATTTGCGGAGCTGATTTGTGGCGCGCTCAATCAGAAGTAAGCAAGCTGTCTCATCTCGTAACAGACACCATCACGCTCAATGATGTAAAAGAACATACCCAAGGTAAACTAGAAGATGATATTTGGAAGTTTGTGGATTCAATTTCTTTGGGCAATAAACAGCAGGCATTGGATATGCTTGAAACCCAGCTCCAGTTGGGCACACAGCCAATGTATTTGCTTTCAATGCTTATACGCCAATTTAGATTGCTTATTGCCCTATATCAGTCAGAAGGCGCTGACGCAGCATTGGCCTCAACTTTGAAGTTGCATCCATTTGTAGTTAAAAAAACCCGCCAACAGGCGAGCAAATTCACAATCAATCAGCTTAAAACTATTTATCAGGCTTTAGCTCGCTTAGACAATGCTTTAAAAACAGGCAAAGGAGAGCCAAAACTATTGTTTACGGTTTTGGTTGATTCAATTGTTCGCTAATTATTTTAAAGGAGGGGAGCAATGATTCCCATGAGGATTCGTGTAGCTGCTTGTGTGGCTTTTATTGGGATATTGGTCGGTGGTTTACTTTCTGTTTTAACCCTCGCCTCAACTATTAACCCAATAATAGACATATATTACAGTGTTCTTTTCATAGTCGCCTTATTGTTACTCATCATGGGTTTAATGTCTTTTTATTATATTTCTTATACAGGATTTGGAGATATTAAACTAATAGATCTAGCGTTTAAAAAAAATCATAGCCAGAGAGACACAATACTAAAATAACACCACAGTACGAAACTGTGGTGTTATCTTTTTGGGATTAAGATTATTTGCTAGATGATGCTTTTTTGATTGCTTTGTACACCCTGGATTTCTTCCGTGCTGCAACGTTCTTATGAACTAATCTACGTTTAGCTGCTTTATCCAAAAGCTTCACCACGTCAAGAGCTAGTTTTTGGGCTTCTTCTGCGTTTTTTCCATCAATAGCTTTGTGAATCTTTTTAATGGTTTCCTTGATATTCTTTTTCTGGATTCTATTTACCAAAGCTTGTTTTTTGGATTTGCGCAGTTCCTTTTTTGCTGATTTCGTTATTGGCATAATAGATAGATACTAGTTGATTTATTCAATATTGTCAACTAAACCTTCTTTTTTTAAGATCTCAATTGTTTGATTAATAGCCTCATCAAGCTTGTTTTCTTCATTCATAACTGTGTAATCATATTCATCAGCATGGCTTAAATACTCTTTTGTATATTTTATGCGTTCTTGAATTGTATTTTCGTCATCACCTCGTTTTTTAAGACGATTAATTAGATCATCTAAATCAGCTGTGATGAAAATAGACAATATATCTGGAAATACTTTTTTCGCTGTTTCTAAGCCTTTAAAATCAATTTTCCATATACCTACTTTGTCTTTCATGAGTTGAATGCGTTCAAGCTCCTTTTTTGTGGCGCCACGCTTAGAGCCATATACTTCTGCCCATTCTGCGAATTCATCATTTTCAATCATTTTTTCTATTTCTTTTCTAGATTTAAAATAATATGGATTACCTTCTGATTCTCCTTCTCGCATTTCGCGATCCACTGTTGTTATAACCCTCTCAATTGGCAAACCGCGTTTAATTAATCCTTCAATTACACTGTCTTCTCCTGCGCCAGAAGGGCCGGAAATTATTACTAAATTAGTTGATCTGGTCATAATGATTTTAGAAAAGTTTCTAATTCGCGAGGTAGTTTGGATTCATATTCCTTATTATCATTGTTCAAGTCTTGGAACCCAAGCTTTGAGGCATGTAAAAATAATCTTCCAAGATCAATTTGCTTTACTTGTTTGTTCGTATATAGCTTATCCCCAACAACAGGGTATTGGATAGAGTTTAAGTGAACTCTAATTTGATGGCTTCTGCCAGTATGGATTGTTACTTTCAATAATGTGTAATTCTTGATTCGTTCCAAAACTTCATATTCAGTTTTAGCGTCTCTGTCAATTGACTTGTCGTCTTCGTCTTTTTGGGAAGGGGGATGCGCTGCCATCTTACCAGATTTTGATTGGGAGCGTCCAATTGGCGTATCAATTGTGCCATCTTCATCATCTATAACACCATGAACCAAAGCTGTGTATTCTTTTGTTATGGTTCTATCTTGAAATTGTTTTTTAAGTGAGTCAAACATTGGTTGCGTTCGTGCTACAATCATCAAGCCAGACACATCTCTGTCTAATCTATGAACAATTCCTGGGCGAAGCTCATCTTCTCCGACATTTTTCAACTCTGGATATTTAGCTAATAGCCCATTTGCGAGAGTTGGCTCATTAATACCCAAAGCTGGATGAACCACAAGTCCAGAAGGCTTGTCTATAATTAAATAATCATCTGTTTCATCAACCACCTTGAATTCTACATTGCTATTTGGAGTTATGTCTGGCTTTGTTTGCTCTGTTTTCGCGATTTCAATAACATCTCCAATATTTGGCTTGGTTTTAACATTAGCTTGTTCTCCATTTAAAGTAATTGAGCCATCTTTAATCTGTTTTTGAATGAAAGACCTTGAAAGATTAGGCAGTTTTTGGGTGAGCATTTTATCTAATCTGTCAATTTTATCATTATCTTGTATAGTTATCTTCATAATTGTTTTAAATATTCTAAAGCTTGGTCCTTTGAAGCAAGCTTCCCTGAAAGCTGTTTGCTTCTGACTTCTTCTAGAACTTTTCCTACTTTTTTCCCAGGCTTAAGATTAAGCAGATCCATTACATGCTCCCCAGTAATCAAGGGTTTTACTAGTTTTGTTCCATGGCTTTGGGTCTTTTTCTTGATAGCATCAATGCGATTGCAGATTTGTTCGTACTTTTCGGTAAATGATTTTCCATCTGGCCCTATGGTTGCCAAGCTGTCTAAATATAACAGCTTTAAGAAGTTGCGCGAAGGGTATTTTGAGCTGAAAAAATATTTTTCAATTGTGTTTGGCCGCATTATATCTGGATCTCCATGAACCAAAAGCATGTGATGCTGAACCATCCAAACAACATGATTGATGTTTATGCCAACTTCGCTTGGTGCTGAAGCGCGCAATCGCTCTAGAATCTGCTTTGCCATGGTTGCTCCTACTTCATCATGGTCATCGTATCTAATTCTATCAACTCCGTCTTTTTCCGGAGTTTTTAAAGTATATGGCTTGCCAATGTCATGGAACAGCGCGGCCATTACAAGTTCAAGCTCTATTGGCTCGTCATTAAATTCTTTTTTAAATTCATTTGAAGACAGTTTTTCCAATGCCAAGCGCGTATGATCCCATACATCTCCTTCTGTGTGCCAGTTTTCCGGCTGAACGCATCCCTTCATCTCCAGCAACTCCGGAATAGCTGCTTCTAAAGCGCCAGTTTTGTCCCATAAATCTAATGTTGCTGATGGATTTATGGCAAGGGATTTTAACAGTTCTTCTGAAACAATTTCATTCGCAAGAACCCGCTTTGAATCTATTTCATTATTAATATTTGGAATCATTTTTTTGATTGTTGCAAGGGTTTCTTTTTCTATTTTGGAATCAAGCTGAAGAGAAAAGCGCAAAGCCCTAAGCATGCGCGAATAATCCTCTTGAAACCTTTCGCGCGGAGAGCCTACTGTGCGTATGATTTTATCTTTTAAATCTTTTTGCCCGTTATGAGTGTCAATCAGCTTTTCATCTACTAAATTATATGCCATCGCGTTTATTGTAAAATCCCTTCGCTCTAAATCTTTTTCAATATCAAGCTTTGGATCTGTCTTAATATCAAAATCTTGGTAAATGCCTTGCTTGTGCATGGAGAATTCTGTGCGAGGCAGGGCAATATCGCAGATTTCATTTTCCGGCTTTGCGATTTCATTAAACTTCCAAATGCCGAATCTTTTTCCTGCAAAAACAACTCTGCCGTGATTTGCTAAAAACTCCTCCAAATCATCTGCTTCAACATTGCGCACAAGCATATCTATATCTGTGACTTTTTCCCCAAGCAAAATATCGCGAACCGCGCCGCCAACTAAAAACACTTGTGCTTGGGGAAATTCCTTTACAAGCGATTCTAAGGCTTGATATGTTGATATATTGGGAAATTCAGGATTCATAGGCATACTTTTACCTCATTATATCACAAATAGCAAGAATTGATTTTTATGGAGATTTGCGGTAAAGTTTGGCTAGGCGCATAGCTCAGCTGGTTAGAGCGCCATCCTTATAAGGTGGAGGTCCTGGGTTCAAGTCCCAGTGCGCCTACCAAAAAACACTCATTAAATTATGAGTGTTTTTTGATGTAATTTTTATTGGAAGATATTCATTACAGACCGAATTGCGTCTTTAGGAGATTTTGTGAAGATATCATAGGTCACCAGATTCCTGTTGCCGTGCGCTCCAAGGGAAGCGGCTTTTTGGCGCAGATCAATGCTTGGATCATGCGTATGCATTATCGCTCTAAAGTAGCCGTCTTTCGCGTAAATGATGATAATTATTTTTGCTTCTGGAGCATGAAGCAGAAGATCATCCACTACAGTTAAAAGAGTTTGCTCGCTTGTTTGGGTTCTCTCAAAATCATCATTTGTTACCACAGACCAAGCAATGCTGTGCTCTTCATCTACATGAAGGTTGGCAAGCATTCTGCCCCAAAGCTGTAAAGCATTAACTGCTTTATTGTAAAATAGTTTTTGGATGATAAGCTCCCTGTCAGCACCCAAGCTCATAAGCTCGCTTGCAATAGCCAATGTCCTTGGAGTTATATTAGGGGATTGAAAGCTTTTTGACTCATGAATAATTCCAGCTAGCAGGCAAGTGCTTAAATGCTGGTCAATAATATCTTTTTGCATGTACTCCGCAAGCATGAACAGAATTTCAGTGGTTGCCACAGCAGTCATCTCCACAAGATTCAGCTCTCCAAAGTGCTCGTTCTCGGGCTGGTGATCAATATTTATAATAGGCGTGTGATAAAAAAATTCAGCATGATCTTCATGTATGCTGCCAAGTGAATCAAGGTCGCTAGCGTCTAGGACTACAATCAAGTCATATGTGTATGATTCCTGCTTAACTCTTGGCGCGCCCAAGGAAAGGTCTTGCTTGTTCGGGAACAAGCGGATCATAAGCTTTTCATTTTTCACTTCATAGGTTAATCCGTTGATTTCATTTTGATTGATGTCAAACTCAAGAGTGATGTCTGATTTTTTTGATATTGAATTATTAATTGATTCAAATTCAGGCAAAAATCCATAGCTTTTATTAAGCCCAAATTTATTCGCGTCTATTGCGCAGTGCACTTTTTTTCCTAATCGCTTTAGCAATAAACAAAAACCCAGAGCCGAGGAAATGGCATCCCAATCTGGATTAGCTCTGGTGGTTACTAATATATTATGCTTGGTTTGGATTGTTTTCGCAATCTGCTGAAACGTGTCTAATGACATGGTATTTGATTTTGGTTAAGAGGTTATCATAATTGATGCGCATCATGGTGTCAATATATATAGGATTGTGGATTTGGGGATTATATTTAACGGCTAATTTGAATTTAGCCGTTAATCTGGATGTAGTAGTATAGATTTAGTGTTAATAAAAGCAGGCGCTCATCAATTAGATGGGCGCCTAGGGTGTCCTTGGGTTATGGAATGATTGGCACATGTATAAGAAGCTGTGTATTCAACAGCCATGTGCCATCTGTCTTGCTTATAATGGTTGTCATAATACGAAAGTCTCTTTTTCTATTTTTGTATCTCCAGCCAATACCCATGGTTCTTTTATTTGGGCCGATAATGTTTTCATATCTGCCCACTATCTCAAGTCTTCCTCGTAATGGCTGTATATATAATGGATGTAGATATAGCACATAATACTGTGTAATATTTTTATTCAGTATTATGTTATTAAATCTTAAGATTTCTGCCTCAAGCCTGCCTTGTTTTGATATTCCAGCGGACACTACAAGAGGATCAATTGGATGCTTTCTAAAGCCTGCTCTTAATATGATCTCTCTAGGCAGGTGAAGTTTGCCCACAAAGTAAGCGCGTCTATGGGAATTAGAGTCTTCTCTTGCTTTGCCTCCCTTTTGTATTCCAAGAGATATTTGAGCCAGTAGCTCTATAATATTCTTTCTTGTGTCAACCTTTAACATCCAGTCTTTTTCGCCGAGTGAATCAGCAACTGATGACATTGATATAGATAGCTGGCTATCTATGCGAGTGGAAGTTTCTCGTGTCATCTCAACATTCATGTTGCCGAATGTTGCGTTGAAATCCTTAAAGATTTTTTTAAGACCGAAATATTTCAGCATCTTAAATGGATCATACCAACGAAGCCAAAATTCCATGGTCTTTGGATCATCAGGCGCCAAGCCAAGAGCAAGAAAGGTTATAAGATTGCCCCTTTGCCGCCTAATATCCAGCCTTCCGCTATTGTGCCGGGCTCTCCAGTTTTCTGTTGGCTCGCCAGGTTTATGAATGATAGACGAGTCAGTAACACTGACTACAATACCGACTTCAATACTGTCTATGAGAGATGGTTTTTCTGCTTCTTGTGCTGTTATTATACGCGATGAAAACAACACCACAAGTGCTATCAATGCATATTGTTTCATAGCACGCCCCCTTGGTTATGGTGATGTTAAAGTTCAATTCTCTAGAATTGGATAGTAACAATGATGATGCTTTTTGTAAAGAATCATTGACTTATCACGCTATTTCTATTATACTTATATAGTTTCAATAAATAAATTACAGCCATGAATGTATCAGAACTTGCCAGGCAACTAAACACCACAAGCAAAGAGCTTTTGGAAAAACTTCCAGAGCTTGGGTTTGATATTGGAGTGCGGGCAATTAAAGTAGATAATGTAATTGCTGAAAGAATTAAGCAGGCTTGGAGCCAGGATAAAAGAAAGGAAAAATTAAGAGCTAAAATAGAAAAGCAGGAAACCATTTCCAAAGAAGATTCACAAGAATCAGATGCTCAAAAGGAGATTGTTATCCCGAAAAAAATTTCAGTAAATGATTTAGCAACAAAACTTGGAACAGAAGTTCCCCACTTAATCGGCTATTTAATGAAAAACGGAATAATGGCAAGCTTGAACGAGCAGATAGATTTTGAGACCGCTTCAATAGTGGTTGAAGATTATGGATTTAAGGCAGTTAAGTCAGAAAATGGAGAAACTGTTGATAAGCAGACAGAAAACGAATTAAGAACCCTTAAAAAGGATATTGCAAAAGATTCAAAAGGCAAAGAGCGTCCGCCAGTCGTGGTTGTTATGGGCCATGTGGACCATGGAAAAACCACTTTGCTTGACGCTATTCGGGAAACAAATGTCGTGGAAGGCGAATCAGGCGGCATTACCCAGCATATTGGAGCTTATCAAGTAGAGGAAAAGGGAAGGCAAGTCACATTTTTAGATACGCCGGGACATGAGGCGTTTAAAGCCATGCGAGAGCGCGGCGGCCAAGTAGCTGATGTTGCAATTTTGGTTGTGGCTGCTGATGACGGATTAAAGCCCCAGACTTTGGAATCAATCAATGTCATCCAAAAAGAGGGTTTGCCTTTTGTGGTTGCAATCAACAAAATTGATAAGCCAGGAGCTGACGTGGACAAGATCAAAAAAGAGCTAGCGGAAATCAATCTTAATCCAGAAGACTGGGGAGGCAAAACAATTACAGTTCCAGTTTCAGCTAAAAAAGGTGAAGGCATGCACGAGCTTTTGGAAATGGTATTGCTGGTAAGCGATATAGAAAAGTTCACAGCAGATTCCGCGAAAGACGCGTGCGGAGTTATTGTTGAATCCCATGTAGACCGCGGAGAAGGGCCTGTGGCCACAGTGCTGGTTCAGGTGGGTACCTTAAAAGTAGGGGATGAAATTGTGATTGGAGATTCGTTTGGCAAGGTTAAGGCCTTAAAAGACTGGCATGGAAATAATGTCACGCAAGCAACTCCATCTATGCCCGTAAAAATTCTCGGGCTTAGGTCAACTCCAACAGTTGGAGATATTTTAAAGTGCGAAGAAGTTAACAGGCAAATGCGCAAAAAATCATCTAAAAAACACAGGCTTATAGAAGTGGAGCAGGATCAGCCTGTTAAATCCGAAGAAGAAGATGATTCAGAAGAAAAAGAATCTAAAAAAACAGTGTTAAGCATAATTGTAAAAGCAGATGTTTTAGGATCTCTTGAAGCTTTTATAGCCGCCTTAAAGCAGCTGGAAACAGAGGATGTATCAATCGCCATTCTAAAGCAAGGCTTGGGAAATATCACGGAATCAGATTTAACTTTAGCAGAAGACGCTCGCGCAGTAGTATATGGATTCAGCGTCCAGCTTTCTCCAGAAGCTCAAAAGTTGAGCTATTCCAGAAAAGTTGAGATCAATCTCTCTAAAGTTATTTACGAATTATTGGACGACATCAAGGAGCGGGTAAAGGGATTTGTAAAGACAGAAATAGTAGAAGTGCCTCAAGGAGAATTAGAAGTGCTGAAGATTTTTAAGGATAAGAGGGATGAATCCATAATCGGAGGACGAGTTAAAAAGGCCGCTATCACAAGCAGCGCGAAGTTCCGCCTAATGCGCGATGGAGATCCTATAGACGAAGGCAAGATTATAGAGCTTCAGCAGAACAAGCAAAAAGTTGAAGAACTCAAAGAAGGCATTGAAGCAGGGGTCAAAGTATCTGGCGTGCGCGGGTTCCGTGAAGGCGACATTTTAGCTGCGTATATAGAAGAAGAGCGAAAAGTAGGATAATTGCTTGTAATATTGGCTAGGCTATGATAAGGTGCTTGACTTAATTATGAACCAAGAATTCAGCCAATTAAGCCAAGAAATTCAAAAGCACAGATCTTTCGCCGTAGTGTGCCATAAAAAGCCTGATGGAGACGCTGTTGGGTGTGTTTTGGCTTTTGCGTCTTATTTGGAAAGCCTTGGAAAGCAGGTTCAAAAATATTGTGTTGATGAGGTTCCGAGCTATTTATCATTTTTGCCGGAATCTGAATTAATTAAAAAGCCTAAGGATGAATTTTGGCAGAACTCGGATGCTGTTGTTATGCTTGATTGCGGAGATCTTGGAATGTCTGGAATTGACAGAGAAGAGCTTCAAGACCGAGTGATTGTCAATATTGATCATCATATAAGCAATTCTGGATATGGAGCAGTAAATTTGGTTCAGCACACATCTGCCGCAACAGCGGAAATTCTATATAATTACTTTGAAGAAGTTCAATTCAAAATTGACAAGCCAGCAGCTACCAATCTTTTGTGCGGCGTGTATACAGATACGGATGCTTTTACTAATCTTGGAACAACTCCAGAATCGCTTCGCGTTTCAAGCGAGCTTTTAAAGCTTGGCGCGAACTTTAAAGAAATCACAGCCCAGACAATGCGCAATAAATCAGTGGCGTCATTAAAGCTATGGGGCCGCGCTTTAGAGAGATTAAGGTTTGACGCAAAAAAAGGCATAGCAGTTACAGTTATAAAGCATACAGATTTTGATGAATGCGGCGCAGAGCCAGACGACACAGAAGGAGTTGCAAATCTATTAAATCATTTATCTGACGTGAAAATGGCAATGGTATTGCGAGACTTGGGTGATGGAATGGTAAAGGGAAGCTTGCGAACAACAAAAGAATTGATTGATGTGTCTCAAATTGCTAAACTAATGGGCGGAGGAGGCCATGCCAAGGCAGCTGGCTTCACAGTTAAAGGCAAGGTTATTGAATCAGATAATAGATGGAAAATAGTGGAATAATTATGTCTCAAGAATTACAAAACATGCATTTAATTCCAACTGTTATAGAAAAGTCCCATGTTGGAGAGCGTGCTTATGATATTTATTCGCGTTTGTTAAAAGAGCGCATTATATTTTTGGGTTCTGGAATTGATGATATTGTGGCAAACACTGTAATTGCTCAATTGCTTCATTTAGACAGCCAATCTCAAGAAAAGGATATTAAGTTGTATATTAATTCACCCGGAGGTTCAGTTAGTGCAGGGCTTGCGATTTATGACACAATGCAATATGTGAAATCAGATGTTTCTACTATTTGTGTTGGCATTGCAGCTTCTATGGGGGCTACATTATTGGCTTCTGGCAAAAAAGGAAAACGCTTTGTTCTGCCGAATTCAGAGGTTATGCTTCATCAAGTAATGGGTGGCGCAGAAGGCCAAGCAAGCGACATCAAGATTCGTGCTGAACATATCCTTAAAATGCACGAAAGGCTAAACAAGATTTTAGCTAATCATACTGGCCAAGATATTAAGAAAATAGAAAAGGATACAGACAGAGATTTTTTTATGTCAGCAGACGAAGCTAAGGAATACGGAATTGTTGATAAGATCATAAAATAGGTGTTTTTGCCTAACTTGACGGGAAAAAGTGTTTATGGTAAGCTGTATTTACTATAAATATTAACTAACAGTCATTGCAGAAATACATAGTTTTGGATAGATATTTACAGCAAAGATTACTTTTTATTTAATTTTTGACTCATATAGAAATCATGTTAACTGGGCAAAACCTAACATTACTCTAAAATAAAAACAGGCGTTAAAAAGCCTAAATTACTTGATTTCTATCAACCTATTCTATCCATACTACTCTGACTGTTTGAGAGATTAAAGTATGGACATATCAATTCTAATATTAATCGTCCTGGTAACTGGGGTCGGTTTTTTATTGGGTTATATCGTGCGAAAGCTTGTAGCTACTAAATCCGTGAATTCAGCAGAAGCTAAAGCAGAGCATATAATCCATGAAGCAAAATCAAAAGAAAAAGAAGTGCTTTTAGAGGCAAAAGACAAGGCTTTGGCAGTAATGGATCAGGCTAAAAAGGATGAGGAAGCGCGCAGAAGGGAAGTTCAGAAGCAGCAGCAGCGCTTGGAAAAGCGTGAAAGCTTGTTTGATCAGAAGCTTCTTGATTTAGAGAGCAAGCAAAATGAGCTTACAGACAAGTCAAAGCAGATTCACAAATCAAAAGAAGAAATTCAAGCAATACGCGCGCAGCAGCTGGAAAAGCTGGAAAAGATCGCAGAATTGTCGCAGGAAGAAGCAAAAGATGTTTTGCTTGAGAATGTGGAGATTAGGGCAAAAGATGATATATTAAATCGTTTACGCAAGCTAGATGAAGTAGGAAGCCATGAATGGGATGAAAAGTCCAGAAAGCTTCTTTCCTTGGCAATGGAGAGATGCGCGTCCAGCCACGCGGTTGAAACAACAACTACTTCATTAACTCTTCCAAGCGATGAAATGAAAGGACGAATAATCGGAAAAGAGGGACGCAATATTAAAACTTTAGAACAGCTTACTGGTGTTGAAGTTATTATAGATGAAACACCGCAGACTTTATTGATATCAGGGTTCAGCCCAATACGCCGCCACTTAGCTAAAAAAGCATTAGAGCGCTTAATGGTTGATGGAAGAATCCACCCCGGAAGAATAGAGGAAACTGTTGAAGAAGCTAAAAAGGAAATTGCTCTGGACATGAAAAAAGCAGGCGAGGAGGCCGCATATGATGCTGGAGTTGCTGGCTTGCATCCAAAACTAGTTCAGATTCTTGGCCGCTTGAAATATCGTACTAGCTATGGCCAAAATGTGCTATCTCACTCCGTAGAAATCGCGCATCTATCTGTCCTTCTTGCGGAAGAGCTTGGAGCTAATGTGGAATTAGCGCGCAAAGGCGGATTATTGCATGATATTGGAAAAGCAGTTGACCATGAAATTGAAGGCGGACATCCTAAAATTGGATATGATATCTGCAAAAAGTTCGGCTTGCAAGAAGAAGTCGGAGCTATCTGCTCTACTCATCATGAGGATCATCCAGAGCAGTTAGAAACAGTCATCGTCAAGGTTGCTGATGCTGTTTCTGGAGCACGTCCGGGCGCGCGAAAAGACACTTATGAACAATATTTGCAGAGATTAGGAGAGCTAGAAGATATTGCCACAGGATTTGAAGGCGTAGAAAAAGCCTATGCCATTCAAGCAGGCAGAGAAATCCGCGTATTTGTACAGCCAGGAGAAGTTGATGATTTTAAGGCGCATGAGCTTGCGCGCGAAATTGCAGATAAGATTGAAGCAGAGCTTAAATATCCCGGCGAGATTAAAGTTAATGTTATTAGGAACACCAGAGTAGTTGAATACGCTAGATAATTGTCATTGCGAACGACTGAAAGGAGTGAAGCAATCTTATCGTCGTGATACGGACAACTGTCCAATATGCTTTAATCAACGATAAGATTGCTTCGTCGCTTCGTTCCTCGCAATGACCAGCGCATTTATATCCCCGCACCAAATCAAAGTAATCCACAAAACATATCCTGCAGAGGATTTAGCTAATGAATTGAGCTAATAAAAAAACAAAACCCGTCTCTTGGAGTTGAGCCAAAAGGCGGGTTTTATGTTGGCTTAGGTAGTCTTCATAACCCTCCTCCTTTATTAAATTTTAAAAGGGCGTTGAGCGCGCCCTCCAAGAGTTTAGTTTCAGGTTAACGCAAGTTCTAATTTTGTCAAAACTATAGATGATCAATAATCAATTCCTCATAATTTAAGAACTCAAGCAACTGGAAACCCCACGAGATTAATAGCGCCATATTATTCGTCAACAACAAAATACCTAAGCCAACTAAGAATATGCCCCCTATGATTGATACCCACTTAGTAACAGTGGCAAGTTTTTGAATATGTTGTGTTGCTTTGCCAATGCCAAGTGCAACCAAGAGGAATGGAATAGCAAGCCCTGCGGAAAATACTGATAAAAGAATTGCTCCTTGCGCAACTGTTGCTGTTGTAGATGCAAGAACCAAAATTGCGCCCAGAATCGGGCCAACGCATGGAGACCAGCCAACTGCAAATGCAGAGCCCATTAAAAATGAGCTGGATTTTCTGCCTACCATTAAAAATGATGGAAGCTTTAAGCGATGTTCTGATTCAAGTGTTGTCAGTTTGAACAATCCAAGCACGAATAAACCAAAAAAGATTACCAAAATCCCGCCAATTCTGGTGAGCCAGATTCTGTAGGTGGCAAGTTCAGCCCCTAAAAGCCCAAGCAAAGCCCCAAAAATTATAAACAGAGCAGAGAACCCAAGCACAAAAAACACGCCATTAACAAATATTCTGTGTTTAACCATTGGTGCCTTTAAGGGATCTTGTAAATCTTGCAAAGAAGTGCCACTTATAAATGCTAAGTACCCAGGTACTAGAGGTAATGTGCATGGCGCAAGAAACGTGAGAATGCCAGCTATAAATGATGGAATAATAAGTGAAAAATCCATACTAGATATTGAAATTAGTTTTAATTTTTTGTCTTATTTCGTCCGCTTCCATAACGCCGCGCTTATGTTCTACAATCTTGCCACTAGGGCTAATAAACAACGTTTCTGGCATGGAGAAGCCGCCAATGGTCTGGTAGAACTTATCACCAGCATCAAGCCAAAATACCAAATCATCTCGTACTCCACGTTCATCTAAATAGGATTCAGTGCGCGATTGGGACTCTTTTCTGTTAATTGCAATTATCACAACGCCATCTCCAAATTCTTTTTGCATTTCTGCAAAATCTGGCAACTCTTTTACGCAGAAAGGGCACCACACTGCCCATGAGTTAGCAACTACTGGCTTGCCGCTAAAATCAGCTAAGGTGACATCATTGCCATTATAATCTTTGAATGATATATCTAGAACTTTGTTTTGCTTTGGAGTTGGTTCAGAAGCAGCAGGTGTCTGGCTTGGAGTTTCTTGTGTTGGTATTTGTTTGTCTGTTGCAGTACACCCAACACCAATGATTACCAATGCTAATGCAGTTATGATGAGTTTGTTCATAGTTATTTATATAATTCAGTATTAGGGTGGGCTGCTACCCAAGAGAACCAGAAATTAGGGATTGGATTAAATCGCTCCATTGTGCCGTCTGATTTCTTTTCATACATGCGAACTGCATCAATATCCTCATTATATTGTATCATGAGCGTTTTATCACCAACAACATCAGTAATTTCACCTTTTTGTTTTATTGCTTCTGGCAAATATGCCTTTACTTCATCTCCACTTACCACTCCAAGCACAAATGTTTTTGGATCTAATCTATCATCAGATTTTTGTACTGGGAAATATACGCCCGGAGTAGTGTAGTAATCCCCATAAGGGTCCCTGCCATAGAATTTAAATGCGCCTGTGTCTCGTGATAATACTTCTCCGTTTGGATTTAATGATTTCCAGTTGCCAAATCGCATTTGGTCAAATGGCAGTACCGCGAGTTTTACTCCAGTTTGCTCCCCAACAATTGCTTCACCTAGTATTTGCGACCAATATGAATCTGTTTTTCTGTCATACATTACTAAGTTTGACTGCCATAGCTTGCCGCTGGTGCCAAATTCAACTCGCTCTCCATTCACAAGCGGATCAAACACAATCCCAGAAAGGCACAAAGGGCAGTAGGTGATAAGTACGCGGTCACCTGCAATAGTGTCATTTATAATTTCATGGAACACTAAAATTTGGAATGGATAAAATCGTTCAACTCCTTTGTGCGAAAATGCCAAACCTACTTCCTCATCATTCAACCAATCACCAGCTTCTATGGTTGATATATATTTTGGATCATCAATAGATGGAATGCCATCCTTTTGGGGGCCATTACCAACAATTTCATTCAAAGGAATGCTGTGCTTTACTCCATCAGTTACAAAAATTTCAACCATGTCACTGTCATCGTCTTTTTTAGGATTAGGAATCATAATTTTTTTTGATTCCCCTGTAGGTAGATCAACCCCAGAGTTTAAATTGCGCTGAATCAAGAATCCAGCTGCTAATATCACAACAATTCCAATAATAACAGTGGTATATCGCATATTATTCACAAATAATTGACTTAAGTTTTTTTGCAAAAGCATTTGGAACGAATTTGTAGCAGATAGTCTGTCCGCATCGCTCGCTTGTAACTAAGCCGTGCTCTTTCATTGCCTGTAAATGGTGGCTGGTTGCCGCAATGCTGCATCCGACCGCGTCCGCAATTTCGTTTACGCATGCTTCTGGATTTTCAAACAAAAGGCATAAAATGCGTATTCTTGTTGGTTCTCCAGCTAGGGCTAGGAGCTGTGCTTGTTGTTTGACTTTCTTGGTAATTGGGTATGTTTTCATAATAATTTTAATAATTATATTCAAATACTTATTTGAATATTAACATATCATACAATTGCGTCAAACTCAATAGTGTGGATAAGATGGTTGACATAATGGGTGAATTTGATAGTTTTCAAGTACTTATTTTAATAATTTAACCAACAACATGGCACTTACATCTAAACAGAGTTTTTTGGCGGGGATTGGTTCAGCACTTGTAATATTTTTTATAGTGGGATTTTTTGTGTTGCTGACAGTGGTATTAAAAGATGATTCAGATTCAAAGGTCGCAAACACAGGCAATACCGCGGTTGCAGGGGACACTGCTCCTAACCAACCAAGCGGCCAACCGCCCACGCCAACAGAAATCACCTTAGCTCCAGTTACTGATGATGATTGGGTTCGTGGCAATCGCAATGCAAAAATTTCACTTGTAGAATTTAGTGATTATGAATGCCCATTCTGCTCTCGGTTCCACCAAACAGCACAGCAGGTAATTGATGAGTATCCAGATGATGTAAACTGGGTATATAGGCATTTTCCTTTGACATCTATCCATCCAACAGCCGTTGCAAGAGCAGAAGCAGCAGAATGCGCTGGATCAATCGGCGGAAATGACGCGTTTTGGGATTATACAGACGGCTTGTTTGAGAACATAGAGCTTTATGGGTCTGCGTCTGGTAGAAGCAGTCTTGCAGGTGAAATAGCGCTGGATGTAGACAAGTTTGATGAATGCGTGGAAAAAGGAACTTTTAGCGCGAAAGTTACAGATCAGGCAAACCAAGCAGTCGCTGCAGGCGGCAGAGGAACTCCTTATTCTATATTTGTAGCAGGGGATGAAAAGATTCCAGTTTCAGGAGCTGTTCCGTTTTCACAAATTCAAGCAATGGTTGAATCACTCTTGAATAGTTAATATGCCTAAAAAGCCCGAAAAAATGCTGGAACTCTATCAATATGAAGAGTGTCCTTATTGCAAAGCAGTTCGCACAAAACTGACTGATTTAGGAATTACATACATAATTCACAATACTCCTCGTGAGCGGGAAGAGAGGGATGAAGTGCAAAAAGTGAGCGGCCAGAAGTTTGTGCCAGTTTTGGTTGATCCAAATACTGATACTATGATTGCTGATGATGACGAAAAGGCAAATGAATATTTAGAAAAGCAGTACGGATAATCGGCTTGCCCTAAACTACATTGCATGATTACTTGTAACACGATACAGTGTATTCATGCTTCAAGAGCATCTACAAGAATATTTTAAGTTTGATACATTTAAGCCAGGCCAAGAAGAAATTATACAAAGCATTGTAAATGGCAATGATACTGTTGCAATTCTCCCAACTGGCGGAGGAAAATCCCTGTGCTATCAATTGCCAGGGCTTATTAGTAATAAGCTGACGCTTGTAGTATCTCCGCTTATTGCACTCATGAAAGATCAAGTAGACGCTCTTAATGCGCGTGGCATCTCATCCACGTTTATAAACAGCTCTATTGAGACGCGAGATATGGATGAGCGCATGCAGGATGTGCGCGACAGATCTGTGCAGATTTTGTATGTTGCCCCAGAGAGGTTTGCGAGCGATAGATTCCTCCGGCTGCTTAGCGAGATCGATATTGGCTTGTTCGCGGTTGATGAAGCGCATTGCATTTCGCAATGGGGCCATGATTTTCGTCCAGATTATAGAGTGCTTCCAGATCAGATTTCTCAATTAAAAAATCGTCCAACAGTAGCGGCATTCACAGCAACTGCTACTCCAGAGGTAAAGCAAGATATTATCGATCGTCTAACGTTACTTGAGCCGCATGTGTATGTGCGCGGTTTTGACAGGCCGAATCTGCATTTTTTTGCACAAAGCAGTATGAAGCCAAAAGCCCGAATGCATGAGGTTTTGCGCCTTGTGCAGTCTATGCAAGGATCTGGCATTGTGTATACCTTAACTCGCAAAGAAACAGAAGTAGTTGCGGAATTTTTAAAAGAAAATGATATTACAGCTACCGCATACCATGCTGGCATGGACAAAGAAAAAAGATCTAATGTACAGAATCAGTTTATGGAAAATGAATTTAAAGTGATCGTTGCTACGGTCGCGTTCGGCATGGGAGTTGATAAAGCTGATATTCGGTTTGTAATTCATGCTGGCATGCCTGGATCAATTGAGGGATATTATCAAGAGGCAGGCAGAGCTGGAAGGGACGGAGAAAAGGCATATTGTATTTTATTGCACGGCGGAAAAGATAATGGAATGCATAGCTGGTTTAGTTTAAAATCACAGGATGATATGGTGCGCCAAGGCAAAGCACCGCACGAAATCGCCGACATGGTGTCAATGAGAAAGCGTCAGTTTGAAACCATGAAACAGTATTTGGAATCTCAATGCCGCAGAAGAATGATATTATCATATTTTAATGATAAAGCAGTTAACGAACTTCCAGAAAATTGCGCAAGCTGTGATATCTGCTTAAATTATCAATGGAAAACATCTGTTTTGCCGCGCGAGCGCAGAGATAGAAAAACTTCTTCTGACAAGTTGTCAGATACAATTGGAGAAACAGCACAAATGTATCAAGCAGGAAGTTCTGTAGAAGATATTGCTTCTATGCGGTCCTTGGGAGTCTCTACTATTATGAATCATTTAATTAGGTGGTATGCCGAAGGCGGGGAACTTGAATTAGAGCAGTTTATTACAAGAGAAGAAGAACAAATGGTGCTTACGGCAATGGCGAAGTCAGATGATTATACAAGATTAACTCCAATTAAAGAGCATTTACCAGAGGATTTTTCCTGGGAGAAGATTAGATTGGTGATTGCTAAAATTCAGAGGATATTCCTTGGGTAGTAAGATGGATTTGGTTTTTAGGAAGGTGTGGAATAGTTAATAGTAATTCCTTTTTTCATTGACAAAGATACTTTAATGTGCTATTATCTCTGTAATCAATACTTTTTCTAGGCTCTTGGTCGAGATAATCTTGGAAAGTTTTTTGAGAGCAGTTGCTATGCAATCGCAAATAATTCAATAAACATAATCACATGGAAACAGGTACAATCACTAAGCTGATAAGCGATAAAAATTTCGGCTTTATTAAGCGCGAGGGAGAAGATAAAGATCTTTTCTTTCATGCTAACGAACTTGTAGATGTTGATTTCGCCTCACTTAATGAGGGCGATAATTTGACATTTGAAGTTGAGGACGGAGAAAAAGGTCCTAATGCAGTAAAAGTAAGTAAAGCATAAGGTTTGTTACTAACACTGTAAAAAAAAGCCCGCAAGGGCTTTTTTTGTTTTAAACGGCTAAACCTAGGTTTAGCCGTTAGAATCGGCTTATGGTTGGTTTTTTGATATACTAATATTATATGATATTTGATTTTCGAGTGCGTTATCAAAAAATAAAAGCATTGTATCAAAAGTACGAAAGAGTTTTAATACCATCAATGCTTGTTTTTGGTTTTGTGATGGATTATGTAACTTTCAAAAGCATACAGCCAAAGATTGCGCTTACCGTGCTTGTGTTTTATTTTTTAATTGCTGGAGCAAGTATATTATTTATCCAATACTATGATGCCGGCCGAATTTCGGAGAGGTTCAGGTTTGTTCGTTTGTTCGCGCCTTTGGTAGTGCAATTCACATTTGGCGCTTTGCTTGGGGCTACATTTATTTTTTATTGGTTTAGCGCGAGCGTTGCCGTAAGCTGGCCTTTCATAATCATCATATTACTAATGATTATCTCAAACGAATTATTAAAGCATCATTTTAAGAAGCCTATTGTTCAGGTAAGCGTGTATTATTTTATATCGTTTGCGTTTCTTTCCATTGTATTGCCATATATATTCAATGGAATTGGCGCGCGATTATTTCTATTGGCAGGCATAGCTAGTTTGGTTTTGATGTACGCGTATGTATATTTTTTGTCGCGCTTACGAAGCGTGGCGCACGAGAAAAGGATTGTTTTATGGCGTATTGTTTTTGTAATTTTTCTTACAATGAACGCGCTTTATTTTGCCAATATAATTCCGCCAATACCTCTCTCTTTGCGGGAATCTGGCGTATATCATAATATAATCCGCTCTGGAAGCGGGTATATTTTAGAGCAAGAGCGAAAAACTTTTTTCCAGAAATTAATTCCCGGGCAGACTGTTCACGTCAATCAAGGAGAGCGAGTGTATGTGTATACTGCTATTTTCGCGCCTTCTGATCTAAAAACAAGAATCTATCATCATTGGGAGTATTATGATAAAAACAAAAATGATTGGGTAGACAGAGACAGGCTATCATTTAATATAAGCGGCGGAAGAAAGCTAGGGTATCGCGGTTATTCTTTTAAGAGCGCTGTTGAGCCTGGCAAGTGGCGCGTGATTGCTAAAACAGAAAATGGGCAAGTATTAGGCCGCGTATCATTTCGCATTAAAGGTGTTGAAAGGGAAAGGGAGATAGAAAAAATAGTTAGATAATAGAAATATTAAAAAAAGACCCAAAGAAGGGTCTTTTTTTAATGGGGCGGCTAGAGGGAATTGAACCCTCGTGTCCGGTACCACAAACCGGTGTTCTACCATTGAACTATAGCCGCCTCGCTGGTACCCCCGATAGGAATCGAACCTATATTTAGGGATTAGAAGTCCCTCGTTCTATCCATTGAACTACAGGGGCGTGTCTTAGATAGGTATAGTGGAATTTAACACATAAATTGGTGTTTTGTCAATGTTTTTGTGTTTTTCCATGATAAGATTTGTGAACATCTTTTAGTCTTTTATCAGTCACATGAGTGTAAATCTGGGTTGTGGTAATTGATTCATGTCCAAGCATGGTTTGTACAGCCCTAATGTCTGCGCCATTAGCAAGTAAGTCAGTTGCAAAAGAGTGGCGCAAAGTATGAGGTGTAATTTCTTTTGTAATTCCAGCTGCTTTGGCGTGCTTTTCTACAATTCGCTGAACAGAGCGTGCAGTTAAAGCAGAGGTTTTTTTGTCTTTTCTTGATTCTGCTTTTTGCGCTCTGTCATGAGCTACAAATAATGCGGGCTCAACATCTGTTCGCTTGTCAAGATAGTTTTTAATGCTGGATTTCGCTCTATCAGACAAAAAGATAATGCGAAGCTTGCCTCCTTTGCCGCGAATAGTGAACTCATCTTTTTTCAAGTTTACAAGCTCGCGCGTCAACTTCGTCAATTCACTTACCCTAAGGCCAGTTGAGAACAGGGTTTCTAAAATTGCCTTGTCGCGCAGCTGCATGATTTCGCTGGTATCAGATTTAAGCGGAGCAGCGAGCAAGCGCTCAACATCATCACTATCAAGCACATCAACTTGGCGCATTTCCTGCTTTGCAAGCTCAATTTTTTCTGGAGCAATAGACTTAATGTCTCGGCGAGAGAGAAATTTCAAAAAACTGCGCAAAGCAATTAAGTGATAGTTCTGGGTTTTAGTATTAAGCTGCTGTCTAGTCTTGGGGTCTTGATACCTATTAAGCCATAACCTGTATTGCCTTATTTTTTCTGTGGTTAATTTTTCGGGATTTGGATTCTTTGCCCATTTGCAAAAGCGCTTTAAATAGAAATCATAATTCCGCAAAGTAGCTTGGCTTCTTCCTTTTTCAATTTCCAAGTATTCTAAAAAATCAGTTATTAGTGATGCGACTTGTTTCATACTGGTATTTTACGACACTTATGCTCTATTGACAAATATCTAATAGTCAAGTAATGTTGATTTATTATATTACGATATCTCGGTAATTGCTTGATCGACTTTTACTTGGATATTGCGAATTATCAATTATTATAAATATATGTTGGATAAGAAGAAGAAAGATCGTATTATAGAAAAATACAAAATCCATAAAAATGATACAGGGTCTCCAGAAGTGCAAATTGCTCTTTTATCTGCGGAGATAAAAGAGCTAACAGACCACCTTAAGACTCATAAAAAGGATTATTCCTCGCGCAGAGGTTTGATCAAAAAAGTGTCCCAGCGCAGAAAGCTGTTGCATTACTTGCAGAGAGAAGACTCTGATTCATATGAAAAGTTGACCCGCCAGCTAAGGATTAGAAAGCGCTCCGAAGATACTCTTGCTAAAGAAGACGAGGTCGCGGCCGCAGCAGCTGATAGAGAATCAGCAGAGGAAGAAAAAGGCAAATCAAAAGAAAAAAAGGCTTAATTTTAAAACCCTACACTAATGCGTGGGGTTTTGCTATTATATAGATATGGGTATCTTTGTTTATACAACTCGTGGGCTTGTTTTGGTAATTGCATTTTTCGCGCTTTTTTTTGGATTAGCTCGCGCGCAAGAACAAGCAGATCCTCCAACAAATGTCGCGGCAAGCCAAATGGGATTTTCAGAAAGCATTAATATAACTTGGGACGCTTCTGCCACAGAGGAAGTGACATTGTATAAAGTATATAGATCAACCAGCAGCACAAGCCAAGGAACTAAATTACATGATGCGCACCAAGGATTGTCGTTTACAGATGACACAACTTCATATAACACTACATATTATTATAGGGTTGTAGCTTTATTAAATGATCTTGAATCAGAAGTATCTGATCAAGCATCAGCAAAACCAATTGTTCCTGCTCCAATAAATGTGCAGGCTATTGACACTAAAGAAAGCAAGACAATTAAAGTGACTTGGGACAGGCCTACTTATGGATTGATATTGTCGTTTGATGTATTTCGTTCTACAAGCAGTTCTTCTAGGGGATCAAGAATAAAGAGCAGGGTCCAAGGTACTGAATACAAGGATACACGCGCGACTAATGGAACTACATATTATTATCGCGTACAGTCTATTTCTGAATCACGCAAGAATTCTGCTGACAGTTCTTCGGCATCTGCTAGGGCTACTGATGAATCTACTCCAGAATCTCCTGTGGTTAGCACTCGCGTATTAAAAAACAACAGCATTAGAGTTACTTGGACTAAGCCTAGCAATTCCTCTATAGATGCGTATCGCGTTTACAGGTCAAAAAGCTCATCTGAACTTGGAGATTTTCGCATTGAAACAACAGGCAGATCATTTACAGAGCATGCTTTGGATGCTGGAACTTATTATTACAGGGTTCGTGCAGTAGGAGAATCTGGAAATCTTTCACTAGAAAGCGATCCAGCTTCTGCTGTTATAATAGGTTCTGGAATTTCTGTATTGCTTCCAGTTTCAGATTTATCAGCATCTAGTACTGGAAGAAGCGGACAAATTAAGATTACTTGGAAAAATCCTCCTAATAAGAATTTTTCTTCTCTTAGAATATATCGCAATACTTTTTCAAGTTTGGGAAGTATGATCGCAGACAAGGTGCGAGGCCAATCATATACTGATTCTAACCTTACAAATGGAATTACTTATTACTATATAGTAAGAACTATAAACAATGCAGGAGATGAGCAGCCAGACAATACATTTGCAAGCGCAATTCCAAATATCTCTTCAAAAAACAAAGATACTCCTCCAAAGATAAGCAAGCTGAAAGTTCTGGACCTTTCAGACGGCAAGTCCATAAAACTTTCATGGACAAATCCAGCCCCTCATTTGTATGAATTTATAACTATATATCGCAGCACATCTCCGAGCGAATTAGGCAATCCAATAAGATCAAGATATAGGGGAAATGAATATACAAACACAACAGGAGTTCAAACAAACCAGAAATACTATTATACTGTAGTAACAAAGGGCTTTAATGGAGTAGAGTCAGAAGAAAACCAATATGTTGCTGGAATTGCTACTTTGATATTAGAAAATGATACATTTGATACGGATTCAGACGGGTTGCCAGATACATGGGAAAGAGCGCATGGATATCATCCCCATCTGAAAGATCTGCCAGATTCTGACGATGATTCAGACGGGCTTGGATTGCTTGAGGAATTTGAGAATAATACTGATCCATGGAATTCTGATTCTGATGATGATGGATATTCTGACGGAACAGAAGTTTTGAACGAATATGATCCAAACGGCGCTGGAAAAAAAGTTAAAATTCCACAAACAAAAAAAGCAAAAAATAAACCAGCTTTCGCGTATGGAAAAATAAGGCTAGCAAGCCTTTCGCAAGAGCAGGATTTAGCTTTGCAATTGCGCGCATCTTTAGAAGAAATATTTGGCAAAGGAAAGGTTCCAAATCCTCGCAAGCATTGGCCGAAATTAGTCAACTCATTTATATATGGAAAATATACAGCAGCTGAAATAGCTCATACGCTTAAGCAGGGTCCAGGATTAGTTCATCCAGTAATTCCATCTGAAGTTTGGAGGGATACAGATGGGTATAAGCGAAAGAATAGTTGACATTTTAATAATAATATGTAATTATTCCGTGTATGGCGCAATATAAATCACAAAGAGTAGGAGTGTTCGTGGATGTGCAGAACATGTATTACTCAGCAAAAAATTTGTTTGAGGCAAAAGTGAACTTTGCAAAAGTTTTAGAAGAAGCAGTTGGGACTCGCCAATTAGTCCGAGCCATAGCATATGTTGTTAAAGGGCCGCAATCAGAAGATGACAACTTTTTTACAGCTCTTGAGAAAATCGGTTTTGAGATTAAAACAAGGCAATTGCAGGTATTTTTAGGAGGCAACAAAAAAGGAGACTGGGATGTTGGAATTTGTATGGATGCCATAAGAATGGCAAACAAGCTTGATGTTGTTGTGCTAATCTCGGGGGATGGAGATTTTGAGGAATTAGTAAAGTATTTAAAATACAGCCATGGGTGCACAGTAGAGGTTCTTGCTTTCGGAAGAACTGCATCAAGCAAGCTTAAGGATGAGGCTGATTTATTCACTGACCTAGGCGAACAAAAAAAATTCTTACTTAAAAAATAATTAATAATATAAGGGATTAAAGTCAAAAGAAAAGGGTTTATTTGATATATTTTTATTCATGATGAGAATATATCAAATAAGCTCCTTGCTTGGCTTGGTCCCATAAGGAGTTTTGTTATGGAAGAAAAACAATTTAAGATTAAAGTTAATGGAGGAGAGTTTGTATTTTCAACAGGCAGGTTAGCTCAGCAGGCAAATGCCTCTGTTTTGGCGCGCTTTGGAGGAACAGAAGTGTTAGCAACAGTAGTTATGCCAGAGGAGCCAAGGGAGGATATTGGATATTTTCCTTTAATGGTTGATTACGAAGAAAAGCTGTACGCGGCAGGCAAAATCAAGGGTTCCAGATTTATAAAGCATGAAGGCAGGCCAACTGACGCGGCAATTCTTTCCGCACGAATGGTTGATAGGGCAATTAGGCCGCTGTTTCCCAAATGGGTTAAAAATGATGTACAGGTAATTTTGACTGTGCTTTCTTTTGACAAAGAAAATGATCCAGATATTGTTGGCATGAATGCGGCAATCGCGGCTCTTATGATTTCTGATATCCCTTGGGACGGACCTATTGCCGGAGTTCGCGTATCTCGGCACCAAGAAAAGTGGATTATAAACGCAAATTATGATACTCGCGAACAAGCTGAATTGAATTTAGTTGTAGCAGGCACGCAAGAAAAAACTTTAATGATAGAAGCTGATGCTAATGAGGCAACTGAAGAATTGATATATGAGGGAGTAGAATATGCTCAAAAACAGCTTAAAGATCTTATTGATTTATTTAATAAGATGCAAAAAGAGATTGGATTAGAAAAGGTATCGCAGATTGCGGAAGAAGAATTTGAAGAAGAAGACAGCTCCACAGTTGACCCAATCAAAGAGTCAGGGCAATTTATTGGCGATAATATTAAAGAGACTTTGTTTACAGACAGCCATGACACAAAGTCATCTCGCAAAAAAGCAGTTCATAAATTGCTTGAACAGCTTGATGATAAATTAAAAGAATTACAAGTAGGAAAAGACAAGCGTAAAAAAGCAGTAGATCACGCTTATGATCTTGTAGAGCAAGAAGTAACAAACGCAATTCTAAAAGATGAAAAGCGAGTAGACGGAAGAAAGCTTACGGAAATAAGGCCAATTGATTTAGACGCTGGCATACTTGCTCGCACTCATGGCTCTGGATTGTTCAACCGCGGAGAAACGCAGGTTCTTTCTGTTACAACGCTTGATTCTCCCGGATCAGAGCAAATTTTAGACACATTAGAAGAGAATGACACCAAAAAGAGGTATATACATCATTATAATTTTCCTCCGTTCAGCGTTGGCGAGGCAGGGCCTTTGCGCGGGCCAGGGCGCAGAGACATAGGCCATGGAGCTTTGGCAGAAAAAGCATTAGATCCAATGCTTCCTTCTAAAGAAGAGTTTCCATACACAATTCGCGTTGTATCAGAAGTTCTCGGCTCTAATGGATCTTCATCTATGGGAAGCGTGTGCGGATCTACTTTAGCGCTTTTGGATGCTGGAGTTCCTATTAAAAAGAGTGTAGCAGGAATTGCAATGGGACTTGCGTCTGATGAACAAGGAAATTATAAAATTTTGACTGATTTACAAGACTTGGAGGATGGTGCAGGAGGAATGGATTTTAAAGTAGCTGGAACTCGTGAAGGAATTACAGCAGTTCAATTAGATACTAAGACTTTGGGCTTAAGCAATGAGATTGTGCAAAAAACTCTGTCACAGGCAAAAGATGCAAGGATTGAACTTCTTGATAAAATGGATAAAGTTGTAGCAAAACCTAAAGAGCTTTCAGAGTTCGCTCCTCGCATAACCAGCATAAAAATCAACCCAGATAAAATTCGCGATGTTATTGGATCTGGAGGCAAGATAATAAATGAGATTATAGAAAAAACAGGAGTTGAGATTGATATTGATGATGATGGGCTGGTAATGATTACATCTGAATCAAGCCAAGGAGCGAAAGAGGCACAAGAGTGGGTAGAGAGACTAACACATGAGGTTGAAGCTGGGGAAGAGTTCAAAGGAACTGTTACCCGCATTATGGATTTTGGAGCTTTTGTAGAGGTGCTTCCTGGAAAGGAAGGATTGGTTCATATATCAAAGTTAGCTCAAGGCCATGTAAACAAGGTAGAGGATGTTGTGAAAGTCGGGGACTCTCTTAGCGTGGTAGTTGATGAGATAGATGACATGGGAAGATTAAATCTTCGCGTTAAAGGAGTTACAGCAGAACCAGATAAGCCCAAGAGCGAAGGCAGAGGAGCGCCAAGAGGAAGGGACACAAGGCGCAGATCCCCGAGACAGAATAGGAGATAAAAATTTAAAAGAGGTGTTCTGTAGGGGCGCCTCTTTTTGGTTTCACAATGCTCGTGCTACAATACTAATATGCCTGATTCTAAAAAAAGTTTAAACCAATTTGTGGGCGGCTTAGGCATAAGCCAAAGCGTGACATTAAGCAAGCCGCATAGAAGCATAAGTATTTGGATTATAGCAGCAGCTGGATCTGTAATTGTTTTGCTTGCGGCATTAGTTTTTTTATATATAAGCAATAGGCAAGGCAATCTTGCGCAAAAGATTTCTGATGAAACAATTTTATATGCTAGAATTATTGTTCCAAAGAATAAAATATATAATGCGTATTTAAAAATTTTTACCAAATCTAAAATAGACAATCTAGTATTAGAAGATGCTCTAAAAGAGATTAATATTATTCAATGGAGTGATTATTCTTTTGCAAGAGACATTATGCCAATATCATCTGGAGATATTGAGCTAGCAATATTACAGAACAATGAGTTTGTAGTTACAACAAAAATTACACAAATTGATAAGTGGCTTAGCATGTTTGGAATTATAGAAAATGATTATTATGGGCAAGTATGGGAAGTTGAAGAAACTGCTCATGGTTTATGGCAGCATCTTTCTTTAGAAAGCAATAATTGGCAATGGTACTTGGAAGGCAATCAATTATATATTATCAGTGCAATAAGCGCCAAAGAAGAGATAAATAATAAGCACATTAGAACTGTTTCAGATTTAATAAAATCAGGTTTTAACAGAAATAGTATTGGATCAATTTATGTAAATGATAAAAATGATTTCTTAAAGGAAAAAAATAAGTATATTTCATCATTTTTTAGGGGAGTAAAAATGCCATTTAACTTAAATATAGAAAAGCGAGAAAATACTATATTATTTGGCAATAATAATAAAATAAATGAGCTAAATATAGAACAAATACCATCTAATATACAGCAAATATATCAGGTATCGGATAATGAATCTGATATTTCGTATGTATATGTATTGGATAGCAAGCCTAGATTCTCTAGTTTGGTATCGGATAACAAATCCTTTTTAGAAAATACTGTATCCGATATAAATTTGTCTATTTTAGAGCTATATAATATAGATATTGCCTCATATTTAGGAGATATGGATTCATCTGAATTTTTGCTGCTTTTTTCAAATAATCAAGATACTAGTTTTAAAAATTCAGATTGGATTTTAATTACAGATTCAGCTCAAAAAGATATATTGCAGCAGTTTGCAACTACTTTATTCGCAATTGAGCATCCTAATACTCAAGAAGTCAGACTTTCAGACAACACTATAATGACAGAATTAAGAGCAGATATAGAAGGAATTGAATGGGACAATAAATTAACTGCATATAATGGAAAAGATATAGAATTTTCCATTATACAAGGAAAGGGCGAATCCAATGCTTATATTATAGGAGAGGTTCCTGAATATGGATTTATACTTTCAAGCTCTCAGGAATTGGTTGATCGCGTATTAGGATGGACTCTTCAAGCACCAGGCCCTGAACCCAGCTCAAAGTGCTCAATAAGCGCAGATTTAAGCGCTGCAGTTCTCATTCAAGACGATTTTTTGTCAAGTGATTTTTCGTCTGTGTTCCAGTTTGACTGGATTAAGCTTGCCAGCGACAAGAATAATAATTTAGCTGGGTGTATTTTGTTAAATTCTGATTAAATCATTTGCTTGTGGATTGACTTTTGTATTTAGATGTGCTACAATGTATTTGTTCTCTACTTTTTGGATCTTTTACATTGGAGACCGACCTCCAATAAAAAAACAAAAATAAAAATAAAACGGTGTCTGGCCGGGAAACAAAAACAAAAAAAGCATGGTTTGCTTTCATAAACAGATGATAGTAAAACCGCTCGGAAGGTAGAGATCAGGCGCTCAAGTCGGAAAAGTGCATAAAACAAGATTTGTAGCTATAGTCTTGGCTGTAGGCTCAGATGTATGGATGAAATATCGTCTATACATCTGAGCCTGCTCCAAGTGGCCGCAAATCCACTCGGGGCGCATTCCTGCCAACATAAATTTTTATTTAGTGTGGCGCATGGTGCGCCCTTCTTTAATTCCAACAGATTTAGTGCTATAATTTTGTTATATGAAAAAAGACATATTTGACAAGGAATTTATAGAGCAGCAAAAGCAAGCTTTGCTCGCAAAAAAAAGCAAATTAGAGAGTGAATTAGATAAGCGCGGAACTAAAAAAGATGAGAATTCATCTGATTATGAAGCAACATATCAGGAATATGGCGATGATGAAGAGTCAAATGCAGCTGAATATGCTCAAACAGAAACTAATATTAATGTTGTAAATCAGCTGGAAACAGAACTTAATCAAGTTATTGGGGCTTTGGATAGGATTTCTAAAGGATCATATGGCATTGATATAGATTCCCGCAAACCTATTAATAAAAAGCGGCTTATTGCAAATCCTGCTGCTGAAACTGATATTAGCCATGAAAAAGAGTAATTATATTATTATTGCGGCTTTAGGATTTGTATTAGATAGAATAATAAAATATTTTGTATTAAAAAACCCTAGTTTTGAAAATGGGTTTTTTTTGTTTGATGGAGTTTTTGGGCTAAGATTGCATATTAATGAGTATTTTGCCTGGGGTTTGCCTATATCAAACACTATATCTATCTATTTAATGATTTTGGTAATTCTTGCATTGATTTATGCCATGATTCGCATGCATGCATTAGGATTGTGGCTTGTATTAGCAGGAGCATTGTCCAACATATTAGATCGATTTATATATAATGGCGTTATTGATTATATTGTAGTTCCTTGGGGAGGTATTATTAATATTGCTGACATTTTAGTTATTGCTGGAGTATTGGTATTACTTTTTTACAAAAAAAGAGGACACGCAGCATAGCATATTCTTAATCATTCTTTATGCTAACCAAGATAATGTCATGCGCTGTTATTGGGCTAGATGGAAAAGCAATAACTATTGAGGTAGATGTATCAAGCGGATATCCAACTTTTATAGTGGTAGGATTGCCGGATAAATCAGTTGATGAGTCGCGCCAAAGAATTCCTACAGCAATTCGCAACAGCGGATTTGATTATCCATTTTCAAAAAAGATTGTTGTGAATCTCGCGCCTGCTGATTTAAAAAAAGAAGGCGCATCATATGATCTTCCTATTGCAATTGGCATTTTAGTTTCAAGCGAACATATTATTGGCTCTTTAGAGGGCACAGTGTTTATAGGGGAGCTTGCTTTAGACGGCAGCTTGCGCCCGACTAAGGGAATTTTGCCAGTCGCGCTTTGGGCTCGGGACG
>CEPX01051869.1_pt1 | contig 57770 bp, 51 predicted proteins | sample 361361 | NCBI WGS metagenome assembly CEPX01 (sample SAMEA2619974, study PRJEB7988) | marine metagenome | biome: marine biome (ENVO:00000447); feature: mesopelagic zone (ENVO:00000213) & marine oxygen minimum zone (ENVO:01000065); material: "saline water (ENVO:00002010), including plankton...
CGGTGCATTTAAGGGCTACGAGCGAAACAAGAACCACATGCTTCGTGTCATGCGCAATCACAGAAGAGCTGCGTACGATGCCCCTGATAGTGAGTACGAAAGTCTCCACGTCAATCCCGTAGGCATAGAGCAGAACGTATGCCCTGCCTACATGCTAGAGCCTGCAAAAGAATGCTGGGACAGAGCACTAGCCCTTGGAGAGAAGCATGGATACCGCAACGCACAAACGACAGTTATCGCCCCTACAGGAACCATTGGCCTCCTGATGGATTGTGACACAACCGGCGTAGAGCCAGACTTTGCTCTGGTGAAGTTTAAAAAGCTTGCTGGTGGTGGATATATGAAAATTGCAAACCAATCTGTTAAGCCCGCCCTTACAAACCTTGGCTATAACGAAACAGAGGTGAACGACATTATGAAGTATGTAATGGGAACGTTGACTCTCGAAGGTGCTCCACACGTCAATCGTGAATCACTCAAAGACAAAGGATGTACAGACCAAGACATTGCCAACATCGAAAAGAATCTCCCAGGTGTGTTTGAACTACCATTTGCCTTTAATAAGTTTACGCTCGGAGAAGAAGCCATGAAGCGTCTTGGGTTTTCTGCAGAGCAAATAGAAGATTTCAATCTTGATATTCTTACGGAGCTTGGATTCTCCAAAGATCATATCGATCAGGCTAACACCTTTATCTGTGGTCACATGACCGTGGAGGGTGCTCCACACCTAAAGACTGAACATCTGACAGTGTTTGACTGTGCTAGCAGGTGCGGTAAGGATGGAAAGCGCTATATTCATTACGAAGGACACATTCGTATGATGGCTGCTGCTCAGCCATTTATTTCCGGTGCAATTTCTAAAACTATTAACCTGCCAAACGAAGCAACAGTTGAGGACATTAAAAATGCATACTTCCTCAGCTGGAAGCTCTGCATCAAAGCAAACGCTCTCTATCGTGATGGCTCAAAGATGAGTCAGGCACTTAGTAATAAGTCGGACTCTAAAGATTCAGAGGATTCCAAAGAGACAAAGGTGGAAACAAAGATCGTCGAAAAGATTATCACAAAAGAAGCCCCCCGAAGAAGAAAGCTCCCAGATGAACGTTTGTCTATGACGCATAAGTTCTCTGTAGCAGGTCATGAAGGATATCTGCACGTTGGTATGTACGAAGATGGAACTCCCGGTGAGATCTTTATCAAGATGGCGAAAGAAGGCTCCACACTCTCCGGAGTAATGGATACCTTAGCTCTTAGCCTCTCCATGAACTTGCAGTACGGTGTGCCACTGGATGTACTTTGTGAAAAACTTGTCCATACACGATTTGAACCAATGGGTATGACCATCAATAAAGAGATCCCAATGGTAAAGAGTTTGATGGACTATCTCGGACGCTGGCTCGCACTCAAATTTATGACCAAGGATAACGCCAAGCGTTTTCACAACGGAGATCTCATCGAAAAGGCTTACGCAACTGGGAGCAAGAGTAAAGATGCATTTGCCATGAGATTACCGGTGGTCGACGAAGGAACTACGGCAACTCCTGATGTTACTACTACAGAAGAGAAGATTCTTGAAGAGATTAAAGAGCATTCAGAAGAAGCAGGTGCCATCGAGAGTAAACTCGAAAAGGCCAAACTACAGGGCTTTACGGGGTCTCTTTGTACTGAGTGTGGATCGACCAAGATGAAGCGTAATGGGTCTTGCGAACTCTGTATTGATTGCGGAGCGACCTCTGGTTGTAGTTAAATAGTTGTATGAGTGATTCCTGGCTCGACATGTTACCTAGTAGCGAACGGCAAAAGATACGTGACAAGTATAAGATGAGCGCTGCAGCTTACGAGAAGCTGCGGCAGAAGGTAAAGGGGCCTGAAGAGCTAAAGCAAGAGATGGAGTGGAATGAATTGATGGCGCAGCTGAAGTTTGATCTCGAAACAGATCCACACATGAAAGAAGCACTCAAGAAACAATTGGAACAAGATCTTTCTGAGCAGGGGATAGAGGCAGTGCTCGAAAATGCAAATCTTCCGGAAGATATCAAAAAACAAATAGAATCCGGAGCGTTTGAGATTGATGTGGATAGTCCTACAGAAGATTCTCCTAATCAATTAGTGATAGCACCGGAGGGAAACATTGGAGAGAAGTTACCTATTGCGATGCATCTGACGGAGTCGTATCTATCGCAGTTGTAGGGCGGCACCCTTCGACAAGCTCAGGGTGACAATGATTAAAAAGCTACGAACAGAACGCCGAATGCCGATGCCCAAAGAAGAAAACGCATGAGGAGTAGGGGAGCAGGTGATAACCATCCTAAATGTTTGCAAAATATTACGCAAGGGTTGATACACAAAGAGCCCTTGCATAAAACGAAAAAGTCGAACACAATTTTATTTCATGTACAAAAATTGTCTACGACTTCAAAACAGTTAAGTCATCATCGCAAGCCGCCATGTTTGGTATCTCCTTGCCACAACGCACGCACTGGTGAACGATCATCCAGCCCTTCTTTTTGCGGTGATCTATTCGTACGGGTTTCATCATACTTTTACACTCCGATGCACGGTCTCCGGGTCCAATATTATCAACATGCTTTGACCATAAACACTTCGGACAGTGGTTTCTATACGAGCCATCTTCGAGTGGTTCTACATGCATACCACAATGTTCACAGTCGAACGGTTCTTGTCGTGCGATAAATACCATTATACATTGAACTTGAAATGCATCACGTCTCCATCAGCTACAATATACTCTTTTCCTTCTTGCCGAAGCTTCCCAGCTTCTTTGGCTCCAAGCTCACCTCCAAATTCTACGAAGTCTTTGTAGGCTATGGTGTCTGCCTTGATAAAACCTTTTTCAAAATCCGTGTGAATCACCCCGGCAGCTTGCGGGGCGGTACTTCCTTTCAAAATATTCCATGCCCGTACCTCCTGCACACCAGCAGTAAAGTAGGTCTGGTATCCAAGTGCCTCGTAGGCTGCATGAATCAATCGATCCAGCCCGGAATCCGTTACTCCTAGCTCATCTAAAAACTCTTTGGCATCATCTGCTGATAAATCCTGGAGGTCTTCTTCGATCTTGGCAGAAATGGTAATCAGCTGATCACTATCACCAAGCTCCATCTCCTTCTTTACTTCATGCACACTAACAGTGTGGAGTTCATTCTCTGCAACGTTACATGCGTAAATCAAAGGTTTGTACGTCAGAAGTTGAGCTGTCTTGAGGAATGCATCCTCCTCTTCGGTGACATCCGTTTCTATGGCCATCTTTCCATCATTGAGGACTGCAAGTATCTTCTCGTACACTGCAAGCTCTTTGATCTTCTCCTTATCCCCGCCCCTGGCAAGGCTTGCAAGCTTATCCATTCGACCGACGAGTGATTCCAGATCAGAAATAATAAGCTCTGCTTCGATAATCTCTCTATCCCTCTTTGGATCTGTAGTACCTTCGACGTGGGTTATATCATCATCCTCAAAATGCCGAACAACGTGACAGATGGCATCTACCTCTCGGATAGCGCCGAGGAACTTATTACCCAGACCCTCTCCCTTAGAGGCTCCTTTAACAAGACCTGCGATATCCACAAATTCAATAGCTGTAGGAATCACTTTCTCAGGGCTTACCATCTCTGCCAGTGTATTGAGTCTTTTATCAGGTACTTCCACGATACCCACATTTGGTTCGATAGTGCAGAAGGGGTAGTTTTGCGCCTCCGCCCCCTTAGAACGGGTTAAAGCATTAAAGAGGGTAGATTTACCCACATTCGGGAGGCCGACAATTCCAATTTTCAGAGCCATAGCATCACACTTAGAGCGCCCTTTCTGGGCGCGGAATGATTGTGGGAAATCTACAGGAAAAGCCAATTAGATGCCAAATTATTAGTCATCTGGGTTGGTTTGAGCACTTGACAAAAATAAGAAAAAGTATAGGATACTACTCCTATGTTTAGCAGAGAATATCTTCGTCGATTCGTGGCATCTTTGGCACTCGTTGCCCTCGCCAGCCTTACAGCCGGACAGGCTCTTGCTGCAGGGTTTGCCGATACACAGGGTACCGATTACGGGAGGGCATTTGCCTACTTACAGAGTCAAGGTATTGTGCAGGGATATGCCGATGGACTTGCTCGTCCGGGGCATCCACTCAATCGAGTCGAAGCTCTAAAGGTTATCCTTAAAGCCCAAGGAAGTTACGACAGTCGCGTTGCACATTACACCAAAAAGACTCCACCGATTCCACTCTTTAGCGACATCGACCAGACACAGTGGTATGTACCGTATATCGAAGCTGCCTTCGAACAGGGTGTCATTACAGGATACCCCGATGGAACATTCCGCCCAGCTAGACTTTTAAGTACAGAAGAAGCAGTGACAATGCTGATGCGTACGTTTAACGAGTCGAGCTCTGCTACGAATGCAGCGCTTAGCGACTTCATTCAAAATCAGCCAAACCAGTGGTATACCGCTTCTATCAATGCAGCCATTAATAAAAACCTTGTTATGCATAAAGGACAGATGCGGTTGGGAGCAGCCATTACTCGTGGACAGTTCTTTGACATGGTGTATCGCCTACATGAGAGTAAGGCTAATGGAAAAGTTGCATATGATGGCCCAGAGCCAACTGCTCCACCTGCAAGGGTTGCAGTTGCTGCTCCGAGACCACAAGAAGACTTTGGTCCTACAGGAATATCTTCATATGAAAATGATGACCGCGTTGTCGCAGCAGTGTCACCAAAGGTGCAGAAGGCACAGATACAACCTGCAAATGTTACTATTACTCCAAAGATCGATCATCCGTATGCATCCGAGAAGTACTTCTCTATCTCCATGCCAACTCTTGGCATTCATGACCTTACCATTACCCATCCACAGGATGCAGTTTCTAAAGATGGTGTTCTCTCTGTATTAAATCAAGGTGTTGGACACTTGTTTGCGTATCCTGGTGGCGGAGGAAAGATGATGGTGTATGGGCATAGCTCCGGATACCCATGGGATGTTTCTGAGTACACGAAAATCTTCCGTCGCATCAATGAGTTAAATCCGGGTGATAAAGTCTATGTTACCTACTCCGGTACTCTTTATGTATACGAAGTAACATTCGAAGAAACCATTGCAGCAAAAAACGCCAACAAAGCTTTTCAGGACCAGGGAGTAGGGGAGGAGTTGATTCTCTTTACCTGCTGGCCGGTAGATAGCATCGCTCAAAGATACTTGGTACATGCAGTACCGGTGGAGACTGTAGCTTTGCGATAGGGTGTTACCCAATCCTCCTCAGGATCTCCCGATCCACAAAGTCCTTCTGCCTACCGTACGTCAGGCGGCTTAATTGCTTAAATGCTTCTGCAGCCTGTTCATCTTTTTGATACGTAGTATCCAGCCAAGGACGCGGTACTTCGATACTAAACGGTCTCGAAGGTTGGTTGTTGACACTCAATTTCATAGCACCATGGAATGCATCAACATTAATAAGGTCTTGCTCCGAGAATGCCGGTGCCATTTCTTTTCCACAAACCTCTGCATCCTGTGGACCAATTTTATAGAACATCATCGTACCGATGTTTCCAAATACAGCACCCTTTAGACTTACTGCGCCCGAGAGCTTGCTGTCTTTCTCCAGTTGGTCGATATACTGGTGCGCAAGGATCAATCCAAGACGATACTTACGAGCCTCAGAAAGGATCGATTCAATACTAGGAGTCACGAAGTTTTGGAATTCATCGATATAGAGGAAGAAGTCTTTGCGGGCTTCTTTTTCCATGCGCTGACGACGCATAGCTGCCACCTGAATTTTACTCACGGCAATCATACCCAGCAGTTGTGCGTTGATGTCCCCGACAAGTCCTTTGGAGAGGTTCATCAAAAGAATCTTTGAATTATTCATACAGTCTGCAACATTAAATGCAGACTTGGTTTGTCCAACGATATTTCGGATAAGTGCGTTGGTATAGAACTGGCCAAACTTCGCAGCGAAGTAGGGGATCATCTCAGCCTTTTCTCTCTGACCTGTCTGTGCCATCTGCTTTTCCCAGAAACTGCGGACAATAGGGTTTTTAACTTTTGTTACTTTGTACTTCTGCCATTCCTCGTCGGTAAAGAGTTTAACAAGGTCGGTAATTGCTCCGCCCTCTTCTTCGTCTTCCATTAGGGTAAGACAACCGTTTCGGAAGTAGTCTTGGATACGTGGGCCAAAGATTTCTTCTCCAAACATCTTTACCATCATATTCATAGCATCGAGTGCTACGAGGTCGCGCTCTTCTGGTGAATCAGCCTCTAGAATGTTTAAGCCCATAGGCCTTTCGGTATCTGCAGGATTAAAGTAGATGACGTCATCTGCTCTTTCGCGTGGGATGTACGGCAGCAGATCCTCAATCAATGATCCATGTGGGTCAACAACGCAGACCCCCTTACCGTTATGAAAGTCCTGCCTTGCCATAAGTTGAATGATGGAGGACTTACCAGTACCTGTTTGTCCAATAATGTAAAAGTGTCGGAACCGGTCCTCGTTCGCCATAAAGATCTTTTTCTTTTCTCCTCGTACGGTATTGGTTCCAAGATAGAGTCCTTCTTCCGGAAGATCTTTTGGTGCAGGAGCCATTTTAAACTTCTGCCACTTGATGGTATCCACTTTGTTGTACTTGATATTCGGCAAGTGAAAGAAGCTTGCGAGTTCTGTAGAACCTACGAGCATAGTGCGATACATCAACCACTGCCTCATGTTTCTACGAGGATTACGCTTGATAAACCTTTCTATGACATCGCTTTTGCTACTGACATGCGGACGCTTAAAGGTGTTGCCGCGCACTGCATCAAACTGTGCAAATGCAGTGATGATTCCATCGAGAACACTTTGTGCCTTCGCAGGAGATTCACCGGAAGCCACAGTGCGAACTGTGCAGTAGTAGCCAGGGTTACAGGCTTTTTCATCAAGCATCTTGCTACGTTCTTCTTGCACCTGCGTTACGCGGTTTCCAGTAGATTGCGATTCATTCAAATCCACAACTTCCGATGCTTCGGAGGAAGTAAGAAGAGAGAAAAATGCGCTCAGCCACGATACAGGATTGTACCACTTGGCACTGCTCTTCTTTGGATTGATCATTTTCACAGCGGATTTCTGCAACTTCTTTTGCCATCCGGAAGCTGCTGGTCGTATAACAAATTGCACGGCCGCCCCTTCGTCATCCTTTAACTTTGAAAATGCATTGGTTAATGCATTGAGAGGGTCACTCTTTAATTCCTGATACGTTTTGAAGCTGAAAGAATAGTCCTTTCCAGGCAAAAATGATTCTGCGACAACATGAGAATCCGGTGTGAAGATGTTGTAGTCTTCAACTGCGTTAATAATCGCATCAGGATAGAAGGATGTAATCTGCTTTTCTACAAGATGGACAGTGTGCCTCGGTACTACGACAAAAAACAGAATCTCACCCCCGAGAGCCGCGTATTCGAATGAGAGATAGTCTTGCCCCTTCCAAAACCTGGAAAAGCGTGTGTTATACATTCCATAGATTGATTGAAACATGTGGTCCATAACCCCAACAATTTCTTTAAAGTCTTGCCCGGTAGAGAACTGCTCTGATGTAGTCTCTTTATCTTCCTTGCTCTCTTTTTTGGGTACGAGAATCTGCAGAAAGACCATCTCTTCCCCCCGGCTTCTATCGGCCAAACGCCTACTCAGCCAGAGCCCTAGGAATCCGATGACTCCTGCGGAGATGAGGCCGATGACAATATCTATTATATCCACAATAGGTATCTTAGCATTATACGACGTCCAAAGAGTATCTGAAGGCGAGCATTATTGCTTGTCGGCCCAATACTGTTTGGCTTTAAGAAGAGTCTCTACCATCTCGAGAAGTTTGCGGATGGTCATTTCACTCTTAATAAAGTAGTCGTCTGCACCAAGCTGCTCTCCGCGCTCTTTATTCTTTTCATCACCGAAATTGGTCAGCATGATAATAGGGAACTTGCGACCTTCTTTTGGATGCTGTTCCAATATACCAAATCCATCAAGAACTGGCATAATAATATCGAGGATAAGAATATCTGGCTCCTTCTTCTGAATTTCTGCGATAGCCTCTTCACCGTTTTGCGCTGTACGTATAGTATACCCGCTTAGAGTAAACTTCTTTGTATAGACTTCGCGGAGAACCGCGTCGTCTTCTGCAATGAGGATATCAGCATTAGCCATACGTTTAATTATACCAGAAAACCTACTTTTAGTAAACTATCCAAAATAGGAGAAGAATGAGTACATTCTGCTCCTATCATTGATTCTTTGTCAAAGATGATTTTCTAGACTGCCAAACGGACGTATTCCACGATTTCACTGTCTCCCAGTAGCTCCTGAACCAATTTGCCTGGTTCTTTGACGAATTCCTGACTGGTGAGAGCATTCTCTTCACGGAACTTCTTTTCTTTTCCAATCATGATCTTCTCCATAATCTCTGCAGGCTTACCTTCTGTTGCCAGTTGATCCTTCCAGATATCACGCTCTTTTTCTACTTCTTCCTCAGAAACATCTTCAGGTTTTACGTAAAGCGGGTTCATAGCAGCTGCGTGCATGGCGATATCCTTTGCGAGGGTCCCAGATCCACCGGAGAGGCCAACGACTACACCAATCTTTCCGTTACTGTGAACGTAGACACCAGAGACTGCAGCTTCGGTCAGCTTCATTTCTCCGAGAGTAATATTCTCTCCAAGCTTTTGGACCATAGCTGGAACTTTCTCATCAACAGTAGCTTGTGCTTTTTCTAGGCCGCCACTCAGTAGGCTATCTGCAATTTCCTGGCCGAGTGCCTGGAAGTTGTCGTCACGCGCTACGAAATCTGTCTCACAGTCGAGACGAACAAGTGCAGCTTTGCCTTCGGAGCTTGCTGAGAAGACAGAGCCTTCACTCTGATCGCGCTCAGCCTTTTTGGCAGCAGCAGATGCGCCCTTTTTACGAAGAATTTCGATTGCTTTCTCTTCATCGCCACCGGCTTCTTCGAGTGCTTTCTTGCACTCCATCATAGAGACTCCGGTGCGAGACCTCAGTGAGCCAACAGCTTTTGCATCTATAGTAGACATAATAGTAGGGGTTAGGGGAATTATTTGGCCGGAGCGGTTCCGCCCATAGCTTCGAGTACAGTGTTCATTATCAGTTCGATAGATTTTACAGCATCATCATTTCCAGGAATACACTCTGTAAAGAGGTCCGGGTCTGCGTTACTATCACAGATTCCGTACACAGGAATATTCAATTTCTTTGCTTCCAATACCGCAACACGGTCACGCACAGCGTCGATGACAAACAGTGCATCGGGCATTTGTGTCATAGCAGATACACCACCAAGAGCAATGTCGAGTTTAGTCAGTTCTTTGCGTAGTTGTGTTTGCTCCTTCTTTGTATACTTTTCAATTTCTCCGGTCTTAAAGGAGTTCTGCAAGTCGAGATAGTGCTTAATACGTTTTTTGATCGTGTTCCAGTTGGTTAGAAGTCCCGGCATCCACTTTTTGGTAACGATAGGAAGTCCAAGTGCTTCGTGGAACATTTCGATGTAGACAATGCTCTGCTGCTTTGTAGAAACAAAGAGCACGGTCTTTCCTTCTTTCTGTAATTTACTGAGAATAGAGCACACGCTGTCGAGTGCCTTTTTGGTCTGCACCAGGTCGAAGATATGCACCTTGTTTTGTGTGCCATAGATGTACGATGCCATCTTCGGGTTCCACTTGTGACGTGGGTGTCCGAGGTGACAAGCGGCCTGGAGGAGATCCTTTTCTGTAACTGTAGGCATAATAGGAATGGATAGAGAATAGAGGATAGTGGATAACGAATTGTGATCCTTGGCTTCCTCTTCGCGTCATTTCGCCGTAGTTGCGGCAGGCCCCGTTTGGGGAGGATCCGCTGCGATCAGCGAAGAGTGCCGGATATTTATACCTATCGCAGGCTTAGAGTGCAAGGATATTGGGCTTTAATTCTTCCAGTATTCAGCTATCTCTGCCCTCAAATCAGAAATCTTCACTCGCTTTTGCTCTAACGTGTCGCGATCGCGAATGGTCACCGTATCTTTGGCTCCCTGTTCTTTGTCTTCTCCAATCGTCCCAAAGTCTACCGTGATACACAGCGGCGTTCCGATTTCATCTTGTCTGCGGTAGCGCTTACCAATACTTCCCGTAACATCAAAATCAGTAACAAGGTTCGTATGTTCCAGTAGCAGCTCATGGATTTCTTTGGCTTTCTCCACCAAGTGTTCTTTTTTACTGAGCGGCAAAATAGCGATATCGATAGGGGAGAGTCGCTTATCAAATTTCATCACCGTGCGGACATCTCCGTTCTCCAGTTCTTCTTCGGTGTATGCTTCCAAAAGGAAGGTGAGCACAGATCTGTCGCAACCAAAGCTTGGCTCTATGACATGCGGAAGGAACTTACTTGTAGCATCATCCGGGTCGGTATATTTAAGATCATCACTACTAAATTTCTCATGCTGAGATAAATCAAAATCTCCACGGTCAGCAAGCCCAAACAGTTCACCCCAACCCCATGGGAACTCGTATTCGATATCAACAGTCTGTGTACTGTAATGACTCAGCTCATCTGCTTCATGCTGGCGAACGCGGATATTGGTTTCATCAATTCCAAGATCTGTATACCAATCCCACACTGCTTGTTTCCACAAATCAAATGCTTCTTTCTTATCATTTGGGCCTACAAAGTATTCTATCTCCATCTGTTCAAACTCGCGTGTACGGAATGTAAAGTTTCCGGGAGTTATCTCATTACGAAACGCTTTTCCGATCTGCCCTATACCAAAGGGCAGACGCATCCGAGAGGTATTGAGGACATTCTTAAAGTTTACGAATATCCCCTGAGCCGTCTCCGGTCGCATGTAAATATCATCTCCTTCACCTTCAATGACACCCTGCTGTGTCTTAAACATCAGGTTAAAGTGCTTTGCATCAGACCATTCGTTCTTTCCACAATTTGGGCAGTTAATTTTTTCAGCTTTGAGCATCGGCTGCACTTGATCCAAAGTCAGAACTGCTGCTGCTTCTACTCCGAGTTTCTCTTCGAGTAACTTATCTCCGCGGTAGCGCTCTTTACACCCCTTGCAGTCAACAAGAGGATCAGCAAACGAACCAACATGACCACTCGCTTCCCAGACTTTGGGATTCATCAATATCGCACTATCGAGTCCCACCATATCGGGCCTGTTATGGACAAATGTCTTCCACCAGTTTTGCTTTACGCGATTTTTCAGCTCCACTCCCAAAGGTCCGTAATCCCAGGTATTGGCAAGCCCTCCGTAGATCTCGGATCCTGGGAAGATAAATCCTCTGCGCTTGCAGAGTGAGACAACTTGGTCGAGGGAGGTTGCTGGCATCGAGGGAGAGCGTAACAGGGTTAGCGTAGGTTTCCTAGCCTCAAACCCCAGAGATGGCCTATATTTGATACTATCTATATATGCAAATATATGGTATAATAATGATGCTTTGAAACAAATACTACAAATTGTAAATCGTAGGCTCAATGCGTGTTTTGTCGCATTGATTAGCGCAATACCTGTACCGGTAGCTGCTGCAACGCCGGATCAGCTATTTATACAGTCAGGAGACAAGAATGCCAGCACTATCATGTTGGCGGTAACGTTTGTGATTATTGCAGCTATCCTTGCAAGAATTAGTATACGTGTCATGAATCGCTCAAAAGAAACCGACGCAGCTCCATATCTTCCTTCATTTACTGTCATTATTACTACAGTTATTTGTGCAGCTGGGCTCTTCTTCTTAAGTCTTAAAACTATGGGAGGCATCGTTCTATTCGATGGTCCCAGTGGTGTAACGAGAGCTGCAATCTTCTTTGGATCTATGGGTCTTGCGAGTGTGTTTGCAGAATTCCTTTGGCCGAGAGCGAAGCATTATGTTTTCGGATTCTCCATCGGAACTCTGGTGACATTCATTCTTGTTGGTTTTTACTACATGCTGTTTGACAGAACGGTCCAGCAAGATCCGTTTTTCATGGCACTGGGTATCGTGTGTGTCATTATGACGTGGAGGTTCCTTTTTGGACCTTGGCGTCCAAGAGTAAAAGCAGCAGTACTTGGTACATTTATTCTCTGGCTTGGTATTCACATGATTTTAAAAGAAGCACCGACAGAGCGATCTGCACGGATGCTCGCAACACTAATCGCGTTCATCCCTGCAGTCATCTGGTGCATGCTGTTCCTTAAAGAACATAAACAAAGGTTGAGTTTGGTAATTCTCATGTTCTTCGCGGGAATGCTCTCTACTGCACCCATTCTCTTTTACGATGCTATGGTGCGTCACAAAGTAGAGCTTCAATTCTTCCTGTTTAGTATCACACCCGAAAACTTCACACGGAGTTCCAATGCGTTTGTCACAGGAAACCTTGTAGGGGTAACTGGTATGAAGTCGACACTGGTAGCAACACTTATCTCCTTTATGATAGTGGGCTTAATAGAAGAGTTTTCGAAGTTCTGGGTACTGAGAAAGAGTGGACGCAAGTTCTTTAGCTCTATAGATGATGTATTGCAGCTCGGTATCATTGTTGCCATTGGGTTTGCCTTTGCAGAAAATGTGATGAACCCTAGTTATTTCTTGGCATTCGTCAGATCCTATCTCATCAATCCAGAAGTACCACAGTGGGGTGCGTTTATGGGGAATGTATTAGGACGTGCGATTCTTACAAACATGGTACACATTCTCTCTACTGGAGTACTCGCATACTTCTATGGAAAAATGCTTTTTGCAGGGCCTGTCCTCGAAGAGGAGCACAAAGCAGGAAAGATCCATCCTATCCCTCTCGCGTTACACAAGATTCTACGACTCCCAGAGAAGATGGTTTTCCGTCGTGAGAATATGGTTTTGGGGCTTGCCTCTGCTGTTTTACTCCATGGAATGTTTAACTTCCTTGTAACACTTCCAGATCTTCTCCCCGGAAACCCTCGTACACTTGGTGATCTTTTCGCAAGTGGACCAGATTCTCCTTTGCATTACATAGCTCTTCTCATTATCCCTTCTATGTTCTACGTGGTAGGTGGATTCTGGATACTCTCCATGTTGTTTTATAAGAAGCAGTGCATGAAAGAAAGAGGAGTTCTTGTCGTTACAGATCAATTCGTATCACAAGAGAGCTTTTACGCTCAGTACGCGAAGTAGCGCATAAGAAAAGATCCCTGTACAATGCGGTCAACCTTTTTCTTCAATTATGAAAAGAATTTCTCGCGTTGCAGCCTCTGCTCTTATTGTGTTTCTTCTACTCCCCGGAGTAGCGACAGCGACTAGTGCTCATGATGCATTGCGCGGATACAGTGATGGGGATGTAGTGACGCGTGGAGATTTAATCCGATCTGCAGTACAGGTACTTGGTCTCGAGGATCTAGTTGTCGACGAGCGAAAAGAGTTGCCATTTCGAAGAGTTGCAAGAGGATTGGAGAAATACGTTCGCGTTGCGCATAAAAAAAATGCCCTCGAAGCATTTGGATATGATCTGTTTCTTGCACAAGGAATAACGCGTGGAGATGCATTGAGAGTTTTGGTCAATCTAACGGGACTTGATACCGCAACCCCTGCGACGTTTAAAGATGTACGTGTAGGCACTCCAGACGAACGAGCTGTGAGAGTAGCCGTAGAGCGTGGTTGGATGGACCCTATTCGAGCAGATCTCTTTGGAGTTCGCAGAAAACTTACCGGGCGTGAGGCTATACTTCTTTTGCGTAAAGCGTCAGGAGAGGCAGAGGTAAAAGATAGTAGCTTTAAGACCAATTCACCAACGATCAAAGTAAACCTTGGCACAAACAAGCGTCTGATGAATTTGCCAAAAACCCAGATTCTCGAGTCGATTTGGAGCATTATAGAACGAGAATTCCTTTACACCGATAATATTGATACCGACGAAGCTGCCTTTCAGGCTGCGGAAGGTTTGGTCAATAGTTTAGGAGATAAGTACACCACCTTCATGCGACCTGTTCGTTCACAGCAGTTTCAGACTCAAATTAACGGAGAGGTAACTGGTATCGGTGCGCAGGTGGAGTATATTGAAGGAATTTTAACCATTGTGTCACCAATCAAAGGTTCTCCTGCAGAAGCAGCGGGACTAAAGCCTGCAGATCAAGTCATTAAAGTGAATGGAGAACCTCTCAAAGACCTCTCCTTTATGGATGCAGTAGGTAAAGTGCGTGGACCCAAAGGTTCAACAGTAAAACTTACTATCCGACGTGATGGGTTTGAATTGGACATAGATGTCATGCGTGATGTGATTCGCGTACCAGAAGCCATTATCACTTGGCAGGATGATATTGTTGTTGTCCAGCTAACACAATTTGGACGCATTACTCAAGAAGAGCTGCGCCCACAAATGGAGGCAATTATGATAAAAAATCCGAAGGGAGTGGTGCTGGATCTGCGTAGTAATCCGGGCGGATTACTATCTGCAGCCAACGCTGTTATCAGTCTGTTTGTCGAAAAAGGTACACCGTACGTGGAAGTACGCTCTCGCAAGGATCAAAAACTGGCAGTAACAACAGCAGAGCAAGTTATTACTGATGATGTAAGAGTTGTAGTGATTGTGAATGAGGGATCTGCATCAGCAGCAGAAATTGTTGCCGGAGCTTTGCAGGACTTAAAGCGTGCAACAGTTGTAGGGGCTAAAACATTCGGAAAAGGTACTGTGCAACAGGTGTTGCAGTTTAATGATCAAAGTAGCCTAAAAATGACTATCGCAGAGTGGTATACCCCAAATGGAAATAAGATTGATGGTATCGGAGTACATCCGGATCTTGGGATTTCCGAGATTGACGGAAGAGACGCCCCACTTCTCAAGGCGTTGGATCTATTAAAATAATAAGCTACATGTTTGAGTAAAACTGCTTTTTGCGGTTTTTTGAGCGGTATTCCTCACGCTTGATAGCCTTTTGACGCACGAGTCTCTTGGTGTCTTTTTTCTTTCTGCGGCCACGAACACGGAGAAGTTTGAGCAAACCTGTTCTTTGAACCTGTCTCTTGAAACGCTGCTGAAGCGCGTCATTGCTCTCGGTGCCTTTCTTGTGTGCATGAACGGACATTTCTGGGGCAGCTTAGGGAGCTCAAGGGGCTAGTGCAAGTATTTGAATTAAAAAAGCAAAGTTCTCTTGCATTGATTCAGGCCCGTTTCCGCTCTACAATCCACTCCGATATGGCCAAAAAAACTGGATATTCAGCAGAGCAAATTCAAGTCCTAGAGGGCTTGGAACCCGTACGTAAGCGCCCGGGAATGTATATTGGATCCACAGATGTACGTGGACTCCATCATTGCGTATACGAGATTGTCGATAACGCTATTGATGAAGCCATGGCTGGCCATTGCGACACAATTGTGGTGACAATGCATGATGATGGCTCTATTAGTGTAGAAGATAATGGTCGTGGAATTCCTGTAGATATCCATCCAAAAAAGAAACTTCCTGCCCTTGAAATTGTGCTTACGACACTCCACGCCGGTGGTAAGTTTGGAGGGGATGATTCCGGTTACAAGGTATCTGGTGGATTGCATGGAGTAGGATCTTCTGTGGTAAATGCTCTGAGCGATAAAATGCGTGCAGAGGTCTATCGTGATGGTGCAATTCATCATCAAGAGTACAAACGTGGAAAGACGCAGTACGCCCTCAAGAAGGAAGGAAAAACTTCCAAGACCGGAACAAAGATTCAATTCTGGCCTGATGGAACTATCTTTGACGCGTTGGAGTTTTCTATGACAACGCTTATGACGCGGTTCCGTCAGCAGTCCTATCTCACGCGTGGTATTACACTAGCTCTCCTCGACGAGAGAAAAGAGCGTCCAGAGGAAGATCAAAAGCATCCACGGCTCTACCGCTTCTCTTTCGAAGGTGGAATTGCTGCCTATGTGCGTCACCTTAATGAGTCAAAAGATTCTGTCGGTTCTCCTATTTGGTTTGAAAAAGATACAGATGACGGAATGGTGGAAGTTGGCCTGCAGTACACACAGGGTTTTCAGGAGCATGTCGTTTCGTTTGCCAACAACATTCACACAACAGAAGGTGGACATCACCTTTCTGGATTCAAAGCAGCACTGACACGCACGATTAATGCCTACGCTCGTAAAGGGGGACTTCTCAAAGAGAAAGACGAGAACCTTACAGCAGATGACGTACGAGAAGGATTGACTGCGGTGATTTCCGTACGTCTTAAAGATCCCCAATTTGAGGGACAAACCAAGAGTAAGCTTGGTAATGCAGAAATGAAAACTGCAGTGGAGCAGGTCGTGAATGAAAAACTTTCGGAGTACCTAGAAGAGCATCCTAATGAAGCTAAGGAGATTATTGGAAAGTGTAGCTTGGCAGCAAGAGCTCGACTTGCGGCTCGCGCGGCTCGTGATAGTGTTATCCGTAAAGGTGCGCTTGAGGGAATGACACTTCCGGGGAAGCTTGCAGACTGTAGTAGCCGTGATCCTGCTGAATGTGAGATTTTTATTGTTGAGGGAGATAGTGCCGGAGGTTCTGCCAAGCAAGGTCGTAACCGGCACTTCCAGGCTATTTTGCCTCTTAGGGGAAAGATCTTGAATGTAGAACAGGCACGCTTAGATAAAATGCTTGCCAATAACGAAATCAAGTCACTGATTATAGCACTTGGTGTTGGGATAGGAGAGATTAAAGACTTCGATAAGTTGCGATATCATCGTATTGTTATCATGACAGATGCTGATGTTGATGGTGCGCACATCCGTACGCTCTTACTGACGTTATTTTACAGATACTTCCCAGAGCTTATCGAAGCAGGATATCTGTACATCGCTCAGCCACCACTCTATAAAATCTCCAAAGGAAAAGATTCACGCTATGCCTACACTGATGAGCAAAAAGATGCTGTTCTCAAGGAAATGGGAGTGACGGTTGAAGAAACCGAGGAATCCGAAGAAACCGAGGAGTCCGAAGAGGGAGAAGGGGAAGAAGGAGTAGCCAAGGCAAAAAAAAGAGCACCACGTGTGAACATCCAGCGCTATAAGGGTCTGGGAGAAATGAATCCAGATCAGCTCTGGGAAACTACAATGGATCCGGAAAACAGGATAATGCTCCGTGTTACGATGGATGACATCGAAGCTGCAGACAATGCATTTTCTACATTGATGGGACCAGAGGTGCCACCACGCAAAAAATTCATCCAGACACATGCGAAGGGAGTGAAAAATCTGGATATTTAGTCTTCGTCTTGCTCGTTGAATCCGTCACGCAAAACGTATGTGTCGAGGTTTTCTTTACCAATCAGTTTGATAATTTCGGGAACTGCTTTTTCAAATTTACTCTCTTTTTGCTTACCGGCAGCCATATCTCGGAGGATAATGGTCCCAGCTTTTACTTCCATTTGACCAAGGAGCAGCGTGTATTTGGCACCGAACTTATCTGCCAGACGCATTTGGCTTTTGAGGCTTGCTTCACCCAAAGCACCAAGAGTGTGAACACCAAGGTCGCGTAGCTCAGAAATAGTGCTGAGACATTTCTTTTTTGCCTCTGGTCCAAGTTGCGCTACAAACACATCAATCTGATCTTTGTGTGGAGCCTGCACACCTGCTTGTTTCATCTGGTAGATGATGCGCTCCATTCCACCGGCAAATCCAACCCCAGGTGTCGCTTGCCCGCCAAGCATTTCGATGAGTGGGTCATAGCGTCCACCACCACCAACAGCGTTCTTGCCTCCAGTATCATTATCCCAGTACTCAAAGACAGTTTGATTGTAGTAGTCCAGTCCCCGTACAAGATGTGAGTTTTCGACGTACTCAGCTCCAAGCTCCCCGAGGTATTCTTTTACTGTTTCGTGGTACTCCTTGCTTTCATCACCGATAAATTGATCCAATGTAGGGGCATTCTTTAATAAGATCTGTGTGTCTTCCTCCTTGGAATCGAGAAGCCTCAGAGGGTTTGTTTCGAGTCTTGTACGGTCCAGATCTGGTAAGTTTCTTTCTTTTCCAATGAAGTAATCTTTGAGTGCTGCTATGTACTCCTCTCTATTCTCTGCTGTTCCGATGTTATTAAGCTGCATCGTCAGACGATCAAAGATCCGCAGATCTTTAAAAATCTTATTACAGACATGAATCAACTGAGCATCAAGAGAAGGGTCACTAAGGCCTATAACCTCCAGATCAAACTGGTGGAACTGACGGTAGCGTCCTTTTTGTGGTCGGTCATGCCTAAAAGCAGGTCCAATGGAATACAGTTCCACAGGTTGTGGTAACTGTTTCATTCCGTGCTCAATATAACTTCTACAGATACTTGCGGTAAATTCAGGTCGAAGCGCGAACGCTTCCATACCTTCTTCACTGTGGTGGGAACCCACCATAAACAGTTCCTTCTCCACAATATCCGTGTGCTCTCCGATACCACGCTCAAAGATCTCCTTCTTTTCGAACAAAGGTGTATCTATCCGCTTGAAACCGGCTTGCCTACAGCGATGGCGCACAGCCTTCTTGATGTAGGTGTGATACTGATGATCCTCTGGGAGGATATCACTGGTACCCTTCGGTGTACGGAATTTCGCTTCAGACACGAAAAAGAGCCTAGCAGAAAGGGGTATTCTCGCCAAGGGGGGAAATTGATTAAACAGGGAGAGAAATCTTACTTAGCCAAATTACATATTATTACCTTTGTTGCAGATGTAATAGATTGTACTATGCGTCCACTCGTGGCGAGAGTAGCTCAGTTGGTTAGAGCGTCCGGTTGTGGTCCGGAAGGTCGTGGGTTCGATCCCCATTTCTCGCCCCAGAATTCATAGGTTGAACTGTTGATACCCCCTTTCGTACAGCATTTTTGATGTTACGAGCTGTTATGGGTTCGACCTCTGGCATAGAGGCTGTTATCTCCTTCGGATCGAATCGAAAGAGAACATTTGCATGTCGCCCCTCTTCACTTTCGGTTATCTCAATACGTTCCACGAGCATATCCACAAGCTTCTGTTTTTCCTCGTAACTCAGTTGCTCAACCTTTTCCTTAAACTTCGCAGCGAACTCTCCTAGGTGCTCGCAGGCAGCATCATATTGTCCAAGTCGTGCTATCTCCTTTTCGGCTTTTAGCTTTCCTTCTATCGCAGCTTCTCTTTGATCTTTGTACTTGGCAAGATGAGATTGTCTGTCACTCTCTTCAATACCACCATCATAGAAATGATCATTCACTCGCTCGATCTTCTTGTTGATCTCGGTAATTTGATCTTCGTATAGATGTAAATCTTGTACGAGTCTGTCTTTTCCATCATTGCCTGACATGCGCCTCTTGTGAATACGAAGAAACTCCTCTGGGTGATTGATAGCTTTTTCAATGTAGCCCCACACAAAGCCATCTAGTGGGGTTGCAGCAATACTGATACTTGGCACTTTCCTACCATCTTTATCTGTGTACTGCTTACGTCTGTAGTTCTTTGTACCCTTCGTTGCAACGTATCCTACAAAACCTCTTCCTGTACCTACTTCTATAAGTTTCCCTCGTAGCATGTATGTCTCCTGCCCTCCACCTTTCCTTGGCTTCATGCTTGATTGCTTCAGTTTCTCTTGAGCCATGTAAAAGAGCATATCATCAATGGTCGGAGGAACTCTTACGGTAATCCACTCTTCCTTTGCACGTTCTGCGTGAAGTCGAGGCTTCTTACTGACAAGGTAGAAGCGATTCGTGACATGGATGCCACGATAGACTTCATGTGCAAGCATTGTACGAATAGTAAACGCATACCACTTTGTACCCCTAGAACGTACATTTGTCTTACTCTTCGGTACTCCAAGTCGATTCAACTCTTTTGCTATCCACTCTGCATTCTTATTTCCTTGTACAAACCACTCAAATATCTGACGTACTATCTTTGCTTCTTCTGGGACGATCTCAAGCTTCTTCCCCTTACCATCAGGATTCGGAATACCTTTGTATCCGTAGGGAACGGCGCTACCTGTATAGTTTCCTGCAAGCGCAGAGGCTTTTTTACCTTCCTGCGTGCGCATCTTGATATTCTCACGCTCAAACTCTGCAAGCGCACCAAAGATCTGGAATATAAGCTTGCCTATTGCTCCTGTGAAGTCGAGATCTTCCTTCATCGAAGCGAAGCCAACACCGTATCTATCAAGCTCTTCAAAGAGCTGTAGAAGTTGCGAAAGGTTTCTGGATAGACGATCTATCTTCCAGACGAGCACTAGATCAACTTCTCTTTTCTTCACAAGATCCATAAGCTTTTGTAACTCCTTTCTCCCCTCCGTGTCTCCTCCAGAAGCTTGCTCATAAAAGTGCCACGCAGGCTTTGTTACCCATCCCTTGTAGTCTTTACGCTTCACATGAGCTTCAAGCTGCTCCTGTTGAAACTCTTTGCTGTAGCCATCTAGCTCCTGCTCAGCAGTGGACACACGCATATAAAATGCAACACGCAGCTCCTTGTTATCCCCCTTTTTGCCAGCATCAACGAGCTTGATTCCCATAATGCTTAATATGAATACTAATAATACACATAGGTTACCATAACCTTTGTGTAAATTAACAATCCTTTTCTTAGATGAGCAATCCTAAAGAGCGTGACAGGATTCTCTAGGTTCCATAGAGGGATCTGTATGAGGGGAGTGTAGTTCGTATTCGGAAAAATTTTTACACTGTAGTTTCTTGGTGTTGGTGTATATGACTACAGAGCAGTCCCAGAAGCTTCTGTTATTGACGTCTCTCTTTTGGCAAAATCAGGGGGAGTTTTACCTTTAACTACGTAACTAAGATAAATAAACGGCGTATCCAAAAGAGCGATAACTACCTTGGAGAGCCAACCTGTTATAATCAGTTCAACAAGAGTTTGTGTTGAAACAGATCCGGCAAATGCCAAAGGGAAAAACAGGCAGCTGTCTAAGAGTTGCGAGACAATCGTGCTTATGTTGTTCCTCAACCATAGCTTTTGTTTGCCAGTCTTTTCCCGTAGATAATGAAAGAGCCAAATATCAAAACTCTGCGCAATTATGTATACCGTGAAACTTGCTATAGCAATGCGCGGCACAGCTGAAAAGAGTGTCTCCATTGCGGCAGCCATACCTTCTCTTTCAGGAATTGGATCAGAAAGTAATACCAGTTGTCCAAGCAGTGTAAAAGTTGCCAAAGCCAGAAAACCCATCCAAACCGAGCGATAGCCTACTTTCTTTCCATGATGCTCTGTGAGTGTGTCTGTAGCAACGAAAATAGCTGAATAAAAAGGGGCAGCCATCGTAATTGCATATCCAAAGAAAGGAACAAGTTTAGCGTTGAACGTACTGACTAGAATAATATTCGCAAGAATAGTTGCTATGACCCATTCCTTACCAAAGCGCCAAGCCAGTAAAATGATGGAAAGATCTAAAAGGGTAATTGCCAATATTATGAGTTCATTTTTCATAGTCACTAGTATACAGAACTAAGATAACACTCTTCACAATAGACTGTTGCAGAGCCATCAGGAGCATACGAAGTCCAAATATCCTTGTTGCATTTGGCGCACTGACGAGACCAGAGTTTTCGAGGATTTCTTTGTAGTATTCTCATCCTATGACGCTCATCTGGATGCAGGTGTGGAACAGGAAGATTCATTCTTCTGTACAAATCTAGTTCTTGCACAACAACTCGAAATGGGCGATCGGTGACCTCACATTTTACTGCCCAATTCAGAATATCATCAGGTATATCTGTAATCTTTTCAGGTAGCTTTGATGCAGGAATCACTCTTTCTACTTGTGGCAAATCATCGTTTTCGTCCCTCCATTTCCATCCTTTCTGCAATACTTCACTCTTGCTTAAAGGAAAGTATTCGTTTGCAACAGTTTCGTTGTAGGCAAAAGGACTCATGGAAGCGGGGAAAAATTCTCCCCATTCTCCATTGTTTTGCATATGCTCAATCAATTGTGGAACTAAATTCTCGTACTCCTCTTTTGTGTATTGCTTATTGAAGATGCAGTATTCTGCCTGCTTTAAGCATACACAACCAAAGCAGTGTTTGGACTGGCGACAGCCAATGCAATACAAGAGATCAGAGGTACTCATAACACAGCTATAACAAAAGAGGATGTTAAAAGAATTATGACCGATTGTGGCGCAGTTATAAATTCGCTGTATATTTTCTCCAAACGAGGAAACATCCACGCAGGTCTTTGCATTGTAGAGTGAATCACAGTAGTACAAATCCTCTCCATCTGCGATATTGAAGCATCGAAAACAGTTTTTGGCATTGGTAATGTAATCACCAGTACAGTTTTCGCATTGCAGGATTGAGCAATACTTTCTTGGAAATTTCTGTGTATATTGATGAAATTCCTCTTGGAGCTTACGGACTTTGTTGTGACTTTCTAAATCAATCTTCTTCATCCGTGCTTCAAAATCTTGTTTTGATAACTGTTCATTGTGAAAACAGTATTCCTTGTTGGCAAGATTGGAGCAGAAGAAACAGCTCTTGCAACCAATACAGCTGCGTAAGAACGCACTGGAATGACAGTTAGTACAGTCCTGACTGAAGCGAAGCTCATAACAATTAAAGCAATCTACACACTCGTAACAGAGCTGTGATGAATGTAAATAGGAGCAGTCCATGCAGTCTTTGGAATGCTTAAGTACATTGCTGTATAGAGTGTCTTCGTTAAAGTCAGAATCGAAGATGAGATAGCTATTTTTATTCCAACCTGCAAAATTAACGTAATCAGAGTTGTTATCGTGTGTATCAGGTGATGCAATGAGTGCTAGGTGCGGTACTTTCAGACAAATATTATTGATTTGTTTAAAGACTGATCCTGACAAATCAATATCTTTGCCGTATTCCAATGGATTCCATTCATCTTCCCACCATATGTCAGAAGCGTACACTTTCCACGGACTTTCAGGGGAATAAATAGCAATAATCTCCTTTCCAGTTTTCTCGCATTTTCTCTTGTAGAGATGTCGTTCATTTCTCCACATTAGGCGGTGCTGCTGTCTACATGAGGGGCAATATTTTGGCGTTGGGATATCAAACTTCCTATCTTTAAATACTGGTGACAAATCGCTTAGGGTAGCTGTTTCTTCGTCAGTAATCTGATAAGTAGAACTACATTTGGTACACGTCTGCTGCATATGGAAAAGTTTACACCACTGTCAGCTCTTATGGTAATCAGGAGCATGTTATTTCGAGGATTCACGTCAAATACCGTGACGTTATTCTCTAGGTTCCATCGAGGGGTCTGGGTGAGGGGGGTACAACTCGTATTCGGAAAAAATTTTAAAAATAATATCCGTGGCACTGCTTGTATTTGAATCCGATACCACACGGACAAGGATCGTTTCTACCTGTAGTTTTCAAAAAGAAGTTATGATCTACCGTTGGCTGCATGTACCCTTTCCAAAACTTATCTACCCACTCTCGACCAAAGTCCGTACGTGCATGTATTGATCTGTTAATGCCAAACAGACTGAATGAGTCACGAGGTCGGCTCGTGAGAACTATCATGGAATAAAGATCATCATCTTGCGTAAGAAAATTCTGTGCAATTTCATCACCCACCTCATCTCTCTTGCCCATCAACTGTCTCCAACTTACATCTGTGTCGATAAACAGAAAAATTTTGTAATCATCTCGCAAAGGTGCAACTTGAGCACGCTTCTTTGCGATTTTGTCATAGATTCGCTCTTCTAGCTCCTTGCGTAAGGATTCTGCAATTGGCTTGTCGTCAACAAAGAATCCTGATTTGTACTCCTGCTTACCACTTGTTTTACCTGTAACCGACAACTCTCTTACAGCATTCATATCATCCATCCATGTCTGCATCATTCCTAGTACACCTTCTGGTCGATGATCAGGCGAGTGTATCGAAAGATTGCAGCAATCTGTTCCACCTTTCTCACCAATCTTCTTTAGGGAAATCAATCGCTCGATCTCCGATTCCATTGCTTGTATCTTAGAATCGCTTGCAGAAGATTCATGCGTAGCTTCAAACAAAACATTGCATGAAAATCCATGTTTCTCTGCGCATGCAAATGTATGCGATCCTAACTGTTGCATTGCATCTTGGAATCTCACGTATGTACTAGAACCAGACATTACAGTGCATTCCACTACACAATCTAAGCTCTCAAAAGAAAAAGCATTATCAGGTGTCTTGCCATTGATTAATGGTTCCATCTGAACATCAGGATCAAGATAACTGAGCCTGTATGCAGTAGATAACTGGTAAAAGTATTCGAGAAAACCATCGGGGTCTTTTAACTCACGAACGATAGCTGCAAAGCTATTCTTGTCTCGCAGTGCCTCCAAGCAAGACGACAGTTCGACTACAACTGGGGTAGCCATACTTACTTCTCCTCTGAGCAAGCCATCATAAATTGGATGCTTGAACATTTTGTATGCCTCATCTCCTATGTAGCGTTCTATTAGAGACTCAAGCCACTCATCCCCAAAAAGTTCTTTTATAGTTTCTATAGCCTTATCAAGACGTTTCGGTGAGATGTTTGCCTGTTGTAACACGTGTGGGCAGTAATTCTGCGCTAATTGGATTTCCATATGAATCTTGTGAAGAATCGCTATTATATCAGATATGAAGTTTGCAGAATACTTTGAAAATCTTGATGCGATTGAAAACAAATGGCGAGAGTTGAAAAATAATGATTTTTCTCAGAAACTAAGAGATGAACTATGGGGACTTTGCATGAAGGGGAAAACACTATTTTGGAAAATGGCAGAGGATGACATGCGCAAAGGATATGGTATGGTAAGCACAGTTCCTGCATACCAAAGAGCAATAATGCTTCTTGAGCACGAGGGGCGCTTTGAGCAGGCTGTTGAGGAATGCAGAGATGCTCAAAAGTGGAAAATAAACACCGATTGGTACGAAAAGAGGATTGAAAAACTGCAAAAATTGATACAGAAGAAGGCTTCGTAGAAGCCCTGCAATAATCAGCTAGAATAGCATTATGAATAAGAATAACGGTGGCAGACCTCCAGCAATCACTCCCGAAGTAGTTGCAAAACTAACAGAGGCTTTCAAGCTCGACATGACAGTTGAAGAAGCTTGTACCTATGCGGGAATCTCGAAGGATACCTACTACCGAAAAGTGAAAGTAGATCAGGGGTTTTCGGACGAAATGGATCGTGCTAGTCAGTTTGCTACTGCGAAGGCACGTAGAATTGTTATAGAAAAGATGGAAGACGATGGCGGGCTTGCTCTGAAATATCTCGAACGAAAGCGTAAGGGGGAATTTTCACCAAGAATAGAGCAGGATATAGAAACACACTCTATTCTGGCTATTGTAAAAGCGCAGGAAGAGACTGAGACAGTTGATTGGGACGATGCCTCGCAACACCTCCTCAAACTAGCTGAAAAGTCAGCATCCGTAGAAAGCTAGTATCTTTCGTCCTCATAAATTTTGAACTCCTCTCTCATGATTTCCTGTTCCTCTGAGCTAGCATTGTTGTAACTCTCTCTGACAGATCCATCTATCCATAAAAATAGTAGGATAAAACCTAAAAGAATCCATATCCAACCCCATTCATCATTCCACTTATCACGTGCCCTCTTAGCGTCTAGGGATGGGTCAGCCATATCAATCAACTCTTCATCACTTAAATTCATACTTATCGATTGGTTAGGAATACAAAACGGCACTCCGTCGATTGCACTCAACGCTTGCGGAGATTGCTCTCAACAGGACATTGAAACCGAACGAAGTGCCGATTTCTTCCTGCATTGAGCAATACGAACAATCTGTTCGCGCAATATGTTGAGTGCGTAGCAATCTTAACATTGATCCGAGGATTGAAGCTAATTTTTATGACAACTACCTGACAGAATTGAGACTTTTTGGCTTCAGATAGCTAGAACAAGAATTCCTTCCAGAGACTACAAACAAATGTAGCATAAGGCCGTTCCTTTGGGGGGCGTTTTTTTCTATATGGAAGAATTTCGAACTAAAGATATTGGCATCGCAGCAGCTCTCATGGAAGAGAAGCACCGACTGATTGATCTAGACCGCTCCAACCCCAGTGTGGAATTTATCTTTGAGGATTCTGATGATCTACAAGACACGCTTGGCATGTATCTAAGAGATGAACTCAAGTGCCCTGCACAATCGCTTCTCTTGTCTTTCCGCAAGGCAAAGAGGCTTTTGTATGACTACCACACTTAACTTTTTCCCCATATTAAGAATGAAGAATGAAGAATTGCTCAAACAGTTTATATCCGACCTTCAGATCCCTGAGTGTTCTGTGCAAGTCGGCACAACTAATAGTGCTATCGGAACACTGACGGTGGAAAACTATGAGAAGGTACTGAAGCAGCTTGAAGGCAAAGATGTATTCTTTCTTGGTGGAGTTAGCAAAGAAGTAAATAAGCGAGCTGGAGATAAAGACATAGAAAAGAAAGGGCACCTCTATTTGGATTTTGATATTCGTCATGAGGAACCAGAGATTACTGATACAGAAATTTGCGAGCTTGGAGCTTGGTTCGGCGAGTGCTTAAACACACACAATATACTCAAACAGTGGAGATACATTACTTTCACGGGTAATGGAATCCATGTTCATTATTTTGGAGAGCCAGTAGCTGTAAAGTCTATAGAGCACTGGCGAGATGGCATGAGATTCCTAATAAAAGAAGCCAAAGTGTGTACGGGGATGAGTCCAGACGATGGATGTGTAAACCTCGCACGACTTTCAAGACTTCCGGGAAGTAGCAACCACAAAAACGGATTCTGTAAAAAGGTTGTATTTTTAGAGCATCAACATGCTTCAATTGATGTTTGTAGTGTCGAAAAACATGGTGTACGGAATCAGAGATCTCCAGAGAAAGCCGAGAAACTACCAGATGCAATTCCAGAGGGGAAGCGCAACACGGTGCTAACAAGCATCGCAGGAACCTTGAGAAAGAGAGGGTTAGATGAAAGTACAATCCTAGTAACACTGAGAGGTATAAATAGTAATAAATGCTCACCGCCACTGCCGGACAATGAGCTGCAACAGATTGTTCAAAGTATCGAAAGATATCCAGTCGGTTCTCCTAATCAGATTGCTAAGCCAGTACTCACACAGTTATCTGAAGTAGAAGCTGAGCAGATCTCTTGGCTTTGGTATCGCAGAATCCCAAAGGGAAAGATCGTGTTCTTTGATGGAGATCCCGGACTTGGGAAGTCATGGGCAGCGTTTGCAATAGCAGCAACAGTTTCTAATGGTGGGCTTTTGCCAGGAGAAACAGTAAGACCTGATCCATCTATGGTGTTACTGCTAACTGCAGAGGATGGACTAGGAGACACCATTCGACCTCGCATGGAAAGTATGGATGCAGATTTATCCAAAATCGTAGTTCTCGAAGCTGTAAAAGATGAAAAAGGCCAGGAGCGCCATCTTTCTCTGGTAAAGAACCTTGGCGCTGTTGAGGAGGCTTTGCAAAGTGGCGATTTCTCATTGATCATCATTGATCCGCTAAACGCATATCTTGGAGGAGATGTTGATACATACAAAGATGCTGATATCCGCACTGTTTTAGCTCCTTTATCAAAACTGGCAGAAAAATATGATGTAGCGATCCTGTGCATAAGACATCTGACGAAAGCAAAAGGAGGTAGTGCTATTCACAGAGGACAAGGCTCTATTGCATACCTTGCTGCAGCTAGAGTGGGACACTTGGTTGCAAGACATCCGGAGAATGAAAACCTTCGAGTAATCGCATGTACAAAGATTAATGTTGAAAAACCTCCTCGGGCAATAATATTTGAGATAGATGACAACGGAGACTTCTTCTGGAGGGATGAGATAGATATTAGTGCGGATAGTTTGCTGGAATCCGGTGGGCAAGGTGCTAAAGACTCTACTCTGGCTGATGCCAAACAGTTTCTCTTTGATCTGCTTTGGGATAATCCCTTGTCCGCCAAGGAGATATTTAAACAGGCAGAAGACGCAGGGTTCTCTAAAAGAACTCTAGAAAGAGCTAAGGCAGAATTAGACATCATATCTAAACGAGATGGTGCCTCATGGGCATGGATGCTCCCCAACGCATGATGCTGTATCACACATTTCAGAACGGTCGAGAGCCAATTACCTGTCGGCCTGATGCAGCTTCGTTGCTTCGGATTCCGAAACAGGATTCCAACGAGACGGTGCCTCTGTTGGGATACTGGGAAGTTGATCGGTCGACTGAATCGCTAAATCAAGTGAAAAGCAAATTGCCCGGATACGCTATGTTTCTGAAAATGCAGGCTTATCGTCGGCATTGGCCTGAACTGACACAACCAGCGGTGCGGATATTCTTCGTCTGTCAGTCTCAGGAAAGGATGGCCAATGTGATTGACGCAATAACGGGTCTTCCTGCAGCCAATGCCTTTCGTTTTTGCATACAGGGCGATCTAGAGCCCAAGGATTTGCTCAACGAGCCTATCTGGCTGGCAACAGACGGCCAACGGCGCGCGATCATCCGTGCGTCGCAGTGATGTTGCTTGCGCGAAAATGTAACTTGTGGCATAATAGGGGTATTCACAAGTTCCCCCTTCCGCTTGAAGCAACCTGACTCTTCAACACCGGCTGACAACCCAGAAGGTTCCAATCCTGACGGGCAGGACTTTCCGACTCGTGATGACCCCGGTTCTTACCACGCCTTTTTGCCAACCGATGGTCCACGCGGCGAAGTCTATCAGGAGCAGTTGCGGCGGATAGAATCACGCAACATTACGCCAGAACAAAAGGAATATAGCCGTCGTCAATTGGAGCGGACTCATGCTTTCCATACTCGGAACTACGATGCATACGCCAACGTTTTGATTGCCGAAGCACTCAATAGCTCGCACCCTGTTCATCGTATCCAACAAGCGGTCTCCGCTGCACGACGAATGCGGGAAGCTCATGTGTCCGGAGACACCGTTTCGGCAATGTTGGAACAGCTGACGTACGAGCTCAATCTCAGCAGTCGTCCGGATTGGGACATCAAGAACCGATTGAATCACTTTGCTGCGTATCAGGGTATAGCAGCCCCTCTCGTACAATCTGATCAACGAACTGGATCGCAAGGGCAGGCTCAGAGCGAACAAGTGCCGGCACAGACTGTCGCCAGACGCGAGCCGCGACCGGATGAAGGCAATGATTTATCTTTTGCATGGGCCGATCGTGCAAGAGAACGAGGTGTTCCTTCGTCGCTCGCCAGTCTCGGGAGAATGGTAATGCGACGAGCGATCGAAGAGAACTGGTCTAATAATTTAAAGCGGGAATGCGGTGTGTTCGATGGTGGCGAAGCTATGATCCAGCTTGCTCTTGCTGAACCCGAATCAACGTTCGCTCGATGGCGATACCTCGTCGATCCCGAAACGGCTCAAGATATTCGCAATCCGTTCTCCGGCAACGCTAGCACAGCGTCTGAGCATTCTTAGACCTGTTCGTTTGAATGTTCGTATAGGTGTTCGTTTCGGTGTTCCACCTACGAACAGCCACGTCTTTTGTGGGTTGTGTTGTATCCGCATAACCTACCACGACTTAGGGCTGCCGCGGCTTTCCGTTCGTGCCTCACTTTTGCCTTATTTAAGGCAATAAACAGCACTTGTTATAAATACATTATAGTGATATAATATAAGGGTTCACCCCATTGATAATATGGTAGAGAAAAAAGAATCTAGCGAAATGCCAAAAAAGTTCCGTGGTCGCCTAAGTCTAGAAAATGGCATCAAAGCCAGTTACTGCATTGATACGCAGGGCGCACAAGTTACTCCAGTTTCACTTGAATTTAAAATTGTGGATGATGCTCCAGATGGTACCAATCTAAATGAATATACATCTACTCTTTATTTTAATGCTCAGGGTCAAATAGTAGATAGAGCACCGATGAACACAGAAACCAGTGCTGTCAGATTAAAGGAATTGTATGCCTCAAGTTTACAAGCGGACTTTACCAATGAAGATGCAGATGAATTAGATGCAGCAGCTATGGAACTCATAAAGGGATTTTTTGAAACAGGGGAAGAGGGAATAGCTAGGCAGTCTCAATATCAAGGGGAAAGAGGAAGGGTTATGAACATGGTGAATAATAGTATTTAGGCACCATGCCACTTAGGTGCCATTTCTATGGCAAACTCGCTTGATCTAGCCGTTTATACTGGTTATTTCCGAGAAAACCGAGCGGTATATCGAATCCAAATGTATAGTAACCTAAGGAATCGCACTCCCCAGTATCTTTTTTGGCTTGCATAAGCCCTCTATTAATGCTACCTGTTATTAACCTTTGAACTATTAGGCAAAAAAAGGTAGCGCAAAGTATAATTTTATTATGATCAAAATACGAGAAGGAAAAATAGAAGACTTCAAAAAGCTCAATCAAGATTGGGCTTGGTCGCAAGCTGATTGGCAAAGAAGCGCTCAGAAAAAAACAATTGAAGCTATAAGCAGTAATAACCAGTCCTTTGTTGTTATTGAAGATGGGAATGAATTGATAGGTGAATTACATATTGAATGGAACAAAAAAGAAGATTCTGATGCTGCTAATGGGACAAATAGAGCGTATTTGTTTGCTCTAAGAATACATCCTAAGCACCGAGGAAAAGGATTGGGTACGCAACTCATGAACAGTGCATTAGATCTAATTAGATCTAGAGGCTTTAATGAAGCTACTATTGGTGCCTACAAAGATGAGTCGCATCTAAAAGAGCTATACATCAAATGGGGTTTTGTCGAACTATTGAAAGATGTATTGGAAGAGACAGATGAATACAGTAAGTACTATGAGTTGTATCTGCAAAGATTGTAAATGTACAGCTTAGCCATGGCAATCCCGTGCCATTTTGCTGTACCCCCATCCGTTGTTGACCGCTAACTATAGCACAGAGAACGCAGTTTGCAGAGCGTCGTAGGTCTGCTGTACCTCTGTTCGATCTTCGTACCATTGGGCGCCCCAGTAAAATAATGGCTTAAATAAGCCATCTTAAAAAACCCTGATGGTACAATTTCGAACTAATCGCTGTATACAAGAGATTTGATTTGTAATTGAGTTACCTCGTTTAAATACGAAACAAGTGCATCATCATCTTTTAGAACATCAAAATTGGGAACTTTGGCAATCCTATTACCACGTGGAATGACAAAATCTCCGTCCCACATATTCAGTGCAACTGATGCACAATCAGCTAATTGAAGTGTGCCAATATGTGCCTCATCAAGATACTTTTTCAAGATTGCTGTAACACATTGTTGCTCTGCTGACTGCATGCGCTCACACATCGCAACCTTTTCTAAAATAATTTTTCGCATAATTGTTTATACGATACTAAAATACATAAATTTGTCAAATATCCGTGGCAAATACGTGCCTCTCGTTGCCCATTTGAGAGCCTACTGCTGAATCTTCATCTTTCTTCTTGGCGCATCCAAAGTGATCTTCAGCCCTGAAAGACACTGATATTGCCCAAGAAGAATTGTGGGCTGACCCTCTACGAAGAAGGGAATACCCTTCCAGACTATTGGACGAAATCCGCTTTGCTCAACTTTGTATTCAATAGGTTTCTTTGCTGGTATTGCACGAAAATCTTCTCCTCCTGCACTGGTGAATGAAATCGCTTTTTCACGATCTAGCTCTACATCAAGTAGTTGGTTTAACTCCATTGGAAACAGTGTCGCATCAGCACCTGTATCTACCAGTGCATGACCAACTGGAAATCCATTCAAAGAAATTGGAACTACTGGAACATACACAGTACCTCTACTCCATTCCCTCTTTGCATAATCAAACTCCATAGATGCTCCCTGCAAATGCCTTCGGCGGAATCTTATCAAACCACAAATCTTTTCTATCTTCACGCTTCTCAACCCGCTTGAGTAACGTCTCCAGTTTTCTGGCGGATTCCACTGTCTTACCGTTTTTGCTCGCTACCCACTTGCCTGCATTCTTTTTCGAGAAAATCATGATGAGAGAATCATAGCATAGTACACTTCTGAAGCATCTGAATTTTATGCATAAAATCACCATGGCTCCCGTAGGCCATTTTGAAAAACCAATTTGTGTGAGAATTGCCTAAATAGCTGTGTGAAGTAACGCAAATTCGCCCTGTAACTTCTTAAACGTGGCAGTTATCTCAGTTCGATTGAAGAACCATTTCTCGCCCCAGTTTAACTATTACGCAGGCTTTTGCCCCTCTTCCGTATGCGGAGGCTCCACTGGAGGGTCTTGCGGAGGCGGAGGCGGAGGAGTAGCTTGCTCCATTGGAGCAATATCCTCTGCGGTAATGAATGCTACAGGGTCATCGGGTCCTCCTTCTGGCTCTGTGGGAGCAGGAGGTGGAGAAATATCTTGATCTGGTGCATCACCATTGGCACGTTCTTCGGCTTTTCGTTGTTTGACGTTCTCACGGTAACGTTGACGCTTTTTGCGCTTGCGCTCACGCTCTTTTTCTTCTGCATCCGCATCTTTTGTAACAGGCTCCGCAGGAGCTTCGGCAGTTGGTGCAGCAGCAGTTTCTATCGGTGGTTCGACTGGTGTTGCTGCGGTCTGTCCGGTTTCTTCTGCCTTCTCTATACCAGCTTGTAGCCAGTCGGGAGCATTGGTGGTATCAGCTTTCAGCTCTTCTGTCGAAGGAGCAAGGGCTGTGTGCTCTACATTAGGAGCAGGAGGTTCTACAGCTGCTTGAGGTGCAGGCTCCGGTACAGGTTCTGGTTCAGGTGGAGGTGGTGGTGCAGGTTCAGGCGTTGGTTCAGGTTCAGGTAGTGGTGGAGGAGGTGCAGGTTCAGCTGGAGCTGGCGTTGGCGCTGCATCTGTACTTAAACCCTCTTGTAACCATGATGGTGTTTGCGCTTCCGCTGCAGGAGGCGCAGGCGCAGCTGGTTCTGGCGTAGGCTCCGGTTCTTGAGGAGGCGGAGGCGCAGCAGGTTCCGGCATCGGCTCTGGCTCTGGTGGAGAAGGTGGAGGTGGAGTGGCTTCTTCCTGAGGAGGTGCAGGAGGCTTAGATATTTCTTCTGCCTGAATTTCCATTGGAGGAGCAGTGTCTTCTTGCACAGCTTCTTCCGGCGTTTTTACCATGGCCTTCTCAGCTTTTTCCATGGTCTTTTCTAGTGAGATCCCTTTCTTCTTTACCTTTGCAACGACAAAGAAAATCAGTGCACCAACAATCGCAGAACCTATCAGTCCTATGAGAAGTTTCAGTACTATTCCAAGAATAGATACTCCACCTTCTTTCTTCTTCTCTTTCTTTTTTCCATCAACTGGTTGCTTAGTATCGGTATCTCCTTTCAGTCTATTAACTGTTACCTTCTCATCCACTGTCTCTATGACGCGACCACTCTTGAGATCTCGCACTTCTACCTGAACTGCATACCGTCCAGATTCTGCATATGTATGAATGGGTTGGTCGTGCATGCTGCTACTTCCATCACCAAAGTTCCAGTATAGAAGCAGTGGCTTTTCTTGAGTTCCAGGGAGGCGCAATGAAAATTGCACTTCGCCATTATCACTCTTGAGAACCATGATGTTCATTTCTCCTTGATCATCAATCATTTCTTCGTCTCTCACAGGTACTTGTTGCTGGGTAGTAGGGGCACGCTTTCCGACACTGTATGTATTAAAGTCCGTTGTTCCGTTTGAAAAGAGCGCACCTAGTCGCATCGAGCGCTGCACTCCACCTACGAACCAGATGTGTAGAGGATTTCCTTCAGATCGAAAAAGTGTATTTCGAGTATCTTCATCGTTCTCTTTGTTGCCATCACCATTACTATCGACAGTTGTGTCTAAATCTATGGCCAGTACCTGTATATCTTCTCGAGTAGGAGTAACACTCACTACTTGCTTAACAGTGCTTACGGGAATGGTATTTTTGTATACTGCAGGATCAAAGATCACAGCACTTCCTGTTGTACCTTTTGTTACCTGCTCACCAGCTCTTCGCTGACGTACTTCTATAAAAAATGTACGTTGTGTTTTTTTTGTACCTTCATCCACTTGGGCGACGAGTACGTAGTCACCTTCGCGAGAAAAGCGAGTACGAAATACTGCATCACGACTTGCTTCAATGAATTCATTTTCTTCAGAAAGCACCCAACTGGCTTCTGCCCCTTCAGGCATCGCCGCCTGAATTTCAAAGATAGCTCCGATAGGAACATTAATTGCCTCTTGCGTAGCACCGGTAAGTTGCGCAAGGGCAAGTGAGCCACCGATCGCAACGGCGGCAAAGACAGAGGTGATACTGGTGCGTGCTCTAAGCATTACGGCATTACGGTACTATCTATAAGTCCTACCAATGCTCTTGCAAGCAATATGATAAACAATCCAATGATCGTGTACAGAATGATGCGCTTCGCACGGTCTTTCGCTTGCTCATTCCCGAGACTGATCACCATCGAGATTCCTGCAATGACAATAACTATCACTGCAATGAGTGCCATGAATCCAAGAACAGTTCTAAGAATTCTTCGAACTGTTGCACGAATATCCGTACCATCAGCATTTCCTAGTGTTGGAACAGGACCAAAGATACCACCACCACCGGTTGCATTGATAATGAGTGTTACGATTCCTGCTGCAAGCGCTATGATAATGAGACCTACAAGTGCATAGAGAATGATCTTCTTTGCCTTTTCCTTTGCTTGCTCATCACCAACACTGACAACCAACCAAATACCAGCAATTACAATAACAACAACGGCAGCCAGCCCCATAAAGAGCAACACGGCGAGAAGGAGGCTTAACACAATCTGACGAATCTCCTGGCCGGTGACACCACCAATTGCTTCTGCATGTGTGATACCTCCAACAATTCCGGGTCCACCGTAAAACTGTGCAGCCACGAGTTCGGGCATTATTGCCGCAAAGATTCCAAGAAGTGCACCAAGTAGAATGGAGCTTGAGGATACGGCTTTGATATTGGATATGAGTTTTGTCATGTTTTCATACTATTGTAGCAAATTTTAGCCTTTCACGCTACCCTTTGGGCATGCGTCCGAAAGCCTCTACAGATGTCCTTAAATCAGCCAAAACCGATGCGTTTCTGGTCTCAAATCTTACGAATATTCGCTATCTGAGTGGAGTAGAAGTTAGTGCAGGTTTTGTGCTTATTAAAGCTAAAAGTACGATATTTCTTGTCGATGGTCGTTACGCAGTGGCTGCCAAAAAGCAGGTGAGAAAGGGGGTAAAAGTAGGGGACACCGATAGCCTAAAGAGCCATCTCAAGGGTATCAAGCGTTGTGGTTTTGAGTCAGAAGACGTCACAGTTGCGAGACTTGGCAGGTGGAAGCGGAAACTTACGAACACAAAATTTGTTCAATCAAAAGGAGTTATTGAGGAGTTTCGGCGCTCCAAAGAGCCAGATGAACTGAGGAACTTTCGCAAGGCACAGCGCATTACTCATCAAATGATGGATCGAATCCCTACTGTTCTCAAAAAATCAATTACGGAAAAGCAGCTGGCAGAAAAGCTCCGACAGTGGGCAGTCGAACTTGGAGCAGATGGGCTCTCGTTTGATCCGATTGTTGCATTTGGAACACACTCCAGTAGTCCGCATCATCATCCAACATCTCGAAAACTCAAGAAAGGCCATATCGTCCAGATCGATGTTGGAGCAAAAGTAAACGGATACTGTGCAGACCAAAGCAAGATATTTTTTACGGCAAAGAAAACGCCGTTACAAAAAAAGGTGTACAGCGCTTTGGATAGGGCAAAGTCAGAATCAATCAAAGCCATCAAGCCTGGTGTAACCAATCACAAGCTCGATCAAATCGCTCGATCAATTCTCAAAAAAGAAGGTCTTGAACAATACTTCACGCATTCACTTGGTCATGGAGTTGGTTTAGATATTCATGAGGGGGCTTCGCTCAGCCAAAAGGCTAAAAAAACAAAGCTCCTAAAAAACGAAATTATCACTATAGAACCAGGGGTGTATATCCCCGGAAAGTTTGGAATGCGGCTAGAGGATGAGGTTATCGTTATGTAAACTTAGATATACAGACTCCGCATCTGATATTTGCTATAATAATAAGATTTGAAAACAAAAATCACACCACTCTATAAAAGGGATCTTCCGAAGTTTCCACTTCACCTCAAGGCAGTCATGCTGGCGGTTGCTGTCATATTGCCCTATCAAACTCTTGGAAATCCTATGGTACGAAACGAGCCTTACGAACAAGAGTTTCTGATCACTGCATATTACTCGCCACTTCCTGGTCAGTGTTGCTATGTCAAAGGCGGACTCGAAGCGGATAAAGTGTTGAATGGGCAGGGGATTGCTGGTGCAGATCAAACCCCAGTGTACCCCGGTATGATTGCAGCACCATCCAGTTATCCCTTTGGAACAAAAATACGTTTACCGGGGCTTGGAACATTTGCCGTGCACGATAGAGGAGGGGCTATTAACGAACTTGGCAATGGGAAACACCGCTTAGATATCTGGGCAGGATACGGAGAAGAGGGCTTGGCTCGTGCGCTTGCCTTTGGGCTGCAGCGCGTTAAGGGAACTGTGTATCCAACCACATTTGCTCAGCCTGAAACTCATGTTGTGTTCGAAGATATGCCAGCACCAATTGACGAGCTGAAGATGTACTTCGTCGAAAAAGATAATTTTCTTGCGATGCGTCCGAAGGAAGGAGAGAGAGGACTGTCTGTCTACTTACTCCAAGATCACTTACAAACTATTGGCTACCTCAAACACAGGCCAACGGGATTCTTTGGTCCACAGACCAGTCGTGCATTCCATGCTTTCCTTCGAGACTTCCGAGTGGATGCACCGACCAATGTGCTTTCAGAAAAATCAGCAGCGTTTGTACTTGGGGCACGTTCAAGACTTAAGGCGCGCGTTCCATTTACCGAATACATAGATCCGAAGGCATCAGCAGATGCTATAGCAGAGGCACAGCGAATGCTTCGATTTCTTGGCTACTACAAGGGAAGAACCAATGGTGAGTATGATGACAATCTCTTCGCTTCTATCCTCAAGTTCCAGCAAGACCACGCACTCGTAGGCACTGCTTCTGATACAGGTGCCGGTCGCATTGGACCCATGACAAGTCGTGCACTTCGTGGAAAGTGGAACCGCCAGATTGTTGAAAACCATGCAGATCGACATCTCGATCGCTACGCTATCGATCAATACATCGAAGAGCGTGGCCAGCGCATTGCACACTTCTTGGGAGATGGATATTCAGGAAAACAAGTGAGACTCTTGCAAGCAGAACTCGCTGCACTTGGATTTTTCCCGGAACAAAAAATCAACGGAGTCTACGGTCCACTTACCGAAGTCTCCGTCATGCGGTATCAACTAGATCGCGGTTTGATCAGTTCCCGATCTGATACAGGTGCAGGATACGTAGGTCCTGCGACACTACGAACTCTGCGCAAAGATCAGCGCAATATTCTGTATCGTTTAGTGAGAGCGGAGGGGTGGAGAGCGTTGTAGTACGCTTCGTCAATTGACCTTCGAGGCACATTCTTTCAAGCTATCTCTATTAAATATTTTCTGATCAGTATCGGTTTAATATGCATGCCATTTTCTGCACTTGCAGAGGGTACATTTGCAACGCGAGCGGATGCATTTCTCTTGATTTGGGAAAGCATCAACAGGCCAGCTATTGAAAATGGTGCTGCATATTCTGATGTCACAGAAGAAGATCTCGGTTATCTACAGATATCGTATGCAAAGGGGAGGGGAATACTGCCAGATGAATCTGCTTTTCATCCTGATGATCCTGTCTTGCTGAAAGATGCGTTGCTCTGGATGTATCGCACACGAAACATTCGTGAGCTTCCGGATATGCGTGAGGAAGACCTACTTTCAATGATTGCAGATTATTCAATTGTTGATGTAGATCGACCCCTCGACGGCCGCATTATCATGAGTGATCTTATAACTCTCATGCGAACATTGGATGAAATGCTACGAAAAGAGGTGCATGAAGTCAGTTTCTATGCAGATTATTTCCATGGAAACGGAACGGCTTTCGGTGATACATTCGATATGTATGCAATTACCGCTGCACACAGGTCGTATCCCAGTAATACACTCGTCAAAGTGACCAATGTGGATAACGGTAAGAGTGTTGTTGTACGCATTAATGACCGCGGTCCATATGTTAATGGAAGAGATATGGATTTAAGCAAAGCCGCATTCGAAGAAATTGCACCGGTAGGACAAGGGGTACTTCGAGCAACATTTGATCGATTGGGAGATCACAATCTTGTAGATAAATGCGAGCAAAAAAAGCGGTACTATCAGCGCAGAATTACGCGAGATGTTCATTTCTTTCGTGGAGTCCCCCACACATTTACTTTGGGAGATCAGCTTATTTTACAGAGCAATAGACCATTTGTGATACAGGGTGTCACGTTCCCAGACGGGGAGTATTTGCGTATTCAGGATTTTGTGCATCCCAAAGAGAAATACAGAATGACGCCTGATATGCCAGGGCAATATTCTTTCTTAATAGGTGATACTCTCGGACATCGCCGCCAAATGCGCATGGATGTCAGTGGATGCGTGTTGCCATGAGCTGATCTACCCAGCAAGCCCAAAATCTGCTATAATCAGTAGATTTATTGTATCCTAAGCTTAACCCTTCTCCTTACCCCTTGGTAAAACTCCTCCGCTACGGTACCTGGCCGTTTCTCTGGCTGATTATCATCAGTGGTATTACGCTGTTTACTGATGGATTTTGGGGTTGGCTTGGAGGCCAGTTTGTCAGTGCGCCTTTTAGCACGGTCTTCAGTATTATCTTGTTGTACTTTGGTTGGAGACTCGCTAAGAAGTACTTCCGATATTTTTATGCGTACAAGCAAGGGAAGAAGTTGGTAGCGCTAAAAATTCTGCTCCCAAGACAAGAGACGAAGATCGACCAAGAGAAGCGTACAGAGAAAGACTTCAAGGAAAAGATTGCTATTATGGAGCAGCTCTTTCGAGCGCTTTGGGAAATCAAGTCACTCAACTTCAACCAGATGTTACATTTCTGGTTCTTCAGATATATCTGTATTAGCTTTGAGATGTATGTCGAGAAAGGGCAGCTGACAATGTATGTCGTTACAGATCCTAAGCTTGTCTCTATTGTCGAAAAGCAAGTAACAGCGTTTTATCCAGATGCAGAAGTGACCATAAATAAGACTCCAGACATCTGGCCCGAGGGAAGTAAGTTAGTTGCCTACAACATGATGATGCAGAAGCAGTATATGTATCCGATTCGTTTTTATGAGCAGATGCAAGATGATCCACTTAATGGTATTGCAAACGTTCTCAGTAAACTCGGTGCAGATGAAACAGCGTGTATCCAGATGGTACTAACACCATCGTTCTCTGGTAAGTGGAATAAGAAAGCGCGCCAGCATGCAAGTGTTAGCTTTAAAGGGAAGAAAGATCACTGGCTCAGTCACATCCCTGGTCTCAAGATTATCGGAAACATTGTTTCGGGTATAGCAACAGGGGACACAAGTACTATGGCACCGGGGGCAAAGAGTGGAGACTCCTTTGTGCGTATGATTCAACCAGAAGAAGAGCTGTATAAACGCATGGGAGAGAAAGCAGGTATGGGTTTTTACCATGCATCCATCCGAATCTTCGCGGCCAGCAAAAGTTGGGATCGATCTATGGAAATAACGAATAACATGCAGGTAGCATTTAATGCGTTTAAAGATCTGTACGGAAATGTGCTGATGAACAAACGATTGTTCGTAGACTTCTTCCCGTTGGATTTGAATGCCAAGATTTTCTACAAACTGTGGAAAAACCGTATCAACGGTTTTATACACAAGAAGTCTCTGGTAGTAGAAAAGGAACTTGCGGGACTGTTTCACTTCCCGGACAGCCGCTACAACAAGATTCCTATTATTCAGTGGACAGCATCCAAGGTATTACCTCCTCCTCCCAATATTCCAGAAGAAGGTATCTTGCTTGGAGTCAATAAATATCGAGCTGCAGAAACAGAAATTCGATTCCTCCATAAAGACCGTACGAGACATCACTACATCATTGGTAAATCTGGTACAGGTAAATCTGCGTATATCAGTTGGATGTCACGTCAGGATATTAGAAACAGTGAAGGTGTTTGTATGATTGACCCTCATGGAGACTTGATAGAAGACGCCCTTGCACACACACCAAAAGAACGAGCGAAAGAAATTGTATTGTTTAATCCTGCAGATATGGAACGCCCTATGGGTCTCAATCTCTTGGAGGCAAATACACCAGAAGAAAAAGATCGTGCATCTTTGGATGCGATGGAAATCTTTATCAAGCTCTTTGGAAATGAAATCTTTGGTCCTCGTATCCAACACTACTTCCGTAACGGGTGTCTAACTCTTATGGATGACGAAGAAGAAGGTGCAACAATCATCGATGTTCCAAGACTCTTTGTTGACGAAGACTTCCAGCGCTACAAGGTTAGCAAGTGTAGAAACACTGTGGTGCGCAGTTTCTGGGAGCATGAAATGGCAAAGACCGGAGCGAGGGAGAAAGAAGAGATGATCCCGTACTTTAGTTCCAAGTTTGGACCGTTCATCACCAACACGACCATGCGTAATATCATTGGTCAGCCAAAATCTGCGTTTGATATTCGTGAGATAATGGATACCGGAAAAGTGCTTCTGGTCAATCTTTCCAAGGGTAAGATTGGTGATGTTAATGCACAGCTGCTCGGACTCATCTTCGTGAACAAAATTAACATGGCTGCGATGAGTCGTGCAGATATGGCTAAAGATGAACGTCGTCGTTTCTACTTATATGTGGATGAGTTCCAAAACTTTGTGACAGATGCGTTTGCAACCATTCTCTCAGAAGCTCGTAAGTACGAACTGGGTCTTATTATGGCGCACCAATTTATTGGACAGCTTGTTGGTAAGACAGAAGCCTATGGATCTGCAAGCACCAAGTTACGCGATGCGGTGTTTGGTAACGTGGGTAGTATCAGTTCATTTAAGATTGGTGCAGAAGATGCAGAGTACATGGCCAAAGAAATGGCGCCGTTACTCTCCGAGCAAGATGTGATCAATGTTCCAAACTTCCAGTGTTACACAAAGCTCAATATCAATAACGTAACCTCAAGGCCGTTTAGTATGAATACGATCTATGACGAATCCAACCGTAACGAAAAACTTGGTGAACTCGTCAAGGAATACAGCCGTATGAAGTACGGTCGCAAAAAGGTATTCGTCAATCAGGAGATTGAGGATCGAATTGGGATTGTGGGGTAGCCATTACTTCCTCACTTTCTTCTTCGCTCCACTCATCTTCATATACTCTTTGTCTTGTGCGATTTCTTCTTTAATTTCCTTCAGCTCCCAACTGAGCATCATCGTCACGACTATCCTCAGAGCAATGATGACTGCGAGTTTTCCAAGATCATCCCAGCTGGGACGCATAATCGATTCGATAATGTCTTTTCCTACAAGAAACTCCAGACCCAGCGCAAGGTGCTTACCGAGGTCGATGCGAATGTAGGGTAGGTGATTGTTTTGGCGAATGGTCGAAAGAATAAAGTGAGCAGCACTTTTAACTGCTCCGTATGCCATAATCATCACACCGATATATCCGATTATACCGGCTGCAAAGATGGAAACAGTCTCCAGACTGGCCGTCAGCATAATGAGGTCGTAGATAAATGTACCTTCTTCCATAATCTAAGTATTTTACCATATTTTGGAGTTTTTAGCCATTTATTTGTATCTTGGTGCTTGCATCTTGTATCTTGTCTCTACTATGACATCATTTAAGCAAACCAAAGACATGTTCAGGATCCAGAAACAGGCAAAGAAGATCAAAAAGGAGCTTAAGAACATCCACGTAGAGGCGGAAGCCGAAGGTGTGGTGGTAACGGTGAATGCAGAGCAAGAGATTGTCTCTATTGAGATCGGTGATGAGGTGTCTCGAGAAAGGATCCCCGCCCTACTAACTGATGCGCTTAACCGTGCACTCAAGAAGGCGCAAATAGTTGCAACCGAGAAGATGCAGGGTGTTATGGGTCAGATGGGAATGGGTGCGCCAGAAGAAGGAATGAAGGGACTAGGAAATTGAAAATTGAAAATGGAAAATTGAAAATGTATTCTTTTGTTACATGTATGAAAAAACTTTTAGTCATCATCATTGCCACAGGAATACTCTCTTATCTTTGGTATGCCAGAGCTCTAAGTCCCATTGATCCCGCTGCCGCCACACGCAGTAAGGTCACCATCGATGCAGGGTCTACGACGTCAAAGATAGCAACTCAACTCAAAGAAGAAGGATTGATCCGTTCTCCGTTTGCTTTCAAATTACATCTCAAGCTCAAAGGATTGGATGGTTCTTTGCAAGCGGGGGTGTTCTTGCTCGATGAGTCACAATCTGTAATGGATCTCGTTACCATACTGCAGACAGGTCGTGCGGAGGAGATGATCGTAACGATTCCAGAAGGATTTACCGTACAGGATATAGATCAGGTTCTCGTAGAGATGGAACTTATTGAAAAGGGAGATGCCGTGCGTTGCGCAAATGAATGTGATTTTGAGTCCTATACATTCCTTCCATCAGATACAGCAAATCTGGCGAAGCGTGGAGGAAAACTGGAGGGGTATTTATTTCCAGATACGTACTACGTTCCTGCTGAAGATTTTGTTGTGAAGTTTTTCTTTGAGCGCATGCTCAATGCATTCCGTGATAATGTCGTTACAGAGTATGGAGATGAAATCACTGATCTTCATGAATTTATTACAATGACATCTCTCGTAGAAGAAGAAACACGAACGGATGAAGAGCGTCCTGTTGTTGCCGGCATTATCTGGAAACGGTACGAAGCAGGATGGGGCTTGGGTATTGATGCTGCTGTTCGGTACATCGTCAATAAGCCTACAGAAGCCATCACCCATGCAGACCTTAACGTAAACTCCCCATATAATCTTCGTAAATTTAAAGGGCTTCCTCCGGGGCCTATTTCCAGCGTCAGCCTTAAAAGTATCATTGCGACTCTAAGACCAAAGAAGAGTGCCTACTGGTACTATTTACATGATAAGACTGGCAAGATTCATTACAGTGAGACCAACGAAGAGCATAATACGAATAGGTACTTCTTTCTTGGAGGTGGCTCAAAAATGACGGAATAGCCATAAATAGCTAATTAAAGGGCAAAAACAGTAATTGTCATAAATACTAAAATATAGTATAATATACATATGAAACAAATATTCATATTCAGCTTACTCATCGCTTTTGCCTACGCGGGTTTTCGTCCTCCTGAGGGAATGCGGAAGTTTCCTGTGGCCAACCTACAGTTTCAGGTACAGAGTGCCCAGGGTACGGCAACAGTAACTCTTCAAGAAGATTTGGTGACTTCGGTTACGCAGGAGAGCGAGCAAGAAGAGGAAAAGTAATGGTACACTACACGTAATGACTGATGAACATAATCACAGGCTGAAGATTGGAGTAATGGGATCTGCTTCCGGAGAACAGCTCGAAAGTGAGCATGCTCGTAAAATGGCAACGGAACTCGGAAAAGAAATCGGAAAACGTAATCATATCTTTATTAACGGTGCATGTCCGGGTTTGCCAAATGATGCACTTCTTGGTGCCAGAGAAGCCGGTGGGTTTACCGTAGGTATTTCTCCTGCTTTTTCTCTTCATGAGCATGTCGAAGAATATAAATCTCCACATGAGAATGATTTTATTATCTACACGGGTGCTGGATTCATGGAGCGCGATATCATCAATATCCGTTCCAGTGATGGTGTCATTATTATCGGAGGTGGTATTGGTACGCTCAATGAACTGACTATTGCCTACGAAGAAGGTCGTCCGATTGGTGTACTGACGGAGAGTGGAGGTATCAGTAGTCATATTCCACATATCATAGAAGATTTGTGTAAGAGAAAAGTAGCACCGAACATGGTATTTGATTCGAACCCTGCGAAGCTTTTGGATAAGTTGGAGGTTGCTATTAATGCTTATCCACTACCAATTCATGAAGACGGTCGCGTAATTGATAAAGCCAGTTGCCGACGTGGAGACTGGTGGTGCCAGGAAAAGGGAGCAGCAGGATAGATTTATCCTTTCTTCGTTATCCACCTGATGGGAGTTCCTTCGAAGGCGAAGGTTTTTCGTATGTTGTTATCTAGGTATCGTAGCTGAGAGACTTGTACATTCTTTGGATCTTTTACAAAGACGACAAATGTTGGAGGCACTTCTTCTGCCTGCGTAATCATCTTCGACTTTGCCAGTGTTCCCATTGGCTGCCCGTAGACTGCGCGCTTGTACCAGTCGATAAGCTCATTGGTTGGTACTCTGCGTACACGATTGCGCTGGGTCATTTCTATCAAATCAAAAATCTTAAGCAAGCCCTCTTTCGTCTCAGCAGAGACCGGAAGCACAGGTGCGCATTTTGCAAACTGCAATTGGTGCGTAATTTCTGCCATGCGCATTTGCCGTTCTTCTGTATCGACAAGATCAATCTTATTCACCAAGATAATCAAACCCTTTCCTTCCTCTACCGCCATGCCTGCGACACGCTTATCTTGTTTACTTAGAGGCTGTGTTGCATCCAATATCAGCACGGCAATGTCGCAGTATTCCAACTCTTTTATACTGCGGAAGTATGCATACACTTCTATGTCGCCTTTTGTATCCTTCCTTCTTTTGATACCTGCTGTATCGGTAAAGATATAATCCTGATCGTGATAGCGGATAATCGTATCTACAGCATCTCGTGTTGTACCGGGGATATCAGAAACAAGAAGTGGAGACTTTGATCTTTGTGTTTCACTCATAAATGCATTAATCAAAGAACTTTTTCCCACATTTGGTTTTCCTATGACAGCAATTCTCGGTAGTTCATTTTCTACCTCTTCCACTCTCTCAAAATTGAGTTTCTTTAATTGTTCTTCGATAGTCTCTTCCAATTCTTCAAGACCTATTCTATGCGGTGCACTAATCGGAATAATATGATCAGTGATACCCAGCTGATAGTACTGAGGTAGCAGGCTATCTATCGTGCTTGGGTCATCACACTTGGTCAGTACCATCAATATAGGTACATGAGATTTGGTACTTTTACGGAGAATATCCACAATTTCAAAGTCACTTCCGGTGAGCTCCTCTCTACTATTTATTGTAAATACAATCACATCAGCGTGTTCCAGTGCGAGTTTTGATTGCTCGTGTACATCATCTTCCAAAGCTCTATCTTCTGTACCACCTCCCATTCCTCCAGTATCAATAAGCAAATAGTCCAAGTCTTGCCCCTGTACTTGCCCAGCAACTTGATCTCTGGTGGTACCAGGAGTGTCGGTTACTATTGCCTTTCTGCGACCAATGATCTTGTTAAAAAGTGTGGATTTGCCGGTATTCGGCCTTCCAATGATCGCTACAGTGGGGATCTTTGCCATATGTAGACGCACAGATTATCAGAATACAGAGAGTTTTCCCATAAAGAATTGTGATAAACCCCTCTAAAACTGTACGATATGGCGCGTATGTATGATTCATCTACAGTCGAAAAAAAATGGCAAGCAAAGTGGGAAGAATCAAAATCCTATGAGATAGATCTCAAAAAGGCGAAAGATCCTTATTACTGTACTGTGATGTTCCCTTATCCCAGTGGAGCCCAGTTGCATGTTGGACATTGGTATCAGTATTCCATTCCCGATTCATATTGCAGGTATAAGAGAATGTGCGGGAAAGATGTCTTTCATCCGATGGGGTTTGATGCATTTGGTCTTCCTGCGGAAAACTATGCTATTAAAACAGGAGTACATCCTGCAGAGTCCATTTCGGAGAATGTTACGAATATGATTGGTCAGTATAAGCGTATGGGAGTGATGTATGATTGGGATAAGAGTTTGAATTCCAGTGAGCCTGAATACTATAAGTGGACACAGTGGCTATTTTTGAAGATGTTTGAGAATGATTTGGCTTACAGAAAAGATGCCAATGTAAACTGGTGTGATAGCTGTAAGACAGTGCTCGCAAATGAGCAGTGCCAAGAAGGGTTATGTGAAAGATGTGATACAGAGGTAATTCAAAAACCCATGACACAGTGGTATTGGAAGATCACCAATTATTCTGATCGGTTACTAGATGGGCATGAGAAAATTGATTGGCCCAATAAAACAATTGTAATGCAGAAAAATTGGATTGGTAGAAAGTATGGTATTGATATTACATATTCTATAGAAGGTTCTGATGAAACAGTTACCTGCTTCACTACGCGTCCTGACACAAACTTTGGAGCAACGTTTATTGTCCTCGCGCCAGAACATTCATTTACAGAAACAGTATCAGAATCAAACGAAGAAGTTCGCGAGTATGCTCAGAAATCTATAAGTAAGACAGAGCTTGAACGTCAAGAGGAGGGAAGAAAGAAAACAGGAGTATTCACAGGTTTTTATGCAGTCAACAATCTTAATGGCGCAAAGATGCCAATCTGGGTTTCAGATTTTGTACTGGGAGGATTTGGAACTGGTGCTGTCGTCGGAGTACCAGGTCACGATATGCGTGACTTCGAGTTTGCAACACAATTTGATCTACCTATTGTTCGAGTAGTAGTTGCTTCTGATGGGGATACTTCAGATATAACTTCAGTGGATCAAGTACAAGAAAAAGAGGGGACAATGGTAAATTCAGAATTCCTAGATGGTATGGAGATAATGAAGGCTAAGGAGAAGATTATGGATCATTTAGAGAAAGAAGGATGGGGGAAGAAAATTACGACCTATCGCCTCCGTGACTGGAGTGTCTCTCGTCAGCGCTACTGGGGGGCACCAATTCCGATTGTCTATGACCCAGAAGGAAATCCTCATCCCATTCCAGAAGAACATTTACCATGGGAACTTCCACGGGACGTCGATTTTAAACCAACAGGTACAGCGCCACTTGCACAGTCAAAAGAATTGGTAGAGCGTACGGAGAAAATCTTTGGTAAGGATTGGAAGCCCGAAGTAGATACGATGGATACATTTGTCTGTAGTAGCTTTTATCAGTTTCGTTACCTTGCAGAAGGTTCACAAAAAGAATTTGTCCCGAAGGAAATGGAGAAAAAATGGATGCCAATGGATTTATACATTGGAGGACCGGAACATGCATGCATGCATCTTATTTACGCTCGTTTTGTAAGCATGGTATTACATGATCTCGGCTACGTTTCTGTGGACGAGCCCTTTGCGCAATTGGTTCATCAGGGCTTGGTTACAAACAATGGTGCAAAGATGAGTAAGTCAAAAGGAAATGTTGTTTCACCGGATGAATTTGTTGAAAAGCATGGGTCCGACGTATTTCGTTTATATCTAATGTTTATGGGACCTTTTCGCCATGGCGGAGATTGGAGTGATACAGGAATCAATGGAACAGCTCGATTTGTGCAGAGGGTATGGAAGATACTGGGAGAGGATCATCAAGATGTACCAGATACAAAAGAGGTGGAAGTGAAGCTTCATCAGACGATTAAGAAAGTAACGGAAGACATTGAAAAGTTACACTTTAATACCTGTATCTCTGCGCTGATGGAACTTTTGAATCTCTTAGAAAAACAAGAGGGTGTTAGTACCCAGACAGCCCTAACCTTTGCCAAATTACTCTCTCCACTTAGCCCACATTTAGCAGAGGAACTCTGGGAGAAATTGGGTGGAAAAGATCTCGTGATTGATCAATCTTGGCCATCATTTGATGAGAAACTTTGCATCTCTGATACAGCGACAGTCGCTGTACAGATTAATGGAAAGCTACGAGGAACGATCACGATAGATTCTGGGGCGCAAGAGGCGGATGTTATTCAGATGGCCAAACAAGAGCCCAATGTCGCAAAGTTCTTAGAAGGGCAGGACGTCAAAAAAGAGATCTATATACAGGGGAAGATGGTGAGTTTGGTGGTGTAAACTGTTAAATTTGCTTTACATAGAGAGATTCTGATACAGTGAATTTATGTTTCCAGTAAATAGATTTGCGGCTAGCAAACGCAATAGTGCCCCACTGCCAACAGTACCTGAAACAGATTTTTCTAGAGAAGCTGAAATAAGGGCAAAACAAATAGAATTTCAGTTAGGAATTATCATGGATAATGTTGTAGCAGGTGCGCATAGCAACTTATGTTCCAATCCTAAGAAATGGTTAGGAGTTTCTCATCCTGGACCTCCATATTATGAACTCATAGCAACCGATCTTGATGCCGATCATATTCTTACCTTTCAACAGATTGGTTCAAACCCTAATTTCCTAGGAAAGGGATTGCGTCAAGATAGGACAGGATCACTCTTGCATGTAAATAATGGCGATTTGCTACTAAAGGGCTTTATGCAATTTGGCACTCAACGTATATCCGAGTCCGAGTTACCTACTCCGGAATCTGTTAATGAGAATGAAAGAAAATCGTTTATCTATCCTTCGCCGGATGAATGGGTAGTAGGATCTGCTAAAGATGGCGTTGTATTTTGTACAACTGTAAGCACTCGAGATAAAATGTTTAATTTGCAGGATACAGATACTAGTGGTTTTGTAGATCTTCAACCTAGTCGCAAAGATATACTTCTTAAAAATTTTGAATCATTCAATTAAACGTTTCCGTGCTAGGTAGGCATGAGAGGGCTCAGCAAAGTACTATCCTTTTTGCGGCAAAGTATGATCAGTGCTTGCTATTTCTGTGGGGAGAGTGGATTTGTTACCAGTCAGTAGCTCATGTACACGACTTGCAACCTGCGCCAGGGTCATTCCTTCACTTAAATTAATCTTGATTCCTGAATCAAAATTAAATCGTCTTGCTATCCGGTGAGCAAAATCTAATCTCCACATCGGATCATCAACTCCCGCATCTTCAATGCTTGAATCAGGGGTGAGATCTTCTGGTTCAGCACAGTACTCATCCGATGCAATAGTCACGATAACATCCAATATTGCAGCACTATCAGGTTGTGTGTTATTCATAAGTAGATTTTAGGCTTCTTTTATTCTTTGTCAATAATATGCCCCATCCCATTGTGGATGTACGCTAAAATTAATGTAGATTTCTTTATGACTACTCACCCCTTTGACCGATATTCGGCATATACAGACGTTTCTGCCCTTAAACAAGCCAGTGAACGCCCTTTGCGAAAATGCCTGCGCATAAATACTCTCAAGATGAAAGTGGGCGATTTCAAGCAGTATGCAAAAGATCACAGCTGGAATATAGAGCCTGTCCTGTGGTGTACCGAGGGATTCTTCATAGACCGTGAAGATCGATCTCAACCTCTGGGCAAAGATCTCCTTCATCTACTCGGACATACGTACATGCAAGAGGCCAGTAGTATGCTTCCGGTTAGCCTACTGGATCCACAACCCGGAGAGAATATATTAGATATGGCAGCAGCCCCTGGAAGTAAATCGACACAGATCGCAGCACTGATGAACAACCGAGGAGTACTAGTATCGAATGATATGAAGGAGTCTCGTCTCCAAACACTCAAATCTGCACTCAATCGTTTGGGGGTAATGAATGTTATTGTCACAAAGAAGATGGGACAATGGTTTGGCAAGCATATGACTGGGCGCTTCGACCGTGTACTTCTGGATGCTCCATGTACAGGGCAGGGGACTGCGCGCAAGGATTCATCTGCTCTTAAGTATTGTTCGATAGATTCCATCGGAAAGAACGCTAAGCTCCAGCGAGAATTACTAGAGGCTGCAGTACATGCAACAAAGATAGGCGGGCGTATTGTGTATTCCACCTGCACGTTGACCCCTGAGGAAAACGAAGATGTAGTATTCTCCGCACTCAATAAATTTCCCGGTCAGTTAGAAATAGTAGATCCATCAACCATAACAGATTGGGATTGTAATCAAGCGATCAAAGATTCATACCTAGGACAAGAGTCACTCGAATCACGAATCACCGATCACAAAACGCCGATGCTTCGTATCTGGCCGCAGACGTATGACTCCGAAGGCTTCTTCTGTGCTGTGCTCAAAAAAACTGCACCAACAAAAGAAGCTGAGAAATATGATCTTATAAAACTCAAAGAGGAGGTACTCCCAAAAGGGCGCATTAAAGAGATCTGTGAATTTTTGGAAATGCGATTTGGAAAATCTTTCAAGAATAAAAGTGAAGTACTCTTGCAAAGTAATCTTCGATTGTGGATTGCAACAGAAGATGTCTTTAAATTTAAGCTACCATGTGCAAACTCTGGAATCGGTCTTCCATTTGGAAAAGTACTTAGCAAGTCTCCTGTCATGATAGACCATGACCTTGCTACTCTTCGCGGGTCTGATATTTCAGATAGCGTAATCGATCTATCTGAGAAGCAGTGGAAAGATTTGGCCAGAGGACAGGACATTGATTGCGATCCAGATCTTCTTGGCAATATTCTACTCAGATACAACAGAATCTGCGTCTCCAGAGGAAGGGCAAGGGATGGACGGTGTAAGAATCATTTACCACGATGGATGGTACAAATACTTAGTGGATAAAGAATTCGATAGAAGAGAAATTGCGTTCTTTATCCTCTATCCTTTTTCCTCTATCCTCTTCTCCTATGGACCCAACTTTAGAAATCAAATCCCGGCTTCCGATAGAAGAGCTTGTTGGTCAGTACTGTCAGCTTAAAAAGAAGGGAAGTGGATTTGTGTGTATCTGTCCGTTTCATCAAGATACACACCCAAGCATGCAAATTAGTCCCGACAAAGGAATTGCGTATTGTTTTGCCTGTAGTAGTGGTGGGGACATTTTTAGTTTCTATCAAAAGATTGAAGGGGTGGATTTCCGCCAAGCTCTTAAGGACCTTGGAGAAAAGACCGGAGTAAAAATTGAAGGGCTCAAAATGGAGGCACCGGTGCAAAAAGATCATAAAGAACGTATTCGTGAATGTTTGAACGCGGCTCAGAAGTTTTATGCATCGAATCTCGCTTCTAATGAAAGGGCAAAACTCTATCTGGAAAATCGCAAAGTACCTAAGGAGCAAATCGAAGAGTTTGGCTTAGGGGCAGCACCGGATTCATTTAGTGAAACCTACGAACATCTTCTAAAAGCAGGCTTTAGTCGGAAAGAAATAGTCGATGCAAGCCTCGGAATCCAAAAGGAATTACAGAACGAAAAAATTTACGACAGATTTCGTAACCGTTTGATGTTTCCAATCTTCGATGCTAATGGAAATATTGTAGGTTTCGGGGGTCGCACCCTCGGAGAGGACGATGCAAAATATATTAATTCGGGAGATACACCTTTGTATAACAAGTCCGTAGTGCTTTATGGATTAAGCCACGCACGAGAAGCTATCCGCTCTACCAAAAAAGTTATTCTAGTCGAAGGATATTTCGATGTACTTGCATGTCACCGTTTAGGAATAAAAAATACGATTGCCGTGAGTGGAACAGCGCTCACAGAGCAACACGTAAAAACACTCAAACGTTATGCAGATACAGTAGTGCTTTGTTTGGATCAAGACCGAGCAGGACAGCAAGCGGCAGAACGTTCGTTCTTACTTTGCAGTGAGGTAGAACTTCCTGTGCATGCAATTACACTGGAGCAAAAAGATCCCGATGAAGCTGCAGTAGCAGATCCTGAAAAGTTTACGCAGACTATGGAGGCTGGAGGGCGGCCCTATCTTGATATGATTATTGATCAACTGCGTGAAGGTGATGTCAGTTCTTCCGAAGGAAAACATGAGGCACTCAAAATTCTGATCCCACTGGTCAATGCAGTTTCTTCTTCTGTAGAACGCGGGCACTTCATTGGTAAAGTGGCTGGACTTCTTTCGACAACAGAGACAGAACTCAAGGCAGACATTGCACAATTTAAGCAGAGCACAGTGCGATTGAATCCTGTAGCACAAGAGGAATCACAGGAGGAAACTGCAGATGGTTTTTCTAGTGCAGAAATAGCACTTGGTATTACACTTCTTTTTCCGTTACTCAAGTCACTTCTTTCAGAGCTTATAGAACCCGAAGATGAATCTGTAGCAGCGCTCTATCATGCTCTTAAAGATGCACCAGATGTTCAAAACCTCAGTATCGATATGCTAACGATACCAGAGCAATATAAGGAACGAGTATCTATTTTGATGCTGTACTGCGAACATCACGGTTTTACGGGTTGGAGCCAAGCACTCGCAGAGCGTGAAATGCGGAAAAATTGCACAAATGCCAACAGAGTCTTCTTGCGCAAAAAGCAGCTGGATATAGCAACTAGGCTCCAAAATGCACGTCAGAAGGGCAATAGCGCAGAAGAAGATAAGCTTTCTCTGCAGTATGCTCAGGTGCTTAAGTTAGCGAAGATGGCTTCCCAGTAGTAATTTTGCGAAAGATTCTCTTGGATATAGTCCCAAAATCCCTATACTGCCCGCAATGGCTTCACACCCAAGAAAATTCATCGTGCAACCAACAGATGACGATCTGAAAGAATTGCCCGAAGAGGTAAAGCATCTTATTAAGAAAGGGCGAGAGCAGAGATATGTAACGCATCAGGAGATTATGTCGGTCGTACCGAATGCAGAAGAAGATGTGGAATTGCTGGATGAGGTGTACAGCTTGCTCGTAGATCTTGGTATTCAGGTTATTGATGTTAAAGACGCACTGATTTGGGAGAAGAAGAATAAGGGAGGTTTGCAGATTCCAGAGCCAACAGAAGATCTCTCAGATATTTCATCTAATGATGAGGAAGAAATTGATCTTGATACTGATGATGATGAAGAAGAAAAATCATCAGTTGCTTCTATGAATCAAAAAGAAGAAATGTTGGATGTGGTTGCGACTGCAGGTATCGCTATTGATAAAGATCGTGAAGTATCAGAAGAAGAACGTGGTCGTCGTAAGCGTGAGCGTGAGGTAGATCTTCTGGAAATCAGTAACGACTCTGTTCGTATGTATCTTAGTGAAATCGGACGTGTTCCTTTGATTGATGCGAAGAAAGAGGTAGAACTTGCGAGGCGTATTCGCAAAGGGGATGCATCTGCTAAGCAGCAACTTGCAGAAGCCAACCTTCGTTTGGTTGTTTCTATTGCAAAGAAATATATTGGTCGAGGACTTTCTTTCCTTGATCTTATTCAGGAAGGAAACATCGGTCTTTTCCGTGCGGTAGAAAAGTTTGATCCAGAGCGCGGATTTAAATTCTCTACATATGCTACATGGTGGATTCGTCAGGCAATTACTCGTGCTATTGCAGACCAGGCTCGTACGATTCGTATTCCTGTGCACATGGTAGAGACTATCAACAAGCTCACTCACACACAGCGTCGACTGGTTCAAGAGCTAGGACGTGAGCCTACGGTAGAAGAATTAGCTGTAGAGATGGAGATGGATATTAAAAAGGTTCGTCACATTCAAAAAATCAGCCAAGATATTATTTCTCTGGAGTCACCTGTTGGTTCTGAGGAAGATAGTAAACTCGGAGATTTCATAGAAGACGAAGAAGCGGTAAACCCATTCGAAGCAACTAACCGTCAGCTACGAAAAGAGAACGTGCATTCTATGTTGGAGTTTCTCACTCCGCGTGAGCGCAAGATCATCGAAATGCGATTTGGTCTTAAAGATGGAATTGGACACACATTGGAAGAAGTTGGTAAGGAGTTTGGTGTTACGCGTGAACGTATTCGTCAGATTGAAGCAAAGGTATTACAGAAGATGCGTGATCACCCACGATCTATGACTATTCGTGAACATGGAACGTCTCCAAAGCGTGTTGGGTTCTCTTCTTCTGCAAAGATGAGCTCCGAAACTGCACAATCCGGAGCATCCTACGTGGACTTTATGCGTATGCTAGAAGAGGACATGAAGAGACTTACCGAAAAGTGTCCTAAATGTGGCAAAGGCGAGATGGTTCGTCTTACCAAAGAGGGTAAGGAGATCAAAAAGTGTGACAGTTGTGCACACGAAATGGATGCTGCAGATGCAGCAGAGGGCAATGTTGCTGAATAAGTAAATGGCCAAGAGTATTACTCTTAGCCATTTACTGTTTAGTCGCTCTTATTAAGCAGAGCACTTACCTCCCTTTACGAGCTTTTTGACGGCCGCAAGACCGATAAGCACGTAAACAATCGATTCCACCTGTGGCCAGCTACCCAAAACGAGGTTAACCACGTTTAGGTTCTGTCCAACAAAGTCGCCGACACCTACAAGACCCCAGTTAAGGGCTCCAAGGAGTACCAGCCAGTAGCATGCTTTACAGCAATTCATACAATGGTGGGGAAAAGAAGAAACAAAATTGCCAAACGGCAAGTTATTGGTAAGTTTAGCATCTTGTATGCTAAATGTAATATTGCGTCCTACGTGTATTCATTGTGTATCATACTCTTTGCATATTGCAGGATGTGTTGTCTCGCGGCTTCTGGTAGCATGCTGATGTGGCAGTGAAAACGTCATCATCATCTGGCAAAGCAGCAAAGAAAGCCGTTCAAAAAATGGTAACCAAGGGAAGTAAAACCTTCGATTCCGAGTATGCACGATTAAATACTGCACAGAAGAAAGCAGTGGATACGATTGATGGTCCCGTGATGGTAGTTGCAGGACCTGGCACCGGTAAGACACAGGTTTTAGCTCTAAGGACTGCGAAAATATTGAAGTCCACACAAATGAATCCGTGGAATGTTTTGTGTTTAACATTTAGCAAGAGCGGAGCAACAGCGATGCGAAACAGATTGCGAGATGTTATCGGGAGTGATGCTTACGGTGTTACGGTGAATACAATTCATGGGTTTTGCAACGATATCATCATGGCACATCCTTCAGTTTTTGAAGACTGGTCATCACTCGAGCAGATCAGTGACGTCGAACGCTATCGATCATTGAATAAAATAATTGATCAACTTCTTCCTGATATGGTTCTGGTGAATCCAAAATCACCCTACACACGTTCGCGAGATATTTTGGGTCGTATTTCTCAGCTAAAGCGAGAAGGAGTCACAGATCGAAGCCAATTACTGTCCATTGCTCAGGAGTACGAATCCGCAATGAGTTCTAAGAGTAAAGAAGGCACAAAAGCCCATCAGAGAAACCTTCTTACTGCTAAGAAATTCAGAGAATTGATAGAGATATTCCATCGTTATCAACAAATGCTAAGCGAAACGGGTAGATATGACTACGAAGACATGATTTTAAACGTTACAGAAGCACTAAAACAGGAAGATTGGCTTCTTGCAAGCCTTCAGGAGCGTTACCAGTACGTATCAGTAGATGAGTTTCAGGATACAAATGGTGCACAATACGCATTTATAGATCTGCTTACGACAGATCCTACAGAAGATTGCGCACCCAATTTCTTTGTTGTCGGTGATGATGATCAAGCTATTTACCGCTTTCAAGGCGCTAACCTTACTAATATTCTCTCATTTCGAGATAAATATCCCCAAGCACCTGTCGTAGCTCTTACAGAGAGTTATCGTTGTACACAGCCAATACTCGATGCTGCGGAGTCACTTATCAGTGAAAATACAGAGCGTCTTGTAGGAAAAATAGAACATCTGGATAAACATTTGATAGCAGCATTACAAGAAGATGGAGAGCCACCACAAATGCATTTTGCAGCTAGTGACATGTCAGAACCGTGGATTATTGCAGATATGGTAGAAAAAAGACTGAGCGAAGAGCTTGATCCAAATGAAATAGCTATCATTGTGCAGACGAATAGAGAACTTCTTCCGCTCTACGATGTGTTTAAGGCACGAAACATTCCAGTTGTACTTTCGGGGAAACTTGATCTTCTCGAGCACCCTCTTGTTGAACAGACATTAGCTATTGTGAAAGCGGTACATAACCCAAAAGATGACCATCTTCTTTCAAGCGCACTCGCAAGCTCGTGCTTCTCCTGTTACCCTGCAGATTTATCAGCACTGTATCTTCTTAAGCGAGAAAAAAAATGCACACTGCAAGAATGCATACTTCTTATTGATACCGAAGATCTTGGATTACGAAATACAGAGGCATTGATCTACGCACGGGATAGTATTTTAGATCTTCATCACAAAAAAGATCAACGCACGGTCGTAGAAACACTCGAACACATTTATCGTGATTGCAATCTTCTCGGGTCACTCAAAGGTGGAGAGATGGATGTAGTAGATTTTGCTGCAGGACAAGAGTTCTTCGACCGGATAAAAAGCAGGGCATACGAGCAGCCGCATTTTACCTTCGAAGTATTCCTCAATGATTTACAGTACTACTTGGATGCGAACTACGGTGATCTCAGATTAACGTATGACCTGCCACACCTTACAGAATCTGGTGTGCAGATGATGACAGCACACAAAAGTAAGGGGCTTGAGTTTCATACGGTGATTCTTACCAATTTCCGAGAAGGGCATTGGGACAAGCGTCGCAATCCCCCATCCATCGCAATCCCCGAAGACCTCCTCTTTGGTTGGGAGAAAGATCAAAAGTCATACGAGAAGAATCAAGATGAGCGTAGAGTTGCTTTCGTGGCTATGACTAGGGCTAAACGAGAATTAATATTTACGTGTCCAAGCGAACTTACTACAGGAGATAGTACAAAAACAGTTTCTCCTTCGGGATTCTTTGCAGAGTCTGGAGATCTTCCTGAAGTGCACACAGAAGTGGAGGATCCAAAGCAGATGTCCACACTTCTTTCTGTACCTCCTCGAGAGTTCGATGCAGAGTTTGCAACGTTCTTGCAAAAACGTATTGAGAATTTCTCTCTGTCACCTACTGCACTCAATCATTTTCTCGATGACCCTTTGGTGTTTTTGGAAGTCGATCTCTTGCAAAAGCCCCAAGCAAAAGAGTCACACTTTGCCTACGGGAATGCTGTACACCACGTTCTTGCAAAATGGGCAGATTCTATTGCAAGTGGCGAACCTCTAGATGAAGCTACGATACTTAGAGCATTCGATGATCACTTAGTAGAAAGAGAGCTCCTGAATAAAAAAGAACTCGAACGACTGACGCATCTGGGGCATCAGACACTACACCGATATGTGTCTTCACATTTGCAACCTCCCTACCCCAATGTTCATAAAGTCGAATACCCCATTGCCACACATCTCGGAGACATACCCATCAAGGGAAAGTTAGACCGTATAGATCTGATGGAACCAAATTCTCGCAAGGCAATCATTACTGATTTTAAAACCGGAAAACCCAAGACCGAGAAGCAGATCATCGACTATGGCTACCACCGACAACTGGTGTTTTACGATCTCCTCATCCGCAATGGATACTCTATTATTGACCCTCAAGAATTCCGGCTGGAATTTGTCGGTGAGGGTGAACAAGATCCAATAACAAGGTCTTTCACGATTTCTGAGCAGGATAGAAAAGAGCTTACTGAGCTTATTGGAATCGTTTGGGAGAAGATAGTTAATCTAGATTTCACGTCGATTGAAGGTAGTTCTATATAGCAATGGAACTGTTTTTACATTAAAGAGAAGCCAAAATGATTGAGAGCGCCCTTTCTGGGCGCGGTGTAGTTGTATTACGTATTGTGGATCATGGATATCATTCTTTTATGTCTCAGCGTCATCCAATCCAGCATAGTTATTCAATGCTCATTACCATTGTCACAAAAAATAGATTACCTATTTTTTCAGATGATGCTTGTGCTCGTGAAGCAATAGATACTCTCTATAGAATTCAGGATCATTATCCATGTTACCTTTTTGCATTTGTATTTATGCCAGATCATTGCCACTTACTTTTACAGATTCCTGAAGATGGTTCTGTATCAAAGTTTATAAATGTGTATAAACGTGCTGTTACATTTAATGTACAAAGAGGGATTATCTGGCAAGCAAGGTTTCATATACGTATTCCGCGTGATCTTGGCATTGCAAAGCACTATATTCATTGGAATCCTGTAAATGCTGGTTTATGCAATGAGTCAGAAGATTATCGTTGGTCATCTGCATGTGGACTATGGGATATACATGATTTACCTCTGAAATATTGATAATGGTGACTGGCCAATAACCCGCGGCCAGAAAGGCCAATAACCCGCGGCCAGAA
>CEPX01024587.1_pt1 | contig 57668 bp, 53 predicted proteins | sample 361361 | NCBI WGS metagenome assembly CEPX01 (sample SAMEA2619974, study PRJEB7988) | marine metagenome | biome: marine biome (ENVO:00000447); feature: mesopelagic zone (ENVO:00000213) & marine oxygen minimum zone (ENVO:01000065); material: "saline water (ENVO:00002010), including plankton...
CCACCTAGAATCTGCTGGGTGGTCTTTTGTAATTTACACAAACCCTAATTCCCCCACTTCCCTTCCAATATTCAACCAATCGAGAGTTCTGAACGCGTCCAATTGGGGGAGCCAAACAGAACACTCGTCAAATTCTCGGTCTGTTGGGCTATCAGGATTGAGAGACGATCATTCCATCCTTTGCCCCTGCATGCTATGCGTGTAGTAAGCGGATGGACTCCAACGCTTGGTTCAACCCAAACGAAGGAGAAGATCATGTATTACATGCTAGCAAAAAAAGAGAAGAAGACGGGGCACTTCAGTCAACTTGGCATTGTTGTTGCCGAATCCGTCGAGGATGCGATTACAAAAATCCAAGGAGTTGCTATCAATGTTGTGGTACCCCCAGAGTCGGGGGTAGTGTGTGCCGAACTAGAAGGTGATTACTGGCTCGAGAAGTTTGAGGAAGTAACTTCTCTTCCAACCACTTCTGCGGCTCTCTTCTTTTTTGTTATGATTAATCTGAACTGAATATAACCATGAGTGATCAACCTTCTCCAGAGAAAAACCCATTTACAGAGGCCTGTGCACTATTGGGAGCAGAGAATTTTGCATCTCTTTCTGATAAATATACAGAAGAGGACCAGAAGCTAATGCGAACACATGCATGGTCCTATATAGGGTTGACAGCAGATATACTAGATGTTAATGTTGTCCAATCAAATCAGAACTGTGAGGGAGGAACATGTCGGGTTTTGCTCTACAGACTCACTGGTTTGAGCATTACTCACATTGTTTCTACTATAGCAATGAACGAAGGAACCATCGCTCGATTGACCGATCGCGGATTTGGATTCATCGCTCGCGAGGGAGAAGAAAAGGATCTTTTCTTCCACTCAAACGAGCTCAAGGACGTACAGTTCGATGAACTCAAAGAAGGTGATAAGGTCACGTTTGAAACTGCAGAAAGTCCGAAAGGACCGAACGCAGTAAACGTAAGCCGAGCCTAAATAACAAAACACCGCCGCAGATTATGCGGCGGTGTTTTGTATTGGTAAGAATTCAGCCCTTACCATAGCTACACAACCATATACTATCCACAACAGACATAGGATAATGAAGCAATATGTAGAAAATTATATTTAAGCCCGTAGTATATAAGTGAAATCATAATTAAAAAACAACTTTTTGCCTCATTACACAGGAATAGCACAACTTATACACAGTCATTCCACAGACTAATTCACATTTTTAACGTTTTCTTAGATTGACTTGCTGGCAAAGTCTATCACAATGATAATAGCCTAATTTCTGTCGACGTCGAACCCCGAATGTGTATCTCACAATAGGGTTGAACGTGAGAGCATGTGCCCTGCCATTCCGTGTTGGTGGAGCTCGTTGCCCATCTCACTTAGACCCAAAAATTAAATAAAGTGGGTAACCACGCGATAAGGAATTAAGCAATATATGTGGAGGAGACCCCTGTTTCGACAGGTGTCTTCTTCTTTTAGGGCAAGTAGTGCAAGCAATTTTATATTTTGACTGCATACTCACATTCACGATCGTGAATGTGAGTAGGTTGTAGAAACTTTGAGAGCTTTCCTGTAGGAAAGAATAAAAATTATATTTTTTGCAATGTTTTTGTTACTGAACTTGTTAAGTAGCAAGTTCAGTAACACTTCTTGACTAGGTCAAACTTGCGTTGTATTTTACATACTAGGTCTAACTGTAAGGAGCTTCGACAATGCAAGAAAAAGGAATTTGTTGTTGCTGCAGCCAAGTTGTACATTTGGAAGGAGCTATTTTCCAAGCTGTACACCACAATAGGCAATATGGAACACCCTGCCCTGGAAACGGCCTGACCGCAAGAAAAGTACCCGATGACTTTGAGGAGATTAACGGATGCAAAATACTATCACTGTCTGGCTCAACAAACGACCATGGGGAGTCCGGAACATCAACCTGATCGTCCTCGCCCTCTCGATCCTGTGTGCCGTCCTCATGGGACACCTGGAACACAGCGCAACTGCGTGGATAGCGTGGATTCCGATCTACATTGCGGGAGCATTCACGCTTGCCGGAGAACACAATCTGGCAACCGAGGAAAATATGACCCGATGACGCTATGCGTCATCGGGCTCTTTTTATTTTTTACTAAATTTGCGAAAATATATACATGATCCCAAAAATCTTTGAGAATGCATTCCTCGCCTCCCCACAAATGGCGTGGTACATATTTTGGACAGTCATATTTTTCTTTGTTGTATACAGCTTAATTCTCCTATATCACTGGATGCGCTACAGCGAAAGTGGTGCGGTAACACTCGCGGCATCACTCGTGTATTTCGGAGGGTCTATCGTACTTATAAATATTATGTTTTTTTCAGTAATTAATTTCGTAGGATAATATGCTCAATCTTAAAGGAGACGAGATAATCAAGAAGGTTGTGCGTAAACATTGGTTTGTTCTCCTTCTTGAGCTTGCCATACCAATAATAGCCCTTCCTCTTCCATTTCTTCTGTACGACGTCGTTTCCGGTCAAGAATTTGTTATCGGAGCCAAAACAGTCTCTGTAGCGCTTCCAGAAGCATTGCTCTCATTCTTTGGAGCAGTTTGGGCTCTTATCATATGGATGAAGCTTTTTGGCATCTGGACCGACTACTATCTTGATACATGGGTTATCACAAATAAGCGCATTGTTGATATCGAACAAAAAGGATTTTTTCGTAGGCATACAGGAAGTTTTCGCATGGAGAGGATTCAAGATGTCACAATTGAGATAAATGGTATTCTCGCTACACTTTTACGCTTCGGTGATATCCATGTACAGACTGCAGGTGAGTCAAGAGAATTCGTCATAAAAGGCATACCTAAACCAAAGAGGCTTAAGGAAGAAATTCTACGGCAATCTGATATAGTAGTTGAACAAACTAGAAGTGACGAATATATAAAAGGTTAATGAAGGAAAAACTTTCCACAGAATCATATAAGGGGGTGCGTGATTTTTATCCAAACGAGCAGGCACTACAAAACTATATCCTTGAGGTTATGGCCCTAACGACAGAGAGTTTTGGCTATGAAGAGTATGGGGCATCAATCCTTGAACCGCTTGAACTCTACGAGGCTAAAAGTGGTGAGGAAATCGTTCGCGAACAGACATACTCATTTGAAGATCGCGGAGGACGTAATGTGACACTTCGTCCAGAGATGACTCCTACACTTGCGCGTATGGTGGCACGAAAACGTCGTGAACTTACCTTTCCGCTTCGCTGGTACTCCATTCCTAACGTATTTCGCTATGAACGACCACAGAGAGGCCGGCTACGAGAACACTGGCAGTTAAACGTCGACGTATTCGGTATTACCGACATAAAGGCAGAAACTGAAGTAATTTCCCTTGCCAATGAGATCATGATGAACTTCGGCGCTTCTAAAGAAGGTTTTGAAATTCGTATCGGGAATAGAAAGCTTTTAGACGCAAAGCTTTCGGAGCTTCAAGTGCCTCAAGAAAAACATGCTCACGTTCTTTCTCTTCTTGATAAAAAAGACAAAGACGAGGAGGCATGTCAAGAGCTCATAAGTATAGTAGGTAATGCTGACCTAGATATTAAACCAGACGAAGAAATTACCTCTCTTTTAGAGTCGCTAAAAGACGCAGGGGTTGAAAGTGCGCATTTTGATAATTCAATTGTACGTGGTTTCGACTATTACACAGGAGTCGTATTTGAAGTATTTGACACCGCAGATGGAAACAACCGCTCTCTTTTCGGTGGAGGGCGATATGACAACCTGCTTGAGGTATTCGGAGAAAAACCTATTCCTGCCGTAGGTTTTGGGATGGGAGATGTCACCATGCGAGACTTTCTGGAAACACACGAACTTCTGCCAGAGTTAGGTTCTGCCACAGATATTCACCTGTGTACGGTAGACGACAGTGCACTTCCTACCGCATATACACTTGCCAGTCGTCTTCGAGGGGAAGGTATTCATGTATCGGTTAATTTAACCGATAAAAAAGTAGGAGACCAAGTGAAATTAGCTCATAAAAAAGGAATTCCATTTGTTATCTGTATTGGCGAAAAAGAGGAGAAGGCCCAGGCATTTACTATTAAAAATCTTAAAACTGAAGAGGAGAAAGAGGTGCCCGTATCAGAGATCGCTTCTTTTATTGTAGGAGACTAGAAACGTAATATATGCGAAAGGTAGTTTTTGATATTGAGACACGAGAGGATTTTAGAGGTATCGGGAAATATGACCCCGCCCTTCTTACTATCTCCGTTGTTGGAATCCACGATTCGGAAACTGACAAATATCGAAGTTTCGTCGTTGAAGAATTTGCAGAGCTTTGGCCAATTCTCGAGAAAACTGACATGCTTATAGGATACAACTCGGATCATTTCGACATTCCGATTTTAAATAAATACTATCCCGGAGATCTGACCGCGATAAAAAGTCTTGACCTATTAAAGGAAATAAAAGAAACGCTTGGGCGACGTCTTCGCCTGGACTCTGTAGCCGAGGCAACACTTGGAACAAACAAGAGTGCGTCCGGTCTTCAGGCGCTCGAGTGGTGGAAGGAAGGAGAAATACAGAAAATAAGAGACTACTGCCTTGATGATGTTCGTATAACGAAGGAAATTTACGACTATGCTCGCGCAAATGGACTTGTTAAATACAAAGACGGAAGCTCTGTACGCGACATAAAGCTAGATACTTCAAAATGGGAAGATCGTGAGGATAGTTCACTTACGCACACACTTCCCTTCTAATTTACGTATAAATTAGCGCGAGCACTAAGAGTGCGAGCGCAACGCGGTACCACACAAAAATGTTAAGTGTGTGGTTTTTAAGGTACTTGATAAGGTAATGCATCGAAACAATTCCCACTACAAATGCCGCAATCGCACTTCCTAGAAGCGAGAGTCCCATATCTCCGACAGCATTGGCTGAACCAAGCTCTAAAAGTTTTTTTCCTCCTGCCCCAAGAAGAATAGGAAGAGCCAAAAGAAATGCGAAGCGAGCGGCCTCTTCTCGTGTAAGCCCAAACAGGAGACCTCCTGATATAGCCATTCCAGCACGACTCATACCCGGAACAAGTGCAAGAGACTGTAAAAACCCGATCCATAATCCTTTCTTAGCAGTAAGAGAGCCTGTCTGCTTTGCCGCACGTTCTGCAAAAAACATAATGCCAGCACCAACCAAAAGCGTTACAGCGACAAGAACTGGGTTTCGGAATGCGGTCTCCATAGTGCTTTCAAGAAGTATTCCAAGAACTACAGCAGGAGCCGTACCTAGGGCAAGAGCCATGAGTAGAACTTTATCTTTAGGCTCGACTGGCACGCGCCTACACCAACTAAAAGCAGTTTGTATAAGACGAATAAGATCTCGCCTGAAATAAACAAGCACCGCAAGAGCTGTTGCAAAGTGAAGTACAGCATCAAACGCTAAGCCAAACTCGGTCTGAATTCCAAGAGTTTCACGCGCCAAAATTAAGTGGCCAGATGAAGATATGGGTAAAAATTCAGTTATACCCTGAACCACTCCCAAAATAAGTCCTTGAGTAATATCCATTAAAAATTCAATAAATAATATTTACGGCACTCTTGTTATTGACAAAAACCAGATTTGCTGACCTTATACGTATATAAACCTCGTACAGATAGCGCATTGTTGAAAGAATAAGATGTGCTAGAATGGTACCACATTTGATATTCGATTAAACAAATTATATGGAAGAAAGTAACAAATTAACTATACCAATAGCCATTGTCATTGCAGGAGTCCTAATTGCAGGAGCTGTCTTTTTTATAAGCAGTGACAAAACCTCGCCAGATAATGGAAGTACTGATACTGACACTGAAACATTACGACCAGTTTCAAGCGAAGATCACATTCTTGGAAACCCTGATGCCGACATTGTTATCGTAGAATTTTCTGATCTTGAATGTCCGTTTTGTAGCGGCTTCCACAACACAATGCACCGCATCATCGACGAATATGGAAAGGATGGGAGCGTCGCATGGGTATACCGCCACTTCCCACTCACACAACTTCATCCAAAGGCGACGACCGAAGCTGAGGCGAGTGAATGTGCGGCAGAGCTTGGAGGAAATCAGGCGTTCTGGGACTACATCGACCGTATTTTTGAAATAACACCGGGTAATAACGGTCTTGATTTGGACATTCTTCCAGTTGTCGCAGAAGAGATCGGTCTCGATAGGGCTAAATTTGAGGAATGCCTTTCAAGCGGCAGGCACAGAGAAAGTGTTAACGAAGATCTACAAGAAGCTTTTGCTGTAGGCGGCCGAGGAACTCCATATAGTATTGCAATTGTGGGTGGTGAGCAGGTTCCAATAAATGGTAACCAGCCATACGCTGCAATAAAATCATTCATCGATAGCACTCTACTTGAACTAAATTCAGACGGCACTCAAGCTGTACCAATACTCGAGCAGTAAAGCTTAAAATTCGAATCCCATCCGCGGAGTTCTTATATTTTTATTTCTCCACAAGGCCGAGGCGATAGATATCGAACGAATTTTCCCCTTCAAACATATCTGATGGGTTTGGTAAGTAAAGACGTTTACGGGTAATTTCTTCTGTAGCATCGTTAATCAGCCTGTTAAATAGTTCAAATTCCTCCTTACAATCATTGAAATCAATAACGTACCGACGCATCTGTGATGATCCGTCGGTATTTTTTGAACGTTTACATTCCTGAATAATAAAACGACGGACCGGCATATTATACATATCTTTAACTGTATAATAATTAAAAATAGCTTGAATTATAAAAAGTGTTTTTTGAGATCCGTGCTTACTGAAAGATGCAACAAATTTATGATCGACTATATCTAAGGCACCTCTCTCAACCTTTGAGTGAACTACCAAATCAGAAATAGCTTTAATAGGTAATGCCAAACCATCCACCTCAGCAACAGCACTAGTCTCTACCCCAAGAACACTATGCCTTGGAGGTTTGGCTAGATAATAAGAGACAGCATGCTTATATGCCTTTTCCATATTTATTCTTTTTTGTTTTTTTGCTTTTTTTGTCTTTGCGGTACCAAAATTGATCTCAAAGTCTGCCACATTCTTCATATACTCAAGTCCTAATCTAATCGCCTCTTCTTTATGAACTCCATTGTAGAAATGCTCCAGCGCTAAATGTCCACCACGTCCTATAAATGCAGCCGGGGATGATGGTGTATCGTGAACTTTCTCAACGTAACGCTTATACCATGTAAGCTGATTACGCAAAAAAGCCATTAAAGACGAATAGCTCCAATGCTCTATAGGAGGTTTTTTCATGTTGCAGATGCTACCATGTCGGCATTGTATCACACGGCATGCTTAGTATAGATTGCCACTAACGGCAATCTATATTAGCTCCTCGGCTCGGAAATACAAAAACAAGGCTTTCGTATTTCCCTCGCACTACGTCGCTAATAGTTTTTCAAGCGCTTAGATTTTTCGTGCTGGCGAATTTTTTCGAGTGCTTTTGCTTCAATTTGACGAATTCTCTCACGTGTCACACCAAACTCTTTACCAACTTCTTCAAGTGTGTGGTAAATACCATCCTCAAGACCGTGACGCATTTCAAGAATCTTGCGCTCTTTCGGTGATAGATCGTCAAGAATATCTTTTATCTGATCAGTTAAAATTCTATGAGAAGCTTCTCTGTCTGGAGATGCCGCCTTGTCATCTTTAATGAAATCAGAGAGAGTTGAACGGTCATCACCGTCGTCACCAACCGGACTCTCAAGTGAGATAGTATCCTGACTGATTTTCTCTATATTGTAGATCTTTTCGGGCTCGAGACCCATTTCAGTTGCAACCTCCTCCGGAAGCGGATCACGCCCCAAGTCCTGCGAAAGACGGCGTACAACTTGCTTGTACTTTGCTATAGTTTCAACCATGTGAACCGGAATACGAATTGTACGAGACTGGTCGGCAAGAGCTCGTGTAATAGCCTGCCTGATCCACCATGTTGCATACGTTGAGAACTTATACCCTTTTTTCCAATCAAACTTGTCTACTGCCTTGAAGAGGCCTAGATTCCCCTCCTGAATAAGGTCAAGAAGTGTAAGGTCGGGACTCCTTCCCACATACCTTTTTGCAATAGATACAACAAGACGAAGGTTTGCTCTCGCAAGAAGATTTCGCGCTTCATCGTCTCCCGCCTCAATGCGTTTTGCAAATTCTTTCTCTTCAACTGCTGTCAAAAGCGGATACTGTCCAATTTCCCTCAAGTACATTTGAATTGAATCATATGAGGAGTCGCTCCTGCGATATACGTTCTTTTTATCAAGTAGAGTTTCAGTTGCGCTGTCTTCCAAAATTCCACCACCTTCAAGCACATCTATATTGGCCGTACTAAACCGATCATACATTTCCTCAAGAAATACTACATCTACTTCTATAGTTGGAAATTCTTTCAAAATCTCATCATATGTTACATAACCGCGCTCACGCCCTTTAGAAAGCAAGCGTTTTGCTTTCTCTTCCTTTTCACGTTCCTTTTTGCTTAGCTTCTTAGTCTTCGGTTTAGCTTTTTTAGCAGGCTTTCGTTTTACAACCGCCTTTTTTGTTGTTTTTTTTATACGAGAAACTTTTGCCCGCTTCTTGGAAGGCTTTTTTGAAGCTGTTTTTCTTACCTTTTTAACTGACGTGCGTGCCCTAACGGTCTTTTTTATTTTTTTGACAACCTTCTTTTTTGTACGTTTAGGAGAAGGTTTTCGCTTCAAAGTTTTTTTCTTTTTTGTTGTGGTTTTTTTCTTTGGCATATTATGTTACTTGAGAATAGTGTCTATTATTTAGCTCGGCAAGCTTGTCAGATAATTTTTTACACCTTTTAAGAAGTTTTACCACATCTGATTCCTTTTTCTCAGCTTCAGCGTGGCGTAGTCTGCTCATCGTATCAGTAAGTTCCTCTCTCGTACACTCCTCATCAAGATGATATAGAAGATCTTCCGCTTCTTCACGGAGGTCTTTTCTATCGCCGTAGTATACCTCCGCTTCAAGTAATATGTCACTTGGTGCACGTATAGATTCTTTCATAATACGGCCAGAGTGTTCCTTTCCAACTATTTCTTCAAGCTTTTTTGATAACGTATTTTTATCAACGCCTACGCGCTTTTTTCCAAGTAGTATTATTCCCAAAAGTTTTCGCTCAATTGCACTTCTACGTGAGTGTTTCTCAAGAATAGGGTTTTTTGTATTTTGAGACGGTACCTCCTCTTTTGAATTTACTAGACTGATAAGCTCCTCTCGAACCGGCTCTTCTGATACTCCCAATTTCTCTGATATTCTTTTTATAAAATGAGCCTGATCAATTTTATTTTTTATCATGGCAACATATGGAAGCACAATACGTCTGACTTCAAGTTTATACGTACGTTCGTCACGCCCCTTTCCACTTAAAACATCAAGATAGAAATCAACAACATGTTTAGCCTCCTTAACAACTTTTTTCCACTCGGAAACGTCTTTTGAAATAAGATCAGCCGGATCAACCCCTTCCTGCATTGCGGCGATTTTTACATCCATTCCCATACCGAGCGCCAGCTTAGTGGCTCTTCCAGAAGAGGAAACGCCTGCGCTATCCGCGTCAAAAGCAAGCACAATGTTCGACGAAAGACGATTAAGCATGATGAGATGATCCCCCGTCAAGGCGGTTCCTGAAAGAGCAATCGCATTTGTATACCCTGCCTGATGTGTAGCAAGAAGATCCATCTGGCCTTCAACAACAATAGAACAGTTTAGCTTCCGTATGGAAAACTTGGCTTTATCAAAGCCATACAGTACTTTTGACTTATCGAATAGTGGCGTTTCCGGACTATTAATATACTTCGCCGCCTCTTCATCTTTCTTCTCTCCCGAAGTACTGAAAATCCTTCCTGAAAAAGCAACAATTCGTCCGGAACTATCAGATATTGGAAACAATACTCTCCCCCTAAACCGATCGTAGTATCCACGAGATTGACTTGAGCTTTTGCCGGTACCGGCCTCCGCATCCTGGCCTCTTTTTTTAATAAGCCCCGCCTTTTCAATCTCTTCCTCACTGAAACCCTTTCCCTTTAGATATGTATACAAACTATCCCACTGTGGCAGACTGAAGCCTACACGAAAGTATTTTATAGTTTCGTCTTTTATACCGCGCTTATTAAGATACTCACTTACAGATGGATTTTTCTTTATATTGCCCTCAAAAAATACCGTTGCAGCCTCAAGAAGCTCGAATAATCTGGTACGCTCATTTCGAACTTGTGAACGCTCAAAAACTATTGGAATACCAGCTCGGTCAGCAAGGACTCTCAAAGCACCTGAAAAATCAACTCCTTCAAAGTGTTCTACAAATGTGAAAATATCACCACCAGCATTACAGCCAAAGCAGTGATACGTTCCGCGAGAAGGAGAAACAAAGAATGACGGAGTTTTCTCGTTATGAAATGGGCATCGCGCCTTAAAGTTTGCTCCAGCTTTCTCAAGCTTTACGTATGAGCGTACCACCTCGACAATGCCGAGCCTTTCTTTGATTTGTTCAACTGTAGATGACATGAGCTTTTAAGCTTATGACGTTTCCTCCCGCACTCTTGAGGTAGCTTGTGACTCAGCAAGTTTATCTCTGTCGTACTCATCCTGAACCTCTCGCACCATATCAGCTTTACGACTTCCAGAAAATCCTGTACCTGCAGGAATCAAACGTCCGATAATGACATTTTCTTTTAGACCTATGAGCTTGTCAACGCTTCCGCGAACTGCCGCATTTATAAGCACTTTAGTGGTATTTTGGAATGATGCTGTAGAAAGAACACTCCGACGTGAAAGTGACACTTCTGAAATACCGAGTACAACGGAAATTGTCTGTGCCGCTTCTCCTCCATTTTCCTTTGCATGATCATTAACCTCCTTGAGATACCATTCCTCTACAGTGTCACCAATACCAAGATGAGTGCCTCCAGGGTCTTTAACACGACGCCTTGAAAACATCTGTTTTACAATTACCTCAACGTGTTTACGCGAGATAGAAACTCCTTGAAGTTCGTAGATTTTATTTGTTTCATTAATGATATATTCCTGTGCGTGCTCCTTACCTCCATATTTGAACAAGTCGCTAATATCCACTGATCCATCAGTGAGCAAGTCCCCGCGTTTTACTTCATCGCCGACTTTTACAAGCGACATACGCCTGAAATTTACAGGATATTCAATATTTTTCTTTGATTTTGAAGCCCCTTTCTCGCTAGGATCAGGAAGAATGACAATAATCTTCTCTTTCTCTTCATTTCGAATTTCTGAAACACTACCATCAATACGGCATACTGCGGCAGGGTTTTTTGGTATACGTTTCTCGTATACTTCCTCAACTCGTGGTAATCCTTGAGTTATGTCACCTCCAACAGATGCAGTACCACCAGTATGGAATGTACGCATAGTAAGCTGTGTACCTGGCTCTCCAATGGCCTGCGCTGCTACAGTTCCGACGGCTTCACCAAGGTCAACAAGTGTATTTATTGTAAGATCTGCTCCATAACAATTTTGACAAATACCGTGAAGCGTCTTACACGTCATTGGAGAACGAACATGAGCTTCAGATACATCTGCCTCCTCAATCTGCTCTGCCTCGCTTGGTGTAATAAGATGTCCTTTTTTGAAAAGTTTTTTTCCATCCGCATCAACAAGATCGTGAGAAAGAAAACGTCCTTTTACATTTCTTGCAAACGGCACATCAATACCTGAAGCACTCTCACGCGTGATGATAATCCCGTCCTTCTCACCACAGTTCTTTTCAGTAATAATTGCATCTTGTGCAACGTCAAAGAGACGGCGAGTAAGGTATCCAGCTTTTGCGGTATTCAGTGCAGTATCGGCAAGACCCTTTCGCGCTCCGTGAGTGGTAACAAAGTACTCAAGCGGAGTAAGTCCTTCTTTCATTGATGCGGTAATAGGAAATTCAATGGTCTCTCCCTTAGGATTTTGAATAAGACCTTTCATACCAGCCATCTGCACTATTTGTGAAAGTGATCCTCGTGCACCACTCTTCCACATGTCATACACCGAACCACTGGTATTAAGAGACTTTGGAATCATTTCCTCTACTTCGTTTCTTGCACCATGCCATATCTCTATATTCATTCGTCGCTTTTCTTCAGCTGAGAGAAGTCCTTCATTATACTGATCAGCAACTTCCTGTGATTTCTTCCTAGCCTCTTCAAGCACTTCGTTCTTTTGGCTAGGTACACCAAGATCGCTAATACTCCATGTAATACCAGACTGTGTCGCATAGCGAAAACCAAATTTCTTAATCTTATCTACAATTGACGGGACCTGTTCAAGTCCGTAGTGCTGAATCAAATCATCAACAAGTTTGGACATTGTCTTATTTGTCATCTCATCGTTTAAATATGGATAGTCACTCGGAAGCATGCTGTTGAAAAGAAGTCTTCCCACGGACGTATCAAACACCATTCCTTTATAGCTCTTGTATTTTGGGCTTTCAGTGCCCATAACTTTAATTTGTGCACGAAATCCAACCTCTCCAAAGTCGTATGCGGTAATCGCACTGTTTGGCGTAGGAAAGATCTTGCCCTCACCTTTTTCACCATCGACGATTTTTGTCGTCCAGTAACAACCAAGTACTATATCGAGCTTCGCTACGGCAACTACCGAATCACCACTTCCCGGCTTAAGTACGTTCTTATTTGCTGACATCACCTCTGCGGCTTCACGCTGTGCTTCGCGTGAAAGCGGAACATGCACCGCCATCTGGTCACCGTCAAAGTCCGCGTTGAAAGCAGGGCACACAAGAGGGTGCACCTGAATTGCGTGGCCTTCAATCAAGACCGGTCTGAATGCCTGAATACCCTGCCTATGCAGAGTTGGCGCACGGTTTAGAAGAACGTGTTTGTCTTTTATTACATCCTCAAGGATTGCCCATACTTCAGGAATTCCGTCTTCAATAAGTCGCCCAGCACCTCGAATATTATATGCAAGTTCTTTCTTCAAAAGCTCCGCAATCACAAATGGGCGGAAGAGTTCAAGTGCCATACGCTTCGGAAGCCCACATTGGTCAAGTTTTAGACTTGGTCCGACAATAATTACCGAACGGCCAGAATAGTCAACACGCTTTCCAAGAAGGTTTTGTCTAAAGTATCCCTGTTTACCCTTCAGATAATCTGAAAGTGATTTAAGCGGCCTTCGGTGTGCCTGACTCATGGCGGAAAACATAGTGTTTCCGTGCCTGATTGAATTATCAATGAGTGCGTCGACAGCTTCCTGGAGAATTCGTTTTTCATTTCTAAGAATCACCTCCGGTGCCTGTATATCCTGAAGTTTTCGCAGCCTATTATTTCTGTTAATAACGCGACGATACAAATCGTTAACATCACTTGTTGCATGACGTCCTCCCTCAAGAGCCACCATCGGCCTTATTGCAGGAGGAATAACAGGAACGCGAGAAAGAAACATCCACTCTGGACGAACTCCTGCTTTCTGCATTGATCGAACAAGTGCCAGACGGCGATTTAGTTTTTCACGCTCAACCGAACCTGCTTTTTCAAGCCTTTTATTTAGCTTTTTCTCAAGATCTTTTAGGTCAAGAGATTTGAAAATATCGTATATTGCTTCTGCTCCTATACGAGCTTCAAAAATGGCACCATATTTAACCGAGAAGCGGTGATATGTCGCCTCATCAAGAACACAACCTTCTGTAATACTGTCTATATCCTGCTTTGCCTGTGTAACCAGCTCTTTGAGCTTCTTCTTTGTTTTTGCTTCAGTAACACTTTTAAGTTTTGTTTTATATTCAGCGTCAACTTCTTTAAGCACCCTAGCGCGCTCTTCCGGTATAACTTTTGTAACAATGTATCCTGCAAAATATATAACCTTTTCAACTTCAGCTGAAGAGACACCCAATAGAAGTGCTATACGAGAAGGTATGCCTCTAAGAAACCAAATGTGTGACACTGGTGTCGAAAGCTCTATATGCGCCATACGTTCACGGCGCACAATTGCCCGAGTGATTTCTACTCCACATTTTTCACAGACAATACCCTTATATCTGATACCTCTGTATTTACCACAGTAACACTCGTAATCACGTTCAGGACCAAAGATCTTTTCATCAAATAATCCGTTTTTCTCAGGACGCTGTGTACGATAATTAATGGTTTCAGGTTTTGTAACCTCACCGTACGACCACTCAAATATTCTCTCAGGAGAAGCAAGCTTGAGCGTTACGGCATCGAAATTCTGCATATTAAATGTTGATTTTTTTACAGGCATACTTATTCTTTTTCTTGTGATTCCTCTAATTTTTTAAGCTCAACATCAAGTGAAAGACCTCGAAGATGATTCAGAAGCACATTAAAAGATGCAGGAGTATGAGGGTGGCTTATACGCTCCCCTTTTACAATTGCATCAAAGGTGGCAGTACGACCGAGAATGTCATCTGATTTAATTGTGAGCATTTCGCGAAGCGTGTACGCCGCTCCATACCCAAGAAGAGCCCAGACCTCCATTTCACCAAATCTCTGTCCTCCGGCTTGAGCTTTACCACCAAGAGGCTGTTGAGTAATGAGCGAGTACGGACCTATGGATCGCATATGTATCTTGTCTTCAACCATGTGATGAAGTTTCAATATATACATATATCCAACTGAAATATCCTGATCAAATGATTCACCGGTGCGACCGTCGTGTAGACGCATTTTACCAGTCTCGCTAAAACCAGCTTCTTTAAGCTCTTCTGTAATCTCTTTTTCAGTAGCGCCTGAGAAAGGTGGTACCACGGCTTGGTAGCCAAGTGTTCCTGCGGCTAGACCCAAGTGAAGCTCAAGAATTTGTCCTAAGTTCATACGTGACGGAACTCCAAGCGGTGTTAGAATTACATCAATCGGCGTCCCATCTTCTGTAAACGGCATATCTTCCTCAGGTAAAATGCGCGAAATAACTCCCTTGTTTCCGTGACGTCCTGCAAGCTTGTCACCCACAGACACACTTCGAAGCTGTGCCACGGTTACATGAATTCGTTTTATGATTCCGGAGTCCAGTTTGTCGCCCTTTTCTCGTGAAAATATTTTGACTCCTACGATACGTCCCCTCTTTCCACCTTCTACTCGAAGAGATGTGTCTTTTACATCTTTTGCTTTTTCTCCAAAAATAGAACGGAGAAGCCTCTCTTCTGGAGTAAGCTGTGTTTCTCCTTTTGGTGTCACTTTTCCAACAAGAATGTCGCCTGGGCGAACTTCTGCACCAATGCGCACCACTCCTTCCTCGTCAAGATTTTTAAGTTTTATCTCACCAACATTTGGAATATCGTGCGTAGTTACCTCCGGCCCAAGCTTTGTATCCCGTACGGCAATTTCAAAATTTTCCATGTGAATGGTTGTAAACTTGCTCTTTTTAACAAGCCGTTCCGATATGATGATGGCATCTTCATAATTGGATCCGAACCAAGACATAAATGCAACAAGGCAGTTTTGACCAAGCGCCATTTGCCCCTTATCGCTTGAAGATGTGTCAGCAAGAAGTGTTCCTTTTTTGATCTTATCTCCAACTGAGACAACCGGACGCTGATGCGAAACTGAAAAGTCATTTGTTCTACTAAAGTTAACCAGCCTGTGCTCAGTTTTTTCTCCTTTTGTATTCTTAATAACGATATGACGAGCATCAACTTGCGCTACCTCACCGTCTTCTTTTGACAAGATGATTCGCCCTGTGTCTTTTGCCGCCTTATCCTCAATTCCAGTTACAACAAGAGGTACCTCCGGAAGAATCGGTGGCGTTGCCTGCTTTTGCATATTTGATCCCATAAGAGCTCTGTTTGAGTCGTCATGCTCTAAAAATGGAATCATTGATGTGGCAATTGAAAATGGCTGATTAGTTGAAATATCAATGTAATTAACCTCGTTTTTCGAAATAAGCGCAGGTTCTCCTTTTATTCGTACCTCCACGTGCTCATCTGATATGGCTCCAGAGTCGTCACGTGCTGTAGCGGCATGCGCAATATTAAGCTGCTCCTCTTCAAGGGCATTTAAATATTCGATTTCACCTGTAACAACACCCTTCGAAACCTTTGCATATGGAGTTTCAATAATACCGAAATCGTTTACTCGCGCATGAGTTGCAAGCCTAAGAATGAGACCGATATTTGGACCCTCAGGTGTATGGATAGGACAAAGTCTTCCGTAGTGAGAAGGGTGCACATCACGCACCTCAAAGCCTGCTCGTTCGCGAGTTAGCCCTCCTGGACCGAGTGCAGATAGAGTGCGTAGATGCTCAAGCTCAGACAAGGTATTCTGCTGCTGCATGAACTGTGAGAGCTGGTTGGTGGTGAAAAATTCTTTAATACTTGCCTGAAGCGGACGCGGATTCATAAACTGAATAGGGAGTGCAGTTTCCGGATCTACTGTAGACATACGGTCCTGAATATTTCTTTTCATACGAGACATACCAACGCGAACCTTTTGCTGAAGCATCTCTCCAATATATCGAACACGTCGAAAACCAAGATGATCAATATCATCAGGCTCCGCTCCTTGTGTATGCTGAAGCGTTATAATATGTGAAATTGTTGTTACTAGATCATCAAGAGATAACGTCCGACGCTCCATTTCATTAGTATCAAGACTTTTCTTGAATCGGTGGTTGAACCTATGTCGTCCGACTCGAGACAGGTCATATCTCTCTATGCTAAAGATTGAATCGATATATTCTTTAGCGTTTTCAGGAGTCGCAAGGTCTCCATCTCGCAATTTTTTATGTATCTCTATGTACGCCTCAGAGACTTCTTTTGCAGTGTCTTTCTCAAGAGACGCTGCCACGTGCTCTTTCGCAAATGAGTTGCGCTTTAAGAGTGACTGTATATCTTTATCAAATGAGGCACCGAACACACGCATAAGAGACGTAACAGGGAATTTTCGTTTCCTGTCAATACGAACGTATATAACATCGTCAGATTCACATTCAATTTCTACCCATGCGCCGCGTGCAGGAATGATCTTTGCACCAAAGTAGCGTTTACCCTTACTTTCACTTGCAGTAAAGAATATACCGAAAGAGCGAGCCAGCTGTGGAACAATCACACGTTCGATTCCGTTTATAATAAATGTGCCGTGATCAGTCATCATCGGGAAATCGGCCAAAAAGATTTCCTGTTCTTTTTTTGAACCAGTTGTGTGGTTTTTTAATTGTACTTTAACTCGAAGTGGAGCATCGTACGAAAGCATTTGCTCTTTTGCATAAAATTCGTCGTACTTTGGTTTTCCGAATTCAAAGTTTGTAAATTCAAGATCGAACTTCTTTCCTGAATAGTCTTTAACTGGAGAAAACTCTTCAAAAATTTCTTTAAGACCCTCTTTTAGAATCCAGTCAAAAGACTTTAGCTGTGTTTCAACAAGATTGGGAAGAGGCGCTAGTGGTTTCTGGAAACGACTGAAGTACTTCTTTTTAGTTGGATTGACTATATCCATAGAATTTTACACACAGCATGCAAGCCTTGCTGTAAAGGCCACACGGAACACAGAGCCCTACTGTGCTTTTAAATTAAGCAATGTATAACTTCAATTATGGCGCTTTTAAAATATGAAAATCGTGCAGACAGAACTCAATCGGGACAGTGCAAAATATTGCGAGAGTATAGACGAGCTATAGATATTTGTCAACATGTGGATAAGTCCCGATGCCTGAAAAACATCGGGACTTTATTTCATAAGGTCCAGACGGCGACTAATCTGATACGCCAGACTGTTCAGCGATCTCGGAATCACTCTGTGGATCGCGCTCAACACGAGATTCCCGAATTGAAACCTTCACCGGTGGATGGCCGTGTTTCAAGACATGTCTGTCCGCTCTGTCGCGAATGCCGTCGTTATCTAATCTTTCCATTAACCTACTTGCAAGCATGCTATCCTCTCAGTTACGTTACGTGTTGAAAATACCCCCATGGACATAGTAGAACATATTTTCTACTTCGTAAACTTTCTTCTCCACTCTTCAACTTTTTTATGATCCCCAGAAAAAAGCACTTTTGGAACCCTATATTTTTTCTTTTTATAAACAATCTCTTCCGGACGTGTGTATACGTCCGAACTTGAAACTCTTTTTTCTTCAAGCGAAGAGACATTGCCAAGTACACCAGGCAACTGTCTGGTAACAGAATCAACTATAATCATTGCTGGAATCTCGCCTCCTGTAAGAATATATGGACCAACCGATATTTCTTCTGCTTTGAGTGCTTTTTTAACACGCGCATCTACACCTTCATAGTGCCCAGAGATTAGAACAATGTCTTTATACTGACGCGCCCATTTTCTTGCATGAGTGTTGGTGAACTGCTTCCCGGAAGGTGTAAGAAAAATCACCTTTACACCCTTTTTTCTACCAACTGCTTTTTTTGCGGCTGAAAGTATTGGAATAGCTTCAAGTACCATTCCAGGGCCTCCACCATACGGCTTTCTATCAACTCGTTTGTGTTTGTCGGCTGTATAATCTCGTGGATTATAAAATGAGATAGAGATTTTCTTCTTTTGTTTTGCACGTCCAATAATAGACTCTCGAGTATAGTCATCAAAAACTTTTGGAAAGAGTGTGATTATATGGAAATTGAGTTTTTTAGTCATAAGAAAAACCGTGGTATTTTTGTACCACGGTTTTTCTTTTTTGTCTAATTTACGCTGCCTTCAGGTCTTCCATTGCCTCATCCACAGATTTTGTGGCGGATGGAGCTTCAGTGCCTCCCGATGGCTCATTAATCTTTAGGTTTACTCGAGCGTTGTTCTTCATTCCAACAACTCGCAATAGCGTTCTAATTGCCTTTGCTGTGTTGCCTGATCGGCCGATAATCTTCCCCATGTCTTGAGGATTGACGTCGAGTGTAAGTAGAACTCCCATCTCGTCGACTGCTCGGCCGATTTTAACGTCGTCCGGGTTATCAACCAAAGTTTTTACAACGTACTCAAGAAACTCCTGATCCTTTTCTGTATCCATAATCCAGAGTAACTTTCGTTACTGGTAATGCGGTAACGCTGGAGTGACCACCTGCCGTATACGTTACTGTTGGTGAACAGTATACGTACAAGTATGAGAAAGTCAATTGCTGTGCACGCGCTATTCCTTTTTTTCCTCTTTTTCTTTTGGAGATTCTTCAGATGTAGAGCTTTCGGGTTCTTTTTTTGTCTCACTTTCTTCAGGTTTGTCAGATTTTTCTTCTTTCTTGTCTTTTTGTTCCTCCTCAGGTGAAGCAACAGGAGTTTCTGGAGCTTCTTCTGGAGTGTCTTTTTTCTCTACTTTTTCTTCAGGAGCACTATCTTCTGAGCCCCCCTTCTCTGCCTTTTTCTTTTTAGTTGGCGACTTCTTTGAAAGCACGTTGACTTTTTTACCGTCGACAACATTTTGACTTACTAAAAGATTGTGTACTGTACCTGAAACCTGCGCGCCTTGAGATATCCAATATTTAATACGTTCAGACTTAAGTTCGGCCTTGCCTGCTCTTGGATTATGTGAGCCAAGCATTTCAATATAGCGACCGCTTTTCGGGCCGCGTGTAGACTCTGTAACAACAATACGAAATGACGGATCGTTTTTTCTTCCAACTCTCTGTAATCGAATCTTGAGCATGCGCTTCACTGTACCAGAAGTCTATTATGAGAGCAAATACAAAATAAAAGGCCGCGCGACAGGTGTGTCGCGCGGCAGTTAAACTGGGAGGGACGTGGGGAGATCACGTCCATAGACCTAGGAAATAGGTCTACTATTAACAGTACAGCAAGTTATAAAAAGCACAAGGCCTCATCTGGTATAGTGTAGTTATGAAGAAAACTGGGAAAAATACCAAATCCATTATAGGACCTATTACAGTACGCCGAAAAGGAATCGGCCAAATTACTGATTCACGTACAGATGAGGTATTTGATATAAATCGTGAAAATTTACACACCGCCTTAAATGGAGACATTATAGAGGCAAAAGTAAATTCGCACCTAAAAAGTGCGTCTGTTATAAAAATTGTTGAGCGGGCAAAGACTAAATTTGTAGGTACTGTTAAGAAAGAGGACGGACAATATTTCCTCATTCCTGATAACCGAAGAATGTATACCAATATTATTCTCCCAGATGCACGAAACGTACCGGAAAGACACAAGGCACTTGTAGAGTTAACAAACTGGCCTATCTCGAAAGACAGTCCTCAAGGAAAGCTTTTGGAGGTGCTTGGACCAGAAGGAAAACATGATGTTGAAATGCGGTCCATAGTACTGGAACAAGGATTTGAAACTACATTTCCAAAAAGAGTCGAGGAAGAAGCAAACAAAATAAGTGAGAACAAAGCAAAGACCCTTAAAACAGCACTTGAAAATCGGCGCGACATGCGGAATATCACAACGTTTACCATTGACCCGGAAGACGCAAAAGATTTTGACGACGCCCTATCCATAGAGCACTTAAAAAATGGTGAAGTTGAAATCGGAGTACATATTGCCGACGTTTCCTACTATGTAGTACCTGGGAGTGAGATAGATGAAGAAGCTCAAAAACGTGGAACTTCAATCTACCTTGTTGACCGCACCATTCCCATGCTTCCTGAAGTGCTGTCAAATGATGTCTGTAGTTTAAATGAACATGAAGACAAACTTACGTTTTCGGCTGTATTTACAGTCGGAAAAGACGGCTCAGTAAAAAGTAGATGGTTCGGAGAGACAGTCATCAATTCAAATAAGCGATTTAGCTATGAAGATGCACAGAATACGCTTGATAGTAAGAAAGGAAAATACTCAAAAGAACTTTTAACACTGGAAAGCGTCGCCAAAATAATTCGCAAAAAAAGATTTGCAAAAGGGGGAATCGACTTCGACCAAAGCGAGGTGAAGTTTAAACTTGATAAAGACGGTAAGCCCACTCAAATACTTCTCAAAGAACGAATTGAAACCAATCGTCTTATTGAAGATTTTATGCTTCTCGCCAACCGAGAGGTCGCTGAATACTTTTACAAATTATGCAGAAAAATTGCCGGCAGAAATACCGTATTTGTATACCGTATACACGATGTTCCTGATCCAGACAGAATTACCGAGCTTTCTGTATTTCTTGAGGCACTTGGATATGAGCTTCGTGCCCACAGGAAAGATATCGTAAATTCTCGACAAATAAATGATCTATTAAAAGAAGTGGAAGGAACTCCAGAGGAAAACTTGGTAAAAACTGCCACTATCAGATCAATGGCAAAAGCTATATATTCAACAAAAAATATTGGTCACTTTGGACTTGCATTTAAGTATTACACTCACTTTACCTCTCCAATTCGTAGGTATCCGGATTTAATGGTACACAGAATTTTAAAACAACACTTGGATGGATCATTTGTCCCAGAACAAGAGTTTTCCCACTACAAAGAAATGGCAATCAAGTCATCAGAGCGAGAAGCTTCGGCAGTTGAAGCAGAAAGAGAATCTATAAAACTAAAGCAGGTTGAGTATATGAGCTCAAGAGTTGGCCAAACATTTTCAGGCACGATTACAGGCGTGACAGACTGGGGCATTTTTATTGAAGAAAAAAAAACAAAATCAGAAGGAGTGGCACGCCTGCGAGATTTAAAAGATAATTACTACGTACTCGACAAGGGAAATTTCCGCCTCATAGGGCAAAAGAAGAAAACATACACGCTTGGTGACAAAGTAAATATGAAGCTCTCTTCAACCGACCTAGAGTCAAAAACTATTGACTGGAAAATAATATAAATTTCACTAACTTACTTTGCCACCTGCACCGCTTCTTCAAATTTTACGGATAGTAATTTTGACGCACTATCCGAACCCATGGTAACTCCGTACAAAATACCGGCTCTGCTCATTGTTTCTCTATTGTGAGTAATGAGAACAAGCTGTGATTTTTTTGAAAGGTCCTCAATCATGTCCCCATAACGGCGAGAGTTTGCCTCGTCAAGCGCCGCGTCTGTTTCGTCAAGTACCAGAAATGGAGGAGGGTTAACCTGCGACATTGCAAAAATAAGCGCGATTGATGTAAGGGCTCGCTCCCCTCCTGAAAGCATGACAAGTCCTTTGATTTTTTTTCGCGGCAAATTTACCGTTATATCAACACCCTCTTCTACTTCCTCCTGCTCATCTTGAGAACTTTCTTCCTCATCGGAAACGCGACGTTTTTTCTCTTTTACTACTTCAAGCACTGCAGTACCTCCGCCAAACATAAGTGAAAAGAAGTGCTGGAATTCTTTGTTTATTTTTCCAATACCTTCACGGAATTGCGTGTTGAGTTTTTCATCAAGCTCTTTTATAAGACCTTTTAGTGAGTCAGCCGTTTTCTCAAGATCTGCTACTTCTCTCTCAAGAAACTCATCACGTTCACTTACCTCCTTATGCTCTTTCATAATCTCTTCAGATGCACTTCCGCCAAGCTCATCAAGACGTATTTTCATACGTTCGAGTTTTCGTTTTCTGTCTTCCTGCACTTCCCTTTTTTCCGAAATAATAACCTCGCGGGTTACAGGCTTTCCGGATGTATCAGATACAGAGTGTGTTTCATAACCAAGTATGTCGCGTCCTATGAGTGAAACTCCTTCCCGTATCTCTCTGTCAAAATCTACTCGACTACGCTTAATATTATTCTCTTCTTGCTCAACTAACGACATCTCCGAGCGTAGTTCATTTTGTCTGGACATAATACTGAATACGTCACGTTCAGCTTTTCTACCTTCACCGCGAACTTTCTCAATACCCTTCTGAAGTTCCGTATACTCTTTTTCTAATTCTGTCTCTTCGTTAAGTAGACTCTTATGTCTCTCCTCATGTGTATTTTTCTCACCAATAAGTTTTTTGAGATTATCTTCCGTATCTGTGTGAGCTCCAGACTCCGTATGAGCTCTTTCAGATACAAACAAAGTGATCATAGAAACAACAGTTTGTACAATATTTTTCACCGTCTCTATATTTTGTTCACCTTGAACTTTCGAGCCCGCTTCATTGACTCGCCTTTCAAGGTTTTGAATTTCACTAAATGTAACAGTTCTGCCTTCGTCCTTTTTTTCCTTCTCGGAAGCACTCTCTTCTTCAAATGCCATCTTCCCCTCAATGCGACCCAGAGTACGCGTTAGATTGTCCTTTTCGCGCCTAACTGAGCTCAATTTTTGTTCAAGCTTCAATATTTTCTCCTTCGTACCACTGTCATCGTCCGATTTAGATAGAACTTCTTTTGCCACAACAAGCTCTTTACCTAAGCGGGATAATTCAAGCTCAGGACCTTTCTTTTTACTTACAAGGTTCTCGTCGTGATACGAAAGGTATTCATTTTCACGCTTTAAGTATTCACGATATAGATCAGATAGTTCATCTCGAATCTTGGCGTGCTTTTTAACCTTCTCAACCTGACGTGTAAGAAATTTTAGATGTGGAGTAATCTCTTTTCGTATTGCCGCCACCTGTTCAATGTTTTCTGTTGTTTTTTCAAGCTTGCGCTCGCTCTCGTGTTTCTTATATTGGTAAATCTTAAGCCCCAAAGCATCGAGGATCATCTCTCTTCGCTCCCGCATATGTGCCGAAAGTACCCTATCCGCTTCCCCTTGAGAAATAATATGGTGGCCAGTTGCCCCGATATTTGCCACGGCCAAAAGCTCGATAATATCGCGAAGCCGCACGTGCGTACCGTTTAAATGATACGAATTGACGCCGTCGCGATGTACAACCCTCTCTATTACCACCTCGTCAAAATCAACATTGAAAAGTTTATCGCGGTTATCAAATACAACTTTTACACTTGCCCGATTTGACCTTGCTGACGTGGCAGAACCTCCCCAAATCAAATCTTCACCCTTTTTACCACGAAGTGATTTTATAGATTGTTCTCCCAATACAAATCGAAATGACTCTGCTACATTTGACTTACCGGATCCATTCGGACCTACAATAGCGGTAATTGGAGACGAGAATTCAAAGACACCTTTGCGCGCAAAAGATTTAAAGCCAGATAGCTCAACTTTTACAAGCGCTCCCATACAACTACCAGTTTTTTACTTCAAGTGCCATACGAGCGGCATCCTGTTCAGCTTCTTGTTTTGACTTACCTTCTCCTTTGGCAGTCTGATCTTTCCCAAGGAAAACACCAACAGTGAAAAGTCTGTCGTGGTCAGGTCCAACCTCCTCAAGAACTCTATATGAAGGAGTTGTATTTGCGTGTTCTTGTGCGGACTCTTGAAAGCGGCTTTTTGCGTCTTGCCAAAGCCTCTTATCAACAACATCATCACGAAATGTAAGGATGTTTTCTTCAATAAATTTTTGTGCCTTTTCATACCCCTGATCAAGATAGATTGCACCCACAATTGCCTCTAAGGTATTGGCAAGAATATATTGTCGCGCTCGTCCAGTATCTTTAGCTTCACCTCGAGACAAAAGTACAAAATCATTTACTGACAATGTGCTTGCAACAGATGAAAGCATAGATGTATTTACAAGTCCTGAACGATACGCAGTCAGCTCTCCTTCAGTCTTATCAGGATACGCATTGAAAAGATGAACTGTAACAATAAGCTCAAGTACTGCATCTCCTAAAAATTCCAAGCGTTCGTTGTGCTCAAGTCCAAGCTGTCTGTTTTCATTTATAAAAGAACGGTGAGTAAGAGCACGCATTAATATATCTTTATTTTTAAACGAAATTCCTATTTTATTCTCAAAAATACTGAAATCTTTATCATTCATATTATTTTTTAGCGCCTTTCTTTTCGTCTTTCTGAAGGAGCATATTTATTGATTTGGTCACAATTGGAAGAATATCATTATAGAAATTTAAGTCGAGAATATCTGCTAACTTAAACCATTTGGCATCATCAAGTCCTCCAGTCTTTTTAAGTACAAGGTCTTCAAATGGAGCCTCAGCAAGATAGTATACAACCTGCTTTCTAAGCTTTCCTTTTTCTGGCTGCGATGCCACATATTCATTACTACCTAGTTTTTTACCAACTTTAACAGTAACGCCAATCTCGTCTTTAATAACTCTTGCAACCCCTTTCTCTTCATCTTCACCTTCCTCCAGATGTCCTTTCGAAAGAGTCCAATGTCCAAATATGTCATGAACTAGAGCGAGGTAAACCTCACCTTTGTCACGTGCGTATACAACCGAACCCGCCAACCTTTCAATAGGCATTTTCTCAAACGGAACTTCTTTTTGTCTTTTCTTTGAAATCTCATCTTTTCCAGGCTCTCCTATTTCCTTATACACAGCACCGAGCACTCCATTTACAAACTTACTGCTATTTTCTCCGCCAAATGTCTTGGCAAGCTCTATTGCTTCATTTATTGCAACTTTTGCAGGCACTTCAGCACGGTCTGCAAATAAAAGCTCGTATAGGCCAATTCGTAAAATGTTTCTGTCAACAGGAGAAATTTTATCAATCGGCCATTCTGGAGCCGCTTTTTCAATTATTTTGTCGAGATCTTTTTTCTTGGCAAGAATACTTTTAAGGAGTTCCTGCATAAATGAAAAATCCCCCCCTCCCGGAGCGAATTCCTCGGCATTTCGTTTTAGAATATCCTTTTCTGTTGCAGTACCTTTTTCCTGCACGTCTAACTCAAATAGAGTTTGAAGAACTATAGACCTCGAAAGGTGCCTATTTGCCATATACTATTTAGTATATCACAAAAACTATCCTCTTCGCGCCATTTCTTCAACAGAAATAGGTCCCGCTTTTTGTTCCACTTCTGGAGCGGTCTGTACCTCTTTTTCTTCTGCTTTAGGTGCATCGCCTCGTTCTTTCTGACCCGCACCAGCTTCAGCGCGCTTTTTCTTTTCACGTTTTTCTTTCTTTTCGGCTTTGAGAGCAACATCAATAACAGCACGTCCTCTGTATTTGCCACAGCTTTCACAAGCTCGATGACGAAGTACTGGTTCTCCACAGTCGACACACTTAGAAAGACGCGGCTCAGAAAGCGCGTGATGTGATCGCCTGCTTTTTGTTTTGGCTCTAGTGAGCCGCATTCGTACTCCCATGGAAATAGAGTATACTGAAAAACCTATAAATATCAACATCTAAGGGGTGCCGCGCAATGCGGGGCACCCCTTTTGAAAAATGATTTAACCTGGGTGTAGAGGAACTTCCCCAGACGGACGAAAATTCGAGCATTCACCCACCTTGTCTCGTTTATAGACAAGTCTGGGTTCGCCTCCATCGGCTGTACACATTGCAGTGCTCCCATTCACACCCGGACAATATGCACATCCGTTTTCGCACTGGCATATTGGTTTCTGCCTCCTCTTCTTCGGAGACTTTGGTTTCTTGCTTGCCACTTATCCCTCCTCTGTTTGAATTAAGAAACTCTTACCCTTCCACTAAGTAGGTTACCGTTAACTTATCCCATTGTCAAAGCGTTTTAAAAAACTTCTTCTGTGTATGTCACACATTCCATGTTTTTTAATTTTATTGTAATGAAGCTTTGTTCCGTACCCTTTATGAAGCTCAAAACCATACTCCGGATATGTTTTTGAGATACGCACCATTCTTCTATCACGAGTTACTTTGGCAACAATTGAAGCAAGTGCTATTACAAACTCTTTCTGATCTCCACGAATTATGGTTTTCTGAAATATAAATTCTTCTGGTGCCCTAAGTCCACCATCAAGAAGTATTAGGCATTCTCGAGGATTGGCGTCTAAGCGAACAAGGGCCCTGTTAAGTGCCGAACGAACAGCGCGCGCAATACCTACTCGGTCAACACGATTATGCCCGGTAAATGAAACAGCATAGTTCAGAGATCCATTCTTTTTTTTACTTTTTATATTCTCAAACCATTCATTTCGAGCTTTTGCAGTAAGCTTCTTGGAATCACGCACACCGCGAAAATGACGCTTAGTAAATGACAACGGCAGCAGCACTGCGCCCACAGCAACACCGCCAGCAACAGGGCCACGCCCAACCTCATCAATCCCTATGATGTACTTAATGTTCCGGTGCGGGAGCCTCATGGCAATCTGGTATACTTGATCCAATGGCATTTATTCATCTCCATACGCACAGTCATTATAGCTTGCTTCAGGCACTGCCAAAAATTCCTGAACTCGTGAATGCCGCTGTTCGTGCTGAAATGACTGCACTTGCTCTCACCGACAACGGTAACCTATATGGAGCAATTGATTTTTATAAAGAATGCAAAAAAGAAGGTATAAAACCGATTATTGGGGTCGACGCATATGTTGCCGCTCGTTCTCGCCTCGACAAAGAGTCTGGTATCGACGGCAGTAATTCTAGGCTAGTGCTTCTGGCACTAGACTCTACTGGATATCAAAATCTCCTTAAACTTGTTACCGACTCATACCTTGAAGGTTTTTATCACAAACCGCGTATTGACCTTGAACTAATGCGTAAACACAAAGGCGGACTTATTGCTATTGTTCCATCGTCTAGAAGTACGATTTTGCCAAAACTTCAAAAAAACAACTTTGATGGCGCGAAAGAAATACTGGACCAGTACAAAGATATTTTTGGAGATAAGAATGTATTTCTTGAACTAACCCACCATCCAGAAATAGAAGGACACGAAGCCTCGATGAAAAAAGTGGCAAAGCTTTCAGACGACACAGGTGTACCACTTGTAGCGACACATGATGTTCACTATATACACAAAGATGATCGTAAGGCACACGAAACATTGGTAAAAATTCAATCAAGCGCGGATACGGAAGAACAAGGTGGTTTTGACACCGGAACACCTGACTTTTCATTTATTAACCAGGAGCAGGCACTAGAATATTTTAAGAACATTCCAGAGGCAATTAAGAATACTCATAAAATTGCAGATAGGTGTAACCTTGAGCTAAAGCTTGGTACATGGGTATTTCCTGATTACAAAATCGAAGATGGTCAGAACTATGACCACGTACTTAGAAAAGTTACAAATACAGGAATTTCAAAAAGAGGTCTTAAAGAAACTAAAGAATTAACTGATCGGATTGAATATGAATTAAGAATAATAAGTGAAAAAGGGTTCTCGCCATATTTTTTAGTAGTTTCGGATCTACTTCACTTCGCACGAGAAAATGGCATCCTCGCTACGACTCGTGGGTCAGCCGCAGGATCAGTAGTCTCATATTTAAACGGAATCACAAATATAGATCCTCTTGAATATAAATTGCCTTTTGAGCGTTTCTTGAATCCTGAAAGGCCAAAAGCTCCCGACATTGACATGGACTTTGCAGACGACAGGCGTGATGAAGTCATCGAATATGCAAAAAAGAGATACGGAGACGACAAGGTCGCACAGATTGGAACATTTGGAACAATGATGGCAAGAGCTTCAGTACGAGATGTGGCGCGCGCTCTAGGACACCCATATGGAGTTGGAGATAGAATTGCAAAGCTCATACCATTCGGGTCACAAGGATTTCCAATGTCCATCACAAAGGCAATGAAATTAGTCCCAGAAATTGAAGAGATGTATAAAAAGGAACCAGATGTAAAAGAGGTAATAGATCTTGCCAAGAAAGTCGAGGGGGGTGCGCGACACATCTCTGTGCATGCCGCAGGTGTTGTGATATCTCCAACCCCACTCACCGATTTTGTACCACTGCAACTTGATCCGAAAGGTGGAAAAATAATAACGCAGTACGATATGCATGCCGTAGAAGATGCAGGCCTCCTTAAATTTGATTTTCTAGGTATAAAAAATCTCTCTATTTTGGCAAGATCTGTTGCTCTAACCAAAAAACTACACAATGTGTCTATAGATATAGAGAATATCCCTTTAGATGACAAGAAAACATTTGAAATGCTTTCACGTGGTGAGACCTTGGGATTGTTCCAGCTAGGAGGAGGAGGCATGACCAGATATTTAAAAGAACTGGAGCCAACCACAATCCACCATATTAACGCTATGGTTGCCCTCTACCGTCCAGGTCCTATGGAATCTATACCTTCATATATTGAACGGAAGCATAATCCTAAGAAAATCACATTTCTTGATGAGCGCATGAAAGAAATCCTATCTCAGTCATATGGAGTCATTACCTACCAAGAGGACGTAATGCTTATCGCTGTTCACCTTGCAGGATACTCCTGGCTAGAAGTGGACGCACTTCGAAAAGCGATGGGAAAGAAAATTCCGGCGGAAATGGAAGCCCAGAAAGAAAAACTTAAACGAGGACTCGTTGAGAATGGTATGAGTGAAATAAACGCAGAGAAACTATGGCGTCGCATTGAACCTTTTGCCGCTTACGGATTTAATAAGGCGCACGCCGCAAGTTATGGCAAAGTTGCATACCAGACTGCATACATGAAGGCAAACCACTCTGCTCCGTATATGGCAGCTCTACTAACGGCAGATGCGGGAGACGTAGATAAAATTTTTGAGGAAATTGTCGAGTGTAAAAGGATGGGTATTGCAGTTCTACCACCCGACGTGAATGAGAGCTTTGGTGACTTTACAGTTATTACTGACGAGAAAGGAGTCGAGTCAATTCGCTTTGGCCTACACTCAATTAAAAACTTTGGAGAAGGTATTACTGGAGCCATTATCGAAGAACGCAAAAAAGGAGGAAAATTTACTTCTCTTGTAAATTTTCTTGAACGTATTCTAGATCGAAACTTGAATAAAAAATCGCTTGAAGCCCTAATAAAATGCGGAGCTTTAGATGGACTTGAAGAACGTGGGGCTATGTACGAAAATCTCGACAGCCTTCTTTCTTTCAGTAAAGAAATTTCTCAAGCCGCAGAAGGTCAAGACTCACTCTTTGGTGCTGTTGAAGAAGGGAGTGCTGGAGGAGCAAAGCTTGTGCTAGAAAAAACACAGCCTGCAAGTAAAGAAGATATGCTTACGTGGGAAAAAGAACTTCTTGGTGTGTACGTGTCGGGACATCCGCTTGATAAATTCAAGGAAAAACTTTCTAAACAAAAACGAAATATCCAAAATGTTCGAGATGGCTTACGCGAAGGAATGGGCACAGTTATTTCTGGTATCGTCGAAGATTCTAAGCAAATTTTAACTAAAGGAGGAGACACGATGGCATTTCTGCGTATTGCTGATTTTAGCGGAAATATAGAGGTGGTGGTGTTTCCTCGAGTATTTTCTGAATATAGAGACTTTTTGGCGCCTGAAAAATGTATTGCAATAAAAGGACGTCTTTCTGGACGAAACGGTACACCAAGCATCATAGCCGAAGTCGTGAAGGAACTTTGAGTGCATACTCTTTGATGATACTATTGCCTGCATGAGTGAAAAATCTGAAAAACCAGACCATCGTAAGCTCGGTCGAGAGCTTGATTTGTTTACCTTTTCAGAGCTTGTTGGTGGAGGTCTTCCGCTGTGGACACCGAACGGCACCCTTGTAAGAAACCTCCTAGACGACTTTGTATGGGAACTTAGAAAAAAACATGGTTACGAACAAGTGGACATACCACATCTAACTAAAAAAGATTTATATATAAAAAGTGGCCATTGGGATAAATTTGAGGACGAATTGTTTAAGATCACCACACGTGAAGGACACGAGTTTGCCATGAAGCCAATGAACTGTCCTCACCATATTGAAATTTTCAATAGAAAAATCTGGAGCTATAGAGAACTTCCTGTTCGATACGCAAATACAACAAAATGTTACCGTGATGAACAGACTGGTGAACTTTCAGGAATATCAAGAACAAGAGCATTCACCCAAGATGACGCTCATGTGTTCTGCAGATTTAGCCAAATAAAAGAGGAATTTTTCAAGATTTGGGACATCGTACACGAATTTTACGGCGCAGTCGGGTTTGACCTTGATGTTCGACTTTCATTACACAACCCAGATGAAAAGGAAGGGTACCTCGGCGACTCCTCTGTGTGGGAAAATGCAGAAAATCAGTTGCGGGAAATTGTAAAAGAAAAAGGAGTAGAAGCCAAAGAACAAATTGGCGAGGCGGCATTTTACGGCCCGAAAGTGGACTTTATGGCTGTTGATTCTCTTGGACGCGAGTGGCAAGTTGCAACAATACAGCTTGATATGAACCTTCCAGAACGCTTTGACCTTACATGCGTAAACGAAAATGGAGAGCGCGAACGCATTGCAATGGTTCATGCGGCTATTATGGGTTCAATTGAACGATACCTTTCAATACTTATTGAACACGTTCAGGGTGCACTGCCGTTATGGCTTTCCCCTGTTCAAGTTAAAATACTTCCAATAGCAGATCCTCATAAATCATATGCAAATGAGACTCTTGCGACACTTACAGAAAATGGCATACGCGCAGACATAGATGAAGGAAACGAAACACTTAACAAAAAAATTCGTGATGGGAAGCTTAAGAAAATCCCCTACCTTTTTGTTATTGGAGATAAAGAAATAGAGGAAAAAACAGTAACAGTAGAGAGCAGAGACGGAAAAACCCTAGGAAAACAAACACTAGAAGAAATTCTCAAGCTCCTCAAAAAAGAGATAGATTCAAAAGCGTAATTATTTCTTAAGAAGCGTGAGTGCGCGAACTACTGCAGTGCGGACATTTGCATCCGCGTGACTATAACTTCTATCTACACCTTCTGACAAAACAGCAATGAGTCGTTCTAGCTCCTGATCAGAAAGCTTTTGTGTACACTCTACAAGATGTTCATCTACCATACGGCTGTCACCTCGTCTATTTCTATAAACGTCATCGAGAGCACAGACAGATTCTCCGATAAAAGAATACGCGGATTCTCCCTGTCCAAGTCGCCTTAAGAACGTGAAGATTTTCTCATGTTCTCCACCAACAACCCAACTAATAAATGCAGATGTCGTCGCTGTTTGGGAAGTAGCAACAGGTATAGCAGAGTCAGCGTTATCAGTGTGAGCACTATTTTCATTGTCCACTTCAGGCATTAAAGACTCGAGGCGAATCCTGTTCATCGAAATATAACCATCCTCACGCGGATATTCCGCCTTGGCTTTTTCAACAATTGAAGCACACAGAGCTTGAGCTTTATACATATCCTGCTCGGAACGTTGAGCGAGGATGCGTATAACTTCCGGAGAGCATAAAATACTTTCACGATGCATGAGCTCCTCAAGTTTTCGGTAAATTTCATTGTTGCCATTTGAGTTGTTTTCATTTTGTGAGTTACCGTATTCACTACTGTGTACGTTTCCGACAGGCAGATTCGCTGGAGGAGACACATGTGCTCGAGCAGATGGTTCATGGTTTGCTACATGCTCAAGTTCGTTCAAATTACTATTCTCTGATTTTTCAAATGCAAATGAGAATAACTTATTTCCAATCCTACCAAATGCAAAGGCGTATGAAACAAGAGCGCTCCAGATTACAAGAAGTGTCCAAAATAATGCCTGCCCCGCAGTACCGGTTTCAAAACCTGTGTACGGAACCTGACTCAAGTACACAAATGCAAGCTCCTGTTCGTCAGGTGTTTTAATCTGATCTAAAGTGACACGCGGCGAATTAAGTCCCCCGCCAGAACCACCTGCACTGCTTACAGAACCTCCGCCTCCAGAACCACCCCCGCTTGGTGGCGGTGTAGTTGGAGGAGTCGTAGGAGGTACAACTGGCGGAGTCGGTGGTGTAGGAGGAGTTGGTGTTATAGCTGGAGGAGTTGACGTAGCAGGTGGTGTTACCAGAACAGATGGCCCTGGTGTTGGAGCCGAAGGAGTAGGAATTTCCCCACCACTTGATGAACCTGACTCACCTCCGCTCGGTGATCCTAATTCTCCACCACTTGGAGTCCCTGATTCACCGCCACTTGCATTGCCAAAGTTTGTATTATTAGGAACACTTGGTGCACCTCCAGCATTTCCAGCACCTCCTCCACTTGGTGCTCCAGATTCACCGCCACTAGATGATCCAGATTCTCCTCCACTTGCGTTGCCGAAACCAAATGCAGTGTGAGTAGCTGATAAACTAAAAATGCACGCGACAATAAATGCCGCATATACGTATGTTTTGTTATGAGAATTTAAATACATAAAAAAGGGTGGCGATGCGCGATTAAGAGTCGCGCATCGCCAAATCCTAGTCTGATACCACCAGATATTGTTCTGTGTAGTGTTCGCCATCACGAACCATGGCACCAACCTCACTCGGGTCACCCGCTTCCGTCGGAAGCCGCCCACTCTTGGGGTAGATAAGGCCTGTAGCCGAAGTCATGCTCCAGAACATGTGGCCCAAAAACTCTCGCGGAAGTGAGAGCTCGCCACGACCGTTGCACGCCTCAAAGGAGAAGCGAAAACCTGCCATACCCTTGAAGCTCACCGCACGAGGCTTCACCGAATTCCCCTTGGAGGAGAACACGTAGTCTTCGGCTGGCGCCGTACCGTAGAGGTCTATGGTGATTGGAATGCACCGATTCGGGTACTGAAGTTCATCTGTCCTTGCATTGAGTTCCTCAGCCATGTTGCGCGACTGGTGTTCGTCACCGAGCCGAAGAAACAGTTTGGCAGGCCCCTCCGGCAAGAAGGTATAGACCACGTACTTAAACGGGTCTTCCACTTCCACCAAACCATGCTGCTCGATCGACAGCTCTTTTGACACACTCTGGCCGCGAGCAGGATCCGGTTTCAGAGGCGTAATCGACTTACCAACCACGTTTGAACAGTCACCGGCAAGAATTGGCATTCCAAGATTTACATCGAACCACATGCTTTCACCGCCGCGAAACGCGCGATTCCAACCATTGAGATCCAACGAACACGACCTGCCATTGTCTTTCGCCGACACGTTGACAAGTATCCGTGACATCTGGAATTCACCTTCCGGTGCAGAGCGAAGCTGTAGACTTTCCAAGTAGATGGGAAGTTCCATCACAGAGCCAAGCGCCGCCCCTGGATGATACTCCCGAATCGCGTTAAAAAAATCGTTCGGGGTTGTGCATTCAGAACCGTCGATCATACCTTGACCAGTTGAGTCTTCCCTTAGAGACTGAGCGATCAGAGTGGCAAGTGTCTTGTTTGCCTGATCTTGCGGGGTAACCGAATACATCATAGGCATCCCCACCGCATGAACTTGAGTCGTGAGAGCCACGACTGTTAGCGCACAAAGTGCCAGAATTATTGTGAATAGCCGCATTGATACCTCCAGCGGTTACAGTACGTTAAAGATCTTCATCTCCCTACACATGCAGAGAGTTATCCGATTACAATTAGATTACAATCGGATAACTCCCAACAAAATCTGCCTCAACGACAAAACGATCTGTTTTTGATCCAAATGAGTTGCAGGTTGAAAGTGTCAACTTCGAACTTCCCGTTTCAAACTCTACTAACGCATCGGTCGCATCTGAAAGACGTACATCTCGAACAATATAACGATACTCGCGATTATCCGAAAAAACTTTTACAACATCTCCAGCATCAAGTTTCTGAATACCGTTAAATGCTTGGTACGCTTTATTTTTAACACTCGGAAGATAACTTGAATGTCCGAAGAGAAATACATTACTGTCTTCTCCTAAAAGCCCTGATCCCGGATAGTGTACCGCACCGCGCGCAAGTGCTTCATCAAGAACAGATATACTCATGCTTTCAGGACTCTCAATAGCCACCTCTACACCAATCTCATGTATTACGATTCTTTTTGGAAGTTCAAAAGATTGAACAGATGATTTTTCTGGTGACTCGTGAGCCAAGACTATATTTTCCTTAAATTCAGGAGTCAAACCTATGGTCCCGAGAAGAGTAAATGTTACTGAAAATACCATAGCAAAAGCTATGAAAAATCGAAACGGATGATGAGCGACGGATCGTACTGCGCTCGTTGTAGAGCAATGTTTATTCATACTCTACGAGAGTTATATGCCAAAAACGGTAAAAGTCAATATATCGAAACGATTACTTGACCAATAGCAACAAAAGTTGTATACATATGCCATGAATTTTTTCGACCGAATACGTTACGAAATTAGAGATGCGTGGAATCTTATCTCCGAGACTTTTTATGGTATGAAAATAAAGTTCTCTTCTTCATCACAAAAAGTAAGTAATGCTAAGTACAGTCTACCTACTGCGACTAAAACACTTGCAGTAATTGGCGCAATTGCCATTGTTTCTGTATTTATATGGGAAGGAGCGGTACTTACTAAACGCTTTGCACCGGATACGTATGGAACTCTTGCCGGAGCACTCTTCCCTATAACAACTCTTGAAACACTACCTGTAAAAAATACGGATGAGGTTGTAGTAGAACCAACAACTACTGCCGTAGCTGAAACAAGTGAAGATGCGGAACACACTAAAACTTTAACAGCGGGTGAACAAGAGGAAAGTGTGTACGCTCTCCCCTCTCAAGAAACAGTCCTCACCTCACAAATAAATGGACAGGTTGACTTGGCTCCTAGAGTAATATCTGTAGGAGCAGTCAATAGAGATACCGGCATATTTACTCCTTCTGAAACAATAAATACGAACGAACGCGCAGCAGTTCACTTTGAGGTAAAAAATATAGGAACAAAAACGTCACCGCAATGGTCTTTTAATGTAGTGCTTCCAACACTCCCGAAACATATTTTCAGCTCAAATATGCAAAAACCCCTTGCTCCGGGGGAACGTATTGAATTTACTCTCGGCTTTGATCGTTTTGATATGAACTCGGACGGAGTTGTGATTATAAATGTTGATCCAACTAGAGGACTAAACGAAAAGGATAAAGAAAATAATATAGTAAAAACAACAATATCAACTGTTAAGTAAGATTTTGTTACTGAACTTGTTAAGTAACAAAAAAACTCCCATATGGGAGTTTTTTTGTTTATATATCAAGATTTGCCATCTTGGCATTCGACTGAATGAAAGATTTTCGTGATGGCACATCAGTACCCATAAGAGTGTCAAACACTCGATCAGCCTCTTGCGCATCTTCGACTTCCACTTTTTTGAGGACCCTTCGCTCCGGATCCATAGTTGTCTCCCACAACTCGTCAGCATTCATTTCTCCAAGTCCTTTGTACCGTTGAATTGTGACCTTACTGCTTTTCTTTACCCCTACTTCTTCCTTTTCTGAATCATCTTCATTCTGTTCTGCATCAGATGACTCTTCTATAGTCAAAGTATCCTTCCCAATAAGTTTATCCTTCTCCTCGTCACTGTACGCATAAAAGACTTCCTTACCTCTCTTAATCTTGTAGAGAGGCGGCTGTGCTATATACAAATATCCTCCGTCAATAATTGGCCTGAAGTAACGATAAAAGAGCGTTAACAAAAGTGTCCTGATGTGTGCACCGTCAACGTCAGCATCGGTTGCAATAATAATCTTGTGGTAGCGAAGCTTTTCAAGCGAAAATACATCTCCTATGGCAGTTCCCATTGCAATCACAAGTGCTTTAATCTCGGCCGAGGCGAGCATACGATCAAGGCGAGCACGTTCAACATTTAAGATTTTACCGCGAAGCGGCAATATTGCCTGTGTACGCCTATCACGTCCCTGCTTTGATGAACCTCCAGCTGAGTCTCCCTCAACAATAAATATCTCGGACTCCTCTGCTCTTCGCGACTGGCAATCGGCAAGCTTTCCAGGAAGTGTCATTCCCTCAAGCGCCCCCTTTCTAAGAACGCTATCTTTTGCGGCTTTAGCCGCCTTTCGAGCTTTGAGCGCCAAAAGTACCTTGTTTATAATCGCCCTAGCTTCATCAGGATGTTCTTCAAGAAAACTTCCAAACGCTTCACCAAATACGGTTTCCACTGCACCACGAGCTTCAACACTTCCAAGTTTTGCCTTTGTTTGACCCTCAAACTGAACCTCTGGCAACTTCACGGAAATAACCGCAGTCAATCCTTCTAGAACGTCATCACCTGTAAAACTCTCGTCTCCATTTTTTATAAGATTGGCATTTTTGAAATAAGAGTTGAGCGTTCTAGTGAGAGCAGTTTTAAAACCGGTTACGTGAGTTCCGCCTTCGGCATTATATGTATTGTTTGCAAATGCGGTTAACCGTGCGGAAATATCGTCCACATACTGAAGCGACACTTCAACCGACACATCGTCAATTTGTTTTTCAACATAAAAAATATTTTTGTGAATCGGTTTCTGGTGTTGGTTATAAAATTTAACAAGCGATAGAAGACCTCCTTCAAAATAGAAAGACATCGATGGAAGCTCGAGCTCAAGTTCTCGAACATAAAATACACTATCAATACCTCCTTTGCCGCTAAGCTTCTTCTCAATCTCTGTGTTGTCCCGCGCATCAAGAACCGTAATACGCATTCCCTTCACTAGATACGCCTGCTGACGCATATGTGCGATAATCTTCTCCCAATTAAATTCAACCTCTTTGAAAATCTCCGTGTCTGGTTCAAAGGTGATTATGGTTCCCGTCTTTTTTGATGAAGATACCTTTTTGACTTTAGCTTTTTGTTTACCTTTTGAGTACTCCTGAATATGAACACCACCATCCCTATGCACTTCTGCACGTGCCCAAATGGAAAGAGCGTTTACAACAGAAACACCGACTCCATGAAGTCCACCAGAAACCTTATATCCCTCCCCGCCGAATTTTCCGCCGGCATGAAGTGTCGTCATAATGGTCTCAAGTGCTGACACTTTTGTCTGTTTGTGTACATCAACAGGAACACCACGCCCGTTGTCGACAACACGAACACGATCGTTTGGCAGAAGTGTAATCTCAATATCATCGGCAAATCCCTGCATTGCCTCATCCCGCGCATTATCAAATACCTCAATAATAAGGTGCTGAAGACCTTCAGGACCGGTTGTACCGATGTACATACCCGGACGTTTTCTGACCGGCTCAAGTCCTTCAAGAACAGTAATATCAGCCGCTTTATACTGTGATTTTGGAGTCTCTTTTGGCATAAAAATAATAAAGAGCATAACTGCTCTTTACCGAAGTAGTATAGCAAAAATACCGCTTAACTGCAAGCAATTTTCAATATTTTGAGTGCCCAAAAACACCCTATTTTAAGCCACGAAATAGGAAGTTTTTTAGCGGACTTCCCAACCTTCTGTACTGTTCAATTTTGACGTAACACGCTCCACTATTGAAGTCACTTCGTCGTCAGACAATGTTTTTTCTTGTGATTGGAATACAAGACGAAATGCGTATGAAGTCTTTCCATCTTTTTTATATTCATCAAATAAAGTGCTTGTTGAAAGCAAATCTCCTGAATTGTTCTTTATTGTATCAAGTACTGTGTCGCTTGAAACACTTTCTGGTACCCATACTGAAATATCTCTAAGTACAAACGGGTACAACGAGATTTGTTTGTAAGATATGTCACGTAAGTTTTTTACGGAATCATACGATGTATCGTATGATTCCGGATTTGGTAGAGATTCTATAAGTTTGTCAAAATTAAGCTCGGCGATACCGTTTTCAATATTTGCAGAACAAGAAACTCCAAGCTCCTGTGAAAGAAGATCAAGAATATTCTGAATACTTTTCTCTTGAGATGACGCTATACCAAGATGTGTACGCTCTTCTCTATTTACAAACACTGTGCCAATTTCAAATATATTAATTTTGTCTAATCCTAGAAGCGGAGCATTTCTTTTATTGACTATAAGACTTGTTTTAAGCCCACCCGACAGATTTTTTCTAAGATATGCCTTATCAGCCACAATGGGATTTTCTACTTCAATATCCCCCGCATCTTGAAACGTGTACGTGTACACTTCTGAAAAACCCTTTTTAACAAAAAACTCTCGAGTTTTTTCTATGTAGTAATATGTCTTGTCTGCTTGAACAGGTTTAGAAAACTCTGACGGAACAATGGATTCTACTTTTTCATACCCGTATACACGTCCAACCTCTTCAATAACATCTTCTGCAAGACAAATATCTAAACGCTCGAATGGAGGAGTTACCACAAGCTCGCCCTCCACATGCTCAACCTTCATGTTTAGCCGCGTAAGAATATCAGTAACGGTTTGAACCTCTAAACTTGTACCAAGTAAATTGTTTATAGAATGTATTGAAACAGAAACGGGTCTTACAGTTACAACTTCAGGATAAACATCAACACTTCCATCCACCTCACCACCTGCTACTTTAGTAATCAAGTCAATAATTTCGTGAATGCCGTATTCAGTAAGTGTACTAGAAATTTTGTGTTCAAATCTAACCGATGCGTCGGTTCGAAGTTTGAGTTTTTGAGAAGCACGGCGAACTGTTGCTGAATCAAAGTTTGCAGACTCTATTATTATATTGGTTGTCTTCTCATCAATACCAGAGTTCTTACCTCCTTTAATACCTGCAATACCAATCGGCTCGTCGCTATTACCGTCAACGATAAGGAGTACTGACTCCTGAAGTGTGTAATCTTCACCATCAAGCGTAGTGATTTTTTCCTCTTTCTTTGCATTTCTAACAGAAATACTGTACCCGCCTGACTTTTCTGTCATTTTATCCATGTCGAATGCGTGTAGCGGTTGTCCAATATTAAGCATCACATAATTCGTAGCATCAACAATATTATTGACTGATTTCTGTCCCAAAACAGCCAATCTGTTACGCAACCACTCCGGTGATGGCCCAACACTGACACCTCGAAGTACAACTGCACTGTACCTGAGACACTTTCTTGAATCTTCTATGGAGACTTCAAGCATATTCGACTCTGGAGGCAGTGTATTCTCTTTTTGAAGCGGGTCCATACTAACCTTTCCACCACAAAGTGCTGCTATCTCGCGAGCAATGCCTCGGTGAGAAAAGCAGTCGTGGGCACGGTTTGGAAGCACGTCAATATCTATGACATGGTCATCCTTTTTGTCTTCTACGCTCTCAATTTCAAATGCTCCAAACGTAAGGAGTTCAGAGAGTTTATCTGGTGACGGCAGATCTTGTATATATTCTTGAAGCCATTTATAGCTGAAGAGCATATTAAAATTGATTTACAAACCTTAGATCTCCAGTGTGGAAAAGACGCACATCATCAATACCATATTTAACCATCGCAAGTCTCTCGACCCCTCCACCAAATGCGAAACCGCTCCACTCGGACGGATCAATCCCTACCTCTTTCAGAACATTTGGATGCACCATACCTGCCCCCATAAGCTCGAGCCATTTTGTTCCCTGCTTTGTCGTATGTAACACATCGACTTCGACACCAGGCTCAACAAATGGAAAGTAGCTTGGACGAAAACGTACCTGAGAATCACTGCCTAAAAATTTCTCGAAAAATTGTTCGAGCACCCCCTTTAAATGTCCAAGTGAAATATCTTTGTCGATCATAAGACCTTCGAGTTGATAAAACTGTGCCTCATGTGTGGCATCTGTTGCTTCATGGCGAAATACTTTTCCTGGAACAATAATCCGGAATGGTGGTTTGTTTTTTTCCATGTATCGCACCTGCATTGGAGATGTATGTGTTCGAAGAAGATTCTTATCAGAAAGAGGTTTGAGCCACAAAGTATCCCACATATCACGAGCAGGATGATCGGCAGGAATATTTAATGCATCAAAATTATAATGCTCGGTTTCAATCTCTGGTCCTAAAACAAGAGAAAATCCCATCTCTCCAAAGATGGAATTCACGTCGCGTACTATGCGCGAAATCGGATGTAGATGACCTTCATGCTCCATGCGGGCCATTATACCATGAGCCAGCGGTCGGATTCGAACCGACGACCTACGGTTTACAAAACCGTTGCTCTAACCAACTGAGCTACGCTGGCAAATCTGAATTGTTATTCTCACTTCGCTCTTTCTTGTCGCGTGCAACATCCTGAAGAAATGGTGAAGCCTGCTTATCTCTCTGCACAATACCCTTACCTTTTACCATGGCAATGATATTTAGCAACCTCTTTCCAAGTAACTGAATAAGTGTATTTCCTGCATTTTTTATATGTGGTCGCGCATGATCAAATGCCCGCTGTGACACTCTAGCACCGATCACTGGCGCCTTGTGTTTTACAAACACCTCCCCCTCTGACACTAACGTGTCAGCATGAGAACGAACTCGTGAAAGAGCTTCGCTTCCATGTTCAATCTCACGATACTTGAAAAAGAAAAAAATGAGAAGTCCTACAAGAGAGACTGCAAATAATATAATTGCCCACATATTAGCCTCGAACTGAAAATCGAACAAATTGTGATACAGCTATTTTCTCTCCAAACTTTTGTGTAGCCGCTTCAATTAAATCTCTAACTGTTTTATCCTGATCTTTAATGAAAGGCTGATCAAGAAGAACCGCCTCACTTGCCACATCCGGATCGTCCTCGCTTGAAACTACAACTGGATTTGATGCCGCTATGTGCATTGCAATGTCGCGCGCCAGAACAACAAATTCTTCATTTTTTGCAACAAAGTCAGTCTCACATAACAGCGTGATCAGAACACCAATGTCTTTAGTGTTATGCACGTATGAAGCCACAGTGCCTGAACCTAGTTCGCGATCAGCTTTTTTTGCGGCAATAGAACTTCCGCGTTTGCGTAAAAGTTCAATAGCTTTTTCGGAGTCACCTTGGGCTTCAGTCAATGCTTCCTTGCACTGCATTACAGAAATTCCAGTCTCCTCCCTTAGTTTTTTTATCTGCTCTGCAGATATACTCATGATTTTGTAACTTCTTCTTTCTTAAGACCTTCTCTGTATGCCTCTGCTATTTCATCGGTGAAAAATTTAATACTTCCAAGAGTTGCATCATTTGCAACAATAGGATAATTGACACCAGTCATGTCACAGTCCGAATTTGAAACACTTACAACCGGTATTCCAGCCTTTCTCGCCTCCGTTACTGCAATGTTCTCATGCTTAACATCCACAACAAAAAGAGCGTCGGGTAGTTTTTCTTTAATTGGTAAGAGTCCAAGAAAGTTTGTTTCAAGTTTTTCAATCTCACGATCAATAAGCAGGCGCTCTTTCTTTGTGTACTTCGAAAGCTCTCCCTTTTCACGCTGTTCAGAAAGTTCCTCAAGTCGTTCAATTCTCTTCTTAATTTGAGGAAAGTTAGTGATAGTGCCACCAATCCAGCGGCCAGAAACGTACGGCATATCAAGCGATATAGCTGTATTTTTAATAACGTCCCGCCCTTCATTTTTACTTCCGACAAACAGAAGAGTTTTCTTTTCTTGCCCGAGTTTTTCTACAAAGGCTTTTGCCTCCTGAAGAAGTTCATTCGTTTTTTCAAGATCAAGAATTTCTACTCGATTTTTTGTACCAAAGATAAACTCGCTCACTGACGGGTGACGCCTCGATTTTGAGTACCCAAAATGAGCTCCGGCGTGGAACATGCGTTCAATTTGTTTGTTTTTGTCTTTAACTGCTGTCATATTTAACTTCCGTGAGGAGAGTCTAGCAAATACTATACTTTTCCGCAATCAGTTTATCTCTCTGATTCCTCCTCAAGAGTACTAATAATATCGTCAATATTTCCACCTAAAATCCCCTCAAGATTATGCCAAGATTTTTTAATTCTATGGTCGGTTACACGATCTTGAAGTATGTTATATGTTCTGATTTTCTCTGAACGGTCTCCTGTTCCAATCTGCTCTTTTCGCTCAGTTGCAAGTTTTTTTGCAGATTCCTCATCATGGAAAAGCTGAAGTTTGGCAGTCAATATAGACATTGCCTTTTCGCGATTTTTTTGTTGACTCCTTTCAGCTGAAGAACGGACATCAATTCCGGTTGGTCTATGTACAAGCCGTACAGCAGTCTCAACCTTGTTCACATTTTGCCCACCAGCTCCACCAGAGCGTGAAAACTCAACGTCAAGGTCAGCTGGATCAATTGTGATAGTGGTTTTTGTCCGTATTGGGAGAATGGCTACAGAAGCAGTCGAGGTGTGTATTCTTCCCGATTTTTCTGTCGCAGGAACTCTTTGCACCCTATGCACTCCAGTTTCAAAACGAAGCTTTTTGTAAACATCCTTTCCACGAATTTCAAAAGATGCCTCCTTGTACCCTCCAAGGTGGCTGTCTGACTCGTCGAGTACACGGACCTGCCATTCGTTCTTTTCAGCGAAACGTCTGTACATAAGTGATAACTCTTGTGCAAAAAGTGCCGCCTCCTCCCCACCTGCCCCAGCACGAACCTCAAGAACTATCTCATTTGGAAATTCATTTTCACCTTCTGACTGACCATCTTGAGATTTTACGATCTCTTCCATTTGGGTAATAAGAGATTTTTTTTGAATTTTAATTTTCTCTACTTCGTCACGAGACAGGTCATGCATTGCCGGATCTTTTTTGGCCATAGCAAGAACCTCGGCCTCCTCTTTATCGAGACGTTCAAATTGTTCAACTAAATATTGAGTTCTAGGATTATTTTTGTAGACTTCTATATCAGTCATGTTTATACATTGAACCCGTGGGCGGCATTTTAGCCGCCCACGGGTTCATTCTTATTTTTCAGTTATTTCTTCGCCTTGCCTCTTCCTTTTGCTTTTTCTCCGGCAGCCCTGTGTGCTTTAAACTTATCAATTCGTCCTGCAGTGTCAATAACTTTTTCCTGACCTGTATAAAATGGATGACACTTACTACAAATCTCAACTGACAACTCATTGGCAGTAGATCCCACGTCGAAAGAGTTCCCGCACGCACAGGTTACTTTAGCTTTTTTATTATATGTTGGATGAATATCTGTCTTCATTTTTGTGGCTCTAATATGCCATTTTTTTAGCCTCTTTGCAAGATGTCAATCTGATTTTGATAAAAAGATGCAAGTTCCATTACCTCATCTCCATAAAAAGCGTATGCTCTCTTTTCCGCATTCCTCCAACCGGCAAAGTACCGAAGAGCTGCTAAGCGCTCAGATGTAAATGTTCCCCTGTCTGCACCGTTATCCATAAGAAGAAGTGCTGAGGCAATAAAGGCAGTGCGTGGATCCCACGGATTAGGTGGATTTTGTCCAGCCGCTTTTGCAATACGATCTTCATATAAAACCCAGGTGGATGGAATAAATTGAGCAGGTCCCATAGCACCTCCATACCCATACGAAGGCGGGCATGATACAACCTGCGCATACGGATTAATTCCAAGCTTATTAACAATGTCAAAAAATGGATCAACGTCCCGTGTTGACTTCATGACACCAGAGAAAAATCTTCCAGTATTAACACCTTTACCATCTCCCTTATTAGGACTATTGGTTATTAAACATTGTCCTACATTTTGCCCCAAATTAGATTCTTGAGCGATAACCCCGAGTATAAAAGCGGCTCGAACTCCTGTAATATTTGATACGTCAGTCGCATACCTGTATGCGTCAGCAAATGGGATTGGCGCTGTTCCTCGAAGTGTAAAAAGTTCAGCATAAATCTCGGCTGCACTTTTTTCTTTAGAACGTATGAAATTTTGATATACGTCCTCTACACCCTTTGTTATCTTTAGTATTTTTTGTTTTTCAGCTTCTTGTTGCTCAATCTTTTTCTTCTCAAGTTCTTGAAGTGAGCGAAGCGCTACCTCATCAAGGCGTCTTTCTTCTAGTGCGCTCTTCTCAACTTCTGTATCTTCTTTTGTGACCTCAATTTCCTCAAATGAGTCTTTGAGTGCTAGCTTTATTGAATCAAAAGAATCAAGATCCTCAAAAAAATCAGACAAATTTTGATTACTTAAAATGACCTCTACAAGCGATATGTGATCAATTTCATTAGTGCGCCTTATAAGCTGTGCGAGAGAATCCTTTTCACGCTCGAATTTCGCGGTCAACTCGCCTATAGTAAGCTCTTTGCCATATATATCGTCTGTAAGTCCTTGAATAGAAATGTTGCGCGCTCGTATAGCAAGTCTTGCTCTTTCAATTTTTGCATCAAGAATTGCAACGTCGCGCTCAAGAGAAACACGTTCATTTTGCTTTGCTCTAAGAAGCTCTTGTTGTGCGGCAATCTCGGCCTCAAGCACCGAAAGTTCTGCCTCAAGCTCCGCTCGACGATTTTCAATACTCTGTCCAAATGCCGTGCCCTGAAACACAGCGAGAATAAGAAATGCAAGTATAAAAGATGTACAGAGTACCTTTCCGAGATTACTACTCATGAGTAGTAGTATATCAAATTAGCTGTCTTGTTTTTGATTTTCTTTAGACTCTTCTTGGTCTCCTCCGTCCGCATCTTCTTCTTTACCTTTCTTTTCAACTTCAATTTGTGATAAATCAGGATCCTCTTCAGACACCTCTTCTTCCTCTACAACTTCTGAAACAAGCGCAACAACTTCTTGAGGACCTGTTACTGCAGTTACCCCTTCAGGTATTACAATATCTTTCACAAGCACTTGCGCATTAAAGTCAGTAAGTGGTGATACATCAACGTAAATTGAGTGTGGCAAATCTTTAGGAAGCGCCTCGATCTCAACTTCGTGAAGTACTTTTACCAATGCTCCTCCAAGTTCCTTCACAGCTGGAGCATCGCCGGTAAACTCAAGTGAAACACTAACCTGTACTTTCTTCCCTTTCTCAATAACATAGAAATCTGCATGTCGCGGCTCTCCTGTTATAGGGTCAACATCAACATCGTGAATAAGCGAATCTTTATCTTCTTTTAGTCCTTTAAGCGTTACTATAGTTGACTCACCTGCCTCTTTCCACACATTTTTAAATTCACGGTCAGACATAGTAACAGGTGCTGTTTTTTCTTTTGGACCATACAACACTCCTGGAATTGAACCATCCTCACGCAATTTCTTAAGCGCTTTGGTTCCTGTTATTTCACGTGTTTGTATTTCAAGTTCGGGCATGGGCAGCAGTATACTTAAACTTTGCTATAAACGCAATTATTTTTTTACAACGTTATCAGGAGTTTTGCCGTCAAAAAAGTCAATTATATTCTTCGAGGCTATTTCCGCCATCTTACCTCGCGTCTCTTCAGTCGCTGAGGCAATGTGGGGAGTTATAACAACATTTTTAAGATCTGTAAGCCCCGGGGCAAGCTTTGGCTCGTCTTCAAATACATCAAGAGCAGCTCCTCGTATTGAGCCGTTTTTTAGCGCTTCAACCAGCGCACTCTCTTTTATTACTTGTCCGCGTGAACTGTTTACCAAGTACGCAGTATTTTTCATCACTGAAAGCATTTCTTTATTGATTAGATGTTTCGTTGAATCAAGTAGCGGAACGTGCACGGTCACCACATCAGCTGTCTTACAAACATCTTGAACCGAAGCCTTAAATACAGCATCGTATTCTTTCTCAAATTCTTCATTTTGTTTAACGTCAAAATAACAAATATTCATTCCAAGGCCACGTGATGCAATATGAGCGACACGTTGTCCAATACGCCCCGCACCAAGTATGCCGAGCGTTTTTCCTTTAAGGTCGGTGCCCAAAAGAAGCATTGGAGCCCAACCTTCAAACTTTCCCGCGCGAACAAACCAATCCCCTTCCACAGTGCGAGAAGTAATTGTAAGCATGAGAGCTACTGTGTGCTCTGCAACTGTATCTGTAAGAACCCCGGGGGTATTAGTTACTGTAATACCACGCTTGTCTGCCTCCTCTATATCGATGTTGTTAAAACCAACAGCATAGTTTGCAAAAATCTTAGCACTCGGCACTGCATCGAATACCTCTGAATTAACATTGTCAGTCAACAGAGAAAGAACGGCATCGTACGATTTATTTTGTAGCTCTGAAATAAGCTCACTTTTTGTAAGAACTCCATCTTTACTACTTATATCTACCTCACATCCGTGCTCTTCTAAAAGTGCAATGCCTACTTCCGGAATAGCTCTTGTAACATATACTTTTTTCATAATTTTGCGATTATTTATCCAGAGCAAACACTATAAATTATTAAACAGTTTGAGTCGCCCTTCTACGACGTGCTGAACGGCCTGAACAGCATTTTTCATGTATTTGTACGGTGCGACTTCCTCTGGATTTTCCTGAAGCGATATCTGAATTGCTTTTCGATATGCAACACGGATTTCAGTACTTACATGTATTGTAGACATTCCTGCGGCAATTGCGCGTGTAAAATCATCATCAGTAATACCAGATCCACCATGAAGAACCATCGGCACTCCGCCCGCTTCGCGCAATTCCTTAATACGATCAGCACTTATGTTAGGATTCTTTCCGCTCTTAAGCATTCCGTGAAGGTTGCCGACCGCTGGAGCAACGAGATCAACACCTGTCTTTGCTACAAAATCTGAGAGCTCTTCTGGTTTTGTCATTGCATCTTCGGTTATATCTGCACCTTTCGGAACCTCATCTAGAAGTTTTGAGGACTTTCCAATGTAGCCAATCTCCCCCTCTACAAGCACATCTTTTCCTGAGTCTTTTGCATACTTAACACACTCTCGGGTCAATTCTACATTTTCTTCAAATGAAAGCTTTGCACCATCAAAAATTACAGCGTCGTAACCAACTTGAATCGCCTCCTTTACTCGTTCAAGTGAGTAAGTGTGATCGGCATTCAAAAAAATTGGATGATCAAACTCTTCACGAAGGCTTTGTACAAGAGCTACGACTTGCTTTGGACCAATAAAATCGCGCTCACCTTCTGATGTACCGATGACAACAGGGACATTACAAGAACGAGAAGCCGCAATAACTCCACACAGCATCTCAGTATCAGAAACATTAAAATGCCCAATGGCGACTTTCTTCTCCTCTGCATCCAAAATACACTCTCGAAGCGTCTTCATAGAAATATTGTAGCATGAAAAAAAGCGGCACCTATGTAGGTGCCGCGTCTCAAGTTCAACAATCCAGCTAGAGTAGTGGCGGGTCTATCCAGCCAGGGGTATGGGCTGATCCATACGACAGAGCCTTCCTCCTGGTCCCGCATACGCCTCATTCGACAACACAAATGCTGAGACATCGACACGGATAACCTCGGCGGTCGGCGTAATAGATGAGGAAACCTGCGGCATCACCGGATGGAGGCCGCTTCCAAGAGCCTTGACTTCTCGTGCCCGACCATCCATATCCTTGTAAAAAATTGGGCTTCCGGTGCCTTCGAAACGCTCACTGCTCAGGACAAAATAGCTACAACCAGGTAAGTTATAATACAGCAATGGATTCACCTCCTTTCCTATTCTCTGTTTACCATCTCATTAGCGGTAGGTCAATATGATATACTTTTTATATGGAAAAGCTTGATTTTGTAGCAATTGGAGACATTACTACCGACGCATTTATAAAACTCAAGGATGCAAAGGTACACTGCAAGGTAAATCACAATGACTGTGAGCTCTGTGTTCGTTTTGGTGACAAGGTGCCGTATGAGTCGGTAACTGAAGTACGCGCCGTTGGGAACAGCCCGAATGCTGCAGTTTCTGCACACCGTCTTGGCCTTAATTCTGCACTTATTACAAATTTGGGAGATGACGAGAATGGGGAGAAATGTATTAACAAACTTAAAGAAGAGGGAGTTAACTGTGATTACATTTCCGTCCATGAAAATAAAGAAACCAACTATCACTACGTTCTCTGGTATGAGGCAGAACGCACAATCCTAGTAAAACACCACGAATATGAGTACAAATTACCTGAACTTTCAGCACCGAAGTGGCTGTACTTAAGCTCCCTTGGTGAAAATTCTCTTCCCTATCATAATGAAATTGAAGAATACTTAAGAAAGAATCCTGAAACAAAATTGGCATTTCAGCCAGGCACATTTCAGATGAAGCTTGGATACGAAAAACTTAAGAGCCTTTACAAGGAAACCGAACTTTTCTTCTGCAATAAAGAGGAGGCACAGAGAATATTAAATACCGATGAAAGTGATATAAAAAACTTACTCGGAGGCATATGTGAACTTGGTCCAAAAATATCCATAATTACTGACGGCCGAGATGGAGCATACGCATTTGACGGAAATGAGATATGGCACACACCGATGTATCCAGACCCCAAAGCGCCTGTTGATCGCACAGGTGCAGGAGACTCATTCGCGTCCACGTTTACTGCCGCACTTGCACTTGGAAAAACAATCCCAGAAGCACTCTCATGGGGACCGATAAATTCAATGTCTGTAGTTCAGCACGTAGGCGCCCAAGAAGGACTTCTAACTCTCGACAAGCTCGAAGATCTATTAGCGAAAGCCCCAACAGACTACAAACTAACACAAATTACTTAAATTAACCTCAACCCACTCATGTTCACGATCGTGAACATGAGTGGGTTGAGAAGATCCAAACAACAATAGACTAGAGAAAGTGTAACTATTCGCGTAACCTCCAGCCGCGATTGAAAAGATAACCGGTTAAGAATCCGAGTCCTATAATAAGTACAAAAATTAAAACTACTCCAACCAAAAGATTTGATTCGCTTACGCCAATCATTGAGTAGCGTATACCGTCTATAAAGTAGAAGAATGGATTAAACTGCATTATCGGCTGAATCTTTTCCGGAAGCATAGTAATCGAGTTAAAGACACCTCCAAGAAATGAGAGAGGTAGAATAACAAAAACATTTAATACATTTAAGTGTTCAAACTGTTCCGCCCATAGACCGACAATAATTCCAACGAGTGAAAAAACAACAGAGACTGAAAGTATATAAAAGAGAAAGATACCAAAATGCTCAAGGCTTGCCGCACTAAAGAAAACTGCGATAAGAAAAACACCAAGTCCTACGACAATACCGCGGATTATGCCTCCAATAACATAGCCCGTAATCATTTCAAAATGAGAAAGTGGCACAACGAGGATTTCCTCAATATGTCGTGCGAATCGTTGAAAGAATATCGACGACGATGTCTGTGAAAACGATGCGGCAATAAGATTCATCATAAGAATTCCTGGTAGTACAAAGTCTATGTAGCGCACACCAGCAATGAGATCAATTTTGCTTCCAACAACAAAACCAAAAATCACAATATAGAGTACAGCGCTAATCCACGGTGTTACAAGTGTTTGAACCGGAACGCGAAGAAAACGCTGTGATTCCCTACGAACAAACGTCCATAACCCTATCCAATTTACGTTACTTTTCATGATTCCTGGTTATCTCTAAATACCGCTTTTCAAGAGTGTGTCCGCCTTCTGTAAATTCACTCTTGTCCCCAATTGCAACAATTTTTCCCTTGTTTATTATGGCTATTCTATTACACAGAAGCTCAACTTCTTCCAAGTAATGCGATGTTAAAAGAATCGTCTTTCCATCTTTATTTAACTCCTGAAGAAAGCGCCATAGATCGTGACGAAGCTCCACGTCAACTCCTGCTGTCGGCTCGTCCAAAATAAGAAGATCAGGGTCATGCACCATTGCACGAGCAAGCATTACACGACGCTTAAGCCCCCCGGATAAAGTGCGGAATTGTTTTTTACCATGCCCCCTAAGTTCAAAACGGTCGAGAAGGTATTCGATGCGCTCATTGCGATCCTTTTTGGACATACCGTAAAAACCGCCGACCCAATCGAGAATATTTCTCGGTGTCGCAAAAATATCAACATTGTATTCTTGAGGCGAGAGCCCTATACGCTTTCGTGCTTCACGATAATCTTTAACTACATCAAGCCCAAAAAGCGATATTTCTCCTTCTCTGAATTTGGCGATACCGGTAATAGAATGAATTGTCGAAGTCTTCCCAGCCCCATTGGGTCCAAGAAAGCCAAAGAACTCTCCTTTTTCCACCGAAAACGAAATACCGTCAACAGCAACAACGCCATTGTCGTATACTTTTTTAAGATTTTTTATTTCGAGAGCAGACACGAACTCGATTATACAAGAGAGATGAAGTATTGGAAAATAAGAACAGTGGAAACAGCGAGAACTGCTTTATGCACCATCTCTGTGAGAATAGCTTTGAATCCCCACGTCCATGGCGGACCTGCAATACCAAGAAGTGGTACAACAACAAGTCCCTGAATCCATATAATCAAAAAGTAAGACACAAGAACCGGTGTAAATTCTATAAAATCAAATAAATAGAAAAACGCTAGAGGAAAACCCCATGCAGTGCCGTACGCAAAATGAACTGTGTAACTTGCCGCTATTTTCATCCATTGCGAGAGCTGTTCAAAGTTAAGACGGAAGATTTTGAATACAGCAATTGCAGGAGTGTAACTTATCGGCCGCCTACTTATACGCATTTCAACTTCCTGACCTACTGTCATAACCACAGTTCCAAGAAATGCTGCGGCAAAACTTATAAAAAGAAGAACTATTAAATCCATATTATTTTCTATCTAACACTTTTTTAACCGCTTTTATAATATGCGAAACTCCCATTCCATAATGTTCTAAAAGTTCAGAGGGTGAACCAGACTGACCAAACTGGTCGCGAACACCTATAAACTCAATTGGCATTGGGCTCTCTTGCGCTAGAATCTCTGCAACTGCGGAGCCCATACCGCCCGCAATCTGGTGCTCCTCAACCGTTACGACTGCGCCTGCCTGCTCTGCCACTTTGAGTACTGCACTCTTGTCCATTGGTTTTATCGTGTGATTATCAAGAACAACTGTCTCAATTTCTCCTGAAAGTTCGTGTGCCGCGCGAAGTGCATTGTGCACCAATGGACCGCACGCAATAATCGCAACCTCTGGTTTTTTTCCTTCCCAGAGAACATTTGCCTCGCCGATTTCAAATGGAGAATCCTGCGTGGTAAAGCACGGCGTCTTCTCACGCGCGAAGCGAAGATACACCGGTCCTTTATATGATACTGACTCAATGGTAGCTTTTTCAGCCTGCATGGCGTCAGCCGGATATACTACGGTCATATTTGGCTGAACACGCATGAGTGCAATATCTTCAAGAGCTTGGTGCGTCGCTCCGTCTGGTCCCACCGATACGCCGGCGTGCGCGCCGGCGATCTTAACCGGCACATTGTTTAAGGAAATAGTCGTCCTGATCTGTTCATTATTTCTTCCAGGGCTAAAGACAGCGTACGAGGTAATAAATGGAATTTTTCCATATGCAGCAAGTCCCGCCGCAACTGTCGCCAAATTTTGCTCCGCAACCCCAATTTCAATATAACGCTTCGGAAATTTTTCCTTGAACCAGTGCGTTCGAGTTGATTCAGCTAAGTCCGCACAAAGTGCAACGACTCGCTCATCCTGCTCACCCGCACGCACAAGTCCTTTGCCAAAGCCATCTCGCGGTGCTTCACAGTCAAGCGCCTCTGTTTCAAATACATTTGCCTGCAATTTCGCACTTCGATTAATCATATTAAATACATTCGCTATCGATTTTTCCGCCAAGCGTTCGCATGTCTCGCAAGAATTTTTCCGCTTCTTCCGGTTTCGGAGGCTTGCCGTGCCAGTGATAGTCAAACTCGATGTCCGGTATACCTTTGCCTGGAATGGTGTGCGCAATAATAATTGTTGGCTTTTCACGAATTGCTTTTGCCTCGTCAACAGCATCCACAAATGCTTCAATGTTGTGTCCGTCCACCTCAAGCACATGCCAGCCAAATGCTTCGTACTTTGCACGAAGTGGCTCAATAGGCATCACATCTTCAGTCATACCATTAATCTGAATATTGTTCCTATCTATAATACCTGTTAGGTTTGAAAGATTGTTATTGCCTGCAAACATTGCTGACTCCCATGTATTTCCCGCTTGCTGTTCAGCATCAGACATCACGCAGTACACGCGGAATGTCTTGTTATCCATCTGCGCACCATAAGCAATGCCAGCAGCTTGCCCAAGACCCGATCCAAGCGGTCCTGAAGTTGTCTCCATCGAAGGAAGTTTTTCGCGCTCCGGATGCCCCTGCATACGTGAGCCAAGTTTTCGAAGCGTCTTTGCCTCGTCAAGCGAAAAGTAACCTGCGTGTGCCATAGCAGCATAACGAACTGGTACAATGTGACCATTTGAAAGAATAAGTCGGTCACGCTCTTCCCACATAGGATCTTTTGGTTTGTGGTTGAGTACGTAGAAATACAGCGCAGCAAAAATATCAGCCATTCCAAGTGGACCTGCAGTATGCCCAGAACCTGCCTCAACAAGCATCTCAATAATTGTCTTTCGAATCTTAACGGCCTCGCACTCAATTTCTTTTACTTTGTCGTCGTGAATACTCATATTAATGACTTGAGTTGTGCAATAGTCTTTCCAATATTGTCACTTTTAAAAATAGTTGAACCGGATATAAGTTTGTTTGCACCTGCGGCAACGAGCTTTGGAGCCGTCTCAAGATTTACACCTATATCAACTCCTATTATAAGCTCCGGATACTGTTCACGTAAACTAGCAACCTTCTTAAGTACATGTACATCAAGAGGGACACCATGATGTCCGATTTTTTGATTTCCCATACACTGTACAAAACTTACTTTGTCGACCCAGCTACCTAACGCCTCGTTTGGAGTATTTGGAGAAAGAGCAACTCCTATTTCGATATCCTTACCAGACAATTCGAATAAAATTCGATCAAGTACATTGGTGCTCTCAATGTGAACGATAAGTGAACGAGCTCCTGCGTGAATCCAATCGTGAATTACTTCTTCGGGAGCATACATCATCATGTCAATCTCATAAAAAATACTTTTATTGTTTGGAAGCATTGGCTCTTCCTCTTTCTCGTACGGCCAGCTTGTAGAAGGTGCAAACTTTCCATCCATAACATCAACCTGAACACGCCTAACAAACGGCTCTACAAGAGCTACTTTTTCTTTAAGATCTTCAAAACTTTTTGGAATAATGGCCGGAACAACCTCAACCATGTTGATCGATTTTTTTGATTCGACGTACGTGGCGTTCATCTTCTGAAAATTGTGTTTCAAGCCATAATTTTACCGCTTCTTGTGCCTCATTTTCATTTATAAATCGTGCTCCAATTGATAGAACGTTCGCATTATTATGCTCACGGGAAAGCTTTATAACTTCTAAAGAGCAACCGTAAAATGTAGCAGCCCTAACATTATTAAATCGATTGGCAACCATTGCCTCGCCTTGTCCAGAACCACCAATCACGATGCCACGAGTACTATCAGGTTCTGCAGATACTTTCTGTGCAACAGATGAAATAAAGTCAGGATAGTCATCATCTTGATTTAGTTCGTGAGGTCCGAGGTCTTCTACTTCATACCCAAGCTCTTGTACAAATGGAATAAGTTTTCCTTTTAATTCAAAGCCTGCATGATCACTTGTAAATAGAATTTTCATATTACGGAGTTTTTGAAAATTGACCGGTCTTTACTACGTGATTTACAAGCGTATGCGCATATCCCATTTCGTTGTCGTACCAGGAAAGCACCTTGACCAGATTACCTCCAACAACACGTGTAAATGAAAGGTCGGCTATTGACGCGTGAGGATCACCAATAATGTCAGTTGAGACAACCGGATCGTTCGTCACAGTAAAGATTCTTTTCCATCGGTCAGATCCTGAAGCTTCGGTTAAAATTCTGTTTACCTCTTCAACTGTTGTTTCTTTTTTTGACACAAATGTAACGTCAACAAGAGAACCATTTACAACCGGCACGCGTACTGCCATGCCATCAAACTTTCCTTTAAGGTCGGTAATTGCCTGTGCGGTTGCAATTGCCGCACCGGTTGTAGAAGGTACGATATTTACCGCCGCGGCTCTGCCGCGGCGAGGCTTTTTATTCGGTGTATCAACTAGGTCCTGACTTGCCGTATAGCCGTGAATTGTGTTTAACACTGCTTTTTCAACACCAAGTGATTCGCTTAAAATTTGCATCAAAGGACTTCCTGCATTTGTAGTACAACTTGCATTTGAACTGATATCACACGTCTGAAGCTTATCCTCGTTTACTCCCATAAGAACAGTTGCCCCAACAATTCCCTCTGGAGGTTCATCTTTTACTGGCGCTGAAACCACTACTCGCTTTGCTCCAGCTTTTAGGTGTGCACGCGATTTCTCATAGCTTGCAAACACACCAGTAGCCTCAACCACTATATCAATCTCAAGAACTCCCCACGGAAGTCTTTCCGGATCCGGCTCACTCAAAAAAGCGATTTCCATGCCATCAACAATAAGCTTTGTCGGACTTCCCTTTTCTACTTTAACATCAAAACTACTCTTCCCGTACACCGAGTCGTATTTAAGAAGATATGCAATATTATCAATGTCACCAAGGTCATTTATAGCAACGATATTGAGATCAGGATTGTTTTTGGCAACTTTAAAAAACGAGCGTCCAATTCGCCCAAACCCATTTATCGCTACGTTAATCTTTCCCATAAGTGCTTGTTGTGTATCTGTAGTATATCAACTTGCACGTACGATAGAAATAACCCTACCCACAAATAACTCCTACCTACTTCAATCTATTTTTTATTCTAAAAAGTCTTTTACTCTAATACTCTAAAATCACACTAACCACCAACCCACTCAAACTCACGATCGTGAGTTTGAGTATGCCACAAACGTAAGGCAAACAATTCCTTACAATTTGAACAACTGCTTAAGGTCTCTATCATATTGCACACTGTCAGCAACAACATAGAGAACGTCTTTTCCTATCTTGCAGTCAGCTTTGAGCATTGTGATAACTTCTTCGCAGTCGTACGGATATATCCATACACTGTTCTGTAAGCGCATAAAGCCAAGTGAGGTAAGTTCACGTCGCAATCTGTCACGAACATTTCTTTTCTTCTCTTTAATATCGAAGGCAATAAGTCGCCACTTCCCGTCCCACCGCTTTGGTTTTTTCAGTGCCTTTTCACCACGATGGTACTCTTCTAAACGTTCTTTACCAGCACTAGTAAGTCGAAGATATCGCTTACCCCCGCGCTCCTCAAATGTGATATACCCCTTTCCTTTCAACCTTGAGATAGCATCATTTACATACTTCTGGGGATATTTCCTTTTACCGGCACCAAACACTCGAAGTGCCGGACCAACACCGGGTGCAACAGCCACCACCGCAAGTATTCCAACAGCGGCAATTGTCATAAGTAGAATTTTCTCAACCGGCACCTTTTTCATTAATATATCAACGCATTTACGGTAAATTACTTTCTTTTAACTTCAAAACAACTTCAAAGATTACATCAACACCGATTCATATTCACGGTCGTGAGTGTAAGTCGGTGTTATTAAATTATATAACATGTCTTATATATTGAGAATGAAAAACCGACTACTGTTCACGATCGTGAACTTGGGTAGGTTGGGTGTGGTTAAATTATATATTAATAATAACAACACGCACACTACCGTTCACGATCGTGAGCGGTAGTGTGCTGGCTTCGTGTGAAGAGTATGGAAACAGAGTTGAAAAAAAGTTAGTGGTCGAGGTTGCTTGTTCTGAGCGTTGTCGAAGGACTTGCTCTGAGCGAGCCGCGGCGAGCGAAGGATAGAGACATATACTAACGTCCTAGCTTATATAATCTATCTATCTCTTCGGCTGATAGTGCTCGGTCGTAGATGCGGACGTCGTCTAGCAGTCCTTCCCAACTCTGAGTAAAAGTGGTTCCAGTATTGCCAATGTGTGCATTATTATTAAGTGTTGTAAGACCTGTGTAAGTACTACTATCTTTCAGTACACCATCTATATATACACTGTATGTTCCATCGTCCCACATAAGAGCTATGTGGTACCACGTATTTACTAAAAGTGTTTGTATCGCTAAAGATTTTGTATGAGAATCACCCAGACCTAAGTCAAAGCTTCCACCAACATTATCGACATATAACTGAATCCGTGTATCTTAAATCTCTGGTTAAATATTTAAGCTTGCTGTCTCACCAGTCGGCTCCGTTGCAGTCGATGGTGTTGATGTCCCTATGTCAGTTGCAGTCGATGGTGTTGACGTTGCCTCCTCGGTTACAACAGGTTCAGGAGTTTCAATAACTACTGGAGGTGTTGAAGTTGCAGTCTCTTCAATTACAACCGGTTCAACCACTTCTTCTGCTGGAGCATTAGGATCAAATACGACTACAGTACGCTCTGCTGTAGCGGTGTTTCCAGCCTCATCTGTTGCAGTATATATAATAGAGTGTTCTCCTACAGTTGTAGTATCAATTTGAACCTGATTTACCTCTTCACCATTAACGGTAGTGGTATAACCGAGGTTGTTGTTGATTGCCTGCCCTGAGGAAGTCGAAGGGTCAGTTACTAGTGCTCCTAGGTCTGAATAGTCGCTGTTAAGCTCAATTTGAGCTGGATTGTTGCCGTTTATTGTTATGGTTGGGGGTTCCTTGTCCGCCGAAGCATTTGCGGAGGTGGAGATGTCTCCGTCAGTGGTGGGGGTTGAGGTAGCAGTGCTTCCGGAGCCACTATCATTTACAAGAGGACATGCGCCCGCTTCTGTAACAGTTACTCCATCTCGAATCTTCAAACAGTACGGCTCGCCAGTTACTTCATCGTAAAGCGTAATTCCTGTTGGTCGTTCTTGAGATCCCACAGTCAGGTTATAGGCAAATAGGTTTGCGATTTTGATAACACCTTGTGCGATTTTGACGCCAAGTGATGCAAGGTAGTCAACAACCGACGAAAGCGAGAACCCGCCACCGCCTGCCTGCCCTGAACCTTGTTGAAGGGCCAACTGTGCCTCAATATCTGCAATACGCATTTCAATGCCTTTTAGTTTTTCGGAAAGTTCCTGAACACCTGTGAGTGTAAACGTTGCCAATTTGTAGATATCAACTCCGTTGCCGTCAACCGATAACACTTCCTGCGGCGCTTCTTCAGCAATGAGTCCAAGACGAAGTGGAGCATCCTCACTTTCATGCTGGTAACGATATTCCGCCACCTCTACATTTTCAATCTTTGTAAGAATATCATCTTTTTCTGCCTCGGTGAGATGCATAATGTCCTTCTTACTGGTCTCAGTTGAGATGTTTACAAACGATGTAGCCGCTACATCTCCAATTACGTGGAGTTTGTATTCAGGGGTTGTGGTACCTATTCCAACAAACGTAGATGTTGCAAATGCCATCGTGATATTACCGCTCTCACCTATGGAAGCACCTCCTGATGCATCATCACCACAGATGA